>JAEEGL014264425.1_pt1 | contig 10620 bp, 8 predicted proteins | sample 9134231 | NCBI WGS metagenome assembly JAEEGL01 (sample SAMN16246548, study PRJNA631951) | gut metagenome | biome: gut microbiome; feature: rumen; material: fiber-attached | host: Bos | place: Iran: Karaj | collected 2018-10 | reverse complement strand
TCCGTGCATGGTCTCCCCCATTGCTTCTCCGTATATCCCTTTATCAGTGCCTCATAGATATCACGTCCCACCAAACTGATGGCCTGTTCTTCCAGATTCGTGATTTGCCCTACCGCTTTCCGCTGATTCTCTATCTTCGCCATCGCCTCATCAGGAGTCCTCACACCCCACATCTGGTAGAACGTGTTCATGTTGAACGGTAGGTTATAGAGCCGTCCTTTGCAGTTTGCCACTGTCATCAGCGTGAAACGGTTGAATTCCACAAACCGATTGACAAACTCCCACACTCTCTTGTTGGAAGTGTGGACGATATGTGGACCGTACTGATGCACGTTGATACCCTCCACCCTTTCACAATACACATTACCACCCAGATGGGAACGCTTGTCAATAACCAGACAACGCTTGCCACTGTCTGTCGCCAGACGGGCGAATGTCGAGCCATACAAGCCTGAGCCAACAATCAGATAATCGTACTTACTCATACTCCACATTAAAAGAGAAGAAAGCATTGGGATTGCACTGCTTGCCCATAACAGGTTCACTCCTCATCTGAGGACTGATCCCATATATAGTTGGAAGCCATTCCCGATTATTGGGAGATGTTCAGTTGGGAGGCATTCTCCGATGAGAGCGCTTAATATATCGCCACAACCTTTTGCCCCGCCAAAAAGCATAAATTGCACGGGACTTCTGATGTAGAGCTTAGCTGCTAGTATATATCCATCTTTATCTATGTCAAGACTTAGGTCTCGAAATTCATTGGGATACAATTCTTTAATTTTTGATTCCGCTCCAGCTGGCAGCCATTGACCAATTATGCTATCAGCATATTGATGGATGGCATATTTGTTAACTCTCACATATCGTTCCACTTGCTCTCTATGTTTTCTTATTAGCTCATGCTTATTCGCATCTGGAGGAATGAAGGAATTCAATTGTTTTTCAGAACGAAAAGGATGATTAGTGAAAGAAATGTTATAGCTTACTGTTTCTTCATATGAATTCTTTGTTATCTCAGCAACGACCATTAGGCTGTCCCCTTTGTATGCCACATAGCATGTGTCATTTAACGAAAGCCATAATAAGCTGTCTTTCTGAGAAGTATCACATTGGTTATATTCTAAGACTACTGTTGCACGGGTGAAACTGGGAAGCAACAGGAGAATGGCACATACCATAAACATGCGCTTTCGACAGGTCAATCTGATTTTTTTGTATTCTTTATTCATCGTAAATGAAATTAATAATTATTTTGGCACTTCCTGATATGACAACTGTTCTTTATCTTGAAATAAGAATCTTTGTTAAACACAGAATAGAGTTTGTTATTTACCGAACCTTGATACCTAGTGATTGAAACAAGGCATCCCATTTATAATTAAAACCTTCGTTTAAAATGGGTTCTATCCCTTTAGCCTCCATTTTATCCCTATAAATATCGGCGCCATTTGACAGATACCACTCCACGGCTTGATTCCCTAATTCATTTATGATGGCTTTATCAACATAGAAATCGTTTGTTCCGTCTTTGTGTATATATTGATCCATCCATTTCCAATTATCAATCATATCGTTATATCCTCCTTTTCCCTTGGCAAATAGCACAGACACGACATATGCTTGATATTCCAGATTTAGAGTGTCTTTATCATCCATTGTTTGATTCAAAGCATTTTTTTGGAAGCTATGAATGACTTCATGGACGCGATGTTCCAAACTTATAGAGTTTGTTGGATCATCCTTATATGTTCTCATCGCAATCAAATTGGTATTTTTATTATAATGGGAACCAAGTTGCTTTTTCCCCTTATAATACACTGGATTATCTTCGTTAAAGTAATATAAGTCCACTTTATATTGCTCTAGCCCCATTATCATCTCCTGTGTAAATCCCTCTGTGAAATTGTTGTATTCGGCAAAGAAGTCCGAATTCTGCAATATAAAGCAAGTCACTCCTGATGATAATGTACATTGGGTAACGTTCGATGGTGAATAACCAGCTAATTCCGAATAATTCGAAAGACCATTTATGAACAGATCATTGTAACTTATTATTTTGATTAGATTATTGTCATCATCAAATACTATTACACCATACTTTCCTTCTTCATATCTGTTGCCACCTAGCAGCATCAGTTGTTCCGCAGGTGAGAGAACGACAGAATATTTCTTTAGTTGCTCTATGTTATAACGTTTAATTTTCATAATTGTCTATTTTTTTATTTTAAAATGTATTGGTATAATACAATTCATGCGAATAGTCTCCCCGCCCAATGTTCCAGGATTCCATCTCGGCATGTTCTTTACTACTCGAATCGCCTCCTTGTCAAGTAAGGAATCTATGGAGTGTACAATATGGACTTCATTAAGAGAACCATCTTTCTCTACAAAACAGCCCACAATGACACGCCCCTCCACGCCTCGTACGTAGGCAGATCTGGGATATTGAATATGCTGTTGCACATATTCTAAAAAAGCCTTGTCACCACCACGGAAAGATGGTGATTGCTCATAACATGCCATTTCCTTATCTGCATTCTTGCCCTTTATGTCATATTTGAGACTATCCCTTTTCTCTATATAATTCGAATCCCAGTTTTGGGCACATGAAACCATACCCAATAAAAACATTATAAAAAACAGGAGTTTTTGCATACAATAATCTTTTTTGATGTTTTTAATATACTTATTTAATGATCAATAAAAATCGGGATCTACATATTCTCATATATTTCCATCTTTTATTTCATTTTGATTCCAATTGTTCTGAAAAGTTCTTCCCATTTAAAGTTATAACAAAAAAAAGGAACATCTGGTTTATCACCCTTATAGTAATCGCTATACCTATCTTGACAAAATTCATCATATTGTTCTCTTAATCCATCATAGAATTTATTCATGTCCAACTGATCATAATCATCATAAAAAAGAGTTGAAACCCAGTCACTTCCAAAACCAGCGATGGGATAACCATTCATAGCTGCGGCAATTTTCGACGCAATATATGCTTGAAACTCTTTGTATATCCGATCATTTTCAAGATTTTCATGTTCTTGAAAAGCATGAGTGAATTCATGAACTAGTTGCTCATATCCGAATGGTATATCACTGTTAATATGGATAGTGTTGTCTGCGCCATTATAGATATGTTTTATATTTTCACATGGCCCTCTTCTGGCGGCAGAATCAATTTCGACTCCATGGCGTTCCATATAACATAACAAAGAAGAAGAGCATCTATTTAATACTTCAAACTCATAAGACCCCCAAATCGTATAATTATAGTTAGATCCGCTAACACAAAATAAAGAGCTCGACCAACTACAAGAAGAAAAATCAGAGCCACAGATGTTTTGTGTAAATCCTGTTGAGCCCATAGCTCCTTCAAAATTAGATCCCCAATACCCGTAATTTTTTGCAATCTCCCCGTACGAAACAAAGCTAATAAGATTTCCATTGTCATCAAGAAGCGACACTCCATACTTTCCTTCTTCATGTCTATTGCCACCTAGCAGCATCAGTTGTTCCGCAGGTGAGAGAACGACAGAATATTTCTTTAGTTGCTCTATGTTATAACGTTTAATTTTCATAAAACTTGATTTTTAATTTGATTCGTAAATACAATTAAGGACTTCTTGGACTGGAATGGATTCCATTCATACCCCTTATAAAGATAGATGGTTCCAAGGAATTGCCCTTACTTCCATATTTCTATGGTCTAACAAACGAAAGACCATTGTGATTTATTGATTTCTTTTTCAAAAAATGATACTAAACATCCCCAATATTTGATAAAAGCCTATTTCCGATTCGTTAATAACCCGTACGACACGTCTCATAATGAGGATGGCTTAGTCCCCGATCATCTCATGTGCCATACACTATATATAACCGATGTCCTTCAATGTTTTTGAAACACCCATAATCCCGAGTTTTTCTTCTGTATTAAATGAGACATCATATCGTTCACCCACATGCCGTGTGACATTATTTCGCCAATAACAATATCTTTATTGATAGAAGATGTTTTAATCACAAGCACCTTCGATGTTAACTTGCACAAATTTGCAATCGCTTTTCCTCTTAATTTTTCAGGAATACAATGTAGGACATCCAAACATATAACCATGTCAAATTTATCATCATCATCGAAATCGTCTGTGATATCCAACTGTTCACACGGGGAATCTCCTTCTGGCAATAAAATTGTAGACAAAGATGGTGTATAGGGGTTTGAATCAAATCCAACAGCATTCACTTTTAGCCGTCTTAATGCGGCGACATAATTACCTGCACCGCAACCACAATCCAACACGGTAGTTGATTTAGAGTGTATGTAGCAATCATACAATGCAGACATCACATCATTATCAAAAGGGTATCTCAAGAAACCATTATATATCCATCCACCTTTAGCAACTGTTTCCAGAGGAGAGTCTTGAAGCAGATACTTGTCTATAAGGCAGGTTATTTCCTTGTTGTTGACCTTGTCGAATTTTCGAGCAAAGAAATCTCTGCATTCATGCAAATAATGAAAATGTTCCCGGCCAAGATTCGAAGGATTACTTCCATTCTCTTTATTCCACCTTATAAAACGATAATTGCAATTTTCTATTCTCTTTTTCTCCATCAAATTAACCAGCACTGTTGTTACATACGTTTCCTCTGGACAGAATGTGAATTTTAACCTATTATAGAACGCTGGATGTTTCTTAGTATGCTCCAAAAGAGTTGATGCCCCTTTTCTTGTGATACTGAACCATGCCGATCCTGTGTATATGTGTTCGAATTGTTGAGGTATTGTTCTTCTAATACCCAATTTTTGTTGGAACTTCACAGATTTCCAGATAAACTTTTTAGCTTTATCAGTTCTATCAAGATAGTCAAACAAATAATAGTATTTGAATCTTTGAAAAGTATTGGACTCCATTCCTGGATTAGGGATATGGGCGTAGTTCAAATATTCCTTTGAAGGTTCAAGAAAGAAATTTAAAAAATCTTCAAGTGGTTTTATTGGATAGTCCTGTGCACTTATCAAATGGAAATATCCTACTTCAGGAAATTTCATCGCTTCCATTAAAAGAAACAGTTCACATTTTAATATGCTGAAACCAGCCCAGTGAACAGAATATTTCCGAAATACCCCCTTTACCTGTTCCATCTTTTGCAAAAGATTTACCTGCTCTTTGGTGAAAGCAGCTTTTTTGTCAAGGTGGATAAACACATAGCAATCTGTTCTAAAGTATTCAACCAAATGATATAATTGGTCAAAATCCTTATGTGCCTGAATTAATATACCTTGTTTCATTTTTCCCTCTGAACCAGTTTAATTATTCTATTCAATGTTATTATCTTGTGAACATACAAGAGTATGATAAAAACCTTTCCTCTCCATCAGCTGCTTATGATTACCAATTTCCACAATCATTCCCTTCTCCATCACCACGATTTGGTCAGCATGACGTATCGTGCTGAGCCGATGGGCGATGATGACAACCGTTCTGTTCTCAAATGCTCCGTTCAGCGCCTGTACAATCTTTTGTTCATTAACTGTATCCAGGGCATTGGTTGCCTCATCAAGGAACAAATACTTAGGATTTCGGTATAGCGCACGGGCGATGAGAAGCCGTTGCTTCTGACCTCCGCTCAATCCTCTTCCCTGCTCCCCGATTTCCGTGTCAAACCCACGGGGCATCTGGTCTATCTCACTCTTTATCTGTGCAATCTGGCAGCAATTCACCAGTTGTTCCTCGTCCACATGCTCATCGTCAAGCACGATGTTGTTCTTGATGGTGTCACTGAAGATTTTACCGTCCTGCATCACCACGCCGCACATCTCCCGCCATTTCCTCAAGTTAAGAGCCGTAACATTCATTCCGCCCATATTCACACTTCCGTATGATGGCTTATATAGACGTACCAATAACTTCAACAAGGTGGATTTTCCACATCCGCTACTGCCCACAATGGCTGTAACCTTATTCTCGGGAATGAAGAGGTTGATGTTTGTAAGCACCATCGGAAGATGAGGGGCATATTGGAACATCACGTTCTTCAGTATCAAGCTTCCATTCTCGGGCAGGATGGTAGTGGTTCCTACAGACAACAGCTCGTCCTCATCATCAAGCTGGCGTATCTCATTCATTCGCAGGAACGAAATTTTGGCATACTGTGCCGAGACCATGAAGTTGATGAACTGCACCAAGGGGCCATTCAGCATACCAATGATGAACTGCGTGGAAATCATCACACCAAAGGTGATGCCTCCATCAATGACAGCTGTTGCACAGAAAAAGGTGATAGCCATGTTCTTGATGCTCTCGATAAATTGAGCGCCCAGATTCTGCATGTTCGTCACAGCCAGTACACGCTTGTTGACGTGATAGAGCCTTGCCTGTATCTCCTCCCATTTCCAACGGCGGGCACGCTCGTAGTTATATATCTTGATGTCCTGAATGGCTGATACGGTTTCCACCCAGTAGCTCTGATTTCTGGACACCAGTTCAAAGTACTGCCAATCCAGCTTCTTCCGAATGCCCAGAAACAGCAGCACCCATATAACATAAAGGATGGAACCTGCTGCAAAGATGCAGAATATAACAGAGTTGTATATCAACAGAATGATGGAGAAGAGCACAAAGGTGAAAGTCGAGAATATCAATGAGAGCGAGTTGTTCATAATGAATGAACGGATGCGCTCATGGTCTTGTGCACGCTGCAGAATATCGCCAAGCAGCTTGTTCTCGAAGAAGGTCACAGGCAATTTCATCAGCTTCACCAGATAGTCAGATATAAGGGCGATGTTGACCCGTGCCGTGATGTGCATCAGTATCCAGTCTCTCACCACATTAAATGCCATCACGCTCAACAGAATGCAGATATTGCCCACCAGCACCATATTGATGAATTTCACATCGGAAGTGTTGATGCCAATATCTATCACCGCCTTGGATATGAATGGCAGGATTCCTTGCAGGAGGGTCACCATCAGCATGACAAAGAAGATGAGGGAGAAGTGTTTCTTGTATGGCAGGAAATAACGCAACATGCTCATCAGGCTGTTCTTCTCCTGCTCTTTCTCTTGCTTGGACAGTTTGAAATCTGCTGTCGGTTCCAATGCCAGCAACACGCCCTGCTCCTCGTTCTTGAGATACCACCCTGTCATGAACTCACGTCTTGTGTACTTCACATGGCCTTTGACTGGGTCTGACACCCATATATGTTTTTGGTTGGCATCATAAACCACCACGAAATGGTTCTCGTTCCAGAACACGATGGCAGGGAAGGGAATCTTCGTCACGACATCATCTATCGTGCATTTGAGCGCTACAGTGTGAAGTCCTATAGACTCTGCCGCAGCACTGATGCCAAGCAAGGAAACGCCCTCTTTGGTGATGCCGCATTTGTCGCGTAAATACTGGAGGGAATAATACCGTCCAAAGTATTTCGCCACCATTTTCAGCGATGCAGGACCGCAATCCTTGGCATCCATCTGGTATTCTGTCGGAAATCTCTTGAAGGTCATTTCGTCTCTCTCGCCTTTAAGTTATCAAAAAGCCGCTGTATCAGCCGACGTTCCCGGGTGATCACCTCTCCCGTACCTACTGACTCGAAATTAAGATGCAGCTGCTTGTCGAAATTCGTTTTCAGACCTTCAGGGAAGGACACTCTCACAAGGTAGGCCTTGGCCGTTCCTTCCGACGATTCCATATTGCGAGCCAAGGAGGAAAGAGCCTCCACCTTGCCACGGACATACCCGTATTCGTCATAGGGGTAGTCAAAGAACTTCACATTGACATCCTGACCCACTTCCACCTTGCCTGCACCGAGCGATGGAATGAGCAACTCGCCTATCATGTGGTTCTTGGTTGGTGAAATGGAGAAAACCTCTGTCGATGCGTTCATATGTACGTTGTCTCGCCAGAAGCCAAGGTATTGGACAGACCCATCGATTGGAGCCACAAAGAGGTACTGCTCTTTCCAAAGGCGAATCTGATTGGAAAGCATGTTGTATTTCACCACCATGGTGCTGAATGAGGATGCCATTTCCTCCCGGACTGTCACGTCAACCTTAGCCAGTTCTATGTCTATTGAGCTGATTTCAGACTGTTTCATGAGTGCAGAACTTTTCAATTCAATGTTGGACTGTAGGCCGGAAATCAAGTGGTTATGTTGCTGTTCGAGTTTTTCTTCGCTCAGTGCACCATGCCTGTGCAGCAGACTGTCTGCTTCATACTGCTTTCGAATACTGGTGAGTGCCACTTCATTTAACTTTATCTCCTTCCCCATGTTCTCCGCAACCTGTCTGTCCGACTGCTGCTGGTTCATCAGCGTCCTCCTCATGTTGTCGTACACTTTTGTCTGGCGCAGTTGGTCATATTGGACATACGCCAAGACAAAGTCATTGTAGTAAGCGCTGAGCGCTCCCAGTTCCAGATTGTCTGGCAGGTTCATGCGGGTGTCCATTCCGAGTGATGCACTACAGATACTGTCCAGCCTGAGCACATCCTCATACTTCGCCCCAGTTTCTATATACCCCAAACATGCACCTTCCGTCACCTCTGTGTTATTCTCCACAAGCAGCTTCAAGCGACCGGAAACTGAAGCAACCAGACGCACGGGTGCTTTCTCTCCTGTAACGGATATCTGTCCCATCACCGTGTCGGGATATTTGATGACACAGCCCAATGTGACCATCACCAGCACTATTGCCGTGATGATCGCTGTCACAAGATTCGTCCATCCTGTAGGCATACGTTCAATGATGTCGGTCACTTCCTCAGAGCGTTGCTCAAAGGTGAGCTTCAATGCATCATCCTCGTCTGTGGTTCTCTTTCTCTCTTTCATTCTACGGCAGATTCTCGGATTAAATCCAGCATGTCCTTGCCTTCCATGAAGTCGTGCAGGGCGAGATGCCGGATTTTGTAATACTTGGTGAATAAATCCTTCAGGACTGATATGTAATTCTGCTTGGCTTGCAGGTATTCCCTATTGGCATCAGTAAGTTCGATGGCAGCAATTTTGCCAGTGTTGAATCTCATTGCGGCAAAAGAATACTGACGAGCTGAAAGCTCATATTTCCTGCTCGCAGCATCCATGAGTTCCCTGCTCATGTTGTAGCCAAATACATCATCGTGTATTTCCTCCTTGAAATTGTCTATGGCGTATTCCTGTTCAAGCAGAGTGGTCTCATACTCGTTTTGGGCGATTTTCAATTTATTGCGATTGATTCCCCATTGGAACACTGGCACACTGAATGTCACAGACACTGCCTGTCGCTGGTCTGGATGACGGTATGCATCTGCCAAAGTGTTTGCATATTGATTGAGGCCATAGTTCAACGAAATGTTGGCGTTGAATCGATTGTTTACCCTGACCTGGTGCAGGGCATATTCAGCGCTCACACGTTCTATCTCCAACTTCTGGTATTCGGGATTATTTCTATTAACCATGTCCAGAACGTCCCCTTCATCCAAGTGTTGTGGGAATTTTTCCACGGAAAGCTGTGCCAGCTCTATGTCTTGCAGGGAAAGCTCATTCTCCAGCAGGCGCATAGAGCTCGAATAATCATGACAGGATCTCTCCAAGGCCATTTTGTTGTCAAGCTGTTGGAGCTCAACCATATTGTATTCGTATTCTGTGATTTTCCCCATATCCATGCGCAATTTGGCATGCATGAGGAGCGAGTCACCCATGTTGACAGCTTGGGTGTAGAAGTCTATATCATGTTTGTAGGAATAGGCATTGAGATAGAGTGCCAATATTTTCTGTTGCTCCGTAGAAACAGATGCGCAGAAATCCTTCATCGCTATCTCATTTTTCAGCCTGGACATTGTACTCTCTAATCTCAAGCTTTTTCTTCCTCCAAATAAGGCCTGTGAATAGGAAAGGAACATCGGTGTGGAACTGAAACTGTTGTTATTGGTCGTGAACTCACGCAAGAAATTGAGACTGCTGCCAAGAGTCAGTACACCGCCTGTCGCAGCGATTTTCTGCATAATGCTCACGCCTCCTGATGTGGTGTTGGAGTATTCTTCAACATTGGAGTATTCGCCTGTGCTGTAGCTCTGGAGTAGCCGCATGGATCGGTCAAAGGATACGGGCGTGAGATTCAGGGACAAAGACGGAAGCATGCTTTTCCTGAAATTGTCGCACTCCATCAGTATGTTTGCCAAAGCCAGACGTTTGCCTTTCACATACTTGGTGTTATATACATGCACATTGAGAGCATCATGCAGGGTCAGCTCTTTACCCACCGAATGGTACGGGAGGAAGAGCGATAGCATCAGATACGCCAATAATGTTTTTTTGCCAGGTTGCATGATGTTGATGTGTATTTATAGAATAATAATAAGTGTCTGCTATGGCAATGCTTTTTTCTTAAAGTACTCTATGGTTTGATTAAGTCCTGTATCCAAATCCACTTTGGGTTTCCACCCTTGCAACACCTTTGAGGCGAAAGATATGTCAGGACACCGCATAAGAGGATCATCCTTTTGCTGCTTCGTCTGTACGATGTCAGACTTGGAACCGGTCAGAGATAGAACCTTTCTTGCCAAATCTTTGATGGGGGTTTCTGCTGGATTTCCCAAATTCACAGGTCCCGTACAGAGGGGG
>JAEEGL014256120.1_pt1 | contig 10620 bp, 9 predicted proteins | sample 9134231 | NCBI WGS metagenome assembly JAEEGL01 (sample SAMN16246548, study PRJNA631951) | gut metagenome | biome: gut microbiome; feature: rumen; material: fiber-attached | host: Bos | place: Iran: Karaj | collected 2018-10 | reverse complement strand
CTTTGCCCTAATTGCGCTTAATGCTGTGCGTATGCGTTCAAGTTCCTCTTGTTCTAATACTTGTGCACAACCGGGACGAGTGCTGAATGCGCCCACATCAATAATTTCTGCACCTTCGGCAATCATTTTTTCGGCTTGTGCGGCTATGGCATCGGGCGTATTGCAACGGCTGGCATCGTAAAACGAGTCGGCGGTGTTGTTGATAATGCCCATAACTTTTGGCTGCGACAGGTCTAACAATTTGCCGTTGCAGTTGATGGTGGTCTGTTTTTGTAATACGTTCATTGCAAGTGTGTGCTACTCAGCGGTGTAAACTTCTGTGATGTCACTTACCCTTTTGCCGTTTTTGTAGGCAACCACAAATACGCCTGTTGTAACGCCTTTGGCAATGATTTCTTTGCGGGCTTTGTCGGCTTCTTCGTATGTATCGAAAAATCCTACGGAGTATCTGTAAATGCCGTCAACAAGTTCGTTGTTGAGACCTTCGGTAGAGGGATAAATCTTGCGTAAGTATTCAATTGTCAGCGGTTTATCGTCGGCGGCAATTTGTACTTTGTACACAATTTTGTCGGCAGGTTTTTGAGGTGCTTGCTGAACAACGGGTTGAGGTTTGGGCTCCTCTTTTTTGTCGTACCAACCGAGAATTTCGGCGTAAGCCTGAACGCAGTTGTCGAGAGCATCGTTGAACGATTTGTCGGCAGCCTCTTTCACTTTCATAATCTGCAATGGGGTAACTTTTTTGCCGGCGGGAGTATGTTTGAGTTTGTCTTCGGCGTTGGCAAAATAAGTGGCAGCTTCTGCAATGTGCGATTCGGCTTTGGGTTTCTTGTTTGCGGGAGCGTCTTCTATCAGATTTTCAAGGTTTTGAGTGTAAACGGCATAAAACTCTTTTGCAGCCTTTTCGTACTGTGCGTAAGCCGAGTTTTTCTGTGTAGCCACAGCCTCGTCGATAGCGTCGGCCTGTTTGTTGAGTTTTTTGGCCTTGCCTTTTTTGAGTTTTGCGGCTTGGGTTTTCAACTTGTCAGACTGATTTTGCTTGTTTACAGCCTGTTGCATAAGGTTGTCGCCTTTGGCTTTGAGAGCCTCGGCAGCCTCATATTGAGCGAGTTCGTCGCTATTGAGTTGTTTTTTTATCTCCTCGGCAGGGTCTACCTGTTGCTGTGCTAATGTGGCCATAATAATTAGCGAGAATATGGCCGTAGTAAATATCCTTTTCATGGCGTTGCTGTTTTGTAGATTAATTTTTTATAAAATGCAATGCAATTACGGTGCAATTATACGCATTTTTTTTGTAAAAAATGAAAAAAAATATCAAAACAGGTATCCCATTTTAATATAGAGATTTGATTTTTTGCCCGAATCTTGATCGTTGAACGGTGTAGCCCAATCAATTGACAAAATAAAGTTTTCGTTCATAGCAATTTTTAATCCTACGCCGCCCGACACGTGTGGACGGTAAGTGTTTGATTTGCCAAAGTCGAAATAATCGGTGGCGTTGTCGCCGGTGAGGGCAGATGCAAGTGTAGCATTATCTTCATCTATATCAATGGGTTGTAGTACCATTCCGGCATCAACAAACGGGTTAGATGCTATATAAAAATGTTGTGTTCCGATGTCGAAATTAACAATGCGAAGGCGTAATTCTACATTTGCAAGCAAAAATCCGTTTGACAAAATTCTATTGCGCATTATGCCACGCAGCGAACTTGATCCGCCCAAACTTTCGTACAATGCACGTTTTAGCACCAAATTGTTGTGGTAACAGAGCATATAAAAAGGCGTTGAACCTGCCAAAGTTAACTGTGTGCCAATGCGATAGGCTAAAACAGCTTTGGGTGATCCGAGCGAAATGTATTGACGAAAATTGGCGTTGAATTTCAAACTGTTGAAATCTGATTTATCGCCAAATGCGGCTGTATAAGTGAAAAAGGCGTCTGCCCAAATGCCCTTTGATGGTGCTGCCGACATATCGCGAGTGTCGAATGTGGCTCCGGCGTGGATAAAGGGGAAACTTCCGCCTGTGGTTTCGTTGTCGGATATTAATCCCCATTGGCGGTATTTGTCGTAAAGACAATCAATATCAGGCAGTTTGTGACTTTCTGATTCGCCACGGTTGAGTTTGTCGATGTCTACGCCGCCAACATTAAAACTGAGAACGCCTAATCCTGCATTCCAATTAACTTGTTCTGTTATAGAGCCTTGAATGTCGGCTGCGGCACGAAACATATTTCGACGATATTTGTAAAATGCACGCGAAAGATAATCGGAGGATTCATCGTTGCGCCAATCGTCGTTGTAAACTGATTGATAGCCGTTGAACCCAGCAAAATCGCTCATTTCGTCGGGAACATACGAAATATCAAGGCTGAGACGATAGCCGGGTAAAAGTGCCCGACTATCAAAATTTAGCCTCATTAATCCGTTGTGTTTTGTGGTGTAAGATGCTTCGGCATAGATAGAATGAAGGTATTCGGGGTAATGCGAGCCGTCGCCGTGATAGTAGATGTTGGTGAGTGCTCCGTATTGAAAACCCAAATCGGCATCGTAAGCCACCGACGGCAATACACCAAAAGTCCATCCGGTTTTTACTTGACCTTGCGCCTGAATAGAAAATGAAGAAATAATTAGTAATGATGTGATAATTAATGATTTCATATATATTTTAATCTTTTAATTTTAGCTACTATTTTAAAACGCGAAATTAAAATATATATTTGACATAATTAGCAACTGAAATAATGCACAATTGCATAAAAAAACGCCCCGAATAATTCGGAGCGTTCATTTTTATAGTTGGGTTGGCTAAATATTACCTTAGTATAAGCACAAGAGCGGTGATGATAGCCACAATAGTTGCAATAAACGCAATAATCTTGAGTGCAGAGTAAGGACGTTCGCCGGTAACTTTGCCGCTTTGTCCGTTGATGATAAAGCGGTATGCTTTGCCGCTAAAACGGTAAGTGCTCATCCATACAGGCAACAATATGTGCTTGTAAGTGATGTCGTTGTATTGTATGCTCTTGGTGGTGATTTCTTGATGGTCGCCGCCGATGTCTTTTCTGATGGATTCATCGATGGTGTCTTGCATTTTTTTCTGAGCGTCTTGAAAACCAGCCTTGAGGTCTATACTGTAAGTTTCTGTTTTGAAACCTGTTAAGAATTTCTCGTCGTAGGGCACGAGGTCTTTGAGATTCCACGGCTCAAGATTGTCTAAATATTTGTATGGCAACGATTTGCTACCTACAACAAAAATATCGTCAAACGAGTTTCTTACCCTGCCTTGAGCTCTGTACCAATTGGTATGCTTTACGTCTTTGGTTTTGGTTTGACCTTGGCTATCAGTGTAAGTTTCTTGTGTGTAATAGTCCTCGCCACGGCGTCCGGTGTAGTCGGTAATGGTGTTGGCATCGTAGGTCCAGTAAGGAAGATAGATACCCGAAATTTTTTGTTCGTTTGCCATTTTTTTGAGGTCACCGGGAGCAAACCATAGACCTTTGATCCATTTGATGAATTCATCGTGTCCTTGGCGTTGCTGCACAACAAACGGCAGAATGGCTTTGGGTTTTATCATTTTGGCTGTAGAGCCTTGAGTAACGGCTATAGGGCTACCGCAGAAATCGCATTTTGAAGATACAACATTGTTGTCGAATGTGGTTTCGGCGCCGCAGCAGTTGCATTTTACGGTGTGCACCTCTTCGATTTGGTCGTCGGAAAGGTTTTCGAGTGCGGTCATATAGTCGTTTTCCTTGATGGCTTCGGCTTTGGCGGTTTCGTCTATTTTGATTTCGTTGAGAGCACCGCAATATTCGCATTTGAGGCTAAGCGAGCCGGGTGCGAATGTAAGTTTTGCTCCGCAGTTGATACATATAATCATATTTTGATTTGTATCAGATACTTGCGGCGGATTTTGAGGATCAAATTCCATATTAATGATGCGTTATTTGGTTTAAATGGAAAAAAGGGTCTTGTTGCGAAAAGCAAGACCCCGTTTTTTTTACTTAATAAATTTCAAATCAGTGAATATGATCTATTTAGTTATGCCATTGGGGGCGGAGGCGGGGGAACAGCTCCGAACACTTGAGACAACTCTGCTACAGTGTTGGCTGCAGCCCATCCAGCCATACCTTGTTTCCAAACTTGTGTGTTTTGGGTAAACTGACCCTGAGCGGCCATTTGCTGCAAAGTTTGAATCGGGAACGGACCTTGTTGCTGACCGTTTACAGCCACATAATATTGCGACATTGGCGGAGGTGGTGGCGGCACTTGTCCGTAGCCTTGCTGAGCGTATTGGTTGTGCATTTGCTGATTCATCATTTGCTGTTGCATTTGCTGTTGCTGCATCATGTTGTTCATCATCATCATTTCCATCATACCTTGTCCGCCGCCACCGTTGCCGGGGTTGCTTGCGGCTGCTTTCATGGCATCGGCCATAGACATTTGTTGATATTTGTTCATATCGCCAAGCATATTCATGCCCGTGCCTTCGTCGAGTTTCTTCTGAAGCTCTTCGGGAAGAGTGATGCTCGAGATGAGGAACTTGGTGAATGTTAAACCGTAATCAGATTCTGTGTTGATACGCTGTTCAACAGCTTTTGACATTTCGCTCTGAGCAGCTGCAAAGTCGAGCAGAGATTTGCCGCTTTCGCCAATAGTAGATACGAAATTGGTGACAATGATGCTGCGGAGCTCGTCGGCGATGTCTTCGGTGCGATATTCACCGTTGGTGCCTGAGAGTTTTTGAATAAGTTTGGCAGCATCGGTTACTTGCATAGAGTAAGTGCCGAAGGCGCGAATAGTTACACGACCAAAGTCTTGATCTCTAACGTAGAAGTTGGCAGGTGTGCCCCATTTTTGAGCGGTAAATACTTTGGTGTTAACAAAGTAAACTTCGCATTTGAATGGTGAATCAAATCCGTATTTCCAACTTTTGAGTTTGGTAAGAACGGGCAAGTTGTTGGTAGTGAGTTCGTAACGTCCGGGCTGAAATACGTCGCCGATTTCGCCTTCGTTAACAAATACCGCTACTTGCGACTCCCTAACGGTGAGTTGTGCGCCATTTTTGATTGCGCCGTCGTTGCGACGGTCGAAACGGTGGACGAGGGTGTCCTGCGAGTTGTCGAGCCATTCAACAACGTCGATAAGTTCGCCTTTGGCGATGTCAACTAATTTTCCAAATAATCCCATGTCTACTATTCTTTTAGGTTTATTGTTAATTATTATTTATTCTCTTTTCTTCGTGATTGTTTTCACGTTTAATTTGTTGTTAAAGATATGAAAAATTGAAATACTTTGTCAAGTTTTTTGACGAAAAAAATCAAAATTTTTTAATTTTTTTTGTTATATGCTGTTATTCAATATCTTATGTTTGAACCTACCATTATGCCTATTCCTGAGTCGATTTGTTTGCTGAGGTCGTATGGCAGGTTGATGTTAGTGATTTGCAATTTTACTATTTTTAATCCGTAGTGAGATTCTGCGCCGATGCGTTGTTCAAGTGCTTGACTTATTTCGTTGATGGCAGCGGTGTAGTCTAACGGATTTTTGCCGCTTTCTGTAAGTATGGTGGCAAAGTTGGCGGATATTATTTTGCTTAATTCGAATGCAATGTGTCCCGTTTTGTAGTCGCTCATAGTGCCCGAAAGTTTTTGTATAATTTTAGCCGCATCGTCTACTTGTATAGAATAAGTGCCGTTGGCGCGAACATTAGTGGCTCGGTTAATGCCACCATAATATAAAGGTACATTGGCAGAGGCATTCCATTTTATTGCCGTAAACACTTTGGTACTAACAAAATAGATTTCGCATTTTGACGGAGGATTTAATTCGTAACGTCCGGGTTGAAAAATACTATCAATTTTGCCGTCGGTGAGCATTACCGCTATTTGCGATTCTCTTACAATAAGTTGCGTTCCAATTTTGATTGCCCTATTGCGGCGACATTCAAAACGATGAACAAGTGTATCGGGTGTATTGTCGATCCATTCTACTATTTCGATAAATTCTTCTTTTGATGTGTTTCGATACATTTCTCTGCGTGTTTGTTTTGTTTATTCGTATTATTTGTTGGTGTAAATATAGAAAAAAGAAATTTTTTAACAAACAAATATATAAGGTGTATCGTTTTTTTTTGTAGATTTGCCAAAACTATTTATATTATGAACGAAAAACGCGGAATAGCATATTTATTTAAGAATTTCTTTTGGGACATGACATTGATGATTGTCTTGATTGTAAATTTCTTGTGGATATTTTTCGATTGGCTGTTTTCTCTCTCCTTGGTTCAGGATTTTTTTATGGAGTATACGCCGTCGTTTTACAACTTATATTTGCCTATCAACGAAAATTTCGACCTTTACGACCTTGTTTTTGTTTCGGTGTATGTGATTGACTTGCTTGTGGGTTGGTCGATTTCGGTGTTTAAAAAGAAAAAACATTTGCTCGATTATCCTATTTCGCATTGGTACGATATTTTGGGTTGTATTCCGTCGGGTTCGTTGCTGTTTTTCAGGTTGTTGAGAGTGTTCTCTATATTTATAAGGTTAGACAAAATGCGAATTGTTGACCTTCAAAAAATCTATTTTGTAAAGAAAATTATAAAAATAGTAAACATCATAATCGAAGAAGTTTCCGACCGCGTGGTACTCAATGTGTTGCGTGGTGTAAGAACTGATTTTGCCGAAGGTCGCCCAATTTCAAAAGCCATTATGAGCGATGTGGTAGAGCCGCAAAAAGATAAGGTTATTGATTTGTTTTTCACCAAGTTTGCCGATGTTTCTACCGACACTTACAACGAATACAAAGATGATTTGAAGAATTACATTCAGCAGAAGGCCAAAAACGCAGTAAATAACAACCGCGAACTTGCCAAACTTACATCTATGCCTGTGATTGGATCTTCGATTCGCAGCGTGATAGAAAAATCGGTTGCCAATACTGCTTACGAAACTATTAGCGGCGTTATTGCCGACCTTGCCTCCGAAAAAGGTGCCGAAGTGCTCAAAAATATCACCTCTAAAATTTCGGACATGGTGTTTAAAGATATGGAAGAACAACTTGGCGAAATTGTGAAAAATGTGGTGGTGTCGTCGCTCGACTTAATAGAAAAAGAGACCAATGTAAAACAGTGGCGTATCGACGAAATCAACGATGATATTTACCGCTTAAAGGCTAAAAACAACCCACAGCGCTACGAGGAGGCTATCAATAAATTAATTGAAAAACGAAACGCTTTGATAATAAGTAGATTTAGAGAATTAGACCCCGATTCGTAAAAAAAAGTGCAATAAAATTTTTTTATTGTAATAAATGTGCTTATCTTTGCACCGCAATTGAGACAAATTTGGCCCTATCTTCTAACGGTTAGGAAATCAGATTCTCAATCTGGGAATTGGAGTTCGATTCTCCATGGGGCTACAAAGGGGTTTTAAAACTAAGGTTTTGAAATCCTTTTTTTTGTGCATATTTATAAGGTGTAACAGCACAAAAAAACGCCGGAATTATTTGAATTCCGGCGTTTTTCCATTTTAAAAACTAAGATAAATTTAGAATTTCTTCTTAATGATGTCGAGCAATACGTCCATTCTTTCGCCTTGTTTTTTGATTTCTTCAATAAGCATTCCGTTGTGGGCGATAATGGTTTCAAAAGGTTGCAAAGGTTTTGCAGGTGCTTTAATTTCGGGAGCTGGAGCTTTAACTTCAGCTTTTTTAGCAACACGTCCCGGTTTTGCTTTCTTTTCGGGAGCGGCTTCTGCAACGGGCTCTTTAACAGCCTCTTTTGCAGGTGCTGCAGGAGCTTCGGCTTTAACCTCTGCTTTGGGTTTTCTGCCGGGTTTGCCTTTTTTCTTTTCTTGCTTTTCTGGTTTTTCTTGTTTTTCGGCTTTGGGTTTGCGTCCCGGTTTTTTCTTCTCCACAGGAGCTTCCTTGGTGTCGGGAAGTGCGTTTACTGCATCGAGAACAGTTTGTTGAGCATCTTTAGCTGTGGGTTGAGCGCCATCGGGGTCGTTGAGCAACCAAGCGCCGTCGATTGTATTGTCGATTTGGTGAAGTTTTTCAATAAAGTTTGCAGGTACTTTTTCTTTGTGGTTGGCAATAACAGAAAGGTAAGTGCTGTTGTAGCCAAGTTGTTTAGCAAGGTCGCTCTGATTGCGTACAATGCCTTTGTCGTGAAGTTGAGCCACCATTTTTTTGAATCTTCCGCTGTAGGTCTGTTCTGAAATGTTGCGGGGATCGTCTTTCATCTCTTTAAAAGGCTGTCCTTTACCTTTTAAAATAAAGTTTACGTTTACGTTTTTGAAAACTTTTTTGATTTGGTTGGCTTTTTTGGGTTTAAAAGTTTCTTTGATAGTGCTTACATAGCCTACCGACCAGCCTACAAGACGTTCGAATTTTGCAACTGAAAGATTCAACTGACGGATAATGTAAATAACTCTTTCTTTGACAGTTTGAACGGGTAATTCATTGGTAGTTTGTACTTCTTCCATATTTTAAAATATTAAATGCAGAGCATAAAAAATTCATTTTACTTTTTTATGGATTGCAGTGTTATTAAATAAGTTAATTCATTTATAATTGTTGGTTACAAAAATACGGAATTATCTATTATAAACAAATAAAAAATGAAAAAAATATTGTTTTTTTTTTCTGAAAGTGTTAAAAATATTTTCTGAAGATTTTGGCAGATTACAAAATTATCATTAAAATTGCATTGCAAAACTAATACGAAAAATGAACACAGAGCAGCAGTTTGACGCAGTTATAAATAGGTGTAGAAGTTTGTTTGAGAAAAAAGCCTCAGACTACGGCACATCTTGGCGCATTATGCGTCCCGAATCGGTTACCGATCAAATTTTTATCAAGGCCAACCGTATTCGCGAAATAGAAATTACCAAAACTTCTATGATAGACGAGGGCGTAGAACCCGAATTTATTGGCATAATTAACTATGCTATAATGGGTTTGATACAGTTAGAAAAAGGGTTTGCCATTACAGCCGACCTTTCTACCGCCGACGCTGTGTCGCTCTACAACAAATATGCACAACTGGCCAAAGAACTTATGCTGCGCAAAAATCACGATTACGGCGAGGCGTGGCGCACTATGCGGGTTACTTCTATCACCGATTTGATTCTTATGAAATTGTATCGTATCAAGCAGATAGAAGACAACCACGGCAAAACCATTGTTTCGGAGGGTATCGATGCCGGATATTATGATATTATCAATTATTCGGTTTTCAATCTTATTAAATTAGACGAAGTTCAAAAAAGTATAAATCAATAAGTTTAATCAATATGAAAGTATTAATTTTTATTGTAAGAGTAGTATTGGGACTTGTTTTTGTGGGTTCAGGGTTCCTAAAAGCAATGGATCCGTACGGTTCTTGCTACAAAATCCACGACTATTTTATTGCGTTCGGATGGAATAATTTAGAATCCATAACGCTTCCGCTGGCTTTTATGTTGTCGGCGTTGGAATTTACTATAGGCATAATGCTGCTTTTCAACCTAAAAGCAAGGTTGGGAATATGGCTTGCATTGATTTTGGAATTGATATTCACTCCGCTAACGTTGTGGCTGGCTATTTCTAATGCCGTAAGCGACTGCGGATGTTTCGGCGACTGCATAAAACTCTCAAACTGGGAGACTTTTGTTAAAAATGTGGTGCTGATGGTGTTGATTGTATTTCTGCTTATCTATCGCAAACGCATCGACAATCCGCTTTCCGACAATGTGGAACTTGGTATTTCGGGAGCTTCTTATATCTTGGCTATACTTTTCCAATTGTACACAATTCACCATCTGCCTATTTACGATTGCCGTCCCTACAAAGTTGGTACTTATATTCCCGACCAAATGGTGATTCCCGATGATGCTCCGCGCGACGAAATCGAGCACATTTTTATAATGGAAAATACTCAAACCGGCGAAATCAAAAAGTTTGCTCTTGAGGAGTATCCAAGCGATTCTATCTGGAAATATAAAGACCGTGAAGACCGTGTTATCAAGGAGGGTTATCGTCCGCCGATTCACGACTTTACAATGGTGCCGCCCGACGATTCTACCGGTCTCGACTATGTGCCCATTCTTATGGAGTACGACAAACCCGTGCTGCTTGTGATTATGCACAAATTAGAAAAAGCCGAAGAAGACGGTCTTGCAATGCTCAAAGATCTTGAAGAATATGCTAATCGCAAAGAGTTTATGATAGGAGCACTTACTTCAAGCAATGCTGATGTTATCAACAGTGTGAAAGACAAATATCAGATCACGATGCAGTTTTTCAATACCGACGACATCACTTTGAAAACTATTGTGAGGGCTAATCCCGGTATAGTTCTTTTGCAAAAAGGAACTGTGCTTGGCAAATGGAATTACAGGGATTTTAAATTTTAAAAGTCTTGGGATTTTTTAATTTTGGCTTTGTAGACCTTATTGATATTCTGCTTACTGCCTATATCTTATATTTTGTGTATAAGAAGTTTAAGGGCAGTACGGCAATGAATATTATTGTTGGCGTGTTTATCATCTACATTATTTGGATGGTGGTACGTGCGCTCAACATGAGCCTTATATCCACAATTATGAACAATGTGGCGAGCGTGGGACTTCTTGCTCTTGTGGT
>JAEEGL013733518.1_pt1 | contig 10620 bp, 4 predicted proteins | sample 9134231 | NCBI WGS metagenome assembly JAEEGL01 (sample SAMN16246548, study PRJNA631951) | gut metagenome | biome: gut microbiome; feature: rumen; material: fiber-attached | host: Bos | place: Iran: Karaj | collected 2018-10 | reverse complement strand
TGCGTTGCAGTACCTGCGTTCCCACTGTTCGTTGCTCAACATCGACCCCGATCTGTTTGATAAGTACAATATCCATATCCATGTGCCCGAGGGTGCTATCCCCAAGGACGGTCCATCAGCAGGTGTGACAATGGTCACTTCGCTGGCGTCGTCGTTCACCCAACGCAAGGTGAAAGATCACTTGGCCATGACGGGTGAAATCACCCTGCGCGGCAAGGTCTTGCCCGTGGGTGGCATCAAGGAGAAGATCCTTGCAGCCAAGCGTGCCGGCATCAAGGAAATTATCCTGTGCAAGGACAACCGTAAGGATATTGACGAGATTAACGAGTTATACCTCAAGGGTTTGACCTTCCACTATGTCAACACCATCAAGGACGTGCTGGATATAGCATTATTGCCCGAGAAGGTCAAAGATGCCATCGAGCTGTGATGCTCGCTACGCTCGCAGTTTAGAGGTTAGGGTTTAGAGTTTAGAGAAGCATCCGCATTCCGTTTGACAGGACTGACCTGTTAACGGAATGCGGATGCTATTTTTAGCCTTTAGCCTATAAGTAGCGAACCTTATTTGAAAAGGAAGACGTCGCCGATGGATTTCTTCATGTTTACATGGCTAATGGCGTAGGCGAACAGTTTGTCGACACTCAAGACACGCACCTTGGGGCAACGGTCAGTATCAAAGGGGATACTATCGCTGACAACCAATTCGTCGAGTCCGCTTTCCATCACACGCTCCGAGGCTGGATCGCTCATCACAGCATGAGAAATATAGGCACGAACCGAACGTGCACCGTTTTCTTTCATCAGGCTAGCAGCCTTGCAGATAGTTCCGGCAGTATCTACCATGTCGTCGATGAGCACCACGTCCTTATCTTTTACGTCGCCGATAATGGTCATACTCTCTACCACATTGGCCTGGAGGCGATGCTTGTGGCACAGCACGAGCGGAGCGTTAAAGTATTTGGCATAGGAGTTGGCACGCTTGGCGCCACCTACATCGGGCGATGCGATGACCAAGTCCTTCAGATTCAGTGATGCGATGTCTGGAACAAACATTGTCGAGGCATACAGGTGGTCGACGGGGATGTCAAAGAAGCCCTGAATCTGGTCAGCATGCAGGTCCATCGTGATTAGACGGTCAATGCCGGCGGCGATCAGCAAGTTAGCAACCAGTTTGGCGGCAATCGACACGCGAGGCTTGTCCTTGCGGTCCTGACGCGCCCAGCCAAAATAGGGAATTACTGCAATCACCGTTGCGGCCGATGCACGCCTGGCAGCGTCAATCATGAGCAACAGTTCCATCAAGTTCTCACTGCTCTTAAATGTGGATTGCACCAGATAGACTTCAGCACCACGCACGGGTTCCTCATAGCAAACCTCAAACTCACCATCAGCAAAGTGGGAGATGTTGAGTTTACCAAGTTTCATTCCCAACTCTTTAGCAATCTTCTGGGCTACATAACGCGAGTTAGTGCCCGAGAATATCTTCATTTCAGCCATAACAAATAACCCTTAAAAATCCGTTTACCTCTGCAAAGGTAATGTTTTTTTAGATAACTATTATTAGTAAATAGATAATACTTGTCTCCAAAAATGTTTTTTTTGAAATAATTGACTCCATTTCCTGCAATTTAGGATTTAGATTTCCCCTTCCGTTGAATCGTTTTTTATCTTTATTATCTTCGAGAACCATCAGTTGAAACTGGTTAGTATACACGTTCTATGAAATAAATAATTGAATTATCTGATTTCCTAATAACATGCACACATTTAATAATGATACTTATTTGATTATTCTGAATAAATTGTGTTAGATTGTTGCTTGTGATAAATAATTATTGTAAATTTGCAGCGATACTGAGGTTGTTGCTTCCGTGTATCAAGACATTTAGGATAAATGGAAAGGTGTTTTTGCTTTAACTAGTTTTGGGAATTGAAATGTGGCTCTTTGTGACCCCATAGAAGCTCCAAGATTATAAAACTGAAAATTGTCCTCACGCTATTCATTTATCCGTCCGTTAACATAAACTTCTAAAACTACAAAACCTGCCGAACCTGAGGAGGACCAGACCCTGGCACCAACACCCGTGCGCGTATGACGAATTTTATTAAAACAACAATTTTAATGGTACTGCTATCTGTATCTGCCCTCAAAACAAATGCAACAATTTACATTGTTGGGGGAGATCCTTTTGGTGCTTGGGATCCGAGTCAAGGTGTAGAGATGACCGATAACTACGACGGAACCTACACTTATTCAACAACAATTACAGGTACTGTTTATTTTGTGTTTGCCGATGGACTATCCTATGATCAGGATTGGGAAGAATTCAGTTATTATCGCTATAGCCCTACAAATAGCGATCAATCTGTAACTGTTGGTTCTTGGGTGAAGACTCAGAAACCAGGTTATGGCAGTTATGGTTATGCATATTCATTCTCTGGAACAGGAGAGGTTTACACATTTACTTTTGATGAGAACAATAGTCGGTTTAAGATCGAAGGAGATAATAGTACCCCTAACCCTGTTGACGATAGAGAACTCTACATTCTGGGCGAGGTCAATGGAAATGGTTGGGCGGCTGATGTGGGTGTTAGGATGAGTTCAAATGACAATATTGTCTTTGATGCTACGGTCACTACATTGGGGGAAATCATAGAATCCGATGGTATTGGATATAGTTACTTTTCTTTTACAACAAAACTAGGTAATTACCCCGAAGATTGGGACATAATAGATCCTTATCGCCTTGGCTCGGCTACTGGTAGTGATTACTGGGTAACAGAATATGATATGGGACAACCAATTGGTTTGATGTATGGCGGTGGCGGATATAATGCATTTAAGGTTCCAGCGGGTATTTATCATCTAAGTGTGAATTTGGACGAATTGACACTTGTTATCAATGAGGTGAATGGTGTTTTGTCGGTGTGTTTTCCAGATAATGTAAATATGGAGGAATTCGCCGATATGAGTTTGGAGTTATCTAATATTGCTAATGGCCAAACAATTCGTTTAACAGTAACAGACAAAACCAATTATAAGTTTACTGGTTTAGATAACAATTCCTTATGGAATGTATCTCTGATTAATAGATATGGTGACGTTTTAGGTATAATCGAAAACGTTCCTTCAACTGGATCGGTAACCTTTGGATCGATTATTAAACCTCAGCAAGTCTCATTAACGATAAGAGATCCTCAGGGAAAAGATGTTACAAACCTTACGAGGATTTCTTGGCTCAATGAAAACGATGAATTACTTGCTCAGGGTAATCAGATTACAGGCCTACCGGCAGATCGCAAGTTAACATATCAAGTCGTTTTGCCACCAGAATTGGCTATTAATTACTCTTTGCCATCAGATTTGACCTATACTGTCAAAGACGGCACAAATAAGATTGTGTGCCAATTAACAAGTATACCTCAAGTCCATATTAGTGGCAAGGTCATAGATGCTAACACGAAACTTCCTATATTTGATGCAAGAATATCTGCTACCCAATCATTTGTTGGAGACGTTTCTAATACTCTGATCTCTCAGTCTGACAAACATGGTGATTATAGTTTAGAGGCCAAGTCCACTCCTACTGTGCTAACGGTTGCTGCTCAGGGCTATATTAACCAAACGCTGGATTGCAACACTCAGACAGGTGGTAGCAATATTATTATGTCTGACGTGGAGTTGCGACCTATTACGGGTACGGTAGTAAATGTCAATCTAACTTATACACTTGCTCATGCTCAGGGTGAGGCAGCAGAAACACAATCCTTGTACAGCGATTACAACAATGTGGATTTTGAGATTTATAACAAGTCGGCTGGCCATCCTATTACCAACATCAGCGTTCAATACCCACAAATAGTGTTGATAGAGGACGTAGACGATGGCGATGTACTGGAAATAACTGCCAATAGTCGCAAGAATGCATTTATGCCAGTTAAAACCACAGCCATCGTAGCCGAGCAACGGGCAGCCGCTACATTTGATATTAAAGAATTAGGCAGAATTGAAGCCTCATTCAAGAAAAATGGTAATCCTGCTGTGGTTGGTTCTCTCTACGATGCCGAGAACAAACTTATTACAATTGTTGACTATTCAGGAAGCTCCTTGACCATTGACAATCTGGCTGATGGTAATTACAAACTGGTCACAATGGGGAAGAGTGAGTTCTTTAACTCGATTTATGACATGGGCCAGATGGCTGATGCTGGATTACAAGCGGGAGTTGATTATGTTGTGAGAACTGTGAATGTCCAGAGCGGGATCATTAGCAAAGTCACCATTAGTGAGGTGCCATTTTTTGACGAGTCCAAGTTCTATTATACGGGCGACAATACTTCTTTTCGTGCGGACAAGTCAAAAACTGTCATAGGTAAATATTTGACATTTAGATGTTTGCTAGACTTTAAGGAGCAGTTTCAGAATTCCGGCGGTGTCAACAATGTTAATTTGATTATTGACCTGCCTAAATCTTGTTCACTCATTGACAATTCTTTGTTAATAGGCTCAATCGTAGGTAGTTACTCAATGAATGATAATAGGATTGTTATTCCGTTGATTAACTATAGTAGTCTTGTGCGCTTTTGTGCTATCCCCACCGAAGTCGGGGACTTTGCTCCGAGTGCTTTTGTGCAATTTGAATATAAAGGTAAAACAATCACTCAACCTATTGGTTCGGCTAATTTCTTAGTGACGGATTTATCTATTAATATTCCGTTATGGACTTCAAAGACTGTTATTCCTGTAACTGGAGAAACTATAGGTAAATGTTTGATTGATATTTATGATAATGATGTGTTAATAGGTCATACCGAGTCTCTTGAAGATGGAAACTGGACTGCTTTATGCGAGCTGAATAATCCATTTAATCTGTCTACACATGAAATCTACTCAAAGGTGACCACTGCTGATGGTGCTGAATTCAATACTGAGGTGAAAACGTGCATCTATGATGTGAATTCCATTCAGGTTTCAAAGGTGACCATGATTTATCGTGGAGAGAATCTGGTGTTTGATTTTCTTAATCCAAGTAATTCCACAGGTAATTATTATTCTTATTTGCCTACGGATAAGAATTTTACATTTATTATAGATTTCACCGAAAATGACACATCCAAAGTGAGTGATGTGTTACTCAATGTGAAGACTTCAGATAATAAATCGACTCGACTAACCACAGTGTTTGATGAATCAAAGGGATGTTGGGTTGCAAGTAAGCAATTTGAGAATTCTGCCTTACCTGTCAACGTAGCAGTTGGGTATTCTTGTAATAGAGATTTAGTATTTGATGCTGATTTTGTGGCAAAAGAAATTAACAAATTTTCTTTATTTCAGGAGGAGATGAGAATATCTGATCAATCGTTCAATTCTCTCATTGAGCAGTATCAAAATGCTGAGGATTCAGGAGATTACACAAATGCCGAATTGTTGCTCGATGAGATTTCATTATATCTTGGTCTTACTGAGATTGAAATTCCTGATGAGTACTACGATAATGATGTTTACCAACATTTATTAGCTGAAACGATTGCATTGGATGACTCTTTGCAAGTTGTTTGCGAAAATCTTCTTAATTGCACTATTTACGATGAATCTGTATTAGAATACTTGGAACATTGCCATATTGAACACGCATCTGGATTCACGCTAGAACAACTTCTTAACGATGGCTTTGAGTCAATTAAGAGGACCGATGGATCTTATTATTATTTCAGAAACGATGGAGATTGCATTAAGTTTGTTGATTTTACTACAGATGTTTATATTACCGTAAATCAGTATGATTTATTACAATCTTTGAATGCGCCATCTGGAGAGCATTGGTTGGAAAAGATAGGATCTATCGCAGATGGAATCAAAACTGTTGCCGAGCACATTCAAAGTGGAATAGATTATTTAGTTCATCGTCTTGAAGAAGCTGTAGTAGTCAATAAAGTTGCTTACAGATTAAATAAGGACAAATATAAAGAGTTATTAAAGAAAGGACATGATAAGTCCGAACCATTAATGCAGGAATTGAGAAAAACTATCAAACAAACTCATAAACGTTTGAATAGAAATAATGCCCTTCTTAAATGGGTTAATAAACATCTCAAGCAGTTGATGAGTGGTTCCACAAAAGTCAGTAGTATTGCAGGAAAGTCATTCACAATATTTGGAATGATTCAAGATGGGATTGATGCTTATGACGATATTTCCAAATTAACCAAATTTATTGACAGTTTAGCATTACCTTGTCCTGAGGCAAGTAATGAATTTAACGATCTTCTCGGAAGTGTAGAGATGTGGATTAATATAACTGGTGCTTTTTATGTAACAAAATTATGCGCAAATCTTGCTGAGATGGGAAGCATCGGAGGTGGAATTGCAGCATTTATTCCTTCGGGTGGCACATCTTCTGCAGCAATTGGTGCTGCAATTGCTGCAATTGCAGCAAATGTGTTAGTGACGGCGTTTTTTGACTGGCGTTACAATGTCAACTATAAGAATTTTGTTGAAAGGAAAGGAAATCTGGCGAAGCTTTGTAAAGAACCTGAACCTGAACTTGAACCGGATGAATACGAAGACTATAAAGGCCCAGATAAAACGGCTGTAATCGATCCTTCGGGATTTGTTTATGAGGGTGTGCCTTCTAACCGTTTGGAGGGCGTGACAGCTACTTGTTTTTACAAGGAAACGGTTGAGGATATGTATGGTAACCTGCAAGAGAATGTGGTGCTGTGGGATGCGACTCAGTATGGTCAGGAAAACCCGCTGCTGACTGACGAGAACGGTTACTACCGCTGGGATGTCCCCATCGGCATGTGGCAGGTTAAATATGAGAAAGAAGGATATGAGACCACCTATTCTGACTGGCTGCCTGTCCCTCCGCCCCAATTGGATTTGAACATCGGTATGGTGCAGATGCGCCAGCCCGAGGTCATAAAGGCACATGCCTATCCTAAGGCAGTTGAACTAGAGTTTGACAAATTCATGCTTCCCGAGACTCTGACACCCAATAATATCACCGTGACTGTAAATGGTACGGCCGTGAATGGTACCATTGAGATTCTGAATGCCGAACTTGATGATCCTAGTGCCATCACATCTATCCGCCGTGCACCAGGCACAGGTCTGACCTACGCCTCACGCGTCCGTTTCAACGCTGCCCAGCCATTCAATGCCGACATTGTGAAGCTCCATGTAAACTATGAGGTAGAAAGTTATGCTGGTGTGCAAATGAATGATGATTATGAGGCTCTGCTTAACGTGGAGTTAGAAATGCAGGAGATTGTTGCTGACAGCGTAGTTATTATACCTTATAAGGATTCCAAGCAGATTACCATCACAGTACTTCCTGCTGCGGCATCGAGAGGCAAGGTCATTAACGTCATATCGACTGCTCCGATGATTACTTCAATTAATGCAGGACAATACACGCTTGACGCTAATGGCAAGGCCGTGGTTACCGTTCGTGGTGACTTGCCCGGAATGGGTTCGCTGCTGTTTGGCATTGACGGCTATGACCTGAGTGCTACGACCCTCGTCAACGTGTTGATGGAGAGCCAGATGTCTGTCGCCACACCAACTGCATCTATTGCTAGTGGCAGCGAGGTGGAGAAGGGCACCGCAGTTTACCTGCGCTGTGCTACCGATGGCGCTACCATCTACTATACGTTGGATGGCAGTTGCCCGTGTGACAATACTCCCGCCCGCAAGGTCTACGACGGCAATCCTGTCATCATCAATAGCACTGTCACCATCAAGGCGATGGCGACGGCTCCCGACCTGTATGATAGCGATGTGGCTACCTTTGTTTATCGTGTGGGTAATGGTCTGACAGGTGACGTTAATGCTGACGGAGAGGTAAACGTTGCCGATATCAATGCTTGTATAGACATTATCCTTGGCGGAGATGCTAATAGTGACATTCGCGCAAGGGCTGACGTGAATGGTGACGCTGAAATCAATGTTGCCGACATCAATGCGATTATCGACATCATTCTGGGTGCTCATCATAGCATGAAGCACAGTATTAATTGTGATGACCTACTGCATGTTGACGACGTGACGATGAAACCAGGTGACGTGCGTGCACTTAACGTGATGCTGGATAACGCTAATCGATACAGCGGTCTGCAATTTGACATCGTGTTGCCAGCTGGTCTTACGCTCGTCGGCGTGTCATCTATCGATGGGCATATTAGTAGGGTTGATGGCATTGACGAGGTCTTGTCTCGTGCAGTTAGTTACTCGATGAACAAACGTCCGTTTGTGGGTGATACCCAACCAGTACTTACTTTTATTGTTCGCTCTGATGCCGCCCTTGCGCCTGAGAATGAAATCATGCTGACCGACGTCATCCTTGCTGATGCTGACAATAGAGCATGGTATGCAGGCGACTGTGCCGTCCGAGTGAATAACGCTAGTGGAATTAACGATCTGATTGTAGGTTCCGACCATGTCTGGATGGAGGGTAAAACCTTATGCATCGAGGCTCGTCAAGACGGTATTGCTCGAATCACAGCTATCAATGGCGTTGTTTATGATATAAATGTGAAAACAGGCATCAACCGTCGTGTGCTTGATCAAGGAATCTATGTGGTAGTAATCAATGGCAAGAGCTTCAAGATCGCTGTCAAGTAGATCGATCTTAGAACTGAGATTATAGATTTTAGACATTAGATGGTATCCGTTTCCATTGGGGGCGGATACTGTTTTGATTTGGGACTTGGTGTTTGGTATTGGGCGGGTGAGGTGTATTGTTAATAACTTTATTTTGTCGGTTTGGGAAAAAAGATGTAATTTTACACTCTGCATCTGTTTATAATATCAAGGGAAAAACTATGATTCCATTTGTACATCTGCACGTACATTCACAATACTCGATTCTTGACGGCATGGCTCCAGTCAAGGCATTGGTCGATAAGGCAATAGCTAACGGCATGCGTGGCATGGCGATTACCGACCACGGCAATATGTATGGCATTAAGGAGTTTCATGATTATGTCGGCAAACTCAATAAGAAGCGCAAAGAAAATGGTGAGGAACCGTTCAAGCCTATCTTCGGCTGCGAGGTCTATGTCGCCATGAATGACCGCCATGACCGTAACGACAAGCGTGACAACGGCTATCACTTGATCTTGCTGGCTAAGAACCTGCAGGGTTATAAGAACCTGATCAAGATTGTCTCCCATGCGTGGACCGAGGGCATGTATTATCATCCCCGCACTGACCACAGCGAGCTGGAGAAGTACCACGAGGGTATTATCTGTTGCTCGGCCTGCTTGGGTGGTGAGGTGCCTCAATTCATCATGGGTGGCCAGTTGAACCAGGCTCGCGAGACCATCAAGTGGTTCAAAAGTGTCTTCGGTGACGACTATTATCTGGAGCTGCAGCGCCACAAGGCGACCGTCGCTCGTGCCAACCACGAGACCTATGAGAAGCAGTGCCTTGTCAACGATGCGCTGATTCAGTTTGCCAAGGAATTGGACATCAAGCTCATCTGTACCAATGACTCCCACTTTGTAAACGAGGAGGATGCCGATGCCCATGAGCGCCTCATCTGTGTGTCGACCGGGCGTAAACTGAACGACGAGAACGTGATGCTCTATAGCAAGCAGGAGTGGTTCAAGACCCAGGAGGAGATGAACGAGGTGTTTGCCGACATCCCTGTTGCCTTGCAGAACACCAATGAGATTCTCGACAAGGTGGAAATCTACAGCATCGACCATGCACCGATTCTTCCCGACTTCCCCTTGCCCGACGGCTTTGCTAACGAGGATGATTACCTTCGTTATCTGGTCTATGAGGGAGCCAAGGAACGTTGGCCCGAGCTTGACGACGAGCACCGTGAGCGCCTCGACTTCGAGTTGGATACGATCAAGAACATGGGTTTCCCTGGTTACTTCCTTATTGTCCAGGACTACATCAAGATGGCACCCAAACTTGGGTGTTCTGTCGGTCCTGGCCGAGGATCGGCTGCAGGCTCGGCAGTGGCCTATTGCTTGGGTATCACCAAGATTGACCCGATGAAATATGACCTGCTGTTTGAGCGCTTCCTCAACCCCGACCGCATCTCGTTGCCCGATATCGATACCGACTTTGATGATGATGGCCGTGCCGCCGTGCTGAACTATGTGACTGAGAAATATGGTGCTGACAAAGTGGCACACATCGTCACCTATGGCACCATGGCTGCCAAGAGTGCCATCAAGGACGTGGCACGAGTTGAAGACCTCTCGATTGCCGAGAGTAACCGATTGGCCAAGTTCATTCCCTCGTCTCCCAACGAGATGCCCGAGGACAGCAAGGGCAAGAAGCCAAAGATTACTGTCAAGAACTGTCTGGAGTGCTTCGACAGTTTCCGTGCCGAGTTGGAGAACGAAGACCCGAGGGTGGGCGAGACTATCCGTTTTGCCGAGAAACTGGAAGGCAGTGTGCGCAGCACCGGCGTCCATGCTTGTGGTGTCATCATCGGACGTGATCCCATCACCGACTGGGTACCCGTGAGCACTGCCACCGATAGCGACGGTGAGAAAATCATTGTCACTCAGTATGAGGGCGGTGTCATCGAGAGTACTGGCCTGATCAAGATGGACTTCCTGGGATTGAAGAATCTCTCCATCATCAAGGAGGCA
>JAEEGL013509984.1_pt1 | contig 10620 bp, 7 predicted proteins | sample 9134231 | NCBI WGS metagenome assembly JAEEGL01 (sample SAMN16246548, study PRJNA631951) | gut metagenome | biome: gut microbiome; feature: rumen; material: fiber-attached | host: Bos | place: Iran: Karaj | collected 2018-10 | reverse complement strand
GATATTCTCGTGACATGGATTTACAAGCTCACGATTACGCTTATGAAGTACAACTACGCTTCTGTGATTGCGGTGATGATTTTCATCGTTCTTGCTCCTTTCGCAATCTGGCAGTTCAGACTGACTAAGGCTTACAAGGAAGGTTCGGTATGATAAAAGAACATGACATGCACGCTTTTACGAAATCATTTATTTATCTGATTTTCTTCGTGATTTCGGTTTTTGTGATTTATCCTTTGGTTTATGTTGTCAGCGGAGCTTTTGCCCCGGGAAACTCAATCGCTTCCTTGAGCATCGTGCCTTTCAAGGACGGTTTTACGATCAAGCATTTCGTTGACTTGTTCACCAAAACGAACTACGGTCACTGGTTTTTGAACACGCTGATTATCGCCGTTGAGACAAGTGCGGCTACCGTGGTGATCTCGTCGCTTTCGGCATATATTTTCAGCCGTTTCCAGTTCAGGTTCAAAAAATCTTTCCTTATGAGTCTTTTGATTCTCCAGATTTTCCCGAGTTTTGTCGGAATGATTGCGATTTATGTTATTCTTCTCCGTGTCGGCGGTCTTGATACTCTCTGGGGACTCGTTCTGGTCTACACGGCTGGGAACATCCCTTACAATGCATGGCTTGTCAAGAATTACATGGATACGGTCTCGAAAAGCCTTGACGAGGCGGCACGAATTGACGGTGCAAGCCATTTTAGGGTTTTCTGGCAGATAATTTTGCCGATTGCAAAGCCGATTATCATTTTCCTTGCGATTACGAGCTTTACGGCTCCCTGGATGGACTTCATCTTTCCGAAAATGGTTCTCCGCAGCGCAGAAAATCAGACTCTTGCACTCGGTCTCTTCGGCTTTGTCTCGGACAAAAAGAATGAGTTCACGATTTTTGCGGCAGGCTCGCTTTTGGTCTCTATTCCGTTCGTGGTTTTCTTCCTTATGACACAAAAGACATTGATTTCCAGCTTCGGAGGAGCGGCGGTCAAGGAATAAGAATTTGAGCACTCCCCGCTAGCGCGGGTCGGGCTTTCCGGGGTTCCGTGCTTTCGCACTCCATTGCCTTCGGCAACTGACGCCCCTACAATCCCTAGTGCTTTTAATATTAAAAAGTTTTGCGCAACCGATTGCATTATTAAAAAAAGAGGATTTTATGGCATATAGTTTTGATAATATCAGTATTCTAAAGGACGAAAAGCGGATTTTCCCGATTATGGGGGAGATTCACTATTCCAGAGTTCCACGCTCAGAGTGGAAGGAACGGCTTCTTAAGATGAAGGCTGGCGGTGTCACCATCGTAAGTGCCTATGTGATTTGGATTCACCATGAGGAAATTGAGGGCGAGTATGACTGGTCTGGGAACCGTGATTTACACGGCTTTATGCAGACTGTTGCCGACTGCGGAATGAAAATGCTCCTTAGAATCGGGCCATGGAGTCATGGCGAGGTTCGTAACGGTGGATTCCCTGATTGGCTTTTGAAAAAGGATTTCGAGGTTCGCACCAACGACGAGAAATATTTTGAGACCGTAAAAAAATGGTACGAAGAGATTTATGAGCAGGTGAGAGACTTTATCTGTAATCCTTCGGACGACTCGACAAAAGAAAACCCGATTATCGGCGTTCAGATTGAAAACGAGTACGGTCACTGCGGAGGACTTTACGAAAAAGAAGGCGGTGAGGCTCACATGCAAGGCCTTCAGAAAATCGCAAAAGAATGCGGTTTCAATGTGGCTCTTTACACGGCAACAGGCTGGGGCGGTGCATGGACCGGCGGAATGCTTCCAGTGATGGGCGGCTACTGCGATGCTCCGTGGGACCAGCGAACTACGGAGATTGAGCCGAGCGGAAACTACACTTTCACCCGTGAGCGAAACGACCACAACATCGGAAGCGACCACGGTTTTGGTTACGGAATCACTTTTGAAATCGAAAAATTCCCTTATCTTACCGCGGAACTTGGCGGCGGTCTGCAGGTTACTTCACACAGGCGGACGATTGCGACAAGCCGGGACATTGCGGCCGTTGCGCTGACAAAACTCGGAAGCGGCGTGAACCTTCTTGGCTTTTACATGTATTGCGGCGGCACGAATCCCGAGGGAAAACTTACGACCTTGCAGGAATCCCGTGCGACCGGCTACCTGAACGATTTACCGGTCAAGTCTTATGATTTCCGTGCTCCAATTAGGGAGTTCGGTCAGGTTTCGGACACTCTGCGGGAACTGAAATTGCTTTCGTATTTTACGGCTGAGTGGGGCGAAGATTTTTGTACGCTTCCATGCGAGATTCCTTGTGAAATTAAGCCTGATGATTTGGAATCTTTGCGTTATGCATATCGAAGCGACAAAAAACGGGGCTATGTCTTCGTGAACAATTATGTTCGTCACCAAAAAATGGCATCGCATGCTTCCGTTGTGCTGAAATCTCCTGATGAGAATGCAGTTTTCCCGAAAATCGATGTCAAAAACGGCGAATTCTTCTTCTTCCCTTTCAACATGAATTATGGAAAGACTATTGTAAAAACAGCGACTGTCACACCGCTCACAAAAATCGGGGGCGGGGAAAATGAGGTCTTCGTTTTCTACAAGCGGGAAAATGACAATTCTGAAGAAGGCTTCTTTGAATTTGCTGATAAGGGAAGCGAGAAATTCCTTGTCCTTTCCAAAAAAGATGCCCTCAATTCTTGGAGAATTAGCGATGGGCGACTTGTAATCACGGATTCTGATTCCTATGCGCTTGAGAATGAGAAGGGAGAGATTGAAATCACCACGAAATCTTCTGGAAAAATCCTCGTTTACCCCGATTTTGAGAAAATACCTGCGGGCTTCAAAAAAACCGGCATGGTAAATAAAAATTCGGCTTCAGACTTAGGAGAAATTCTTTTTGCTCAATATGAGCGGGATGAAAATTCCACATCGGCTCGAATGATGAACAAAATCCTTTCTCCAGAAAAAATCGGAGTTGAGAACGGCCTGACTTCTTACAAACTTGATTTCAGCGGTCTTATTGAGCTTCTTAGGGATGCTTCGTCTGGGGAACAAAAAAGTGATTTGAACGATATTTTTGTTTCAATCGATTACACTGGCGACAGCGCAAATCTTTACGAGGTCAAAAACGGAAAGCGAAAGCTTTTGCTAGACCATTTCTATCTCGGAGAGGAATTTCCTTGGGAAATCGGGCTAAAGCGATTCATCGAAAGTGAAATTGACTTCAAAAATCTTGTGCTGGAAATCCTTCCGCTCAAAAAAGATTCGAAAATCTACATTGAAAAATGGCCGAATTTCGACGGAAAGGAAATAGCCCGGCTTCATTCGCTGAGTTATGAAAAAGAATGGAAATATGTCTTAACTATAAAATAAGTAGTTAAAAAAGGAGGAAAAATTGTATGAAAAAAGTTCTTTTGGCTTTAGGACTTTGCGCTCTGGTCACGCCTATGTTTGCAACATCGGCTAAGGCGTCGGAGGCCGTCAAACAGAAAATCTTCGTCGAGAAGGTTGACGGTCTTCGCGACGATTTTATGAAAGGCGTTGACATTTCTATGATTGACCAGATTGAACGGTCTGGCGGAAAATTTTACAACGACCAGGGGCAGGAAGAGGATGTTTTTCAGATTCTCAAAAATCATGGTGTGAATTATGTGCGAATCAGGCTCTGGAACAATCCGACTTACGAGGAAGACCAGTACGATAAAAACGGAAAGCGAGTCGCAAAAAAAGGCGATAAGCGGGGTGGTGGCGACAACACGATTGAGACCGACCTTCGAATTGCAAAGAGAATAAAGAAAGCGGGCTTAAAATTTATGCTCGACTTCCATTATTCAGATTTCTGGGCAGATCCTGGAAAACAGTACATGCCACAGGACTGGAAAAATCTTTCTCCAAAACAGCTTGAGGATACCGTAGAGAAATTCACACGGACGACGATTGACCGTTTTGTTAGCGAAGATAGTGCGCCAGACAGCGTTAAGATTGGAAACGAATTGCATTAAGGCTTCATGTGGCCGATTGGTCAGCTTTGGAGCGACAATCCCGATGTCAAGATTGGCGGAATGAAGCAGTTCACGCGGCTTCTTGAAAGATGCTCGAAGGGTGTTCGTAGCGCAAAAGGCGGCGACAAAATCAAAATCATCATTCATCTTGCTGACGGCGGAAGGCAGGAACTTTACAAATGGATTTTTGACGAGGTAAAGAAAGCCAAAATCGACTACGACATCATCGGTCTTTCTTTTTACACATACTGGCACGGCTCAATGGACGACTTGAAAGCCAACCTTGAGATGATTTCAAAACGCTACGGAAAGGAAATGGCTGTTGTTGAAACGGCTTATGCCTTCACCGAAGAGAACGGAGACGCTCAGGGAAATGTATTCCAGGTCTATTCTGATGAGGCTCACGGCTATGTTCCGAGCGTACAGGGACAGGCGACAGCAATCCGTGACATCATTGCGACTGTCGCTGGCGTTAAGGGCGGTTGCGGAGTCTTCTATTGGGAAGCAGACTCAATTTTGTGGCCGGGCGCAAATCTTTCGACTGTCGAAGGAAACACATGGGAAAATCAGGCGATGTTCAGCTTTGATGGAAAGGCACTTCCTTCTCTTGCTGTCTGGAACCTGGTTTCAGGTCAGGGCGAGGTTGAGAATGCATGGGGCGGTTCGGCCAAAAACGGAAGTTCATTCAAGCCTTATGCCCTTGCTGAAAAAATCGAGATAATTGCAAAACCGGGAACTGTTCCGGCACTTCCTTCAAAAATCAAGGCTGTGTACACGAATGACAGCGAGGCTCTTGTCGATGTCAAATGGGATTCTGTTGACTGGAAGAACGCAAAAGTCGGCAAGGTCACTGTGAACGGAACTGTCGCCGGAACTGATTTCAAGCCTGTCGCAGTCGTTGATGTGAGCAACCGGGTGAACCTAATCGAGGATCCTTCTTTTGAAAGCGGAAAAATGGGCAAATGGAAGCTCAACGGACCTGGGGCTGCCTGCTTCATGGAGAACAACAAGGGAAACGCCCACACCGGAAAATGGACTTACAAATACTGGCTTGGAAGCGGCTTCAAGTCGGTGCTTTCTCAGGATTTCAATGAAATCGAAAACGGAACCTACGAGCTTTCTGTCTGGGCAATGGGCGGCGGCGGAGAAAACAATATCCGTCTCTTCGCGGCAAACTATGACGGAACGGCAAAGCAGGTCACTTCAAAAATCGTGAACGAGGGCTGGCAGAAATGGAAGCAGTACAAAATCCGTGTTCCAGTGTCGAACCGAAAAGCGACAATCGGAATCTACCTTGATACGGCTCCAGACTGCTGGGGAAACTTCGATGATATTGAATTTATAAAAGTGGATTAAAAAAGAGGATTTCTTATGAGAAAGTACATGTATAAAAATAAGAAGACTTCAGTGGCGATTGCTCTTGCTCTGCTTTCTTCCGTGATTTTTGCTCAGGAAGCGGATGACGGATTCGTGGTGCCTCTGAACGAGGATTTTTCAAAGGCGATTGTTGCAGCTCCTTCTCCTGCCCAAAGCGGTGCGGCAAGCTCGGTAAAACAGGGACTTTTCATCGAGGTGACGAGCAGCAATCAGGCGATTATCCGTGACATCGCAACCGGAAAAAAGAAAGGCTACGAGATGGATAACGCCCACTTCCTAACCAAGGCAAACTGGTGGTTTTGGGGCGACATAACTCCGAACTTCCATCTTGATGCGGAGATTGCGGTCTGGAATACGGACAAGACACTCTACAAGGCGAACAGCTACGCCGACAATGTGCCTGATGTCACATGGGGCGACGGACTTCAGAATATGGCGAGCATCCCTTTCAGTTTCGTGCAGAATTTGAATGACAAGGGAATCGGAGCCTTCAACAAGATGGGCTTCACTTTAATCACTCCTTATATTGAGTCGAAATTCGGCTACGGAGACCTTAAAGAGAACGGAATGCTTGATTTCGACGGAATCTACCATGTAATTGACCGCTGGAATTATGTCGGAAAGGGCTTTACGGAAGTGAGCCTTGGAAAAAATCTCCAGAAGCACGGGGATGTCACTGTGAACGCGACCGCCGCCTTCAGCATGATGAGGGGAACTTACGGCCTGTATGACCTTCTCGATGTAAAATACGGCGACCAGAAGAATCCTCTTGTTGAGACAGCCCTCACATTCGGAAGCTACACCACCGAGGAAGAACTTTTCAGATACAACAAGCAGAACATCAATGCGGCGAGTGCATATTTTGCGCTTTCTCCGATTGAACACCTTAAATTTGAAGTTCACGGACTCGGAACATTCGGAACAAAAGTTGACTTTGACAAGGACGCTCTTGCGATTGCGGGAAGAGCCGGCTGGTCTTGCGAAAAATTCACGGCACGGGTCATGGAAAGCATGAGCGCAAAAAATGTCAATTCTGTATGGGGAAGCGACGGTAAAAACTACGACAACATCAATGCGAACAAAAGTACGACTCAGGTTGACTTCTCTTTCTATGCCCTGCCTATTGTTTCTTTCGGACTTGACGAGACGATTTCTTACACGCTCAATGACGAAGCCACTCCGTCAAAGCACAATCAGTACGCCGGATACACTTCATTCAGAACACAGCCTTACATGGACTTTGATTTGAACGATGTACTTGGAAAAGACTTGAGCGTAGGCCTTTACGGAGTGATGAGCATCGACAAAATCACCGAGAACACAAAGACCGACAAGGATGTTTACACCAATTTCCGTGGAGCCGGAATCGAGCTTAAAGGAAACGAAGTAGTCCCGAAAATCAAGAAATTCACATTCGACTACGCGCTGAATGCAAATTCAAAATGGCAGATGGACAGCGCAAAAGTTGACTCGAACAATGACTACGATTTGGGCGAAATCTTCCATTCTTTCATGCTGACCGCAGATGTCACCGACAATCTTTCGCTCACGGCAGCTTCTCTGTACAGACAGTATATTGCTGACACCAAAACAGGATTCACCCAGCAGCCGCTCGGATTTGCAGTCGGCTTTGAAATCAAGAAAGTCAGGCTTCCGGGGCGACCGAAATTCTGGATGCACTTCACTTACGGAATGGATCCTTACGAGGACAAAAACTACATGCTCTTCCGTGCGGACGACAAGACGAACAAGCCTCTCCACCGCACATATCTTCTCAACACGCTCGACGCATACTCGAAGGGCACGAATGTCGCAAGCTACATCAGGCTCGGCTTAATCTGGGATTTGAAATAGGGGGTGAGAAAATGAAAGTTGAAAACGGAAAGTGGAAAACTGAAAACGGAAAGTGGAAAACGGAAAACGGAAAACGGAAAACGGAAAGTGGAAAATGTTTTTTTGGGAAAATTCTTTCTTTCGGAGTTGTTCTTTCGTTTATGATGATTTTTGGCCTTTTTTCCTGTGCTGATGCGGACGGACTTCACAATCAGGAAGCTGCGACTGTCACCTTTGTCTTTACGAATTTTCCGGTTGAGGACGGAAGCTATTCGATTCCGGGAGAGCACAATAACTGGGACAATACTTCAGAGTCAGTGACAATCAAAGGTGGGGAAGGCACTTCTTCATCCGTAACTGTCACCAGCTCTTCCATTGAATTTACCCTGGTGAAAAAAGACAACTGGCTTCGTCCCTGGTCAAAAAAAGACGGTACCAGAGATGACACTATCAACGGTGCAGGAAGAGAAGGAGCAGATTATTACAAGAATTTCCTGGCAGAAGGAATTACTCTTGGCTCTCCAGTAAAAGTCACGATTGACGGCTCTACAGACACTGCGACGGTAACGGTTGAGTAAGGAGGAAGAAAATGAAGAAATTGAAAATTGAAAACGGAAAATTGAAGATGAAACGCTTTTCTTTGCTCACACTGTCTGTGTCTTTCGCGGGGCTTGTTTCCCTGTTCGGGCTTGCTTCATGCGATACCCTGCAGGACAGCCTTTCAAGCGAGCAGAAAGCCGAGCTGATTGAGGAGACGGGGAGTGCAAGTCTGGCAAGCAAAACCTGGTATTATAACGGTACCGCCTCAGACGATATGAGCACAGCTTCTGAAAAACTTGGGGACGATTATTTTGAGCAGAGCCTTCTTGTTTCATTTGGGAAAAAAGTCGCTCTCGATTCTCTTTCGGGTTCGATTTCCCTGACTTATACGAACAAAAACAAAAATCTTGTAACTGAGGTTTATTCAAGCATCAGCGGCTCATTCTCACAGGACTATACCGGATACAAGATTGATTTGAGCGAAGTGATGCGAAATTTTGATACATCTTCTATACCGAGCGGAACCGCAAAGATTGATTTGAAAATCGTCGGATTCAAATGTGCGGAAGGAAGTCAAAAAGGACGGCGTATTTCAGCATTTGAGGCAAAAAACATTCAGATCAAGCCTTTTTATAATTCGACAGATTATTCTTTCTCAACGGTGAATTATTCAAAGGCAACATCAAAACTTGTGATTCCTGTTAATGGTTCTTTTTCTCTCGAAAATGGTTCATATAAAGTCACAGGAACTGGCAGTGATTCCAAAAATTATACATTTAATGTAAGTTCGGAATCTTCACAGCTGATTCTTTCCCCAGATTTTGATACGCCACCTGCAGACGGAACAACTCTTGATTTGCTTCTTACCGGGATCCTTCCTCAAAATGCTGGAGATTCTTATTCAAAGAAAATAAGTCTGTCATTTACAAAATATAAAATTGTTATTGATGGAATAAAAGATGCTAATTATGAAGATTCAGATGCTGTAGTTTCAAATGATTCGACAGGAGATCAGTCAGCATTTGCGGAGTTTGGATATGATGTCAGCTCTACATGTGACATTAATAATGTTTATGTCACGAGTGATGATGAGTATCTTTATATCGGCGTAGGAGGAAGTCTTGCGATTACATGGAATGATGCTTTGAGTATATTGGTTTCAAACGGAACTGCTACAGGTGGAAGCGGAAGAGGTGCTGAACCTTCGGTTAGGGCGGCTGGAACGGAAGACTTTGCTGCTCCTAGTGCAAGAGCAGCGAAAGTTCGTCCGAATGTTTATATCACGCAGCAACCTGGAATCGGAGGAAATGATTCATCGAGCGGTGCAATTGCGGCTACGGCCTATGTTTCTGCTTCTCAAAGTGATATTTCTGGAGTAATAAAATATGCTCCAAAAGGATGGAAAATATCAGAGACAGGTTCATTCCTTGAATACGCTCTTCCGATTGGTGGGCTTACGGGGCTGAATGCTGGTGATAATCTCAAGATAATCGTTGTTGCAAGCCTTCATTGGGACGATGGAAATACGCTTTCAGATGCTTGCCCAGATTCTGCGCTCACTTATAATGACGCAAATCATACATCTGTAACATATAATTTTGCGAAAGGAATCGAATACAAGATTCCGTCTTCTAACTAAGGGGGACTAAATGAAAAAATTGACTGAACTTATGACCTGTTTTTCAATTTCTGCGGCCTTAGTCTTTTCGGCATGTTCTGTACCCGACTATTCAAATTCAGACGGTACGGAAGCTGGAAAAAACTCTGCCGTTTCTAATACTGATTACAGTTCTTATTCTTTTTCTGCTATGGATGTGGGCTCGGATTTCATGCGTGGTGTGGATGCGAGCGAAGTTGCTGCATTGGAAGAACTGGGGCAGAAATGGTATGACTCGGATGATACAGAGAAGGATTTGTTTCAGATTCTTGCAAACCACGGGGTTAACTGGGTTCGTCTCAGAATCTGGAATGATTATACCGTTGCAGTGAATGATAGTTGGGGACCATACGGATATAACAATCTGAATCGTACTCTTTCGATGGCGAAGCGTGCAAAAAAAGCAGGGCTTGAAATCTTCCTTGATTTTCATTACTCCGATAATTGGGCTGACCCGTCAAAACAGTATATACCGGAAATGTGGAAAAATTATGTTGAAAATGATGGAGTCGCAATAGAATCTGAAAGCATTGATATTGAAGGTCTTTCAAAAGCTGTCGCTGATTATACGAAAACTGTAATCGATGCACTTGTTTCAATTGACTGTACTCCTAAAATGGTACAGCTCGGAAATGAAATGCAAGGCGGAATTTTTTCAAAGACAAGAACTGGAGCGACATCAGTGTCTGGCGCTGATGGTTTGGCTACAAAGCTGTCGTTGGAACAAAGATATGAAATCCTAAAACAAGCTCAGAAGGCTGTGAAAGATGCCGACAGTGATATTCTTGTTGCCTTGCACTGTTCTGATCCTGGAAAATATCTTGATAATTTCCTGTCAGGTTATATTGCAAATGTAAATCCTGATGTTGTTGCGATTTCCTATTATCCTTATTATTCGGGACATGGTACCGACGTTCAGCTGGCCGGGTTTATGCAAAAAATTGTTGCCGCCGGGAAAAAAGCCGTCGTTGCGGAAACTTCATTCGCATACAATAAAGATGCTTATACTGATGATACAAGCAATACTTTCTATACAGATCAGGAAGAAGCCTCTGCTAAGCAACTTACACAATACTCTGGAAAAGTTGGTTCGTCTGTTCCTGCAAGCATGGAAAATCAGGCCGGAGTGGTGAAATACATCGCTGAAATTGCATCGAAAAATGGCGGAGCAGGAATCTTCTATTGGGGTGGCTGTTATCTAGGAATTAAGTCAGGAATGCCTAGTTCATG
>JAEEGL013102452.1_pt1 | contig 10620 bp, 10 predicted proteins | sample 9134231 | NCBI WGS metagenome assembly JAEEGL01 (sample SAMN16246548, study PRJNA631951) | gut metagenome | biome: gut microbiome; feature: rumen; material: fiber-attached | host: Bos | place: Iran: Karaj | collected 2018-10 | reverse complement strand
GCGTGCCAACACCTATGCCAAGTACCTGGGATGTCCCCTCGTGCTGTGCAACAAGACCCGTGCCCGCGCCAACGTCGTTGCCACCATGCAGATCATCGGTGACGTGGAAGGCAAAAACGTAGTCATCATCGACGACATGGTCGACACGGCAGGCACCATCACCAAGGCTGCCGACATCATGAAGGCCGCCGGTGCCAAGACCGTCCGGGCCTGTGCCTCGCACTGTGTCATGAGCGGCCCCGCCAGCGAACGCGTTCAGGAGTCAGCCCTCGAAGAGATTGTCTTCACCGACTCCATTCCCTACACCCAGCGCTGTGCCAAGGTCAAACAGCTCAGCGTAGCCGACTTATTTGCAGAAACCATCCGTAGAGTCATCAACAATGAAAGCATCTCGAGCCAGTATATTATTTAGTGTAGCCCTTCTTACGGCCTGTCAGTCGTCAAGCTACAAAATCAACGGAACGGCCGAAGGACTTGCCGACGGCGACACCCTGTTCATCACCCACGATCTGGAGTCGGGCACACCGAGTGACACCATCATCCTGAAGGACGGCCGATTCACGGCAAGCGGCAAGGCAGACTCCACCGCGCTGTGCATGGTCTACAGTGCCAGCAACAACGAGATCAATGCCCCCTTCTTCATGGAACCCGGCGACATCAACATCACACTGAAGCAGGAACCCGGCGGTTCACGTGTCGGCGGCACCACCTGCAACGACCAGTGGCAGCAGCTGAACGACTCCGTGATGGTCATCGGCAAGGAAATCAACAAGATTGCCGAGCACATCTACGGAAGCACCGTCACCGAGGAGGAACAGCAGAAAGGCATGGAGCAGATAGAGGGTCTGAACAAGCGCTTCTCCAACCTCGTCGTCAGGACGGCCGAGAAAAACATCGACAACGAGTTCGGATACTTCCTGCTGACCTACTACCCCGAGGAGCTGATTGACAACAACACGCGTGCCAGGCTCATCAAGCAGCTGCCCAGCGACATGCAGCAGCGCCCTGCCATCAAGGAAATGGAGCAGCTCATAGCCCGCTCTGCACAGACCGCCGAGGGCAACGCCATCAGCGACTTCACGCAGAAGGCCCTTGACGACCAGGATGTCAGTCTGATGGAGGAAGTGAAGAAGAACCGCATTACTGTCATCGACTTCTGGGCCTCATGGTGCGGCCCCTGCCGTCAGGAAATGCCCTTCATGGTACAGCTCTACGACAAATACCAGTCAAAAGGCTTCGGTATCATCGGCATCTCGTTAGACAACGACAAAGACGCCTGGCAGCAAGCCACCGACGCACTGGGTGTGAAATGGCCCCAGATGAGCGACCTGAAGGGTTGGGAGAATGAAATTGCCCAGTACTTCAACGTAAACTCCATCCCCCACACCATCGTCGTCGACCAAAAGGGCACCATCCTGCGTCGCGGACTGCGCGGCGAAGCCCTCGAAGCCTTCGTTGCCGAGCAACTGAAGTAAAAACGGCTTTTGAATACATAATATCAACGGGCTGGCCGTGCAAGGAGCCAGCCCGTTGTTGTGTCAAGAAAAGCCCAACATTTAAAAATATCTTGACACGACCAAAGCAGGAAAGGCTCCCGTCCGCCTCCCGCCCAACAAGCGCCCAACAAGCGCCCAACAAGCGCTTATAAAAGATTTTCTACACCAAGGTCAGACGGGAGAAAAAATCTTGACGGAAGAAAATGGAGCATTTATTTGGCATTTTGCCCGTTAATTAGTAATTTTGCAGGGAATATGAAGAAAGGTCTCATAGCGCTGTCACCCTTGGGGGTGTTTATCGTTTTCTATCTGGTCACAAGCATCATAGCAAGCGACTTCTACAAGGTGCCCATCACGGTGGCCTTTCTCATCGCTAGCATCTACGCTATCCTCATCTTCAACGGCCGCCCGCTGAGGAAGCGCATCGACGTCTTCAGCCAAGGTGCCGGCACAAGTCAGATGATGCTCATGCTGTGGATATTCGTCCTGGCAGGAGCCTTTGCCAACTCGGCAAAGGTGATGGGGTCGATAGACGCTACAGTGAACCTGGCGCTCACGCTCCTGCCCAGTCAGATGCTGCTGGCGGGACTGTTCCTGGCAGCATGCTTCATATCAATGTCGATAGGTACCAGCGTGGGCACCATCGTGGCGCTGACACCGATAGCAGCAGGCGTGGCTGTCGAGACGGGGACGTCCGTGCCCATGATGGCGGCAGTGGTGGTGGGCGGTTCCTTCTTCGGCGACAACCTCTCGTTCATATCCGACACAACCATCATGGCAACATCGACGCAAGGCTGTAAGCTGAGCGACAAGTTCCGCGCCAACGCGTTCATCGTCCTGCCCGCAGCGTTGCTGATACTGGTCATCTACCTGCTGATGGGCTCAGGAGTCTCGTCACCACAGCATGTGCCAGACTTCGACCTCGCAAAGGTCATACCCTATCTGGTGGTACTGCTGGCAGCCGTCTTCGGCATGAACGTGATGGCGGTGCTGACGCTGGGCATACTTCTGACAGGCGTCATCGGCATTGCCTACGGAGCCTTCGACGTCTTCGGGTGGTTTGAGGCCATGGGCAAAGGCATCGTAGGCATGGGCGAACTGATTGTCGTCACCATGATGGCAGGCGGACTGCTGGAAATCGTCAAGCAGCAGGGCGGCATCGACTTCATCATCAGCCAGCTGACCAGCCGCGTACACACCAAAAAGGGCGCCGAACTGGCAATAGCCGCACTGGTGTCACTGGTAAACATCTGTACGGCTAACAACACCGTAGCCATTCTTGCCGTCGGGGGAATCTCCAAACAGATAGGCGACCGGTACGGGGTGGACAGCCGAAAGGCAGCGTCAATACTCGATACCTTCTCATGTATGATGCAGGGACTCATCCCCTACGGCGCCCAGCTGCTGATGGCCGCCGGACTGGCACAGGTCACCCCCGCAAGCATTATTCCCTACCTTTACTATCCAGTAACCATTGGCATTGCAGCATTGCTTGCCATATTATTCAGATATCCCAAACGCTACTCATGAAAGATGTAATAACAAGAAACATTGAACGCCTGCTGCAGCTGGACGCCGAGGCGGGGCAAGAACACATTGAGCCGATGACTGAGTGGAAATGGCAACGGCTCTACAAAGTGGCCACAGAGTACGGCATAGGCCCATGGATAGCCGAAGGCATCAGAGCCTACGAAAACGACTTCTTCCTGCAGATGTCGCCAGCCCTGCATCAGCAGTTCCTGGAAATGGCCGGAACGAAAGACCCTGAGAAGCTGAAAAAGTACCTTTTGACGGTTGACCGTTCACAGAGGCCGCTTAACCGCTTCAAGCGTGAATCGCTGGAGGCATACGCACGCGACTTCATCAAGACCATCCAGAATATTGAGGAATAGGTGAATGGCGAGCGGTAAAAGGTAAGCCCGGAAAAACGAGTGGTTAGAATGCCATTAGTGGCGGAAACGAATCTCGTGCAGGTTGTGGCTGCCCATGAACCGGCTCTTGTCTACATATCCGTTGATGCCCACAATGCGGCCCTTGGCACTGTACTGCCACATGGTGTAGTCGCGGTCGTCAGCCAGCACGGGAGGCTCGTCGGTATACATGGCTATCATCAGCTTGTAGTCGTCCACCTTACCCTGTAAGTGCTTGTTGTAGAAGTTACGGTAAGTATAGAGCAGCGGCTTCTGGTGATAAGCCTCCTCAACAAGGTCGAGGAAGTAGAACAGCGAGTCACAGAAGACGTCGGTAGACAGTCCGCCTGTAGACTCGATATCAATCATGGGAATAAGGTCTTGTTCACGGGGCAGGCACTGCGACACGAAGTTCTTCAGTTGCTTTTGCTGGTCGGACACAGGACGGTAGAAGTGATAACTGCCAACCTTCAGCCCATAACGGTGAGCCAAATCAATGTTTCGCTCGAAGGTGGCGTCAATACGGTCGCCGCCCTCGGTAGCCTTCAGGTAGACGTAGGCCATCTTGGTATTGTCGCCCACCGTCTCCCAGAACACCTTGCCCTGATAGTGACTAAGGTCGATGCCGTGGATGTGAGAGCAGGTGTCTTCACACAGGATATTAGGGTTCCCTACAGGAACGGGGTCGACAAGGTAGTCGCCTTCCTCGTCCTGTTCCACTTCCTGAACGTCCTCTTGTGTCTCCTCCTCTTCCGTTATCCCCTGCAACTCTACCTGAGCCTGAGCCTGGAAGCAGAGGAATGAACATAGAGCGAGTAAGTATATCTTCTTCATCATTATAGCACATCTAATCGTTTGCTTTCTCGTGGACGACAACCTTTACTTTTGAAATGCGCCGTTCGTCCATCTCGAGAATCTCAAAGGTAAAGCTGTCATAGTCTATCTTCTCGTGCATCTTCGGGAAGTCGCCCTTGATTTCAAGCAGCAAGCCGGCCAGGGAGTCGGCATCACCCTCTACGTCCTCAAAGATGTCGTCGTCGAGCTTCAGAATCTTATAGAAGTCGCTGAGCAGCGTCTTCCCTTCAAAGACAAAGGTATTTGAGTTAATGCGCACGTAGTTCTTCTCGTCTTCGTCATACTCGTCATTAATCTCACCTACTATCTCCTCAAGGATGTCCTCGAGGGTAACAATGCCACTGGTGCCACCGAACTCGTCAACAACAATGGCAATGTGTACCTTGTTTTCCTGGAACTCACGCAGCAGGTCGTCAATCTTCTTCGTCTCAGGCACAAAATAAGGCGGACGGATGAGCGACTGCCAGCGGAAGTTGTTGCCCTTCGACAAGTGAGGCAGCAAGTCCTTGATATACAATATTCCCCGGATATTATCACTGTTGTCCTGATAGACGGGAATACGCGAGTAGTTATTCTCAACCACACACTGCATGACCTCCTGGAATGTAGACCTGAAGTCAAGATCGACAACGTCCTGCCGAGAGGTCATTATCTCCTTGGCTGTCTCGTCGCCAAAGCGTACAATACCCTCCAGCATCCGCTGCTCTTCCTTAATATCTTCCTTGTCAGTCAGTTCCAAAGCTTGCTCCAGGTCGTCTACGCTCAGAACATGGTTATCTTTGTGGACAACCTTGTCTGCCAAACGACCAGAGCCCATAACGATAGTAGCCAGGGGATAGAAAAGCTTGCGGAAGAACAGAATACCTCCCACAGCTCTACGGCAGAAGCGTAGCGGATGGTGACTGCAGTAGACCTTGGGCATTATCTCGCCGAAGAGTAGCAGCATAAATGTGAGGAGCACTGTTATGCAAAGAAATTCTAACCACCACGAAGTAAAGAGTACGGCGTGGTTGATAAAATAGGTACTGAGCATAATGATGGTGACGTTCACCAGGTTGTTGGTAATTAGGATGGTGGCCAGTGTGCGCTCTGACTCCTCACGCAACTGCTTAATACTTGCGTCGGCACCGTTCTTTTCCTCATCGAGATCGTTAAGGTCAGAGGGCGACAACGAGAAGAATGCTATTTCTGAGCCCGAGGCAAACCCCGACACAAACAGCAAAAGACAGGCTGCAACACCTGCTATGATTGCTCCCATCGAAGGTGCCAAGAAGGACACCCCATTAAATACTTGGAAATATTCGTCCATTAGTTTATTCAGTGGACTTAGGCGTCAGCATCTCCATGTTGTCGGCCCAAATCTCCGTTAAATTACGTCGCTGACCTTGCTTGTCGTCGTAAGTAGAATAACGGATACGGCCCTCAATGTAAAGCTTATCGCCTTTATGGACGTACTTCTCGACAATCTCAGCCAGCCGGCGCCAAAGAATCACATTGTGCCAGTCAGTATGCTCGGGCACTTGAGTTCCGTTCTGCAACGTATATGACCGTTCTGTAGTAGCAAGCCTCAGACGAGCTACAGCCACGCCCTGTTCCACATAACGTATCTCTGGATCAGCACCAACATTGCCAATAAGCATTACCTTATTCATATGAATGATGAAATGTGAATGATGAATTGCACACTATTTACACTCACCTAGGAAACGGAACTTGAAGTTCTTGCCTTTAGCTGAGGGAAACTGGCTACGCGGGTCGACACATTGGCTTAAATGGTCAACAATGCGGTTGTAACAGTCGAGACCAGAATAGGCTTTGCAGCAAGCAACAAAATGAGTGTCGCGATACTGGAACTTGCCCGTTCCTGGAACCATCAGCACTCGTTTGAAGTCAAGAACGCCCTCATACCAGCCGAAGTGTTCCTCGTTCAGTCGTACAAGCACAGGAGAAGCGGGCTTGCCGTCGTCAACAGGGTGAAGGGCTTTCTTTTCCTTGAAATCCTCCATCGTCTCTGCTTCGGTCTTGATAATAATGAAATAGACCCGTGGACGTATCTTATAACGTTTGGGGAAACGAACATCACTGGCAGCATACTCACGAATATCATGCTCCAGCATAGGGTCTATCTCTATCTCGTCAATACTGGTTAGAAATCCAATAGCATCCTCGACATTCGACACAAGCGTCTCTTTGTCAAAATACCTTAAATATAAATTCATTAGAATGAGTTGTTTTCCTGTATAAAAAAGAGCGGAAAACGGGACTCGGACCCGCGACCCCAACCTTGGCAAGGTTGTGCTCTACCAACTGAGCTATTTCCGCGTACTGAAAAATCTCAAAGTTTATGGTGAAGAGGAGGAGACTCGAACTCCCACGTCGCAATTGACACTACCCCCTCAAAGTAGCGCGTCTACCAATTCCGCCACCTCTCCAGCACCAAAACAACAAGTGAATAAAAAAGAGTGCCCAGAACAGGACTCGAACCTGCACGCCTCGCGGCACACGCACCTGAAACGTGCGCGTCTACCAATTCCGCCACCTGGGCAATTTTCATTAGGATCCACATCCTAATGCTCTTTTTTGTTCAACAAGTTAGAGCGGAAAACGGGACTCGGACCCGCGACCCCAACCTTGGCAAGGTTGTGCTCTACCAACTGAGCTATTTCCGCCTGTCAAACCTCTCTATGAGGTGCATTTCTCTTAATGCGGATGCAAAGGTACGACTTTTTTTCGAACCACCAAACTTTTTGAGCGTTTTTTTTCAAAAAAACTTTCAATCCATCCTGTTTCTGTAGTCCTCGTAGCCAAAATCGCGTAAAATCTCAAGTGTTCCGTCGCTTTTAAGCATTCCTATGGCAGGATGAGGGATGCCATTGAACATATTCGTCTTGACCGTCGTATAATGAATCATATCTTCGAAGATAATTTCTTCGCCCACCTGCAGTTTGTGGTCAAAACTCCAAAATCCCATAAAGTCTCCCGACAGACAGCTATTACCGCCTAAACGATAGAGATGAGAGGCAATTGCACCATCATCACAATTAGGGGACGTAACACCACGGGAAAGAGGAGAAAGGTTTGAGGATTGTTCCACCTCAACATGTTGGGCATTGCGGACTTCAGGGTAATACGGCATTTCCAGACAGTCGGGCATGTGGCAAGTGAAACTCACATCCAGGATGGCCGTACGGATACCCCTATCCTCTACAATGTCTACGACGCTACTCACCAAGGGACCTGTCTGCCAAGCAAAGGCACTACCCGGTTCGAAGATAACCTTCAGGTGTGGATAGCGTTGATGGAACCTCTCCATCAAACGGACTAGCCGTTCAATGTCATAGTCCTTGCGTGTTACCAAATGTCCGCCACCGAAGTTTATCCAATCTATCTGAGGAAACCAACGGGAGAACTTGCCCTCTATATGCTCCAATGTACGCTCAAACACGTCTGACCCGCTCTCGCAGTGACAGTGGCAATGAAACCCTCGAATATCCTCAGGCAACACCTCAGGCAGTTTGTCAGCTGTCACGCCAAAGCGTGTTCCTGGCGCGCACGGGTTATATAATAATGTACCTACCTCAGAGTATTCCGGATTGACCCTTAACCCTATTGAGCACTCCCCCGCCCTCATATGCAGCCGTTCGTACTGCGACAGCGAATTGAAGGTCAGGTGACTAGAACACCGCACTATCTGTTCGAACTCGTCCTCCTTATAGGCAGGAGAATAAGTATGTGCCTTTGCCCCAAACTCCTCAAGGGCCAGTCTGGCCTCGTTCAGCGAGCTTGCAGTTGTAGCACTGATATACTCGCGGAAGACAGGAAACGTCTTCCACAAGGCAAAAGCCTTAAATGCTAGTATCCATTCAGAATCGGTGCGGCAAGCAACCTCACGAATCAGTGCAAGGTTGTGCCGCAACCGCTTTTCTTCAATAATATAGACAGGAGTCTTCAACTCACAATGTTCAATATTCAATGTTCAATGTTCAAGATCAAAAGTCCTTGGTCATCTCAGCCACCTCGCCATTTATATGGTCAATAAACTGTTGGATGGTCATGACGGTCTGTTCTCCTCCACCCTGTGGACGCACTGCAACGGTACCGTCGGCAGCTTCCTTCTCGCCTACAATGACCATATAGGGGATGCGCTTCAGCTCGTTGTCGCGAATCTTGCGTCCCAGCTTCTCGTTGCGCAGATCGATGGTGGCGCGTACACCACCTGCCGCGAACTGTTTGCAAACCTGCTGGGCGTAGTCGTTGTATTTCTCTGACAGCGGCAGGATAGCCACCTGCTCGGGAGTGAGCCACAGGGGAAAATGTCCGCTAGTATGCTCGATTAGCACAGCACAGAAGCGCTCCAGCGATCCGAACGGAGCACGGTGAATCATAACAGGCGTCTTCTTCGTGTTGTCCTCATCGGTGTACTCCAGCTGGAAGCGCTTGGGCAGATTGTAATCCACCTGTATGGTACCCAACTGCCAGCGGCGTCCGATGGCGTCCTTAATCATGAAGTCGAGCTTCGGACCGTAGAATGCAGCCTCACCATATTCCACCTTGGCCTTCAGGCCTTTCTCTTCGCAAGCCTCCTGGATGGCGCGCTCAGCCAGCGCCCAGTCCTCGTCGGTGCCAACGTACTTGTCGTGGTCGTTAGGATCGCGCAGGGAGATTTGTGCCTCGAAGTTGAAGCCAAAGGCTGTCAACACCACGCCAATGATGTCCATCACGTTCAGGAACTCCTGCTTCACCTGGTCAGGACGGCAGAAAAGATGGGCGTCGTCCTGTGTGAACGAGCGTACACGAGTCAGTCCGTGCAACTCTCCGCTCTGCTCGTAGCGGTATACCGTACCAAACTCGGCAATGCGCAGAGGCAGGTCCTTATACGAACGGGGCTTCCATGCGAATATCTCACAATGGTGCGGACAGTTCATGGGCTTCAGCATATACTCCTCACCCTCCTCGGGCGTAGTGATAGGCCTGAACGAATCCTTTCCGTAGTGGGCATAGTGGCCTGAGGTCACATATAGACTCTTGCCGCCGATGTGCGGTGTGATAACCTCCTGATAGCCGTAACGCTTCTGCACCTTGCGCAGATGCTCCTGCAGTCGCAGACGCAGGTCGGTACCCTTCGGAAGCCAGATGGGCAGGCCCTTGCCTACCTTCTCCGAGAACATAAAGAGCTCCATCTCCTTGCCTATCTTGCGATGGTCGCGCTTCTTAGCTTCCTCCAGCATGACGAGATACTCGTCGAGCATCTTCTTCTTAGGGAACGAGATACCATACAGACGCTGCATCTGCTCACGTGTTGCATCGCCACGCCAGAAAGCGCCAGCGACGCTGGTCAGCTTGACAGCCTTGATTTCACCCGTGTCCATGAGGTGCGGTCCACGGCAGAGGTCGGTAAAGTTACCCTGCGTATACGTCGTAATAGAGCCGTCTTCAAGGTCCTGTTCGATGTGCTCACACTTGTAGGTCTGTCCGTCGGCAGCAAACTGCTTGAGGGCATCGGCCTTAGCCACTTCCTTGCGAACCACAGGCTCCTTCTTAGAGGCCAGCTCACGCATCTTTTCTTCAATCTTGGGGAAGTCGCTCTCCTTGATCATCTCGCCGTCAGGCAGCAAGACGTCGTAGAAGAAACCATTCTCGACAGCAGGTCCGAAACCGAACTGGATGCCAGGATACAACTCCTGCAGAGCCTCTGCCAACAGGTGTGCCGAGGTGTGCCAGAAGGTGTGCTTACCCTGCTCGTCGTCGAACTTGTAGAGCGCTATCGCAGCGTCCTCCGTAATGGGACGGTTCAGCTCTACTGTCTCACCGTTTACGCCACAGCTTACCACGCTGCGTGCCAGAGCCGGTGAAATGCTCTCGGCAATCTGAAGTCCAGTGACGCCCTGCTCATACGAGCGAGCAGATCCGTCTGGAAAAGTAATCTGAATCATATCTAATATATTTAACTTGTAATCTTCGCTTTACTCTTCACCTTCAAGGATAAGATTCACCACAGTGACAGCGTCAGTGATAGACACTTTTCCGTCAGCATTGACATCGCCCTTCTTACCGAGACTCATCTGAACATCCATCGTCGCAGCATCAGAGTCCTCATAGCCATCTTTCGTGGCAACAACACTGAGCGTATATAAGCCAGTGGGCTGAACGTCGTTACCAGCAAACACTTGGCTCACAGTTGTCTTGAACTCAACCCCCTCTGTCTCGCAAGTGAGCGAATACTTTCCGTCTTTAAAGGTAATAGCAGGCTTCTCACACTTATTAGGAAGTGCCTGTATAGATTTAAATGCACCCCAATAAGCGTCATTCTTATAGGTATCGACAGCAGAAGAAGGAACATAAAGGTCAATATTGGTACG
>JAEEGL012655777.1_pt1 | contig 10620 bp, 13 predicted proteins | sample 9134231 | NCBI WGS metagenome assembly JAEEGL01 (sample SAMN16246548, study PRJNA631951) | gut metagenome | biome: gut microbiome; feature: rumen; material: fiber-attached | host: Bos | place: Iran: Karaj | collected 2018-10 | reverse complement strand
AAGGCCCAGAATCTTGCTTCTGTGCTTGCGGGTCATCATTGCGCCTTTTTCTCTTGCCATAATTCTATCCTCCTGTTATCCGTCAATCCTTATTTATAAGGGATCATTTTCTTGATGGTAGCGACATTCGTCACGTCCGCGTAGGTCTCAGAACGCAGACGGCGGCAGCGCTTCGTATCTTTCTTAGTGAGGATATGGCTCTTATACGCGTGGGCGCGCTTTACCTTTCCGGTACCGGTAAGGTTGAATCTCTTTTTCGCGCCGCTGTGGGTCTTCAGTTTGGGCATGACAATTCTCCTTCCTGATCGGGCTTTCAGCCCGTCAACTGTATTATGATTCCGCCTCTGCGGGTTTGTCCTCTTCCGCCGTTTCGGCTGGAGAGGGATTTGGCTGTAGTTTGGGTTGCTTTGGCTTTGCCGGCTTCTTGGCAGGGGCTGTGGGTTTCGGTGAGAGGAACATGGACATATTCCGCCCTTCCAGCTTCGCTGCCTTATCCATGTTGGCAATCTCTGCACATTTTTCTGCGAAATCCTTCAGCAGGTCTGCACCGATTTCTGTGTGAGCCATCTCGCGTCCACGGAAGCGGACCGAAACCTTTACACGATCACCGTCCTGAAGAAACTTTTGGGCGTTCTTCAGCTTCGTGTTGAAGTCATTCGTATCAATCCCGGGAGACATACGGATTTCCTTAATCTCGATCACGCGTTGGTTCTTTTTGGCTTCCTTTTCCTTCTTAGCCTGTTCGAAACGGAACTTCCCGTAATCCATAATGCGGCAGACTGGCGGCGCAGAATTCGGAGCAATCTTAACAAGATCATACCCGGCTTCTGTCGCAATGTGAAGAGCTTCCTCCGCAGAGACGATGCCGAGCTGCTCTCCTTCCGCAGAGATCAGGCGAACCTGCGGGTCGCGAATCTGTTCGTTGATTTCGTGGGTCGTTGCTGCGATGGAAAACACCTCCAGGAATTTTGAATACTTGAATACGAATATAAACAAAAAAGGCGGACGCACAGCATCCGCACAGAATAACCCCACTTCTCAGTGGGAATCCATCTTAACCTGCGGTCGCTCATTGCGCCGAGGTGAGGTGCGAGATGCCGTACCTGCTTTGTTTTGCTGAGTTATTATACGTTCCTACACCTGCTTTGTCAAGAGTTTTTTCAATCAAATTGTTATTTCTTTTCTCTTTCCCATTTTTTATTCTGTTTCCAGTAAAGTTAGTGAATCTTTACACAGCATATTCTTGACGTCGTCATCAAAATCGTGTAGAATACCTCATGCCAAAAGCATTTATATTCTCATATGTGGAAGGAGGTTGGTCCATGAAAATCGGAGCAATGGAACTGATCGTCATTTTCATTGTTGCGTTGCTTGTGATCGGCCCGGACAAGCTCCCCTCCTATGCCAAGAAGTTTGGCAATGCCTTACGAGAGTTTAAGAAGGCATCCGCTGATATGACACAGGATATTCGCGAGAGTGTAGTGGAACCTCTCGAGGAGGCACAGCGTCCGCTTCGTGAGGCGATGGAGCCCCTGGAAGACCTGAAAAAGGACGTGGAGGGCAGTATCAAGGGCGTGGAGAAGGACCTGAAGAATATCGGCAAGCAGAAGCCGAAAGAAACAGGGAAAGATTCTGATGCTGCGGCGGACGAACCGGTGCCGACAGAGGATTCTTTCGGAGATGCTTCTGTCAAGGTGCCTGAGAATGACAGCCCTGTTTCTGGGAAGGAGCCTGATACCGCTCCTGTTTCTACCCAGCCCCAGCCGCAGGAATCCGGTTCTCAGCCCGCGGATCCAGCAGCTTCCGCGGATTCTATTAATAATGTTTAAGAAACAACAGGAGGCACAAAATGAAATTTGGAACCACTGAACTGATCGTTATTCTGGTTGTCGTCCTTATTATCTTTGGACCGACCCAGATTCCTAAGCTCACCAAAATGTTTGGCAAAAGCGTGAAGAGCTTCAAGGATGGAATGGAAGAGACCGAGGAAGATGTTGAAGACTCCTCCAAAAAAGTGAAAAAGTCCTCCAAGTCTTCTAAGAAAGCAGAAAAGCAGGCTGACGACGAGCCGGATGAAGAAGAATAAGTCCAGAAAGAAACCGGCTAATGACGATGGCAGCATGAGTCTGTCGGGGCACTTGAAAGAGCTCCGGAACCGTATTCTTGTAGTGGTGATTCTGCTGTTGGTGGCTTTCACAGCATGCCTCAGCATTTCCCCTAATATCATCACGTTCCTGACGGACATGGGCGAGAAGTATAATTATGTTTACGTCTATATCGCGCCGCAGGAATTGCTTCTTGTTTACCTCAACACTGCTCTGATCGGCGCGCTGGTTATCTGCTTCCCTGTAGTGGCGTATGAAGTTTATGCTTTCTGCAGCCCCGGCATGAAGAAAAAAGAGCGAACTTTTTTCATCGGCTCTCTGTTGGCCGGAACCGCTTTCTTTGTCCTTGGTGTCGCTTTTGCACGGTATATCAGTCTTCCTTTTGTCCTGCGCTTTCTGATCCAGTTCACCGGTCAGGTCGATGTCTCGGCCTCTATCAGCATTCAGCAGTATATCGGTTTTCTGATGACCATCTTCGTGGTGTTTGGTCTGGTTTTTGAACTGCCGGTTGTTTCTGTCCTGCTTACCGGCCTTGGTCTGATCAAAACGGATTGGCTTCGGAAAGGCCGTAAGATCATGATCGTCATTATCTTTGTCATGGCCGCTATCATCACTCCGCCTGATGTGGTTTCACAGGTAATGGTCGCTATTCCGATGATCGGTCTTTACGAACTTAGTATCGGTCTCAGCAGTCTGGTGGCCAGACGCCGCAAAGAAAACGAAGACACAGCGGATGATGATTGAGCTTCTGCTGCAATATCCGATTATTATTATTTTTTAAATATTTTCTAGTTTATTTTAAAACCGGCACATCTGCTGTGCCGGTTTTAACTATTTATGTATCTGGTCAATTCTACTCCAGTCGACAGATCTTTCGGTATTCTCTGCTTTCTCTGCCATCCTCGTCATGCAGGAGAAATGGCGCATCAATCCGGAGACCAGGTTTTCCATCCTTGCGTCCTTCTGCCAGAACAACAGAGGCGGCGCTCAAAGCGTTATGATGGATAAAACGAAGACGTTTCGGTTCCAAATGTGCACTGACCATCTCGTTTAGCAGTTCTGCCAGGCGATCCGTCCGAAAAGAGAAAAAAACTTTCCCGCCGCTTCGGCAAAGTTTTGATGCTGCATGACAAAGTTCTGTAAGACTGGAAGTAAGCTCCGCCCTTGCCGTCGCTCTATTCAGTTTGGGAGACATAGCCCCTTGTTTTTCCGCGAAGTATGGAGGATTAGAGATCACGAAATCAAACCCTCCATTGGGGAGTTCCTTTACGACATTCCGATAGTCTCCCCAGCATACCTCCGCCCGATCGGAAAGCCCGTTCAATCGAAAGGTCTCCTCCGCCAGAGAAGCTGCATCCTGTTGTATCTCCAGTCCAGTCATGTTTATCGTTCTCTCTCTCCAGAGAAGAAGCAGCATCAGCGCTCCGGAGCCGCAGCAGAGATCAACGCCCTTTTCACCCTCGCTGATTCTTGCAAAATCTGCCAGCAGGATCGAATCCCCAGTGAGTTTCACCAGCTCTGTCTGAAGGATAGTCGGCCCTTCAGGCCACAGTTTTGTTTTCTCCATTGCTCTTCCTCCGATATCAAAATTAGAATAATGGGATCAGCGCAATGCATAACTATGAAAAAACGGAGAGAAAAATCTCTCCGTTTTCCATATCAACTCTCTGAGAACGTCTTACTCGTTCACAATGGCCTCGGCCGGGCACTGAGCAGCACAGGAGCCGCACTCCAGGCACTTCTCCTGGTCGATCTCATAGTGCAGTTCGCCCATGTCGATCGCTTCTGCAGGACACTGAGCAGCGCAGGAGCCGCAGGACAGGCACTCGTCGGTGATAACAAAAGCCATGATATTCCCTCCATAATAAAAATTCAGATACTTCAACAGACGAATCATCTTTCATCTGCTTTTTCTGTCAGGATCATTGTAGCACATCGTTTCAAAAAAGCAATAGATAATTTCGAGAAAAAAAGGATCAAATTTATCGTTTATATTCAGTTTGATTCATCTAACGATGTTTTTTCTAACTTTTTCCGGCGTTTAATTCCTTTAATCTCGATGACAATTTCTGTATTTTATGCCATCTTTTTTGATTTCTCTCAGTTACATTCTTCTCTACTTGTTTTATATATTTTTACTTGACATTCGTCGCAAGTGAGAATACAATAACTTGAATTGTATTTTAAAGCCATGGGGAGGCTTTTGAAATCACTTTTCAATGATTCGACGCAGCGGTTCTGCCACTTGCCGTCTCAATGATAGCATTCAGCATATGCTTGTGAACCCACGCAAAATTCTTAATAGAATGGAGGTGTGTTTACTACCTATGCCAACTTTTGTATGGATTATCATTCTGGTTATTTTGGCTGCAATCGGCTTTGCTTCCGGTACCGCATACAGAAAAAAGGTCGCTGAACGCGAGATCAGCAGTGCCGAGGACGAGGCCAAACGCATTATTAACGAAGCGATAAAAAATGCAGAGAGCAAGAAGAGAGAAGCTCTCGTGGAGGCAAAGGAAGAAATACACAAAAACCGCTCGGAGTTTGAGCGGGAAGAGAAAATGCGCCGCAGTGAGGTGCAGAAACAGGAGCGGCGTCTTCAGCAGAAAGAAGAAGCTCTGGACCGCAAGACTGACGCTCTGGAAAAAAAGAACGAGACCCTCAGTTCCAAGATCGCCGCTGTGGAAGCGCAGCAGGCAGAAGTTGCCCTCGTTAAGAAGAGCCAGCTCGAAATGCTGGAAAAGATCTCCGGCTTCACCGTTGACGAAGCCAAAGCATATCTGATCGAGAACATTAAAGACGATGTCACTCATGAGATGGCCATGAAGGTCAAGGAAGTCGAAGCTCAATACAAAGAAGAAGCCGACACCCGTGCCCGCGAGATTATCACCACCGCCATTCAGCGCTGTGCCGCCGATCACACCAGCGAGGTCACCGTATCCGTCGTCCCCCTCCCCAACGACGAGATGAAGGGCCGCATCATCGGCCGTGAAGGCCGTAATATCCGCAGCATTGAGACCCTGACCGGCTGCGATCTGATCATCGACGATACTCCTGAAGCCATCACCGTCTCGAGTTTCGATCCGGTTCGCAGAGAAGTTGCCCGCCTTGCGTTGGAGAAGCTTATTCAGGACGGCCGCATTCACCCGGCAAGGATCGAAGAAATGGTCGCTAAGGCGCAGAAAGAAGTTAACGCAACGATCAAGGCTGAAGGTGAACGCGCTGTATTCGAGACCAACATTCATGGTCTTCATCCGGAATTGGTTCGTCTGCTTGGCCGGATGCGTTATCGTACCAGCTATGGACAGAATGTTCTGAATCATTCGATTGAAGTCTCCCATATTGCCGGTCTTCTTGCTTCCGAGCTAGGTGTAGATGTGACCACTGCCAAGCGCGCCGGTCTTCTGCATGATATTGGCAAAGCGATTGACCACGAGGTGGAAGGAAGTCATGTCTCCATCGGTGTGGACATCGCCCGTAAGTATCATGAGTCCGAAGCCGTCATTCATGCGATTGAAGCTCATCACAATGACGTGGAGCCTCACACCGCAGTCGCCTGTCTTGTTCAGGCTGCTGATGCGATTTCTGCTTCCCGTCCCGGTGCCCGTAGAGAAAATATTGAGAACTACGTCAAGCGTCTGGAAAAACTGGAAGAGATCTCCAAAAGCTTCCCGGGAATCGCAAGCTCCTATGCCATTCAAGCCGGTCGTGAGATTCGTATCATGGTCAAGCCTGAAGCTGTCAGCGAAGATCAGATGGTTCTGCTTGCCAGAGACATTGCCAAAAAGATCGAAGCTGAGCTTACCTATCCCGGTCAGGTCAAAGTCCATGTTCTTCGCGAGACAAAAGTTGTCGACTACGCCAAGTAAAGATAATCACCCGCCCATTCGGGCGGGTGATTTCTTATCCGTTTGTTTTATCTGTTCAGAGTTCGATTTCCATAAAGATCGTCTTTGGAACAAGGCAGTCGTAATATGCCTCAATTTCCCGAAATCCCATTCTCCGGTACAGCTTCACTGCGCTTTTTAGTCCCGGCAGAGTATCCAGCCTTAGTATGCTGTATCCCTCTTCTCGGGCATCGTTCATGATTCTGCGCGTCAGTTCCTCGCCCAGATTTCTCCCGCGGAATTCAGGCCGAATATAGAGCCTCTTGAGTTCCGCATGTCGTTCATCCAGCGGCTTCATTCCAACGCAGCCCGCCAGCTTGCCTTCCACATAGACAAGATAGATTCTTCCTTTCGGATATGCGTATTTCTCCTCCAGATGCGCAATTTCTACGTCGTAGTTTTGTTGTGCTAAGGAATCAGCAAAAACCGGATCCGTCTGCAGGAGCATTGTCGCATATTCCTCATAAAGTGGGATGAGCTCTTCTCGCCGGTTGAGAGCGGATACCAGCTCATAGTCTGTGTTCATTCTCTCTCCCCTGCACTTCTGCGACCGGCGTTATGGAGCATTTCATCCTTCATGGCCATCAAGCGCTCGGACAGGTCCACATAGTATTGATGCGGATTATTGAAACGCATGACCTCAGGCCAGAGTGTTGTCAGCTGCTGCGCACAGTAGCTTTTGATCTCCTGCAGGCTGGGAAGCGAATATACCAGTTCTCCGCCCTGGAAAATCGGAACCTGAAGCTCTACCGCCCTGAAATTATCCAGTTCCTTACTCTTCCAGCGGGCAATGGGATCACAGATCGTCAGTGGCTTACTGTCGTCAACCTGCTCCTCCCGCAGACAGATATAATCGGCTTCTGCCTTTCCGGTTTCCCGGTTATAAAAGCGATACACTTTTTTGAAATCCGGGTTTGTAATCTTTCCGATGTTTTCGCTGATCTTGATCTTTGGAATGCGCGTCCCGTCCGGCTTCTCCACAGCACATAGCTTATATACGCCACCGAAGACTGGCTCGCTCTTGGAGGTAATGAGTCTCTCACCCACACCAAAGGAGTCAATCTGTGCGCCCTGGCGAATCAGGTCTCTGATCAGTCTCTCATCCAGAGAGTTGGACACCGTGATTTTGCATTCCTTCCACCCTGCTTCATCCAGCATCTCTCTTGCACATTTGGTAAGCCAGGCCATATCTCCGGAATCCAGGCGGATGCCGCATTTTTTAATTCCAAGTGGCTTCAGCACATTATTGAAAGCGCGGATAGCATTGGGAACGCCGGAGCGCAGCGTATCGAAGGTGTCTACCAGCAGGACCGCGTTCTCCGGATAGCTGCGGCAATATTGCTCAAAAGCGTCATATTCACTGTCGAACATCTGCACCCAAGAGTGCGCCATCGTCCCGGCCGCAGGCACCCCGTAGATCTGGTCTGAAACTGTGCATGCCGTTCCGGCACATCCCCCGATAAACGCCGCTCTTGCGCCAGTCACCGCGCCGGTGATTCCCTGTGCTCTGCGTGAACCGAATTCCAGAACTGTTCGCCCCTCAGCCGCCCGGCAGATTCGGTTGGCTTTCGTTGCAATCAGGCTCTGGTGGTTGAACTCCAGCAGCATATAGGTCTCCAGCAGCTGAGCCTCAATAGCAGGTGCCCGGACAGTAATGATCGGTTCTCCGGGGAAAATCGGTGTTCCCTCCGGGATTGCCCAGATATCACCGCTGAATTGAAAATCCTTCAGGTAGGCCAAAAAGCCCTCATCAAAAATACCCCGGCCTCGCAAGTATTCCAGATCCTCCTTAGAGAAATGGAGATTCTGCACATAGTCGACGATTTGTTCCAACCCGGCTGAGATAGCAAATCCGCCGCTGTCCGGGATACTGCGGAAGAAAACATCAAAATAGGTTATCTGATTGTTCATTCCTGCTCTCCAGTATCCGTTTCCCATGGTAAGCTCATAAAAATCGCAGAGCATCGTAAGGTTAATCCCGTTTGCAGTTTTCATGTGCTGGTCATCTCCTTTTGTTGATCCGGTTTCTTAGCAGTGTTAATATTATATGTTCTGCGTTTGGGAATAGCAAGCGTTAAATACTTGTCTTATTTTTCGATTTTTGATTGACTTTACACAAATAATAGTTTATGATATATTAGTTAATTGTTTGAATTGCTAAAAAAGTTTTAAATATAAGGAGAACAGAATCTTGGCTACTTTAGTCGTGCCCGGCAGAACAGAGCTTGCCGGGAATCATACGGATCACCAGAATGGGCGTGTTCTCGCCTCCGCGATTCATCTGAATATTCAAGCCGACTTCACTGCAAATTCTGACTCCGTTGTTCGCATCAACAGTGCAGGCTACGACTCTATTGTCGTAAAAATGTCCCAGCTTGCCATCCGACCTGCAGAGTTCGGAAAGCCGGTTTCTCTGGTTCGCGGTGTTCTTTCTGCCTTCCAGGATTTAGGGCTGTCGATCGGAGGATTTGATGCAAAAGTCACCTCTTCTCTGCCTATTGGTGCAGGACTTAGTTCTTCTGCTGCTTTCTCCGTCCTCATCGCCCGCATTCTCAATCAGTTGTACAACGGCGGTAGTGTTGAAGATATTGTGCTCGCACGTACTGCCCATCGGGCCGAGAAGGATCACTTCGGTAAACCCAGTGGGCTGACCAGTCAGCTCGTCTGTGCCTATGGTCATACTGTCTATGTGGATTTGAAAACCAATGAGGTTGAGCGTATCGTGGACAACTTCTCTGATATGGGGCTGACCCTTTGTCTTACAAATACTGGGGGAAGCCACGATGGGCTGAATACATCTTACGCACGGATTCCGGCAGATATGTGCTATATTGCCAATCTCTTTGACGTTGGGGTTCTGGCGGATGTCGATCCGGAGGCCTTTCGCAGTAAGGGATGGGATGTCTCCAACCGCCCAGTACGCCGTGCCATGCATTTCTTCGATGAGAATGAGCGAGTTCCCCTAATGCGCGATGCTCTTAAAGCTCATAATGGTGAGGAATACATGCGTCTGATGAATGAGTCCGGCAGATCTTCAGAGAATTTGCTGAACAACATCGTCACCAGCTCCACCGGTGACACCCGTCTTTTGGAAGGGTTGGAGCGCAGTGCCTCATTGCTGGATGGCAAGGGCGCCTGGCGTGTACACGGCGGTGGTTTTGCCGGCTGTGTCCAGGCTGCCATGCCATCGGATTATTACCCATTTTACAAGGAACAGATGGATTCGGTCTTCGGTAAAGGCAGCTGTTTTGTCATTCACATGGTCTGACCCATCTGGATCCGCAAATATCTTTATTTCAGGGAGGATTTTATGTTTCTGAAACTAACGAAGCAGTTCGGGAAGCCAATCTGTGTTGCCCTCTATGCTTGGTTTTCAGCTCTGGCTGCCAGGAAAAAGCCTTGGCCTCTGTTGATTCTCTTCCTGATGCACGGATCGGAGTATGCTTTCATCGGACGAAAAGTAGCAAAGGAAAAGGGACTCAGCGTCACTGAAGGCCTTGCAAAGTGTCTCTCTTTCGGCTTCACCTGGTGGTTGCCTCTGAAGAAGGAATAATGAGCCGGCCTTATCCCGTTCCGGATGAGGCTGGTTATTTATATTTACTGTTTTTCATTATACTTTTGCAATGGGGGATATCATGAACAAAACTACTATTGGCACCTTTTTTGAACTGGGCGGACGTGGTGCTATGGAGAGTCTGAGCCATACAGGGCTGGATTACGTAATCATTGACACAGAACACGGCTGTTTCTCGGAAGAATCCACTGCCGATTATATCCTGGCCGCCGAAAAAGGCGGTCTACTCCCTTATATACGCATTGGAGATATCCGCCGTCCCTACGTCCTGCGGATGCTTGATGTCGGAGCCCGCGGACTCATTGTTCCCAATATCCGTTCCGTGGATCAGGTTCGTGAATTGGTCATCCATGCAAAGTTCCCACCTGTCGGGAACCGTGGATATTGTCCAAACCGCACCTCAGGCTGGGGTTCGGACAGTTGGTCGAAGGATGTTTTCTTTTACATGGAAGAATGCAACCGTCGTTGCAAGCTGATCCCTCAGTGCGAAACAAAAGAAGCTCTGGAACAGATAGAAGAAATTGCGGCGATACCGGGTGTTGACGGTATTTTTGTCGGTCCTTGTGATCTGTCCATCGATCTCGGTATTCCTCTTCAGTTTGACAATCCCGTCCTGGTCTCGGCTGTAGAGCGAATCCTGAATGCCTGTAAAGATAATAATATAGAATCCATCATCTTTGCCGGTAGTATGAACGACGCTTTGAAATGGGTTGGAAAAGGCTTCGACAGCATCGCCTACAGTCTGGACGCTTCGGTTTTTATCCAGGCCTATCAGGCTTTGGTAGAGCAGTTTCATAATGCTATGAAGTCATAACAGCGTGCTATAGGCATATATACAAAAAACCGTCTGATTGTTTCATCATCAGACGGTTTTTCGTGGTACGGCTGACGGGATTCGAACCCACGACCTCCAGAGTCGGAGTCTGGCACTCTATCCAGCTGAGCTACAGCCGCAAATCGGTGTTCGGAGGGAGGGGGCTGCCCTTCACTTCCGAGCGCTTGGGTATTATAGCAAATTTATCTGAAAAAGTAAATAGCTGTTTTCATTTTTCTT
>JAEEGL012381962.1_pt1 | contig 10620 bp, 5 predicted proteins | sample 9134231 | NCBI WGS metagenome assembly JAEEGL01 (sample SAMN16246548, study PRJNA631951) | gut metagenome | biome: gut microbiome; feature: rumen; material: fiber-attached | host: Bos | place: Iran: Karaj | collected 2018-10 | reverse complement strand
TTCTATAACACAAGTATTAAGACTTTAACTTTAGGTGATGATGTTACAATTAATGCTTATGCATTCTATAATGTAACAACATTAACTGATGTTACTGTTGGAAATAATGCTGTTATTTCTTCTAAAGCATTCTTTGTTCCATTTAAGAATTATACATATTCTGCTACATCATCATTAAATCATTACACACCATATACATATACTGTATATGATGAATATGGTGATCCTGTTGATGTAAGAAATTATTATAAATATAATTATTTAGATAGTTCATTATCACAACTTGCTAATATTACTTTAGGTGATAATTGTGTTATTGGAGAATATGCATTCTCTGGTAATGCTAGACTTGCTGGTGTTACTATTGGTGATAATACATTTGTTGGAAATTATGCATTCCAAGCATGTATGTCTTTAACATCATTTGATTTTAGCAAAGTTACTAATATTGGTTCTTATGCGTTCTCAGGATATTCTACATATGATTTATATTTAAAAGAAAATGTTTTGAAAAACGCTACTTTATGTAGATTTATTAATGGTGAAATTGTAAATTATTCTGTTGTTATTTCATATTCTAGTCCTAACTTCACAAGTGTTGATTTGACTAATGTTAATACTATTGGAGAGTGTGCTTTTGCCGGAAATAGTTCTTTAACAAATGTTGTATTTAATCCAGCATTTACAAAACTTCCAAATGAAGTATTTGCATTCTGTACAAATTTAACTAATGTTACTTTAGGTGAAAATGTTGCTGAAATTGGTGATTACGCATTCTACAATAGTGGAATTGTTGATATTGATTTAAGTAATGTTAAAGTTATTGGTAAGAGAGCATTCATGGGATGCTTACTTGAAACTGTTACATTTAGTGATGGTGTTGTATTAGGAGATTATGCTTTCTCTACATGTATAGATCTTGAAACATTAGTAAATGATGACAAGATTAGTGTAATTGGAGAAGGTACTTTCTACAAAACAAATATTGATAATATTAAATTAACTAATGTTGTTAGTATCGGAAATTTAGCTTTTGGTGAATCAGCATTGACAAAAGTTGAATTTGGTGGTAAAATATGTCAACTAGGTAAAAATCCATTCTATATGTGTTCTATTGAAACATATGGAAAATATACTAAAGTATTAGTTAATGGTAAGGAAATTGATGGTCGTTATGAACTTAACGAAAATTATGATATAAGTGATACAGTTAAGTTAATTAATGGTATTTTATATCAAGTTTTACCTACAGGATTAGAACTTGTTTCATTCCCATTAGATAGTAATATGACAAATGTTGTTGTTGCTGATAATACTGTAAGAATTGGTGAATTAGCATTTGCTTATTCTAACATTGAAAGAATTAAATTCTCTCAAGTATTAAAGAGTATTGGTGATAAAGCATTCTATATGTCTGATGTATCTGTTGTTGAATTCACAAGTTATAATGCTCCACTATTAGAAGAAGCTTATGATAAGTCTTATGCTACTAGTCAAAATTTAGCTTATAACAATGGTCAATACGGATTAAATATTTCTGATTACTATATTTGGAATTCTAGTTCAAATTATACTGGTTATTATTATGGTGCAAACTTTAGTAATTATGTTGGTAAAGTAGATAGAAATTTAGTTATGGTTAAACCAGTTAATGGTAAAAACTATGATTCATTTATTTACTCTCTATACTTTAATACTATCGTTGATGGTTCTCTTGCTCCAACTCTTGAAACTTTAAATGTTATTGATTTAATCGAATCATTACCTGATTCATTAAAAGTAACTTTAGGTGATAAAGAGAAAGTAGAAGCAGTTAGAAAAGCTTATAATTTAATAGCTACAGATGAGCAACGTTTACTAATTTCTAATTATGAAAAATTAGAAAAATGTGAAAATGCTTTATCTAAACTTGATTCAAATGAACCTGATAATCCAGATAATCCTGATGTAAAACCAAGTGAAAATAAATTTGCTAAGTTTATGCTTAATAATTTATTTGGTTTGATCTTATCTTTAGTATTGATAATTGGATTTGTTGCTTATATTGTTATTGATAAAAAAAGAAAGCACAAAAAGAATTAGGAGACAAAAATGAAAGTTAAATTTAAGATAAATTTAATATTTATATTTGTTATTGCATTGTTTGTTGTTATGTCTTTTGGATGTAGCAAAAAGAAAACAATTTTAGATGAATATAAAGATAAGGGTTATAAGATTACTGTTAGATATAATGCTAATGGTGGAAATTACTTAGATAGACCTGGTCTTGAAGTGATTGACTTAATTAACCCAAATGATTATCCAGAAGTTAATGGAAAAAGACAAATTAAACTTTTAGATCCCACTAGTAATAAAAGACAATCTGGTGGGTCTGAAGGTATTTATCTAACAAAAACTAGTTCATTCTTACTTGGCTGGTATCAAACTAGAACAATTAAAACTAATGAAGACAATAAAGCTATTGATGAAAATGGTAATACATTAGTTTTAATTAATGATAGTTATTATCTTGAAAGTGATACAACAGTTCCTAGTAATCCTGCTTATGAATATTCTAATCGTTGGGATTTTAGTTCTAGTGTTCTAGAATATTCTGATGAAATGGGTGATGTTGAATTAACATTATATGCTGCATGGCAACCTTTATTTAGATTTGATTATTATTATCAAGAAGATGGAGCATGGAAATTATATAAATCACAAAATTATGATTATATGGTTGCTCATAAAGATTCTTCATATGCTGATAGTGATACAATCTGGATGCCATATTGGAATGATGGTGCTGTTGTTTATGAACATAGTTATGCTAGTGGTAAAAAATATGTATTCCCTACTAGATCTGGATATACATTTAAAGCTGCTTATTTAGATGAAAATTTAACTGTTCAGATAAATGATACTCTTACACATGGTGGTACAGTTGATTATATTAATGGTTCTACTAGTAATGGTGTTTTAAATATATACGTTGTATTTGATGAAGGAGAATTATACAATATATCTTCTTCAGAACAATTAATAAAATATGCTAACTTAAATGGTTGGTATACTATTGAAAATGATTTAGATTTTGACGGTTTATCTTGGCCTACTTTATTCAGTAATAGTATGTTTAATGGTAAGATTATTGCTAAAGATGGTGTGAAGAAAGAATTTAAAAATATTAATGTTAACTATAATAATGCCGGATCATCTGATAATGTTCTTGGTGGATTATTTGGTGGATTTTCAAAAGAAGTAGTTGTTAATAATATTTACTTTAACAATATTACTTTAGATATTACTAATGTAAGTGGTAAAATAAATAATTCTCATTTTGGATTATTAGCTGGAAATATTGATGATAATGCATCTATAACAAATGTTAGTATTTCAGGTAATATGTTAATTGGACCTGTATATTTACCAACAAGAAGTAGTTCTTCTCAAAGAAACTATATTAATTTAGTTGCTTGTGGAAATAATTCTAATATTACTGTTGTTGGTGATATTGGACTTTGTGTTTATGGTAATAAGATTAGTTCAAAATATTATTATAGCTTAGATCCATTTACTGTTAGCGTTGATGAAAATTTAAACGTTACATATACTGAATTTATAAATCAATATAAATATAAAGATTCTAATGGCGAAACTCAAAACTATTTAGATAAATATACTATTGTTTACAAGGATAATGGAAGCAATTAAAACGGAGGAATTTAAAATGAAAAACAAAACATTCTTATCACATGTGTTATTATTTTTATTGATAAGTATCGTTGCAATGAGTGCATTTGGTTGCAGTGGTTGTAAGAAAAAGAAGAATAAAGATAGTATCGTTATTATGTCTGAAGATGTAAGTGGATTATTTAATCCATTCTATGCTACATCTGGTGCTGACCAAGATGTTGTTGGTATGACTCAAATAGGTATGTTAACTACTGATGGGGATGGCAAAACTGCTTGTGGTGCTAATTTACCTACTGTTGTTTTAGATTATAAATATGAAACTGATTCACAAGGAAATGGTGTTTACACATTTGTTATTAAAAACAATTTAAAATTCTCAGATGGTGTAAACCTTACTATGAATGATGTTTTATTTAATATGTATGAATACTTAGATCCGGCTTATACTGGTTCTTCAACTATGTATTCTATTAAGATTAAAGGATTAAATCAATATAGACTTCAACAAAATTTATCATCTGGTAGTGGTGATTTTGAAGATGACTTATATGAAGAAGCTTATTCTAGAGCATTCTCAAGACGTCAAGAATTAATTGATGTTTTTAGAGATTATGGTAGAATTTCTGAAGGATCTTATTCAATTTCTGGTGATCAATTGAAAGCAAAGATTAGAACTGAATATGAACCAACAGATGGTTATAAAGAAGCTGTTTATAGTGAAAGCGATAGAGCTTCAAAAACTGATGCTGAAGTAAGAGAGAAATTATGTTCTGATTATGATAATGTATTAAAAGAATTCAAAAACGAAATTGAAAGTGATTATTTAGCATCTAAAGAAGCTTTTGATTTTACTACTGCTCCATATAATGAATGGAAACAATATCAAGATAATGAAAGATTTAAATTCTTATTGTTAGAAGGAAAAATCACTCCTGAATATCAAGATGTTGAAGGAAAGAAAAATAAGACTAAAATAATTAAATTTAATGGTTTAGGATTATTAGATAGTGATAGTTATAAAACAATCGAAAACTGTAAAGACACATTTGTTAAAGATAAAATGGAAAATGAATTAGATAGAGTTTTAACTCAATGGGGTACTGGTAGTAAGATTATGACTACTTATACTGCAATTGCTAAATCTATTTTATTAAATACATACGTTGATGGTTCATTAACTTTCCCTAATATTAGTGGTATTGTCTCATTAGGTCATACAACTGAAACTGAAAGTGTATTAATCAATGGAACTAACTATTTGGTTGCTCATGAACATAATAATGATGGTAGTGTTACTGATACATCTAAGTATGATGTTTTACAAATAACTTTAGATGGTGTTGATCCAAAAGCTATTTATAACTTTGGATTTACTGTAGCACCTGCTCATTATTATACAGCTGATGCTGATCATCCAAATGGAAGAACAATTGATATTAAGAATAATATGTTTGGTGTTGAATGGAATGAACCAGAAAAATTCCAATCTGCAGTTATTCAATCTCAAAAACATGTTGAGATACCTGTAGGTGCTGGTGCTTATAAAGCAACTGATGCTAATAATTCTGATAATCCAAGTGGTTCTAACTTTGTTAAGAGTAATGTAGTTTACTTTAAAGCGAATGATTACTTTATGTTCCCAGTTAAGACTGAAAAACTTAGATTCCAAGTTGTTTCTTCAACAAATGCTATTGATAAATTAATAAATGGAGAAGTTGATTATATCACTCCTGAATTTACAAAAGCTAATTCTGAAAAGTTAGCATCTATTGCTAGCAAAGGATTTAAACAATTAGATTCATGGCAATTAGGTTATGGTTATATTGGTGTTAATGCTGGTAAAGTTCCTAATGTAAATATTAGAAGAGCTATTATGTCTGCTATGCAAACAGAACTTGCTTTACAATATTATAAAGAAAATACATGTAAGACTATTAGTTGGCCTATGTCAACAGTTAGCTGGGCTTACCCATATGAAGATGATGAAAAAACAAGTAAACCTAATGGACATTCTTATACAGAATGGGAAGGCGTAGAAAAAGCTAAAGAAAAGATTAGAAATTATATGGCACTTGCTAATGTTAGTGAAGGTGATTCTGCATTAAAGATTACATTTACTATTGCTGGTTCATCTATTACTGAACATCCAACTTATGGTGTATTTAAACAAGCTAGTGAAATTTTAAATAGCTTAGGATGGAATACAGAAGTTAAAGCTGATAGTCAAGCATTAACTAAGTTATCTACTGGTTCTTTAGCTGTTTGGGCTGCTGCTTGGGGCTCTACAGTTGATCCTGATATGTATCAAGTATATCATAAGAATTCATCTGCTACATCAGTTAAAGCTTGGGGATATGATGCTATTAAAGAAAGTAAATCATCTTATCCATATGAAACAAGTATTATTAATACTCTTTCTGTAAAAATTGATGAAGCTAGATCAATTACTGATGAAACTACGAGAAAAGAATTATATGAAGAAGCAATGGGTTATGTTTTAGACTTAGCTATTGAAATGCCAGTTTATCAACGTAAGACATTATATGCTTATAATTCTAAAACAATTTCTGGATTAGCTGATTCTGTTAATCCATATAAATCACCATTAGAAAAGATTTGGGAAGTTGAATTAATTACTAAATAATAAAATGGTGTATTGATTATGTTTAAGTATATTATTAAAAGAATTATAATTTCAATACTAATTCTTATTGGAGTTTCATTCTTATTATATGTATTACTACGTTCAATGCCAACAGATTTTGTTGAGCAAAAGATATTACAATTATATCAAAGTGGTACTACACCTCCTCAAGAATTTATAGATCAAATGTACAAAACATATGGTTTAGATGGCAATATGTTCCAAGGCTATTTTAGATGGCTTGGAAAAATTGCTCATCTAGACTTTGGTACATCTTTCACTAATCACCGTGCAGTGCTTAAGGAAATATTTGATCCAGGAAGAATGGGTACATCATTCTTTGTTGCTGCAGTCGCTGTAGTATTTGAATTTTTAATTGCAATACCACTTGGTGTTACAGCTGCAACACATCAATATTCAATTAGAGACTATACAATTACTGTTCTAGTTTTAATTGGTATTTCTTTACCATCATTCTTCTTTGGACAAGTTTTAAAAGATGTTTTTGCTAATAAACTTGGATGGTTCCCAGTTTCTGGTATGAAAGATCCTGGTGTCGTTTATAATAGTGCATGGGAAGCATTTGTTGATTATGCTAAACATATGTTTTTACCAATATTAACAGTTGTTATTCTTTCTATTGGTGGACGTATGAGAATGACTAGAACTAATATGTTAGAAGTTATGAATTCAGACTATATTAGAACAGCAAGAGCTAAAGGTTTAAGTGAAACCCGTGTTATTTATAAACATGCTTTTAGAAATACTTTAATTCCTGTTGTAACTAGTTTAGCCGGATTAATTCCTTCATTATTCTCTGGTGCTATGATTACTGAAACTGTATTTGATCTAGAAGGTATTGGAAAATTTGCATTGAATGCAATGACTACTGGTGATATCCCAGTTATTATGACTTATAATATGTTCCTTGCTACTTTATCAGTATTAGGAATTTTATTATCAGATTTAATGTATGCAGTGGTTGACCCACGAGTAAAATTAGCTTAAGGAGTTTTATTATGGTAGATAAAGAAGAAAAAGAACTTAATAAATTAGAAACTCCTGTAGAAGATATTGTTGAAACTGATTGTACTGCTGAAAATGCAGAAGATGAGATTTTAGATACTGAAAAGCCTCTTGATAAAACTGTAAAATTAATGTCTCCTGGTAGAATGATTTTACGTAGATTCTTTAGATCAAAGCTTTCTGTAACTGGTCTTGTTATGTTAGTTTGTTTATTTGCTTTCTGTTGGTTAGGTCCTGTTGTATATCAAAGATGGGGTGAAACTGAAAGTGATAGAACTGGTAACGTTGAATATACAAAATATGAAATAGTTACTGAAGAAGGAAGTTTTGTTCAAATAATTGAAGCTAATAATGGTGTTAATATGTTAGCTAAACCTAGTGCTGATCATATCTTAGGTACTGATGAGCAAGGTATGGATATTTTTACAAGACTTATGTATGGTGGAAGATTATCGTTAATGATAAGTTTCTTAGCTGTATTTTTAACGTCTGCTTTAGGTATTTTGTTTGGTGGTCTTGCTGGTTATTATGGTGGGGCTATTGATAATATCATAATGAGAATTTGTGATGTTTTAATGTGCTTACCAACATTACCATTAATGTTAATTATTGGTACTGTACTTGATTCTAATGGTGTACCTACTAAATATTATATATATTTATTAATGGGATTATTATCTATATTCTCTTGGACTGGTATGGCGCGTTTAGTTCGTGGTCAAATCTTATTCCTAAGAGAACAAGAATATATGTCTGCTGCTGAAGCTATGGGATATTCTACTCCTCGTAAAATATTCAAACATTTAATTCCTAATGTATTACCTCATATTTTAGTTTCTATGACACTATCTTTAGGTTCAATGATTCTTTCTGAATCAACATTATCTTACTTAAATTTAGGTGTTAGAGTACCTTATGCGTCTTGGGGAACAATGGTTCAAATCATTGCTTCAAGAACTGATATTTTACAAAATTACTTTAATGTATGGGGTCCATCAGGAATTTGTATTATCATTGCTGTTTTAGGATTTAACTTTGTTGGTGATGGTTTAAGAGATGCTCTTGATCCAAGACAAAAGGTATAGGTGATTTTATGGAAAATGTAAATAAAAATACTTCTGATAAACATTACTTAACTGGTAAAGAGATTAGAGAAATTGTTAAATCTAATCACAAACAAATGAGAATTTTTGAAAAAGCTAAGAATAGAAGATGTAGTGAAGAAGAATTTCTTTCTACAATGAAAGATAATTCTAATATTCTTGAAATTGAAGATCTTCATTCATACTTTTTTACAGAACAAGGTGTTGTTAAAGCTGTTAATGGTGTTAGTTTTTCTATTCCACTTAATTCTACAATTGGTGTAGTTGGTGAAAGTGGTTGTGGAAAGAGTGTAACAGCTATGTCTGTTATGCGTTTACTTCAAGGACCTATTGGTCAAATTGTGTCAGGATCTATTAGATTTAAAGCTAATGACTTTAAGAAAGATAGTAATGGACATGTTATTCCAATTTATGAATTAGATAAAGATGGTAATATTGTCTATGATGTTACAGTTGATAAAAAAGGTAATGAGGTTAAAAAACCAAGAGTTAAAAAAGATTCAAATGGATTCCCATTATATGAACGTGAAGAAAAGGTTTATGATATAGCAAAAATGCCTATTAGAGAAATGTATCGTCTAAGAGGTAGACAAATTTCTATGGTTTTCCAAGAACCTATGACTAGTTTAAACCCTGTTTTCACTATTGGAAATCAATTAGATGAAGTTAGTTTACTTCATATTCCAGGTGCTACAAAACAACTTGCTAAATCAAGATCTCTTGAAATGCTTAAGATGGTTGGTATAGCGATGCCTGAACGTGTATATGCTTCATTCCCACATGAATTATCAGGTGGTATGAGACAACGTGTTATGATTGCTATGGCTCTTGCTGCAGAACCTAGATTGATTATTGCAGATGAACCAACAACAGCACTTGATGTTACTATTCAAGCTCAAATATTAGATTTATTTAATGATTTAAAGAAAAGAATTAATGGTTCAATTCTATTAATAACTCATGATTTAGGAGTTATTGCTGAAATGGCTGATTATGTTATAGTAATGTATGCTGGTAGAGTAATTGAACAAGGAACAGTAGAAGAAATCTATGAAAATCCATGTCATCCTTATACAATTGGTTTACAAAAATCTAAACCAACAATGAATTCAAGTAAAGATGATTTATATAATATTCGTGGTAATGTTCCTAACCCAATTAATATGCCAAATCATTGCTACTTTAAAGAAAGATGCGATAAATGTACAAAGAAATGTTCAGGAGAATATCCTGGAATGATTCAATTGAGTCCAACTCATTTTGTTGCTTGTCATTTATATAGTGAGGAAAATAAAGATGGAAGCAAATAAGAATGAAAATTTACAAAATATAGATTTTACTGGTTTTGATGATGAAGCTCAAAAAGCAAAAGAAGATGCTTTAAAAGAACAAAGATATCAAGAAGATTCATTATTACCTCCAGATCCTGATTGTATTTTAGAAGTTAGACATCTTAAAAAATACTTTGTATTAAAGAAAACATTATTAGGTAAACCAATTTCACAATTAAAAGCTGTAGATGATGTTTCATTTAAAGTTTATAAAGGTGAAACTTTAGGTATCGTTGGTGAATCTGGATGTGGTAAAACTACTATGGGTCGTACAATTTTAAAATTATACAATCCAACAAGTGGTCAAATTTTCTTTAATGGTGAAGATATTGCTAAATTTTCATCAAAAGAAATGCGTAAATTACGTACTAAGATGCAAATTATTTTCCAAGATCCTTATTCATCTTTACCTCCAAGATCAACAGTAGGAGGAATTTTATCAGAACCTGTTAAAGTTCATAAAATTGTTCCAGATGAAGAAGTTAAAAAATATGTTCTTGATTTAATGGAAGAATGTGGATTAAGAGATTATTATTATGAACGTTATCCACATGAGTTTAGTGGTGGTCAAAGACAAAGAATTTGTATAGCTAGAGCATTATCAGTAAAACCTGAGTTTGTTATTTGTGATGAACCAGTAAGTGCTCTTGATGTATCTATTCAAGCTCAAATCATTAACTTATTAAAGAAACTTCAAAAAGAAAGACAATTAACATATTTATTTATTTCTCATGACTTATCAGTTGTAAAACATATTTCAGATAAGATTTGTGTAATGTATTTAGGTAATATGGTTGAGTATGCTAAAAACGAAGATATCTTCAAAAACCCATTACATCCT
>JAEEGL012222597.1_pt1 | contig 10620 bp, 7 predicted proteins | sample 9134231 | NCBI WGS metagenome assembly JAEEGL01 (sample SAMN16246548, study PRJNA631951) | gut metagenome | biome: gut microbiome; feature: rumen; material: fiber-attached | host: Bos | place: Iran: Karaj | collected 2018-10 | reverse complement strand
TACTTATCCCCTTTATCGTGGGATGTACCAAAACCACAAGTAAATATCCAAAATACGTTGTTGAATCCCCATGGGGAGAAGAAAAAGCCACAAAGATGTATGACACCTTCCACGCTTTAATCCCCTATATGGAAGCGGATGAATACGAATTTGAATACACCGTGGATGAATATGGTGATGATATATTAGGTGCTTATCTATATTACACAGATGATGAAATCGCTGAAGCCAAAGTAAGTGAATATGCAGAACTTTGTTATTCCAAAGGATATGATGTGGAACAAACAACAGATACTTACTATGACTGGGATAACTTTGTCATCTATGAATATGAAGTTGTTTATGCCAGCAAAGTCATTAAAGATTCCATTGGCTTTGAAATGCAGGTTTTAGCCTCAAGAAGAGCCAGTAGACCATGCTTAGGTATATTTGCCTATAACTACGTTTATTGCCATAAGGACGCTTGGCCAAATGCCGCGGTTGATCACTTATTAGGTGATAGAAGTAATCTCATTCCTTCATATAACATTCAAGGTGGTAATTATTCCTTCATCTACGATGTTGATTCAAAATCCGGAAGCATCTGCTTAGAGATCCAATTAACAGGTGGATCATATGCTGATGAAGAAGCATACTTCAACCTTGTGAAAGAAAAAGGATACATCCAAGCACAAAGAGATGATTTAGATGATGATTATCTAGTTCGTGCAGATGAATATGAAGACTTCAACGATCAATACTTCTATATGTGTATGCCTGCGGATGACATCATGCTCATCTATGATTACAACGTTAATAACCAAACATTTATCGTTGATATCTGGTTAATAAAGAATAACCAAGCTCAATAATTTAATAAGAGGCAAGAGAAATCTTGCTTCTTTTTAATCTTTTCTAAATAGTTATTATAGATATAGGGGATAAAAGAATGTCAGATCAGTCCAAAATAGAAGAAATCATAAGACAAATATATAAGATTCACGAAGAATCAGGCCTTTATAACGATTCCTTAGAGAATGTTCTTTTCAAGTTTACTAATGCTTATGATTCGTTGTTTTTAGATTCTATAAGGGATGCTTCGAACAAAGCTAAAAATGGCAAACTGTTTTCCACAAATGATTACAACATTAATTTTGATTTGATGCGACAAGCATACAGAGCTTGCATTAAATTCGCTTATGAAAGCTGCAAGCATGGTGCCTTCGAACAAAAAATATCAAAAACTGATAAAGAAAAGTACCAGAAAGAATTAGAGGAAACTATTAGTTTCAATTACATTAGAAACACTATCGATAGATACAAATTGAAAAAGTATTCTGTCTCACTCAATAATGACACTTTATGCTTCACCCACAAAAAAGGAAGCAGACCACTTGTTTATGATCTTTATTCAAGATTGTTTGCCAATGTTATTCCAGGTGGTAAAGATTCAAAAGATAATGTAGATGTATTTAATTTAAATTTTGAACTTGCTAACCAATCAATGAAAAAGCAAGAATTCCAAAGTAAAAAGATTTTTAAACCAGCAAAGCACATTCTTTTACCTGTTATTGATAGATTTGTTGAATATTTTCTTAGAGATTTAGATTATGAGATTGGTTTTTTAAAAGGAAAAGACTATTACTTAGGAGATTATTTACTGGCTTATTCTTATTTAGCAGCAATTGGTTTTTTTAAAACAGCTTACCTTCTCTCTTTACGAGGAGAAAATGATTTAGTCAATCAGCCTTGCATTGTATATCCCAAAGATAGATTAATATCCGATATTTCTGAGACAACTGGGATGAGCGAAGAAATTGCAAAAAAAGCCATGGAAGATATGGTTTATGATTATAGTTTTCACAAAGATAAAATAACTATTTATCAACCGGTATTTGATGTTGGAAATTATTATATTTGTTCATGCAATGTTTTATTCCATTCATACATTGTCGACAAAATTATGAAGTACTTTGACATCAGAGGAACTAACAAACCCGACCTTACTCTCTATCATAAATACATGTCAAACAAAATGAATGATAGGCTTGCCTATTATTTACCTATTATGTATCCAAATTTGAAAACATATAAGAACTGCATTTTGAAAATAGGAAATAAAACACAATCAGAAATCGATTTATTAGTATTTGATGAAGTTGAAAAAACTGCTTGTTTAGTGGAACTAAAGAATTACACTCCGGTGGACAATGATGCCGATGCAATTATCAAAGAAAATAGAATAAATGAGGCTATCCAAAGTAGATTAGTAAAAGACAAAAGAGTTTTGGATAATTTAGAATTATTTTTCAAACAAAACAAAATACCTAAAAAATTCCTTACTTACGAATTTTCTTCTTTATTAGTAACTGATTCATTTACTGGTGGTGTAAATATTAGAGAAGAAATAAAAGTAATAGATGAAGCATTATTTTATAATCTTTTGAAAATGACTAACGGTAATTTAAAAGCAACTCTCAAAAAAATAGAAGACAGAGAGTTCTTCAAAATGCTAGAAGAAACAATTGTTAATAAATTAGGCACGGAAACATATACTTATAAAGGAATTTCTATCAAAGTAAATAATCAATGATTCCATCAATATAAATTCTAAATTTATGAGAAAGTGATATACTAAATATATAGAACTATGTTTTATTGGTTAATCCCACTTATTATTGGAATCCTTTTGTTAGGTGTTTTCCTATACTTTAGAGTGAAAGAAAAACGCTTAATTGCAGTTATTATTAAAGGCTGTGTTTCTTTAATGTTTATTACTACAGCAATAGTGGCGTGGTTAACATCTAAGAATCCAAATCATATGTTTGGCTTATTTGTCATTATCGGCTTAATCTTCGGATTAGCGGGTGATGTCTTACTAGATCTAAAATATATGACTCAAAACAAAGAGCATTTATTTACTGTTCTTGGTTTTTTATCATTCGCAGCGTGCCATGCATGTTTCACAAGTGGATTATTTATTTACTTCTTTGATTTCAATGCAAGCCCGTTCTATCTAATTGTTCCTGCATTAGTAACCGCTTTACTTGTGGTTATCACATTACTAATGGAGAAGTTCACAATGATTAGATATAAGGATATGAAGCCATATGTCATTCTTTATGGTATCTTCCTATTCTTTACAGTTTGTATCTATATGAGTATCTGTATCCAAACAGCATGGAGTAATCCAGTGTTATTTATTATGTTTGGTGGATTAGTGGCATTTGCATTATCAGATCTTATTCTTAATAACACTTACTTTGCTTCAGGATTTAATACACCTGCATTTATTATTTCTAACCACGTCTTATATTACGTGGGACAATTCGCAATAGCAGTGGCATTGTTCTTCCTAGTTTAATTTCTAACAATATTAATGAGTATCGCAAAATGAACTATTTGTGGTTAGTCCAAAACTACCACTTTTTCTTTTGCCTTGGAAATAATGAGTTATTGGTTTAATAAAAGTGAAACCAATAGAAGATAAATATTTATAGCGGAGGACGAAAATTATCAATACAATAAAATTAATCAACTTATGTTAATTAGAATCAATTCTATTTTGAAGAATCCTTCATTATGTGATGGATATGGATATCGCACAGTTGTTTTTTTGCAAGGGTGTAATTTGTGCTGCCCGGGTTGTCATAATAAAAGTACTTGGGATATTAACAAAGGAACTCTTATTGAAGTAAAAGAATTGGCGAATTTATTAAGAGAAAAAGCATTCAATAAAAAAATCACTATAAGTGGTGGCGAGCCATTGCTTCAAAAAGAAGCTCTTTTGGAATTACTAGAAGAGTTAAAGGATTTTGACCTTTGTTTATACACTGGACATGAAATTGAAGAAGTTCCTGAGGATATATTGAAATATCTTAAATATATTAAAGTTGGAAGGTTTATTCTTGAGGAAAGAACGAGCACAACTCCATTTGTCGGCTCGAAAAACCAAAAGTTTATGAGGGTTCATCATGAAGAAACAAAATAAAAATGATAATGCTGCAAATAGAAAAAGTTATGTAGGTCACGTATTTAATATAGGCGAGAAGCAGGAAAAAGAAGCTGTTTTAAATAACCTTAATCCTGAATGGGCAAAACTTCATAGAGATGGTTATATTCACATTCATGACTTAGATGCTTATGGATTGACTTACAATTGTTTAACTTTTGATATTCTAAATGCGTTTCCCTATAAAAAGTTCGAAGGATTGGCACCTGAAGAAAAAATAGTGGGAGTGTTTGATTTTCTCAAAGAACTTTTAGCAAAAATTGGAAACGAGCAAAGTGGAGGAATGTCATTTGCTAATTTTGACATTGATATTTCAACCATTTTTGAAAACATGGAAGTTTCTTTCTTGAATTATGATGCCATATTTAAAGCATGCATTAGATCATTAATCCTTTGGTGCAATAACATTCATACTAGGATGGGACAAACAAGTTATTATGTTACTTTCTGCATTGGTTTAGGAACCAGTAATTTTGCAAGATACTTAACTAAGACTCTAATTGATTGCTTCTATTCTGCCGGAGATTTAATTTACAAACCAAATATTGTCTTTAAAGTCCATGAAGGTGTAAATAGATTTCCCGGTAATCGCAATTTCGACTTGCTTCAAACCGCTCTATTATGCACCGCTAAAAAAATGATTCCTACTTATTTGCTTTGCGATTGTGAAGCTGATAAAAAAATAAATCCTACTAAACTCTCAATTATGGGTTGCAGAACAAGAGTTGCTGATGACTTATTTGGCATGGAAGGAGCCATTGGCAGAAGTAATATAGACAATATATCTATTAATCTACCAAGACTTGCTTTAGAAGTTGATAAAGAAAGTCACTCAGCTTCATTTGAAGAAAAAATGAAACTCTTTAAAAATAAATGGCATCATGTTGCAGAATTAACAAAAGACATTCTTTTGGATAGATATGAAAAAACTTGCGAATCTGATATTGATTTATTCCCAACTATTAGCGAATACAAACTAACTTGTGAAGACATAAACGAAGTTGGCTTGCGTGGTAATTTTAAACACGGAACATTGTCTTTAGGTTTTATAGGACTTAGCGAGGCTATGGAAGTGCTTAGTGGTAACAAATTTTGGAATGATGACGTAATCTATCAATCTGCACTTAACTTTGTTAAATATATGAGAAGCTACGCAGATGAACTAAAAAATAAATACCATCTTAATTTCTCTTTATTAGCCACTAGCGGAGAATACATAAGCGGTAGATTTGAAGAAATTGACAACAAATTATTTAATTCACCTATTTTAAAAAAAGGCTATTATACAAATTCCTTTCATGTTGATGTAGACAGCAGATTGCCCGCATATAGAAAACTTGAGATTGAAGGTCCATTTCATATTTACGCAAATGGTGGATGCATTTCGTATATTGAATTAGGAGAAGCTCCTTTTGGTAATGCGGAAGGCTTAGATGAGTTGTTAGAAATCGCTGTTAAATCAGGAGTCCATTATTTAGGATTTAATTTTCCAAAAGATGTGTGTAGAAAATGTGGTGTATCTGGGACTTTTGATATTTGTCCATTATGCGGTTCCACCGAGATAACTAGAATTAGAAGAGTTTCGGGTTATTTAGAAATCCAAGATTATTTTGCTTCCGGAAAAATGAACGAAAGCAAAAATAGAAAAACTAATTAGGGGGCTGATTATGATTCATATTTCAATTGAAGGCATGGATGGGGTTGGTAAATCAACCACTTGCAAATTACTTGCTAAAAAACTAGGTTTCGAATTTATTGAAAAACCACTTCATTATTTATTTGACAAAGACAGAAACTCCTTTGATGAGTATTTAAGAATTAGGAATCAAGTGAACGCAAATCCAAATCGCGACTTCACATCAATGTTCTATGGTCTTGGGAGCATCTATATGTACGAGACTTTTAAAAATGTGGATATTGTGACAGATAGGCATTTGGCATCCAACTATGCTTGGAGCGGATCGGATTACAACAACGATGTTTATGAACTCTTGGTTAAAAAGTTGGGAGCGCCAAAACTTACAGTTATTCTTTATTCGCCTTCAGAAGTCATAGTTCAGAGGCTAATTTCTAGAGATAAAGAAGATAAAGATATAGCTAGAGCTAAAGAATCAGAAAAAATCTATAAGAGAATGATTGAATTTTGCGAAAAGTTCAAATTTCCTTATCTAATTATCGATACTTCTAATCTTTCTCCTGAAGAAGTAGTTAATAAAATATTAGACGAATTGAAATGATAGAAAAAATAAGTGACTTACGATTAAGCAAAAATATGAAATACACCGCACTATATTGGGCGATGAGGTTTTTTGAACATACTCCAGATATTTTTGATAAGCGTTTTAAAGATAGAACGCGCATTGTTATTAATGCCAATTCTCAAGAAGTTTTCATCAACAATCAATTTACTTTTTTACTAGATACTCATGAGAGCTTTGTAAAATTGGAATTTATCAATAGAGTTTTAGAACTAGGATATTCAATAAAAGATATTTCTATTCAAGTGAATGAAATTGAAGCAGTGTTTAAAGGCTATTCCATAAAATTCATTACATGGGATGATCCATTTATTTTGGATGACATCGATGACAAAAAGGTAATTTATAAATCCAGACTTGTAAGTGGCGTTCTTGAATATAAATCAAAAATCCATAGTGATAATGAGTGGTATGACTATGGACTATTTGAAGAAAAAAATATCAACTTAAGAAAAGCTATCAAAGGGAATTATTCTAATCCAAATTATGAAATAGAAGAGAATAGAGTAATGCGCTATCTAGGTAAAGAAAAGATAGTGGTAGTTCCCGATGGTATTGAAGAGCTTGAATCATCTTCATTTTGGGATAACCAATATATTGAAGAAGTTGTTTTACCTGACTCGCTTACAAATATGGGCGGAGACACTTTTTATAACTGTAAGAATTTAAGAAAAATCAATATTCCAAAAAATGTAAAACTTATGGGAAATAATCCTTTTGCGGGTTGCCCATTGGTTGAAGTTACTAATGAATCACCATATTTCATTTTTGAAAATGGCGCTCTTTACACAAAAGACAAGGAAACGATGATTTATTGTTCTATTAAAGGAACGGAAGATACATTTGTTGTTCCTGATACAGTCAAAGTTATTTGCAAACACGCTTTCTTTCTATGCGATCGTTTTAGAAAAATTATTCTTCCGGAATCACTGGAAAAAATGGAAAACAACCCATTTTCAGGCTGTTCAAAACTTGACTTAGAAAATAACTCCAAAGCATATTACATTAAAGATGATGTTATTTATAATGGCTTCAAAACTTCGGTTGTTGGAACACTAAATAAAATCGCCTCGGATAGGCTTGTTCTTTTAGAAGGTGTTAAAACTATCAATAGAAATTCTTTCTGGAACTGTAAGGGCATAAAAACAATAGTTTTTCCTGAATCATTAGTTGATATTGGATACAACCCATTTGTTGGTTGTTCTAATATTAGATTTGAATCACATTCGCCAAGATTTAAAGTCATAGATGACGTTCTATACAATTTTGACGAATCAAAGATTATTTGCTATCCATCATGGAAGGCTGTTGGTCATATCAAAATAAAAGAATCGGTAATCACTCTTGAAAGAGGTGCGTTTTCTGGTTGTGATAAAATGACCAAAATAGATTTACACAATGTAAACATAGTTAATAAATCTTGTTTTACCAATTGTTCTTCACTGAAAGAATTATATTGTAGTGATTTTATAACATATGTTGGTGAATGGGCATTTGCTTATTGTTCTTCACTGAAAGAAGTATCTGTTTATAAAAATGCAATTGTAGATAATAATGTATTTTCAAATTGCTCCGCAAAACTTATTAGACGGAAAAATAAAACTAATTATGTTATTGAATCTGAAAACCTTTTTACTCTCAAAAGTATGCAAAAGGCATATAAGGGATTAATTGACTCTATTCTTATAGATCCTCCATACAATTCACATATTGATTACATCGGTTATAAAGACTCTGATTATTTAGAAGGATACATTTCTTTCATTAGGGAGAGAATCGAATTAGCATACAAGCTACTTAGTCCAAAAGGATTTCTTATTTTAAATATTGATGAAGGAGAAAGAGACAATCTTTTTAATCTCTTAATTTCTATTTTTGGGAAAGAAAATGTTTCTCTTCACAAATGGAAGAAAAAGCATCCTTTCTTTGACGCTAATAGGGTGGTATTGAATCCAAACAAGATTCAAACAGATTATGAATACATTATTATATGTAGAAAATCAAAAGGTACTGAATTAGGTTTGCTAAAACAACCTTATATTGAAAATGGAAAACTATTAGAAATAGAAGCAAAGGTTCCTGAGACTTTTGATTGTTTTGGAACAACATCTTCTGCAAAAGATGAAATTAATGAAATTTTTGGGTCCAGAGAATATTTTTCGACGCCAAAGCCAATCAAATTAATGAAAGAAATAATTAGATCAACAACAAACAAAAACTCTATTGTATTGGATTTCTTTGCTGGCAGTGGAACTGTAGGACATGCAGTCGAAGATTTAAACAAAGAAGACCATGGGCAAAGAAAATACATTTTGATTTCAAATAACGAATCAGATATTTGCAAAAAAGTTACTAAACAAAGAATGAATAAAAGCAATTCTATTTTTTGCTTTTTAGATTAAGGGGAATTTTATGGTTTTTAAAATTGGAATTGGTGCGCAAAACAGCATTAATGAATGCATATTGTTTCTAAATTCGCCAGCTGAATCTTTTTATGATGGTGAGATTGAATTTACTGATAAGACCTATTTCGGGAGATTTAAAGGAAACTTATTGAGCGGAATGATAGACATAGAAAGAACAATAAGAGGTACTTTTGGATCCGATTTTTCTTTGATTAACTGCGATAAAGATATGTTTAAAAATATGTTTCCCAATGTTTGTGAATCCATGTTCAAAAAAGGTAAAGACTTTGATATCGATAAAATCTCATATTTCTTATCATCTTTGAGAAATATAAACGCTCATGCAGTTAGTGGTGATTACGATAAAGAGTTTTTAAAATCAGATTTTTCTTTCTTGAAGGAACAAAAACATTTTCACAAAGATATTAAATATTTCAATGAGGATAAAGTCACTATAGCAGGATTGATTTTTATTATTTTTAATTTTTTGAGAAGTAATTCAATAAGTACAATATGCAAGGAAGATTTTATTTTCGGCCTTGTTAGTTGTGGAATGTTTATAAATGATATTGGAGAAGATTTTGTAAATTCTATAAGCAATACTAATTTAGAAATAGATATTAGACAAGAAGTAGGAAATAATTTACGAACAGCAATATTTGGCGAATTAAGAAAATATGTTGCAAATGATTGTCTCGTAATAGGTACATCAAATTATCCAACTTTTAAAGCGAATCTAAAGATTGATGGTAAAACACTATTAATGGAAAAAGGCTCACTGACTAGAATCTTTTATAGCGAAAATTATTATTTAGAAATAGTCTACGAAGAGGGATTTATTGAGTTTTCTAATTTGCTCCCTCCAATTAGCTTTGTCGATTATCTTTATGCATTAGGAATTCATAAATTTGATGAAAGCACATATAAAAAGATGAAAGAAAAAATATCTATTGTATCCAAAATTAATAAACCTAAATTTTATGTAGACAAAAACATTTATCTTCTTGCTTTTGGAGACAAAGCATCTGATTTTAGAATAATGTCTTCTTTGATGGTGGATGCATTGTCACGATTGTTTCTAACGACTGAAGATTTGATTTATAAAATGACTAATAAAAACACAAATAATAAATACACAACAATCGCAAAAGCGCTAAGCATTTTAAAAGTCCCAGATAATATTGTTACAGAGATAAAATATTTGCGTAATTTCAGTGCTCACGGTTATATGCTGAACGACTGCATTATTTACAAAAATGAAAGTAGAACATTTACTCTAGAGTACATAGTGGAAACAATAAGCAATCTAACAAGCTATCTAGAAAAGCATCACAAAATCATTTGCGATATTTTTAACAAAAATAAGCGCGATCTTTTAATAAATAAAGTTATTAGAGCTAAATACAAAATAGCTGTTTACTATACTAAAGTTGTTGTAGAAAATTATCCGAAATATGACAAGATTGAATTATCAAAGAAAAATGGTTATATTCGCAATTCTTTCTTCGACATATGTCTGTTTAATAAAATCACTGAATTCGAGCATCAACGATTAAGAGTAATTGAAGCATCGATTCCTTTTTCGGAAGACCATCTTTATTTCTTTAATGAACAATCACCCGAAAACCTTTTCGAAAAGTTTTGCGAAAAACAAGGCTTTACGATCAAAAATAAAAATGACGCCGGTTTGCTGATTTACATAGAATTAAGCTAATAAATTTATTTAACAGAAAAAGTAGTGGTTAGATGATTAAAACTAGCCACTTTTTTATTTAAAAATGGTCTCGCAACTTTTGGTTGCATCATAAAGTGCGTTATAATTTTAATCGAAAATATATAATGAGTGGCGTAAGGAGGAAAAGGACTTATGGCCTTCAAAGATGAATTCAAAAAATATAGGGAATTACGTGAGCTCACACAAGAAGATATTGCTGATGCTATCGGGATTTCTCGTCAAAGTGTCTCT
>JAEEGL010930676.1_pt1 | contig 10620 bp, 9 predicted proteins | sample 9134231 | NCBI WGS metagenome assembly JAEEGL01 (sample SAMN16246548, study PRJNA631951) | gut metagenome | biome: gut microbiome; feature: rumen; material: fiber-attached | host: Bos | place: Iran: Karaj | collected 2018-10 | reverse complement strand
TTATGCTATGTTAATGATGAATATACATCTTATTATTTAATTGAATCTGAAAAATTAGATAAATATAAGAAAAATACTAAAGAAGAAGAAACAATATCAAAGGATTTTGAATACTTTAATAATCTAGATCGCGAGTATGTAGCTTTATGGAATTATAAAGGCTATATTATAATGCATAATAGCAATTACAAAAATATAGATCTATTTAAAAAAGATAGATATGATAATTCTCTTGCATATTTAATTGATAATACTATATATACAGCTAATTATGATGAAGAACATGAGTATAGTAGTTTAATAGCTTTTAATATTACTAATAATAGCTATAGTAAAATAGATATTGGATATAAAATAGATTATGATTCTTATATAGTAGGTCATATTAAGAATAATTTGTATATATTTGATGATAAACATTCATTATTATATGAAATAAATCTTAAGAAAGGTAAATCTAAAATAATAGGTAATAATGAAATTGGTTATGTTAAATATGAAAATGGTAAATTTGTGACATGCAGTAAATCAGAATACAAAATAAATAAAATTAAATATAATAAAATTGATTCAAAATATACATATAATGTGTCAAATGGTTTATATAAGATAATTAATGAAAATAAAAAAATTAACGAGAAGATTAATTCTAATAATGTAAAAATTATCAATGAATATAAAGATAACATTTATTATATATTCGAAGACAATTTTTATAAATATAATCCAATTAATGGAGAAAATAAAGTATTTTATAATTATGAATTAACATTCAATAGTGATAATACTATATTTATTTATAACAAATAACAATTATTAAAAGATATCATATAATACATTGGGTGATTAAAGTGTATGATAGTGATATTAATATAGGAACAACTTCTCCTTTTTATGATGTATATGAGATTAAAGAAGGAGATACATTATATCAAATATCTAAAAAGTATAATGTAAATACGAAATTACTTGCCGAATTAAATGGATTAAATATGGATGATTATATATATCCAAAACAAAAGATACTTATTCCAAGGAAGGATGTAGTGTATTACATTACAAAAGAAGGAGATACACTAAAAACAGTAAGTGAACTTTTAAATAAAAGTGAAATAGATATTATAAATCAGAATAAAACAATTTACTTATCAAGTGGTCAAATGGTTTATTATAAAAATTGGTAATTATATAAAGACTAGTCTTTTTATGAAAGAAATGATATAATTTTTATAATAGGAGTTGGTTAGATTGATTATTAGAAAGCCGTATGCATTCTTAATTAAAAACTTTAGGCTTATTCATGGCTTTCTTTTTATTATGCTTCTATATTTATTTTTAAAGACTGCTAGTATATATTCGTTCTTTAGTGATTATGTAGCAAATGGTCATTATACAAAAACTGGTAGTATAGAAAGTATGTATGTTAATTATTTTATGTTTATAATATGCATAATAGTATTATTAGGTGTATTTATTGTTTACTATTTATTATCCGTTAAAAAGAAAAATAATAAAATATACCTAGCAATGTTTATATTCTATATTATTTTATTTGTATATTTTATATATATGTATTCTTCATTAAAAGGATTAAATGAAGAGTCAATGTCTATACCAACGCGTACTTTAATGGTAGATTTAAGTGTTATGGCATTAGTACCACAAGTAGTATTTATGTTTATGACTGTTGGTAGAATACTTGGATTTAATCTAAAACAATTTGATTTTAAGAGTGATTTAGCAGAATTAAATATAGATGAGAGTGATAGTGAAGAAGTAGAAATTACATTAGGTAATGATTCATACAAAATTGCTCGTTTCCTAAGAAAACTATTAAGGTTGTCAAAATACTTTATATTAGAAAATAAAATATTTGTAATTGGATGTTCTTCTGTTATAGTATTAGTATTATCTTTGACTATATATACTAGATTAAATGTTTATAATATTAGTTATACTGAGAATCAAGCTATTCTTGCAAGTTCACTTAAATATACTGTTAAAGAGAGTTATATAACAAATAGTGATTTAAATAATTCAATAATAGAATCAGGTAAATCTTTTGTATTAGTAAAATTAAATATAGTAAATGAAGCTAATATAGAAAGAACTTTAGATAGAGATTCATTTATATTAGAAAGTGGTAAAGAATCATTAAGTCCATCTTTTACATATGATGGTAAATTTATTGATTTAGGTGAAACATTTTCGCCAACTGAGATTAAATCTGGCACAGATAATGACTATATAGTTGTTTTTCAAATTAATGATGAAGATATTAAAAAAGACTATAATTTTAAAATTAAAAATATTAGAACAAGTATAGCAAATATTGATTCTGCATATAAAGAAATACTTATAAAGCCAGTAAATTTAGATAAAATAAAAGACATGGGAAATAAAAAAATTGATGAAAGAGTTTTACTTGATAATTTAATATTTAAATCTTCATATTTCACATTATCTAGTTATGATATTAAAGAAAAATTTACTGAAGATTGGAATTATTGTACTAATAGTGGAGTATGCCGTAAAAATGGTGTATATACAATTATGCCGTCTACTGCAAATAAATCAAGTGTTAATGTTATGAAAATAGTATCTACATTTGAACATAATGATGAACTTGATCCATTCTTAAAAAAGTATATTAATTATTCTTCAGATTTAATTGGTTATTATGGGTATTTAAATTATAATATATATGGTAATAATAAATCAGTTAAATTAATTAAAATTAGTGATTCAGATTTTAGTCCAGATAATTATTCTTACTTTGAAGTTCCAACTGAATTAAAAAATGCAAATAAAATTGATTTAATTATACTTATTAGGGGTTCTAAATACACATTTAACTTGAAATAGTGCATATAATTTGTTATAATTATATGTACATGGAACCATAGCCAAGCGGTAAGGCACCGGTCTGCAACACCGTCATCGCCGGTTCAAATCCGGCTGGTTCCTCCATTTAGAAATGTAAAGAGTATTTTACTCTTTTTTTTTATTGAATAAAATAATAATAATGATATAATATTCTCGGTGAATATTATGAATGAATCATATTATAAACTTGGTTTAAAAGAATTAGAAAATATTAAAGAGCCTAAAAAGCTTTTGTTACATAGTTGTTGTGCTCCTTGTAGTAGTCATGTTATTAGTTTTTTAACTAAATATTTTGATATTACTATTTTGTATTATAATCCTAATATTTCTCCTAAAAGTGAATATGATAAAAGAAAAGAAGAACAAATAAGATTAATTAAAGAAATAGATAAAGAGAATAAAATTGATATAATTGATTGTGACTATGATAATGATAAATACGAGAAAGCTATTAAAGGATATGAAAATGAACCAGAAAGAGGTAGTAGATGTACAATATGTTTTGATTTAAGACTTGATAAAACTGCTTTTTTAGCAAAAAAATTGAATTATGATTATTTTTGTACTACTTTAACTGTTAGTCCTTATAAAAATTCTAATTTAATTAATGAAATTGGAAAGAAAAAAGAAGAAAAATATGATGTTAAATGGTTATATTCAGATTTTAAGAAAGAGAATGGATATAAACATTCAATTGAATTATCTAAAAAATATAATTTATATAGACAAGATTATTGTGGATGTAAATATTCTATTAGAGAAAAGAAGATGGATTAAATCTTCTTTTTATATGTTATAATCTATAATAGGTGATGAAATGAAAATAGCATTATTTACAGATATTCATGGTAATTATCAAGCATTAAAAAGCATTCTTAAAGATATTAATAAATATAACTTTGATGAAATTATATTCTTAGGAGATTGTATAGGTCTGGGACCTGATTCAAATAAGTGTTTAAGAGAAATATATAAAAATAATATTAGATTTATACTAGGAAATCATGAAATATATTATACAAGAGGTCATGATATTATTAAAACTAAAAACTCACTAATAAGAGAACATAATATATGGGCTAATAAAACGATAAGATGTAAGATTAAAGAAGATAATAATTTTAAATATGTAATTAAATATAAAGGTAAAAAATTATTATTTACTCATTATTTTTTAAAAAAAGGAATATATCCTTATGAGAATAGTGATATATTTGAAAATGATAAATATAAAGAAGTTATGAGTAAAACAAAATGTGATTATATGTTTTATGGTCATTTACATCATGAAAGAAAAGATGTAGTAGATAATAAAATATTCTATAGTCTTGATAGTAGTGGTTGTACTAAGAATGATGAAACTTGTTATTACATACTTACTTTAGAAGAAAAAATAGAACTTAAAAAAGTAGTTCTTAAATATGATAGAGAAAAATTTGAAAATAGAATTAAAAATATTAATTTTCCAAATAAAAAAGAAATATTAAGAGATTTCTATGGAATCAATTAATATTTTTCTTTTGTGCATTTTTCATCTGGATAATCAAATTCTAAAGTAACATGATTTATATTATGTTCTTTAAGTTCATTTTTGATATCTCTTTTTAATTCAATTATATTTTTAGAAGATAAATTTGTAGATAATTCAATATGAGCGGTCATATAATTATTAACACCATCTAATGTCCATATATGAATGTGATGTATATTATTAATACTTTTAAATTCATTTTCTATATGTTTCTTTATATCATCTATTTCAATATCTTCTGGAACTTTTTCCATGAATATTTCAAATACTTCTTTAATATATTTATATACATGGAATAATATATATATTGTTATTAATATTGATAATATTGGATCAATTATAGTTAAATTAAATAATTTAATAATTATGCTACCTATAAGTACTGCTACCCATCCAAATACATCTTCTAACATATGTAAATTAATTGCTTTTTCATTATGTTTACTTGCATGTGATGTTCTATAAGCAGCATATCCATTGATAATAACACCTAGTATAGCAAATAGTATCATCGCATCATGATCTATTTCTTCTGGATGTATAATTCTTGGTATGGCATTATATATAACAATAATAGAACCAGTTAATAAAATAATTGATGTAATTAATGCTCCAAGAAGTGAATATCTTAAATAACCATATGTGTATTTTTCATTAGGATCTTTATTACTCTTTTTTTCAAGTAAATATGAAACTCCAATCGATATTGAATCACCAAAATCATGGATGGAATCAGTAAATATTGATATACTGTTTGTAAAAATGCCACCAATTGCTTCTAATAGTGAAAAAAATAGGTTCAATAAAAAAGCTATCTTTATATTCTCTGTTGAGTTTGTATAATGATTATGGTGTTCATGTTTATGATTATGTTTTTCCATATTATTCACCATAATTATTATAACACAAAGACAATAATTGTTGTAGAATCTAGTAATATTTAGTATAATATGAATGGTGATTTTTATGGAATATACTATGGTATCAGCTGGATATAGATTAGAAGTTGCTGCTTTAATAGTAGTAGGATTAATTTTAATTGTTAGTATTATAGTATTAACTATAATAAAAAAATTAAAGGGTAAATAAAATGAAAAATAAAATTAATATGTTTATATGGTGGGGTTTCTTAATAATCTATTTAGAACTTATATATAAATTATTTGTTGTTAAAAACTTGTTTACTATTAATACATTATCTGTAATAGTATTTAGTATTCCTTATATATTTATATTTGGTCTAATAACAAGTTTATTTAGTAATAAAGTTAATAGAATAATAAATATTATATTAACTATTTTTATTACAATATTAACTTTAGCTCAAATAGTATATTTTAATTTTTATCATTCAATATTTTCTTTCTTTTCATTAGTAGTAGGTGGAGGAGGACAAGTAATTCAATTTACTTCAATGATAATAGAGGTAATATTTAGAATATGGTATATATTTATGATAGTATTATTACCTTTAATATTAAGTTTAATATTTAGAAAAAAAATATTTAATTATAATAGAATAAGTATTAAAAAAATATTATATAGTTTATGTTCCATAATTGTATCTTTTCTATTAATAATAATTAATATTAATATAAGTAAAGGAGATTATTCTCTTAAGAAATTACTATATGAAACTCATGCTCCGATGCTAACTATTAATAAAACTGGTTTATTAACTATGGAAATAATCGATTTTTACAGGTATTTTCATGGCTTTAGTGAAGAATTTAGTACTTTTGATATAAATAGTGGTTCTTATGATAAAGAAGGCTATAATGTACTTAATATTGATTTTGATAGCCTAATAGATAAAGAAAGTGATAAAAAAGTTAAAGAAATGCATAAATTCTTTAAAAATACTAAACCAACTAATAAAAATGAATATACAGGTTTATTTAAAGATAAAGATATTATTTTAATAATAGCTGAATCTTTTGATACTATAGCTATTGATGAAAAATTAACACCGACTTTATATAAATTATCTAATAATAGTTTTATATTTAATAATTATTATGAACCATTATATCCTATATCTACTTTCGATGGTGAATTTACTATTCTTACTAGTTTAATACCAAGAGAGGGAATATGGAGTTTATATGAAGCTAGCAAGAATTATATGCCTTATACATATGGAAATATGTTTAAAAATGCAAATTATAATACTTATGCTTTTCATAATAATGAATTTGATTTTTACCATAGAGATAAAACACATGAAAGTATAGGATTTAATTATATGGCATGTGGTAATGGCCTTGAAAAACTAATGAATTGTAATAATTGGCCTAATAGTGATTTAGAAATGCTAGATAGTACAAAAGATATTTATATAAATGATAATTTATTTGCTACTTATTACATGACTTTCAGTGGACATTTAATTTATAATTTTAGAGAGAATTCAATGAGTATAAAAAATAAAAATGTTGTTGAAAATACTAATTATAGTAATAAAATTAAAGCATATTTAGCTACTAATATTGAACTTGATAAAGCTGTCGAAAACTTAGTAGAAAAATTAAAAGATGAAAATAAATTAGATGATACTTTAATAATAATAACACCGGATCATTATCCATATGGACTTACTACTAAACATTTAAATGAAGTAAGTTCAATAAATAGGGACGATAAGTTTGAAAATTACCATACATCATTAATTATGTATAATCCTAATATAGAAAAAACTTATATTGATAAAGTGGTAAGTGGTATAGACTTAATGCCAACTATATACAATTTATTTGATTTAGAATATGATTCTAGATTGCTTATGGGAAGAGATATGTTTAGTGATGAAGAACATATAGTAGTATTATCTGATAGAAGCTGGATAACAGATAAATGTTCATACAATAGTTTAATAGGTAAATGTTCAAATGGATTTAATGATAAAGAATATATAGATAATATCAATAAAATAGTTAATGATAGATTTTCAATATCTAGTTTAATAATTGAAAAAGACTATTATAGTAAGTTGGGTTATTAATATGGAAATAGAAGTAAAAAATATAAACATAGAAGAAATACTATTTAGTGGTGCTTGTTTTAGATGTACTAAAAATGATGATGGAAGTATTACTAATATTTTAAAAGATAGAGTAATTAATTTAAAACAAGATGGAAATAAAATAATTGTTAAGTCAAATAATTATGATAATATCAAGGAAGTAATATATGATTATTTTGATTTAAATAGAGACTATGATTATATAAATAATGAACTTATTAATAAGAATAAAGATTTAATAAAAATGATTAATAAGTGTAAGAATTATAGAATATTAAATCAAGATTCATTTGAGATGTGTATTAGTTATATAATAAGTCAAAATAATAATGTTAAAAGAATAAGTAAAAGTATAGATGAATTATGTAAAAAATATGGTAAAAGAGTATTATTTGAAGAAAAACAATATTATTTATTTCCTAGATATGAAGATTTAAAAAATATAAGTGTAGATGAATTAAGAAGTCTAGGTATAGGATTTAGAGATAAATATGTAAGAGATTTTTTAGATAAATATCCAACAATAAGTGATGTAGATAAAATAAGTACTGAAGATGCTTTAGAAGTACTTATGAGTGTTAAAGGAATAGGTCTTAAAGTAGCATCTTGTATTTTATTATTTGGATATAGAAGATTAGATGTTTTTCCAATTGATACATGGGTTAAACAATATATGGTTAATCATTATAATATTAAAAGTGATATTAAAGTTATAGAAAAGTATGCTTATGATCATTTTGGTAAATATAGTGGCTTAGTAATCCAATATATGTTTCATTCTGAAAGAAATAAAGAAGAGTAATCTTCTTTTTTGTTGAAATAATAAAATAACTATATTATAATAATTCGTACCAAAAGGGGTGAGTTTATGGAAGATAAAAAAATATTAGATCTTTATATTAAAGCCAATCAAAATAAGAGTAATATAGTTTTAAAAACTAAAGATAATGAAGAATATAGTACTGCAGAAATAGTAGTATTATCATCTATTGCTATGTTAATTAGAAGCTTAGAAGATGATAGTAAAGAAGTAGATTATAATAAGATAATAAAAACTATTATATTAAGTAGTCTAGATGGTAAAATATCAAATTTAAAGAAAGAAAAAGAATACAATAATTTAATAAAATCATTTAAAGAATTAGAAACTGAAGAAGGTTATGGAGCATCTACAACATATGAAAGAATGATAGATAGTTTTAATACTTATTTAAATCCTAAATATGATGAAGAAAAATTTGTAAATAGAAATATAGAATTACATAATAAAACAAGAAAAGGTCATATTTATTGGGGAGTAAATAAAGATAGAATAGAAAATATTTTAGAGCATATATATGGTTGTTTAGTTTTATGTATTGGGATAGAATCTGAATATAATTATAATGTAGATTTTAATAAAATTATGAAAATGCTATTAATACATGAAACTGGTGAAATAAAAATAGATGATATAACTTATTGGGATATGGATCCAGTAGAAAAAGAAAGAATAGAAAGAGAAGCAGTAGTAAATATTCTATCTAGTTTACCAAAAGGTGAAGAATTAATTAATTTATTAGATGAATTTAATGGTCATTATACTTTAGAGTCAGAGTATGCATATTTAATTGATAAGTTAGAGTATGACATGCAAGTTAAGATGTATGAATTAGAAGGTTGTTATGACTTTAATAATTATCCAGAAAATGTAGCTACAAATAGTAATGAAGTAAAAGAAATAATTAAAAATGGAGCAGATAGTGTATTTGATGTTCATTATGAATATGATAAAAAGAAATATACTAAATTACCATGTTTTAGAAGAATATTAGAAGAAACTAGAAAATTATAATTTAATATTGCATTTACTAAATAGTTATGATATTCTTTTAAAAGAGGAAAAAATATGAAAGAATTAACAAAGAAAATTAAATTTCTATCTGGTAGTTTATTTATAACTACTAGTGTTGTTAATTCTTTTATTTTCTAGTCTCATCATTTATTGGTGAGATTTTTTTTTACTCAAATTTATTGTTTTTAAAAGGAGGATTATATGAGAAAAAACAGTAAAATGTTACTTGATGTTGATGACAAACCGCCAATTGGTAAATGGCTACTTTTATCACTTCAACATGTATTTGCTATGTTTGGTGCAACTGTACTTGTTCCAATATTAGTTAATCAAGCTGCTGGTAGTGAAGTATTATCTATATCTGTTGCTTTAATAGCATCTGGTATTGGTACATTAATTTATATTATATGTACTAAAGGAAAAAGTCCTATATATTTAGGAAGTTCATTTGCTTTTATATCACCTATGATAGTTGCATTTTTAAAATGTGGAAAAGCTAGTGTATTCACAGGGTTAATGGGTGTTGGTTTATTATATGTAATTGTTGCTATCATTATTAAGTTAGTTGGTAAAAAATGGCTTAATAAATTATTACCACCTATCATAGTAGGTCCTATGATAATGATTATAGGTTTAGGACTAGCTTCTTCTGCTGTATCTCAAGTAGGATTAGATTTAGAAGTAGTTCCTTGGAAAAATTTAGTAATTGCTACAGTTGCATTTTTAACAGTCGCATTATTAGCTATTAGAGCAAAAGGATTCTTTAAAGTAATTCCATTCCTATGTGGAATTGTAGCTGGATATTTATGTGCAGTAGTACTTGGTGTAGTTGATTATAGTGGAATAGAAGCAGCAAAATTCTTACAAAAACCAGATTTCTTTATACCATTTGTTCATTATAAATTAGATTTTGGTGCACTTTTAACAATAGTACCAATTGCATTAGTTACTATGGCAGAACATATTGGAGATCATAAAGTATTAAGTGCTATTATTGATAGAGATTTAATTGAAGATCCAGGTCTTGATAAAACACTTATGGGTGATGGTCTTGCAACAATGGCAGCAGGATTTATTGGTGGACCAGCAAATACATCATATGGTGAAAATACTTCAGTTGTAGGTATGACTAAGGTTGCATCAGTATGGGTAACTGGGTTAGCTGCAATATTTGCAATCATATTTGGTTTTCTTGGTAAATTAACAGCACTTATTTCAACAATACCAAATCCAGTATTGGGAGGTATATCAATTCTTCTTTATGGATTTATTTCAGTAAACGGTTTAAAAACTTTAGTTGATAATCATGTAGATTTTTCAAGATCTAAAAATGTAATAGTAGCATCA
>JAEEGL010477518.1_pt1 | contig 10620 bp, 9 predicted proteins | sample 9134231 | NCBI WGS metagenome assembly JAEEGL01 (sample SAMN16246548, study PRJNA631951) | gut metagenome | biome: gut microbiome; feature: rumen; material: fiber-attached | host: Bos | place: Iran: Karaj | collected 2018-10 | reverse complement strand
GTCCTTATCTCGTGACTCATATTGGAAAGAAAGACAGTCTTGGCTTTATTAGCCTCCTCTGCAGATTTGAGCGCATCACTCAGGGCCTGATGTTCACGTTTTTTTGTTATATCCGATATGAAAACATAATAAACCCCGCCGTAGGCTTCTGTTTCCGTATAATGTCCGTAATCATCCACCCAGCAGATGCTTCCGTCCTTTCGGATTATCCGGTATTCCACATAATCCAGATTATCGTCGCTGGATTTGATCTGTTCATTTATGGAGCCGGATACCTCAGCATAGTCATCGGGATGCAGCATACCGCGGAATGTGTAACCGGTAAGCTTCTTAAAATCCTCCAGATCATCACAGCCGAAGAGGTTTATCACCGCCTGATTCGCGTACAATAGCTTCTCATCCCCCGACGCTTCATAAATAAAAAAGCCGCCGGGCATGTGTTTTCCGAACTCCTCTATAACGGGGATCGTCTGTTCATTGAGCTCAAATCGTTTTCCAAACATACTTCAGCCCTCCGAATACTATTAAAACACATCTCCCATCCATTCGTCCAGAAATGCCATCTGCTCCTCTGTATGAAACCAGTGTTCACCGCCCTCCATAACAGTAAGGCTGGCGTTGATCCTTTCTGCAAAGCTGTTCATGGTCTCTATCGATACCAGGTGATCCTTTGATCCGTACAGAATAGCTGTAGGGACTGTCCATTTTACCGGATGTTCCCTGACATAGCAGAGATAATCCCATGACAGATCCTCTCCAAATTCGGTTTTTATCACCTTTTCCCGCTGCAGATCTTCTTCTGTTACGTTTGCCCATTTCATCATATCTGTAATTAGTTTTACAAGATCTACCATCGGTGAAATGAAATAAGCTCTTTCTATCATTTCATATATATCCGCGTTCATGGAATAAAAGGCACCTATACTGTTTGCAATGAGGATAACCTCATCATACTTTTCTGACAGATATCTTATTTCTCTTTCGATCTCCTTATTTGTTTCCCAGGGCGAGTCCGTCCTGTAATCCAGCCCGAAAACAAAACTATCCGGAAAAAGAGCTTCGTAGTGCTTAGCTTCTTCTGCGTTTCCGCCCTTGCCGTGAACATAGAGCACGGCGGACTTCTTTACCGCCTTTATATCAATAAGAAATATATCCGCTTCCTCACCTTCAAATATAAAGCTTCGTTCATATTTTCCGCCGGCATTTTTAATGATCTTTATGGACACCTCATTTGACCTGTCCGCTGCCAGCTGAAAAACATCAATTCCAATCTGTCCTGCACGCCTGATGATCTGCGAAAGCATTTCTGTCGCATACCCCTTTTTTCTTTCAGACGGTCTGACACTGTAGCCGCAATGCCCTGCGTCTTTGAGGATCCCGATCAGTTCATGCCTGAGATCTATAATACCTACTATTCTGTCTCCTTCATCTACGGCAAAGTATGTCTCTGACACAGCCCAATCCGGTGCAACTGTTTCGGGAGAAGCGTTCTTTTTTATAAATTCCAGCCATTCATCATATGAGTCAATTTTATCGAAAAGTTCACTTCCGTTTATTATCTTTTCACCGTTATCAAAGAACTCCTGCCGGAAAGCAAGAGCTTCTGCTTTATGCTCTTTCTCAGGTTTTATTAGTCTTATCATATCTGTTAATTCCTTTCTTTTTTCAGAAGCTTCCTGATATGATCAGTGATTGATCTGAACGTCGACTTTTTCATCGGAACTATCCTGCTCCACATTCTTATTCCCTGATAGGAATAGAGGATCACACCTACAGCTTCCCGTACATCCACCTCACGGAACTCCCCCCGTTCTATTCCGTATTTAATAAGGGCAGTCCACTTTTCTTCACAGGTCCCGTTAAACTCTTCCATTACAGTCGAATCAACGGTATCTGCGTACTCATACATCGCAATACTCAGTGAATCTTCCGGGTGTTCCATTTCATCTTCCATAAGATCAAGTGCGTTTTCCAAAATGGTTTCGGCGGATATTCCTTTTTTTATTTTTCCGTGAAAATCCATGGCATCTTTTTCAGTTATTTTTTCAAGCAGCGCTTCAAAGAGCTGTGCGGTACCGGGAAAGTGACTGTATAAACCACCCCGGCTCATATTGGCAGCTTCACACACATCCTTCATCGTAACCTGCTTAAATCCCTTCTCTGCGAAAAGCGCGTATGAGCTGTTCAGTATCATTTCCCTGGTTCTTTCAGCTTTATTTGTCATCCCTGTCTCCTTTTCGACATCTGTGTCGATTTTTGATTATAGACACTCGTGTCGATTTTGTCAACAAAAAAATACACTCTCTGTTTGATAACAGAGAGTGTATGGTAATAATTATATTCTATTCTTCGTAGAACTCGCCGTCCTGGTCATAACTTATGATGTTGGTTCCGTCAAGCACTTTATCATCCCCGGCTTTGATATCGACAATGGCATCTTTTTCAGGATTTACCACCATGTCCACAAAACCGTCTTCGTCCATGCCATACCATTCACCGCCCTGGTAAGCGAAATAAACCATTTCCCCGGTGTCAGGATAATTAACGACTACAGAAACCACATACTGTCCTTTGGAAACTGCCATCGTAATTCTGTTTGTTCCCATGGCCGGCCAGCTCCGTATTGCCGATCCATCCATTCCGTATACAGACGCAGTTATATCATTTGACATGAAATATTCGTCATCCGGAAGATCTATTGATAAATATGCGAGTCCTTCCGGAGGTGTTTCCGGACGCTCATCACTGGCAATACCCGTTTCTTCTATCGCATCCTCTAAAGCCCCGAGATACTCATCCTGTCCGAATGTTTTCATAACCCACGGCAGGATCTCTGCCATCTGTATATAATCTGTCCTCGGCGTAATAGCACGGGCAACATTTGCCCAGAAGTAGAATTCATCTTCCTCCTTCATCCCGGCGGCGTTAAGCTTATATGATATGTAATTCAGAAGAGATGAATTGGTGTGTACGCCTCCTTCATCATTACTATCAGTACCTTCGGCTACCGCAGGGACATAATACTTGTCCCAGACAAATTGGGGCTGTTCATGGTCATGCGGATCTTTCATTGACCGCATCTTACCGTCTGTAAAGTTTTCTCCCATGATAAAAGGTACATCATCATCATCTGTCATTATTGCGGTAAGGTTACCCAGAATATCACTCATACCCTCGTTTATAGCACCATAATCATTTAGGTACAGATTGGTTGTCATCAGCGTTCCCGTAAAGCAGTGTGTAAACTCATGTCCCACTACATCGGTGCACTCTCCGAAGGCCTTCGTCGTATCAAATGCAAATTTCTGGAATCCTCTCCCTTTTCCCACATAGCAGGCATTATCCATGGGCTGTCCATCCGGTTCTACCGCGTTCATGAGAATAACTGTAGGTGTTCCTACTCCATCAGGGCCCACCCATCCTGTGGTCTCAAAAAGATCATATACTCTTATGAAGTTTTCGTATGTGATAACGGCTTCATCATCCCATTTTCCTTTTTCGGCTTCCAGGGGAGTAAGTGTATCCTCAAATTCAAAATCCGCAAAATCCGCACATAAGATCTTTCGGCTCGCATCACCAAGATACTCTTTCCCCGTATCAGGGTCTCTCATTATCGGTATCTCAATATTTTTCTTCTTTCCTTTGAGCGTTTTAACAGTTCCGGACCAGGTATCGCTCTCCATATCCGCAAAAGCAAACTCTGCCACACTTCCTGACAGCGCTTCGTCATTTGCTATATCCGTTACCGGTATGGATTGCAGATATTCTCCGTCATAGCTCACATAGTGTGCTACAAATGCCGCATCTGTATTATCTGTATCAAAATTGTTATCTGTATATACAACCCAGGTATACTGGTATTTATCATCTCCATCTATTATAGGTATCAGCGTCTGTTCCGTAGCTTCCGAGTATATCCTGATCTTCTCTCCCTCAAAATATGATCTGATAATATCTTCAGCCTGTGCAGCGTCTATTGCCCACTTATCGAAGGACGGCGCTTCCAGTTCAGGAAGAATGGAGCTTACAACACCGATGCCCTGATCGTTCTTATCGACAATAACCTTTGCCGCTGCTCCGTATACAGTAATATCGCCTACAACCTGACGGAAGGTGTAATAATCAATGCCGTCTTCGGTATTATCAATAGCATCCAGCACAAACTCGGTGCTGCTGTCGCCTCCGATCAGGTCAACTACACTGTATAAGGCATCCAGTGCATCATTATCATTTTTAATCTTGCCATCATAAAAGGGCTCACCGATAAAAGCGGTAACTGCACCTTCTCCTGACAAAGCTGCTTCCATCGTTTCATCAGACAGACCTTCTGCGCCTGAATTATCAATCTCTTTGGTTTCGATCTCTTCTGCTTCTTCCTCAGGCTCCCCAGTCTCTTCCGGCACATCCTCTGCGGCTTCAGTTGTCTGTTCTTCAGGAACCGTTTCAGCTGCATCCTTTTTTCCGCAGCCGGTAAACAGTCCTGCGGTGAGTGCTGCCGTCAGTACCAAGATCATCAGTTTCCTTTTCATAGATTTCCTCCTGTTTTGTCGTTAGAGTCCAGATGTATATCAAGCTGGTTAAACGGTATCTCAATATCGTTTTCCATGAATATGCGCATGATCTCGTCATACATGAAGCGCTGAACCATAAACCTCTCGCTTTCATCACACATAAACATGACACGCATTTCGACGGCACTGTCTCCAAAGTTTTGGATTCCCTGGCAGACCGGAATACTCTTTAAGAACCGGTTATTCTCATATAAGGTAAGAAACTCATCATTAAGTATTTTCCTAATCCTCGGGTAATCCTCGTTATACGGAACCGGTATATTGTAGTAAACCACCGAGTACTTCTTCGACATATTTGCAAATGTCTTTATCTGATTATTGCAAATAACGCGGATATTCTGATTGTCATCCTCGAACTTCGTCGTACGAAGACCTATTTCTAGCACCTTTCCCCTGACGTTATCTATCATCACATAGTCGCCCACATGGAGCGATCCTTCCAGTATGATGAATATCCCTGCCAGCAGGTCTCCCACAAGGCTCTGGGCTCCAAGACCCACAACTACCGACATTATGCCCGCAGATGCAAGAAGCCTGGTGGCATCTATTCCAAGAAGGAACAAGCAGTACATCGCTATAACAGCCACCGCTACTACTTTGAGAAGAGAGGAAATGAGCCGGATCATTGTTACCGCGCTGTTGCCAAAAGCAGACGCTATCTGGCAGGCGATATACCCAAGGATCTTCATCACAATTACCGACACGATTATTATCAGAAAACATGCGGAGATTGAGAAAATATGTACTCCACGGTCCCATTCGGCACTTAAGATATAGAAAAATGCGGAATCACTTCCATAGCGCTTTCCTTCCACAAGGATCGCTGCAAGGAAGACCACGCCCAGAATGATCATGCCGTTTTTCAATACGTTTTCAAATTTACGTGAAGAATCAGGCCGTTCCTGTATCCCCGCATTTTCATTTTTATCCTTTGCCTGTAACGGCGAATGCAGATCGCCTGTGATCATCATGTACAGAGTGATGATGATCATTATGATAAGTACAAATACCGTACAGAATAAGGCTGTTTCAAAACATACATGATACAATGATCCCAGCGGAATGGCTGTTGCGACAAAGTAATCCGCAGCCTGCCTGAAGCTCTGTAAGTACCTGGTTTTATCAATAGTCTGGAATCCGTTGTAATTTCCGCTGAAAGCTCCCTTCGGAATACCAAGCTCCGATGCGTATTTATCCTTCATTGAAGCCTTCGGGGAATAAAAGACCTTATAGTCTTCCTTTTCTTCATCGTTTATAAATCCCATCAGAAAACCGCCGTTTGAGATCCGGCTGTTTGCCAGAATGTATTCCGGCTTGGCGCTTTCTATCATCTGGTCTCCGCTGGTCGGATCTATCTCCACCTGCAGAAGTCCCATATGGTGCGTGATCTCATTCCCGCTGTACTGGCCGTTTTCCTGTGCCAGATAATTCGTATAGCTGACATATTTCGTTTCACCGTTATCATCCAGACAGGTATAATAATTAAGCGTACATCCGATGAACTGCGACATTTTTCCCTCGTCGCTCATCCTGACATCCTGCACGACTGTTTCACTTTTGCCGTCAATGATATCCCAGAATTCATACGACTGGTCTTCGGGATCCGTACTGAGTGAGAAATTCCAGAAGGCCGATGATGTGGCCATAGTAGAACCTGCGTCAGAGATCAGATATATTTCATCCACTTCATTTAATTTCTTTAATTCTTCCAGGCTTTTTGAATTATTAATGACCTGAACCGCATTGTTATACTCATCTTTTACTGCGCCGCGTTTTCCGCTGTAATCCTGGTCATTAAATACGTTTACACTTTCTTCCTCCTTATCGGGATCAAGGTAAACACTGCCGTTTAATGCGATCATAAAAGCCATAAGCCTTGCGCGGCTTTCATACTGAAGATTGGAATAATCCCGGAATTCTTCCTGCAGACTTGCACTTTCCTCAACGTTTCTCGATATATATTCCTCTATCCTCATGGATTCGGAAAATGATTCTGAAAGCTTCATAAGCAGTTGGAAATAGAACGACAGAGAAAAGAGCAGCACCGCTGCTGCCAATACAACCGGAAAGATCTTTCCGGCATGTGATGCGAAGGCAATAATGATCGTAAGTATAATAAGGAAAAGGCAGTAGTTCCAGATCGCGACAGGTGCAATATCCTTATAGATCTCCATAACAGGCACTGCTGCCACAATATAATTATCAAGACCGTATAACTGCGATGAATAGGCTTTTGTTGAAACGAAACATCGTACTCCGTTAATATCGGCTGTCCCGTTAAATCCGTCAGACAATACGGTCTCATCAAATCCTGCCCCGGATGCAGCACTTCCTTCAAGATCAGTTCCCATAAGGGTTCCGTATTTTATGACATCGGAAGAAGCGTCCACCATGAAGACCGCACCGTTATTGCCGATGGCAGATTCATTCATCCATACCGAGAGATCGTTCATCCTCGCTTCCGTCTCATCTATAATATCTGAAACAAAAGATATAAGAATGTACTTATCCTCTCCATCTCTGCCGGATCCCGGAATAGCTTTACAGTACAAATATAGTTTTGAACCGGGATACTCACTCCCATCTGCGTACGGATTATCAGTTATTATTTTCTCCGTATTTCCGTCACACAGCTCATGAAATTCATTGATATCAAGATTGATGCCGTCAACAATGTTGATCCCCACATTCTCTGCGAGATCGGACATCAGCGCATCTCCATCCCGATTCACGATAACGATCCAGGAGCAGTATCTCATACTGGAGGTCGATTTCAAAAGCAGCTCGCTTTGTTCTTTAACCGGCATAGACTCCAGTTTCCGGTAGTTATCATAGGAATAAACCTTTGCGAGGTCATTGAGCATTATTGTATTGTTGGAATCGAATTTTTCAGCCAGGGAATCGATCTCTTGATCATTTTTATCGAGATTGGAGACTGTCGTAGAAAAAAAGCTCAGATTATTCTGTATCTGGGAAGACTGAAAACTGCGTAAAAGGTTCATCCACAGCAGGACAACAAAGACAGCGAAACTTATCAGTACTATTGCGGACACAAAAATATCCCGTACTTTAATCGGGACGCTATTCTTTTTTGGCTTTACCGCCTTGCCTTTGATCAAAGTCATTCAGTAACCCTTTCTGTAACTAGAAATGTAACATAACCACCCATGGTTAAGTCAACGAAACAACGCAGTATTTATCTACATTATCCGCTCTTTTACAGGGCTTATGAACTCGAATGTATACTTACCCGGCGTGGAACTGTTGCTTCCAAGGACTATGAGCCTTGCCTGATCCGCAGACTCAAGCCCCATCTAGGATAATTCCGCATAGTGCTTTGAAATAAGATCCGGAAGGATCGAATAACCGCCGAATCCCGAGCTTGAAAAAGCGTTATAAGCAGGAAAATGACGGCAATGATCATTTTTCGACTGTTTCGAATCCGGTACTACAGGAACTCCGACCGTATACCGGCCTCCGGCGGGGGAATCCCCCTTAAGGGTAGTCCAGTCTTCCGCCAATAAGATGGGCGGCTGGTCAGGGATCACACGGAAGCCTTCAACAACAACATTTTCAAAAAGTAAAAAAGCCTGCATTTCAGCTTCCCTATAGGATGAAGGAGTTATGTCTTCACAAAAGAAAGTTATATCCGGAAGCATTACAAAAGAATGGTTATAGCCTTTTTGTTCCTTTCGCAGTTCAAACTCATTGATAAAACGCTGTAATGTTTCCAGCTTTTGTCGCTGCACCTCCATAAACTGATCATAATCCATGCTTCCGCGGTAGAAATCCGTTATCTCTTTCCGCGTCAGTCCTATGTTCCTTAAACGCATGTACCTGCCGATTTGTACTATGTTAGTTATGTCATAATAACGGTATCCCGTATCGGGATCGATACGGCAGGGCTTGAAAAAGCCGCTTTCTTCAAGTCTTATTAACGATGTACGGCTGATACCGGCCGCTTTTGATACTTCTGCTACCGTAAAAAGTCTTTTTTTATCTACAAGATTCATCTATTTATCTCACTTTTAATTGACTTGACCACGGGTGGTCGAGTTACAGTATACGGAGATGCTGATCATCGGTCAAGCGTCAGTTCAGTTTTCATAAACAGGAGGAAAATATGAAAAAAGCAGCAAGGAAGGCACTGGCAATTGGATTAACCGTATTACTCGGTCTTAGTATTCTTACAGGCTGTGGAGCAAAGAAAGAGAGCAGCGCCCCTGCTCCTGAAGCTCAGACAAAGACGGCAGAACCTGAGAAAAAAGCGGAAGAAAAAGTCGAAGAAGTTGAAGAAGATGAAGAATTCGAAGAGGATTTCGAAGAGATAGAAGAAGATTTTGAAGAAGATTTTGACGAGGAGGCAGAAGCTCCGGAAGAAGAACCTGCCGAAGGGCTCTCGGATCAGGTTCTTATGAACGGATACTACGGATTCTGGGACGGGGAAACTGAGTACATGTTTGGCGTATTATCAGATACAGCCTTCATGATCAATGTAGTGGGCGCTTCAAGCCCGATCCTCTACGCAGATGGCGAGTACAAGGATAACGGCGATGGAACTTATACCGCTACTATCGTTACAACCGATAATCTTTTCGCAGAAGGACAGACACTCCTTATCAAGGCAGAAGGCGGACCTGACATTTCTATAAGCTCAGACAATCCCGAAGTTAATGAAGCAGCTGAAGGTCTTTACACATACGCCGGCGAAAAAGCATCTGATGTAAATTCACTCAAGTAAACTGATATTAGCCTGTTTCCAGGCTTCGATAAGATGTTCAAGACTCCATGCGGCATTGGCCGGACTGGTGGAAGGCAGGCAATGTGCCTTTATTCCCAGCTCCGGCTCAATGTATTTTAAATAATATTTTTCTGCTGTCTTTCCGTTTACAAAGATCCTGATCATACCTGTAATATCTATAATTTTTCTCAGATCATTGGGGACCACGTTCCGGATAGAAGTATCTGATGATCCTTCTATTTCGCATGACTGTATCACGTCCCAGACAGCAATGTGGTTTCTTAACAGAAATGCCTTCTTTTCTTCTATGGTTTCCGGTACAGTATCTTCAAACACTGCTGCAACAACCTTCCAGAATCTGTTTCTCGGATGACCGTAGAAGAAACCTTCTTCCCTGGATTTTACAGACGGAAAGCTTCCAAGTATCAGTATTTTTGATTCTTCATCATATACAGGAGGTATTGGATGTATTATCATATTTTACTGTCTCCGCAGACTCTAAAAATAAAAAACTTCTTCGAATTTTTTGTCCATAGCAATACATATTACAAGGGCAAGCTTTGCGGTCGGATTAAACTGTCCGGTTTCTATGGAGCTGATGGTGTTTCGTGATACACCGACCAGCTCCGCAAGCTGTGCCTGCGATAACCCCTTCTCAGCTCTGATCTTTTTCAGATTGTTTTTCAGAACTAATTTATCGTCCACAGAAGTCACCTCCTAAGCTGAACAACATACATTATAAAGAACATTGCAGCCAATATAAGCTGAAGAGTACCGAAAACCAGTTCATGTTTCTTTTTCAGGTGGAAATATTTTACCAGCAGCATAGTTCCGGTCATGGATAGATAAACGGCCCAGGTGCTGTAATTAACATGGGCTGAAAATATTGATTCAAGAATAATGATCGCTACACAGACAAAGCCACCAACAGCGCATGCCTTTTGTCCGGATCTTACAAATGCATCACGTTCCATTTCGTCCTGAGTACTGTTTTCTTTTCTGTTTCTTTCTAAAATTTCTTCTTTATTCATAAATCTGCCTCCGATTGTTTTACCAGTTGCCAAGTATACTTGTCATGCCCTTATCATAGTCATGCCAAGTAAACTTGTCAACACTTTTTTATAAAGCATAATAAAAAACGAACCCCGGGATACTGTCTCGAGGTCCGTTACTATGTGTTTATTCTGTTATAGCAAAGAAAAAGCTCCCAAATATTTAAAATCATCTTTTTTATAACCTCATTTTTGTGACTTATATATCATTTTTCATTCATTTTTATTTATATCCCTTTTCGGAATTGTGGGTTCG
>JAEEGL017225447.1_pt1 | contig 10621 bp, 11 predicted proteins | sample 9134231 | NCBI WGS metagenome assembly JAEEGL01 (sample SAMN16246548, study PRJNA631951) | gut metagenome | biome: gut microbiome; feature: rumen; material: fiber-attached | host: Bos | place: Iran: Karaj | collected 2018-10 | reverse complement strand
GTACCCAGGTGGCGGTGATCACCAACCTGAAGCCCGCGAAGCTGGCCGACATCGAAAGCCAGGGCATGCGCCTGGCTGCACCGGACGCCCACGGCAACCTGGGGCTGGTGACCGTCGAGGACAGGGTAGAGGACGGCGCCCTGATCGGATGATGGAATGGTTTGACAGCCACTGCCATGTGGATGAAGAAGCCTTTGACGAAGACCGGGAGGAAGCCCTGGCCCGCATGATGGAGCACGGCATCACCCAGTACGCGGTGATCGGCTCCGATATGGAGACCTCCCGGCGGGCAATCCGGTTTGCCGCAGAACACCGTGGCGCGATCGCTGCCGGCGGTATCCATCCCCATGAGGCCAAGGGTTTCCGGGAACAGGATCTTTCAGAGATCGCAGACTGGTACCGGAAAGGGAAAATCAGAGCCATCGGAGAGATCGGCCTTGACTATTACTATGACCACAGTCCCCGGGACGTGCAGCGGGCCGTATGCATCCGGCAGATGGAACTGGCCTGGGAGCTGAACGCACCGGTGGCCTATCATATCCGTGACGCCCATGCCGAGATGCTGGAGATCATGAAAAGCATGAAGGGCAGGCTCACCGGCGGAATCATCCACTGCTTTTCCGGAAGCGCGGAAATCGCGAAGGAATACCTGAAACTGGGCTATTATATTTCTTTCGCCGGGCCGCTGACTTTCAAAAAGGCGCCGAAGCTGCAGGAAGCATGCCGAATCGTTCCGCGGGACCGGCTGCTGATCGAGACGGACAGTCCCTATATGGCGCCTGAACCCGTGAGGGGCCGGCGAAACGAGCCGGCGAATGTCCGGTATGTTGGACTGAAGCTGGCGGAGATCCGGGGAGAAGATCCGGAAGAGGCCGCAGCTTATACCACTGAAAACGCGATGAGAGTCTATGGGATCTCAATTCAGAATTCAGGACACAGCATTCAGAATGAAAAAGAATGATTGCCCATACAGCTTCCCGGAAGGGGGGCTGTTTTTCTATGCAAAAGGCCACGCTTATGGTAAAATAACAGGAACGGAGGTGCGGCATGGGGAAAATCGTTGTGGTGGCAGAAAAACCCAGTGTGGGCAGGGATATCGCACGGGTCCTCGGCTGCAGGACCGGCGGGGACGGATGCCTGATCGGGGATCAGTATATCGTAACCTGGGCGGTCGGCCATCTGGTGACGCTGTCAGAGCCGGACGAACTGGACCCGAAGTATAAAAAATGGTCCTTTGATACGCTGCCGATCCTTCCGGAGACGATACCGCTGAAAGTCATTTCAGGCACAAAGGCCCAATACAGCAAGGTCAAAAAACTGATCAATGACAAGGAGACGGATTCGCTGATCTGTGCCACAGACGCGGGGCGGGAGGGCGAACTGATCTTCCGGTATATCTATGAAAAAGCCGGCTGCAAAAAGCCTTTCCAGCGGCTGTGGATCTCTTCCATGACTGACGAGGCAATCACAGAGGGATTTCGGGATATCCGTCCCGGCGGGGATTATGACGGACTATACGAAAGCGCCCGCTGCCGCAGCAAGGCGGACTGGCTTGTGGGCATGAACGCCAGCCGGGCCTTCACCCTGAAATATAATACGCTTCTTTCCATCGGCCGGGTCCAGACACCGACGCTGGCAATCCTGGTCAAACGAAGAAAAGAGATCGAAAACTTCAAACCTGAAGGTTTCTGCACACTGACTGCCGATTTCGGAGATTACAGCGGCGTATACTTTTCAGAAAAACTGGACCCGGACACGCATCTGAAACAGAAGGAAGACGCAGAAGCAATCGCCGCCGCAGTCAGGGACAAGACAGGCACTGTCATCCAGGCGGAGACGACCCGCAAAAAGGACCTGCCGCCCCAACTGTATGACCTGACAAGCCTGCAGCGGGACGCTAACCGGCTGCTGGGCTTTACGGCGGACAAGACCCTGAAAACAGCCCAGAGCCTGTATGAAAAGCATAAGGCACTGACCTATCCACGTACGGACAGCCGATTCCTGCCACCGGACATGATCCCCCGGGTGGTGCAGACCATGAAACTGCTGCCGGACGCTTACCAGAAATACGTTCCGGGCGCACTGCCCGGCGGAAAGCTGCCGGTCAGCAAGCGAACGATCGATCAGACGAAGGTTACAGACCATCACGCCATCATTCCAACGGCAAAGAAAACAGATCCGTCCAAGTTCAGTGATGATGAACGGAAACTATACGACATGGTGGCCCGGCGGCTGCTTGCCGCGTTCTATCCCGCATGCGACTATGACGCGACGAAGATCGTGACCCGCGTGGAGGAGCATCTCTTCCGCACGACGGGCAAAGTGATCGTGAACAACGGATGGCACGACGTACCCGCGCTGGAGGAACCACCCAAAGCCAGGAAGAAACCTGCAGAGGAAGGTGAGAGTGAGAATCCGCTGCCTCCGCTGCAGGAAGGGGATACCAGATCCGTAAAGGGTACCCGGATCAAGGAAGACAAGACCAAGCCGCCCGCACCCCATACAGATGCCAGCCTGCTTGCGGCCATGGAAACTGCAGGGAAGGAACTGGACGATGAGGAGCTGGTCCGGCAGATGAAGGGAAGCGGCATCGGCACACCGGCTACCCGCGCCGCAATCATCGAGCGGCTGCTGAAAGTCGGTTATGCCCAACGGCGGGGCAAGACCCTGAACGCGACGGACAAGGGCGTGATGCTGATCGACGTTGTGCCGGGAGAACTGTCCAGCCCGGAACTGACCGGAAAATGGGAACTGGCACTGCACGAAATCACTGACGGCAAACAGGATCCGGGTCGGTTTATGGACGGTATTGTCCGCATGAGCAGTTTTCTGGTAAACTATGCCCGGGATAACGCAGCGCCAGTCTCTTTCCCGGCGGACAACAAACCGCAACGGCAAGCGGGAGGGAAGCGTGCTCCGGCTACGATCCTGCCGGGCGCGGCCTGCCCGGTCTGCGGCAGGGGCGGGCTGAAGGAAAATACCCTGGCCTTCGGATGCACAGAAAAAGGATGCAACTGCACGATCTGGAAGGATTGCCTGCAGAAGGGCGGCGGCCCAGCCATTACGGGGAAACTGCTGCTGATGCTGCTGGAGAAAAAACAACTCCGGGGATCCACGGGTATCGTGATGATCCGGGAAGGGAAAATCCTCTTTTATCCGAACGACAGTGAAGTTCCATCCGTGGAACGTTCCATGATCTATGTCAAACAGCACTGAGAAAGGAAGATAATCCTATGATGAACGGCTACGATAAACAGGAAGCAATGGACTTTATCCTGAAAAGGATCCGCGCAAAGGACCATCCTGAACTTGCAGACCGCCTTCCCGAACTGATCAGCCAGACGATCGACGCGGACATGGCCTATATGCATGAACATCATGTGATCGACGAAGACGGGAACGCCGGAACTGAATATTATGAAGATGACGACGCCTTTGAATATATGGTCGAGAAGCTGGCGGAGGAAAACGACCTGGATCCTGTGAGGGCTGTCAAGCTGGCGTCGCTTGTGGATGATTATATGGATTATCAGCAGGAATACCTGGAATCCAAAGGACTGGTGGGCTGGGACGATGAGTAAGAAGATCATGCTGGTCTTCGGGACCAGACCTGAAGCCATCAAGATGTGCCCGCTGGTCCGGGAACTGAAGACAAGGCCGGATGTGCAGACGCTGGTCTGCGTTACGGGACAGCACCGGGCCATGCTGCAGCAGGTACTGGACGCCTTTGAAGTTGTTCCGGATTATGATCTGGCCATCATGAAGGAAAGGCAGACCCTGTTCGATATTACCACGCGCGTACTGGAAGGCATGAAGGACGTGCTGGAGAAGGAAAAACCAGACGCGGTGCTTGTTCACGGCGATACCAGCACGACGTTCGCGGCGGCGCTGGCCTGCTTTTATCTGCAGATCCCGGTCGGCCATGTGGAAGCCGGGCTGCGCACATATAACCTGTATTCCCCTTATCCCGAAGAGTTCAACCGGCAGTGTGTCTCCATCCTGGCACGATGGAATTTCGCACCGACTCCGCTGAGCCGGGACAACCTGATCCGGGAGGGGAAAAAACCGGAGACGATTCATGTGACGGGCAATACAGTGATCGACGCACTGAAGACCACCGTCAGAGCATCTTTCCGTCACCCTGACCTGGAATGGGCGGAAGGAAGCAGACTGATCCTGTTGACAGCCCACCGGAGAGAAAACCTGGGCGCGCCCATGCATGCCATGTTTCGCGCAATCCGCCGGGTAGTGGAAGAACATACGGACGTCAAGGCGCTTTATCCAATCCATATGAACCCGGTGGTGCGGGAGGCAGCGGACGCGGAACTTGGCGGATGCGACAGGATCCGGCTGACCGAACCCATGGATGTGCTCGACTGCCATAATGTGATGGCCCGGAGTTATCTGATCCTGACGGACAGCGGCGGCATCCAGGAAGAAGCACCAAGCCTCGGAAAACCAGTGCTGGTCATGCGGGACACAACGGAACGGCCCGAAGGAATCGAAGCGGGTACACTCAAACTTGTCGGCACTGATGAAGAAAAGATCTATCGGGAGTTTACACGGCTTCTGGACGACAGGCAGGCATACGAGCAGATGGCCCATGCGGAGAATCCTTACGGAGACGGGCACGCATGCGAGCGAATCGCGGATATACTGACGGAAAAACCGATGCGGACGGAGTGAACTGAAATGGCCGGAATAGGGATCATTACCTTCCTGCATAATGACAATTTCGGTTCCGCGCTCCAGGCATACGCTCTTCAGCGGACCGTTCGGGAACTGGGATATGAATGCATCCACCTGGACTACCATCCGGACCGGACCGAAAAGATCTGGAATATGCTGATGAGCGGGAACAGTCCGAAACTGATCCTGGACGGTATCCGGAAAAGGAAAGTCCGGGCGGATCAGAACGGCGCACGCCGCAAAAGTGATGCAATCCCAGCGTTTTACCGGAAAAGGATGCGCCTGAGCGCACCATGCCGGAATCAGAAAGAATTGAAGGAAGCAAGCCGGAATTGTGATCTGCTGTTGTGCGGCAGCGATCAGATCTGGAATCCGGTGTGGCTGAATCCGGCGTATTTCCTGACTTTTGCCGATAAGGATATGCCAAAGGCAGCTTATGCTGCGAGCCTGGGGGTCAGCCAGTTGCCGAAACAGTCCAAGATCAGGAAGATCCGACGGTGGACAAAAGATTTTCGCGCCGTTTCTGTCCGGGAACAGGAAGGAGCAGAGCTGCTGAAACAAATGACAGGCCGGACGGCCGACGTCATGCCTGATCCGGTCTGTCTGCTGTCGGCTGCAGAATGGAACGAGATCGCAGGAAGAGCGCCGGCGGGGGAGCCGTACCTGCTCTGCTACTTCATCGGCAACAACCCGGATTACTGGGAACGGGTCAAAAAACTGCAGCAGGAAACCGGACTCCGGACTGTCGTATTACCGGTGACTGCCGAGAGCTACCGCAGCGGATATGAGCTGCTGGACGGAGCCGGACCGGAGGAGTTTCTTGCCGCAGTCAGGGATGCCGCCTGTTTCTGCACAGACAGTTTCCATGGACTGGTTTTCGGAACACTGTTCGGAACCAGGACAGTGCTGATCCGCAGGTACCGGGAAGATGATCCGGAAAGCAAAAACAGCCGCGTGGATCAGTTCCGGCGACTGGCGGCAGAAAGAGGAATGGCTGACCTTCGGACAACAGGAAGAGAATGGCTCCGTAAACATCTGAAACCATAAACGAAAAGATAAGGAAAACCCGTCTGTTGCACAACAGACGGGTTGATTGTGATCATTCGGGGGCTCAGGCCTCTTCGTGAATCTTGGGCAGCGCGCGCTGCACATTGCCGCTGCGCAGGCAGCGAGTGCACACGTTCATCCGCTTAGCCGCACCATTGACCATCACGCGAACGCTCTGCACATTGGGCGCCCAGATCCGATGGCTCTTGCGGTTGGAATGGCTGACGTTGTTTCCGTTCAGCGTGCCCTTTTCGCAAATCTCACAAAACTTACCCATGGAAATCATCCTCCTCGTTGGAGTGGTACACATCAAGCCTGACTATGATATCACGGCAGAAATCAAATTGCAAGCAGTTTTTTGCGAATTCTTTTACCCGAAAAGAATCTGCCCCAGACGCGTGATCCGGTTCTGCATGACGCAGCCCATCCGGCGGACTGCCAGCACGCGGGAAAGCTTTCGCATTCGCTGGGTTGAAAGGTAGGCGTCCACGATCTTCTGCGCCGGAGCGGGCAATTCTTTATCATAGATCTTTTTAAACACTTTAGTATGGGTATAGGTCAGCAGGATCCGGCGCCTGGATTCGCTTCTGTTCCGAAGGGCAGATATTCCCCTGGCCAACAGCGAACAGGAACTGGCTCCGAGCACATTGCTCTCATGCTGGCGGTAGCGTGTCAGCTGCCGATCGACAAAAGCGATCCTGCCGAAGGAAGCTGCGGTCAGCGCAATGAACCAGTCATGCATAAACAGATCCCTGGCCCTTGCATGAGCCGAAACAAGACGAAGGAGAGACCGGTTCATGATCAGCGTGCAGCCGGTCACATTGTTCTGGACCAGAAGCTGCTGCAGGGATGTCGCACCGGGATCCCAACCCTGGTGACGGAAAAAACTGTCCCCGATCCTGTCCCCGCTTCCATTGATAAGTGAACAGTCGGAATGGACGAGCAACGGTGTTTCCGTACCGAACTGACTTTCCAAATCCAGCATGGCCTGCTTCAGGCAGGCTATTTTCTCCGGTTCCCAGATATCGTCCTGATCACACAGAAGACAGTAACCGGCGTCTGTCTGACGGATCAGGGAGAGAAAATTACCGGCTGCCCCCAGATGCTGTCCCTGCTCCGAACCCAAAACGAACCGGCCGTCCTGCACCGCCATTTGTTTTAGTATTTCAGGCGTGCTGTCCGACGAACCATCGTCCTGCATCACCACCATGAAGTCAGGATCTGTCTGTGAACGGAGGGAATCAAGCAAAGCGGGCAGGTGAATGCCCCCGTTGAAGGCAGCCAGTAAAACAGCCGTCATCACCAGGTGACACCCCATTTCAGGAAATACTTAAAAACGGAGCGGACCTGACGCATACGGCCTTTAAAGGTACGCGTATTTTCCCGGGCCCATTGATGAGTGATCCGCATATCCGGATGATAGACAATGCTGCCGAGATTCTGCTCCAGCACGCGACGACTCAGGTCGGAATCCTCCTGATACAGGAAGAACCGGGGATCGAAGCCGTTCAGTTTTTTGAAGATCTCTGTGCGAATCAGCAGAAAGCAGCCGGTGGCAAATTCAACGGGAACAGGATTATGCACTTCCGTATCGGCAAGTGTGAACTCATTGCGCCAGCGACGGAAAATACCACCGAAGTTTTCAAGCAGGCCGCCCAGCAGGTAATGAACAGCGATCCGTTTCTTCGGAAGATACTGCTCAGAGCCGTCTTCGTTCATGACCCGGGGAGTCAGGATCGCAATATTGGGATGCGCCTCCATATAACTGACCATCCTGCCAAGCAAAGACGGTTCAAAGGTAACATCGGGATTCATAATCAGGTGGTACCTGCTTTGAAGCAGCGGAAGCACAGCGTTGTTAGCCCGGCCGAAACCGATGTTGCCTTTCTGGGGGAGGACGGTCACTCCGGGGAACAGCCACTGGACTTTTTCCGCTGTCATGTCTTCGGGTGTGTTATCGGCCAGAAACATGTCCACTTCCAGATCGGCGTTCTGAACGCATCTCAGCGCGTGGGTCAGTTCATCCCCGCAGTGATACAGTACGATACAGGCGGAAAGGATCGAAGCCATCAGTACAACCTCCGGCGGCATAATTCTGTCATTACCCTTCATTTTACAGTCAACGTCCGGTTTTGTCCATAACAGAAGCAGGAAGAAAGCATACAGACAAGGCGATATCGCGGTTTGCAATTGTCATAATATATCCGGTTATGGTAAACTGTTACGGCAAAAGATTGAAAAAGACGAAGACGGAGTGAATGACAATGAAGATGATATCCTGGAATGTCAACGGACTGCGGGCTGCTGTGGGCAAAGGATTTATGGAATCATTCAATGCGCTTGACGCGGATATCTTCTGCCTTCAGGAAACCAAACTGCAGGAAGGGCAGATCGTGATGGACCTGCCCGGGTATCATCAGTACTGGAACTATGCAGAGAAGAAAGGATACTCAGGAACGGCTGTTTTTACACGCCGGGAACCGATTTCCGTCCGCCTGGGAATCGGCCAGGACGCATTTGATCATGAAGGGCGTGTGATCACCCTTGAGTTTCCGGAGTTTTTCTTCATTACAGTCTATACGCCCAATTCCCAGGACGGACTGATCCGCCTTCCTTACCGGATGGACTGGGAGGATGCTTTCCTGGACTATATCCGGAAACTGGACGACAAAAAACCGGTTGTTTTCTGCGGCGACCTGAATGTGGCACATCAGGAGATCGACCTGAAAAACCCGAAGAGCAACATGCGGAACGCAGGCTTTACCCAGGAAGAGCGGGACAAGATGACGACGCTGCTGGGGAATGGTTTTATCGATACATTCCGGTATTTTTATCCGGATGTCCGGGACCAGTACAGCTGGTGGAGCTATCGCTTTCATGCACGGGAAAAGAACGCGGGGTGGCGTATTGATTATTTCATTGTATCGGAACGCCTGAAGGACAGACTGGAAAGCGCCGGAATTCATCAGGAAATCTTCGGTTCAGATCATTGCCCGGTGGAACTGAATCTGCAGGCCGACTGATGAAAACTGGTCATTTTATCCGGGAAATGCTATACTGTCAGGACCGGCGGACTGAAAACGCCGGGATCGATCAAGGAAGAAGGTTTTATTTCTGAGTAAATTTGCTGTATTTGTAGATCTGGAAAACTGCGGAGCCAAAGTGGCTACCCTGAAGAGCATCCTCGAGAAGGTGAAGATCCGGGGAGACATCCTGCTGGGGAAGGTATACGGTTATACGGATAAGTTTGACGATCTGAAGGAAGTGCTCCTGAGCAATACTTTTACCGTTGTGCCGAGCCTGCGTTACGGCATCAGCCAGAAGAACAACGCAGACATCCAGCTTGTCATTGACGCGCTGGAAGTTGCCTATAAAAACGAGCTGATCGACAGCTTCTGCATTGTTTCGGGCGACAGCGACTATACGCCGCTGGTCGGAAGGCTCAAGAGCATGGGCAAGTTCGTGCTGGGCATCAGCCGGAGCGAGGCTGCCAGCAATATTTTCATTAACGCCTGCAATGAATTCCAGTTCCTTGAATCTGTGGGAAAGCGCAATGTGGAAAAACCGAAGCGCCAGAAAGCCAACACCGTGACAGAGGAATCAGCAGACGAGAGCGAACTGAACAAGCTGCTGACCACCGTACTGGAAGAACAGGACCAGGACGAGATCTACGCGAGTGAGCTGAAGGAAACCCTGCTGCGGCTCCGTCCGGACTTCAACGAGAAGGCATACGGCTGCGCCACGTTCTATAAACTGCTGACCAAACTGGCAAACAGGTTTGGCGATCTCAGCGTCCATAATGACAATTTCAACGTGATGGTCGGATTGACAAACGCCGGCGACAACGGAGAAAGCATTCCGCAGCTGACCCGTGAAAACTGGAAGGAAGCTTTTGCCGCCCAGATTCGTGCTTATAAAGAAGGCGGATTTGACCGGGTGAATCCATCCATCCTGAAAGCAGACATCATAACAGCCTATCCGGATTTCAACGAGCGGTCCATCGGATTCAAACGTTTCTCAGACGTCATGAAGCAGCTGGAGAAAGACGGGCTGGTTGTCGTGGAAATGGACGAACAGAAAACCATGCTGATCAAACTACTCTGACAAGCATCCGGTCCAATCATCAATCTGAAAGGAGAACGCGAATGAAATATCTGCGCCGGATCGTATGGTTTTTTGCAAACCGGCTGCTGGTTGCCTGCGTCATCCTCGGACTGATCATGACTGTGTTTTACTACGCTATGAACCTGAGCAACATCCAGATCGTTCTGAAGGACGGTATGGCATACCGCGCAAAATATATTATGGGAATGGATGACAGCCGGAAAGAACTTGAAAAGTATTTTCTGACTGCCTGCCTGGAAAGCGATAGCGCTGTACTTGCAACAGATAACGAAAGCTCTCCCTATAAGGACTACAATGTGCGCGGCATTGACCACCGGCTGGAAATGGGTTTCCTGTGGGTGTGGCCCTGGGACAGTACAGTCAGGCTGACCATCAAAGAACGGATCCCGCGGATCGACGGCAGGGTCAAAGGCAGCAAAGCAGATGAGGTGATCGCCAGGGAAGGGGCGGATGCCCTTTATCCTCCGGCCTGGGAAGACGCGGAATATCGGGTGCTTCTGACGCGGGAAAACGGGCAGTGGAAGATCAAAACCCTGACTGCCGCAAAACAATAACGAAATCGTAACGCTTTTTTTCTGAAAAAACGTAAAAAAGTGCTTGACAAACCGGAGACGGTTTGTTATCCTATTCAAGCTCGCCTGCGGGAAACCGCGGAAAGCGAGCGGGCGAACCTTGAAAACGATACAGAGAAGAAACGCGCAAACATTAAGGAAAGACTAGCGAAGATTCCAAAGAGTGAAACATCGAAAGATGTTAAAGG
>JAEEGL015277014.1_pt1 | contig 10621 bp, 8 predicted proteins | sample 9134231 | NCBI WGS metagenome assembly JAEEGL01 (sample SAMN16246548, study PRJNA631951) | gut metagenome | biome: gut microbiome; feature: rumen; material: fiber-attached | host: Bos | place: Iran: Karaj | collected 2018-10 | reverse complement strand
CTTTCTCATTCAACTCATTTCTGATACACGTACTCGTAGGTGAAACCGTCAGTCGGGTCGCCGTTGAAGATGTCCAGCACGCCGTCCACCAGCGTTCCCGTATAGTCGATGGACATTCCGGCGAATGTCTCCTTCATGGTGAATTTTTCGCCGTCAAGGGTCCAGGTCATCTTGTACGTGTCGCCGTCGCGGGTGCTCGTTCCCGTGCCGTCCGCCTTCAGCTCCACGGAAAATTCCTCGTCGATCAGCGCATCGTCGCCCACCATTTTCAGGCGGACGCCTTCATAACTCCCGGCCACTTCCGCCATCGCGGGGTCGATCTTTGCTCCGTCGGCCTCTTTTCCGTCCTTTTTCCCGCACGCGGCGAGAGTCAGTATCATCACGAAAATCAGTAAAAATGCCGTTATTTTTCTCATTTCTGTTCTCCTTTTCCCCTCACGGCGGAAGTTTTGTCCGCCTTCCACCTCATTATACATTATCCCGGAGAAAAAAACAACACTTTCCCGATTATTTCCCCGGAACGCCCGGGACTGCGCGGACCCCCGCCCGGGAATACACCGGTCCGTTCCGTCATATAGTGAGGTGACAAGACGAAAACGAAGGAAAGGTCGGAACAAAAATGACGGACAACCTGTATCTTCCCGAGGGGTATCTCACGGGAACGGAAGAAAACGAATACTGTCTTTCGGGAGTCCGGGGACTCCGCGCCGCCATGGAGACCGGCAGGATCGTGGAGGCCTACGCCACCGAATGCGAGAGCGGAACGATGGACCTGCGCGTCGATCTCCGCGGGATCCGCGGCGTCATCCCCCGGGAGGAGGCGGTTTTCTCCGCCGACGGATCCCCGGTCAAGGACATCGCAGTCATCACGAGAGTGGCAAAGCCGGTATGCTTCAAAGTGATCGGTCTGTACGACGGCGGAGAGGGAAGACCTACCGCAGTTCTTTCCCGCCGGGCGGCGCAGAAGGAATGCGCGGAGCGGTACGTCTCAAAACTCCGTCCCGGCGACGTGATCCCGGCCGCGGTGACCCATCTGGAGCCCTTCGGCGCCTTCGTCGATATCGGCTGCGGGATCGTGTCGCTCATCACGGTGGATTCGATCTCCGTGTCGCGGATCTCCCATCCGGGGGACCGTTTTTCTCCCGGCGACCGTATTTCAGCGGTGGTCAAGTCCCGCGATCCGGAGACCGGGCGGATCACTCTCACCCACCGGGAGCTTCTCGGCACCTGGGAGGAGAACGCCGCCGCCTTCGGCGCGTCACGGACCGTCAGCGGGATCGTCCGCGGAGTGGAGGAATACGGCGTGTTCGTGGAGCTCGCTCCCAATCTCGCCGGTCTTGCGGAGCCGAAAGAGGGCGTCGGGGAGGGCGATCCCTGCGCCGTGTACATAAAGAGCATCATCCCCGAAAAAATGAAGATAAAGCTGGTGCTGGTGGACGCCGGAGTGGGGGAGGTGCGCCTGCCGGTGAAATATTACGTCGACCCGGCGACGACAAAAAGAATGACCCGGTGGCGCTACTCTCCCGAGTGTTGCCCGCGGGTCATCGAAACAGTATTTGAGTGAGATCAGCCCCCGATGAGCCCCATCAGCTCCCGGGTATCGCGGACGTACACGTCCGCCAGCTTCTCGAGCTCCTTCGTCGCTTTTTCGAATTTGTCGTAGACTCCGACGACGGTGAATCCCGCCTTCTTCGCCGTGGTCGCGGCGAAGAACGAGTCCTCGAAGATCACGGTACTCTCCTTCGGAGTCCCCATGGCCCGGGTGCACAGCTCGAAGATCTCCGGCTTGTCCTTCCCCAGCCCCAGCGTCTCGCAGGAGAATATATCCGTGAAATAGTGACGGAGCCCCGTCCGCGCCAGCGCCGACTCGATCATCTTCCTGTCGGTGACGGTGGCGATGCACATGGAGGCGCCCGATACGCGGAGCGCTTCGAGGAACTCCGGGATCCCGTCCTTCGGCATGACCTCGTCCCGGTACCGGATCCCCACCACGCGGTTCACGTCCCCGACTATCTCCTCGACGCTCGCCTTGACGCCGTAGTTTTCTCTGTAAAACACGGCGGCTTCGGTGAGCGTCATTTTTTTGAACTTTTCGGTCAGGTCCTCCCTCGGCCGGATGCCGATGGATTCAAGATACCCGTTGCCGATGGTCTCCCACACGTGCATCGAGTCGAAAAGCGTGCCGTCAAAATCGAATATTGCGCCTTTTATGTTCATTTTCCGTGGTTCTCCGCTATTTTTCCGAAATTACGATAAGAAGTATCCCGCTTTTGTGGCTGATCCGCGCCGCGCCCTCCGTCCACTCGTTGCTGACGCCGAGAGGGAAGGAGCTCGTGAGTTTTCCGCCGCTCAGAGGGTACTTCACCCCCGTGAGGTCGACTCCGCTCACCTCGCCCGACATGGCGAAAAGGGAGAGGTAGGCGCCCTCCTCCTTTTTTATCTCCCGGGTCGCCGGTCCGGAGCAGATCATGCGTACGCCGTTGCCCTCGAGGGTCACGGTGAGGCCCGCCGAGGCGCCGTGGGCCATGGTCTGCAGATTCGCCACGGTATGGTCGAAGCGTTTTCCTCCCAGGGCGCAGGTGAGCAGCACCTCGGAGTAGCCCCGCTCCTCCGCGTACCGCATGGCGGCCATGGTGTCGGTGTCGTCCTTCTCCGACGGGAGCCGCGTTACCGGAACACTCTCCGGCAGAGGCCCGCCGTATGAGTCAAAATCACCGATGATGAGATCCGGCGTCACGTTTTCCTTTGCCGCGTACCCGACGCCGCGATCGCAGGCGATCACGAAATCGCCCTCCCGGATCAGACCGGAGAGGCCCGCGGTCGGGTCGCCTCCGGTGATTATCACGCATCTCTTTTTTGCCATATCCGCGCCTCCGTCAGTCGTCGTCGTCGGAGATCTTTTCCTCGTGCCGATCGGTGTACAGGAACTGATCCCGCGCCGCCGTCACCGCAAAGGAATCCTCCACCACGTATGACACGGCGGAATTGTTGCGCCGCGCCGTTTTGAGGGACAACGCCATTATTGCGACTATGACGAGAGAGGAGATGAACGCCGCCAGAACGGCGATGATTATCCCTGTCGCTTCCATATCGTCCTCCTACATACTGATGAAGTAGTAGATCGCCGTGAACACCGCGGAGAAGACCGCGGTGAGCCCCAGCAGCCACGCTGCGAACTTCCCGGGGTCCACCGGCGCCTCTCCGACGAACTTCCCGGTCTGGCCGTTCATGGCGAAACGGTAGATCTTGCCCTTGAATTCCGTACTCAGCATCCACACCGGCATCATGACGTATCTCGGAGTATACTGCCTGACCGAGACGTTTTTCGTATACGGGCTCACCGAGTCGTATCCGGAGACCGTCCCGCGTATGAGACTGACGAGGGAATTCTCCACCCGGTCGCGGACTCTCGGCGCGCCGAAGGTGTGGTAAACGTCGTATTTGTCGGCGAGGAAGCCCGACAGATACGCCGGCGAAAAGGGGACCGCTTCGCCGTAACGGAAGGGTTCAACCGCCTCCATATAAACGTCGTCCGCTTTTGACGATCCGTCAAAGGGGACGTTTTCGTACTCCAGCCGCCCGCTTCTGTAGAGGCGGTAATGGTCCGTCTCCGTGATGCGGTATTTGCCGTCGGTCCAGGTGCGGGAGTTCTCCGCGTTGAACTCCACGTCGCCGCAGGCGTCTCCGGAAAAGAGCCAGAACGGGACGTAAACGCCCTTTATCTCTGAGATCCTGCTTTCCGATCTGAACTTTCCCGGGACGAGCAGCTTCTTTTTGTAATGCTCGCGAAAGGCGTTCTCCGCGTCTTTTTTCGTGACTTTGAACGGTATGACGAACTCCGGCAGGAAATCGCCGGAGACGCGGTCCGAGTGGACCACGTTGTTGTCGCAGTAGGGACACCTGTCCGCGGCGGTGGTGCCGTCGGTGACGAGCTCCGCACCGCAGGCGGGACAGGTGTAGCTGAACAGCCCTCCGCCATCGTCGCGGACCTCTCCCTGCGCCCCGGCGTGGGAGTCGATGATCTGATTTTCGACCGCCAGATCGTCCGGCGAGAAGGCGCTGCCGCAGAAGTCGCAGGTCAGCGTCTCGCTCCTGCCGTCCCACCGGAGCTCGGCGCCGCAGGACGGACATTTGTATGATATAGTTCCCATGGGGGATCCCCCTGAAGACAGTTGCGGCTTCCCGCAGTCAGCGGAACGCCGCACTGATCGTTATGTTTTCAGCCCTGAACGAGCATCGGAGCCAGCTTTTCCACGTCGCCTGCCCCGACCGTTATCACGCAGTCGCCGCGGCCGTATTTTTCCCTGATCTCGTCCGCGGCCTCCCCGAAGGAGTGGAGACACCGCGCGGGCGTGCCCCGCCCGGAGACCGCCTCCGCCAGCTGATCCGACGTCACTCCGTAGACGTTGGTCTCGCGCGCCGGGTAGATGGGTATGAGGATCACCTCGTCCGCGCCGGTCTTAGCCAGCGCGTCGGCAAAGCCGTCGAAGAGCTCGAAGGTGCGGGAGAAGGTGTGGGGCTGGAAGACGACGATGAGCCGGTCGAAACCGAACTTCGCCGCCGTTTTCAGCGTCGCGGCCACCTCCGTCGGGTGGTGGGCGTAGTCGTCGAACACCGCGGCGCCGGACTTTGTCTCCCCGACGCGCTCCATGCGCCTCCTGATGCCCTTGTAGGATCCGAGTCCCTCGGCCACCGCCTCGGGCGACACGCCGCACTCTATGGATACGGCCGCCGCCGCCACGGCGTCGGTGACGATGTGGTCGCCCGGCACGTTTATCCTTGCGCGGCAGAGCTTCACCCCGCGCCTCACTATGTCGAATTCCGATCCGCCCGGGAAGGGCGTCACGTTTGCCGCGACGTAATCCTCGCCGCCTTCTCTGCCGAAGGTGACGAAGGGCCTGCCCGACATGCGAGCCGCCTCGAGCGCGTCTTCACAGTCGCCGTTCACCACGGCAGTCTCGCCGCGGCGGATGAATCCGGCAAAGGATCTTTTTATCTGATCCATGTCCTTGAAGTAGTCCACGTGGTCCATCTCGACGTTCAGCACCACGGAAACCGTGGGGTAGAAGTCGAGGAACGAGTCCATGTACTCGCAGGCCTCGAATATGAAGTAGTCCTCCCGGCCGATGACGTTGGTCTCGCCGGTGGCGGCCATTTTGGCGCCGCCGAACACGGTGGGCTCCCGCCCCGCGGCGGAGAAGATCTCCGCCACTACGGCCGTGGTGGTGCTCTTGCCGTGCATGCCGGAAATGCCGATCCTGACGTCGTATCTCTTCATAACGTACCCGAGGAAGTCCGCCCGGGAGATCCGCGGGATCCCGTTGTTCCCCGCCCAGACGTACACGGGGTCGTCCGCGGGGATCGCCACCGTGTAGACCACAAGGTCGCATCCCGCGGCGTTTTCCGCCGAGGCGGTGTAGAATACCCTGACGCCCTCGTCCTCAAGACGCTTCGTCAGGGCGCTCTCCGTGCGGTCGTACCCCGCGACCGTGTGGCCCCTCATGCGGCACACCTGCGCCAGAGAGTTCATGCTCACGCCGCCGATCCCGAGAAAGAAAATGCTCCTCGGGCCGTCTCCCATTATTTCACGGATACCCTCGTATCCGAAATGTGTATTTTCAAGGGCCATGAAGGCGCCTCCTTCCCACCGGCGAAATGAAAACCTGAGTCAGATTGTCTCTGAATGATAATTATAGCACAAATATGGGCTGTTTTTCATCAAAAAAAGAAAAAAATTCACAAAAGAACTGAAAGTTGGTAACATATTCAATGTATAATGAATAAGGAGTTATGCATAATTATCATTCAAACGGGGGTAAATCAGATGGTTATTACAGACATCAAAATCAGAAAGTTGTTCGACGACGGTCCCATGAAAGCGATCGTATCGGTCACATTCGACTCCCAGCTCGCGCTGCATGACGTCAAGGTTATAAACGTCCGGGAGCGGCACTTTATCGTAATGCCCAGCAGGAAGAATCCGGACGGGACTTATAGGGATATCGTTCACCCGATAAACGCAGAGTTCAGAGCGGAGCTCGAAAAGCAGGTGCTCGCGGCATACGAGGAGGAGGTCGCCAGGGCGGCGTCCGAGGCGGCCGCGGAATCGTCCGACGCAGAAATCGTCGGGGAGGAAGCCGCGGAGGCCGAGACGGAAATCATCGAGTAATACGTATCCAAGGAAAGTATACTCGCTCCGGAGGCGGTTTAGAAATCGACCGCCTTCGGATCGTTCCCGAAACGGGGGACGAGGCGCCGGAAAGACGCAGATCCGCAAAGGCAGCGGGCGGGGTTTCCCCGTCCGTTTTCCTGTTTGCGAAAAAAATCATAAATTTCTTGACACACCGTGATTTTTGTGATACAATACATACCGTGCCGCGCGGGGAGGTCCCCGTGCAGCGCCGCAGATCTGGGTGTGGCGCAGTTGGTAGCGCGCTACCTTGGGGTGGTAGAGGCCGCTGGTTCAAGTCCAGTCACTCAGAGAGAAAGGGCAGGTTTTCGAACCTGCCCTTTTGTTATTTCAAAACGCCCGAAACGCCTGTAAAATAAGGGCTTGCGGGACTTGGGAAAATTTGGTAAAGATAAGTTGAGTCAGGATAAATCCGCCTCCGTTGTCGTACTATTGTCGTACTTTTGTCGTACTTTTTTGACGCTTTCTGCCCGCGATCCGCGCGAATCTGACGATGGTTATTTCTCAGAATCCCCACTCAAAGTTTTCGAGTCCGGCGCCGAGTTCAAAGTGACACTTTACAATACCCTTCCATGGCTTCTTGGGCAAGTTGGAAAGAAGTTTTATCGGTGTTTAAGACTTCATTCATATTATTATTTAAGCATGTCCTTTGCTCTGTAGAGGAACGCAACGATCTCGGCTCGGGTGCAGGTTTTGGATGGGCTGAAGGTCGTCGCCGACGTGCCGTTGGTAACGTCGTTTCCCACCGCCCACAGCACCGCGTCGGTGTACCACTGTCCGTTCTTCACGTCCGTGAAGGGATTTTCCGGCGATCCAGGCGCGGGCTCGCCGCAGGACCTCCAGAGGAAGGTTACCACCTGCGACCTTGTGCACGGAGACTTGGGTGCGAATGTGGTCTTTGTCATGCCGTTGGTCACGCCTTTTTCCACCGCCCACAGCACCGCTTTGTAGTAGAAATCCGACTTTTTCACATCGGTGAACGGATTCACCTCCGAACCAGGCTCCGGGCTCCCGGCTGCGCGCCACAGGAACGTCACGATCTGTCCGCGCGTGCAGGGATCCTTCGGGCTGAAAGTGGTCTTGGTGGTCCCGTTGGTGATACCGTACACCACCGCCCAGTCGATGGGATCGTGCGCCCAGTTTGACTTCTTCGGCATATCCGTGAAGATCCTGCCTGGGCAGTCATCGCCGCCGGTGCACGGCAGACCTGGAGTCGGCGGAACAGGCGGATCAGGCAGGGCCGGAGGATCCGGATATTCCCAGTGGGTCTCCGACTGGAGTACGACGAAATCGGAATTGTTTCCTGTATTGTCGTCAGTATACGTGTGATCCGTGTTCGTCAGGCAGACGTAGTAACACGCGTCCTCCTCGAAGTCCACAGTGAAGCTGACGTTGTCTAATGACAGTAATCCGCGAGATGAGACGGGGATGCTGTCGACCGTCTCACCGTCAGGACCGCCCCGCCGCAGTTCCGCAACCGCGTCGGTCACGATAGAGTAGCCGCGGTTCACGACGTCTGCCAGGATTGAGACCCTTCCGTCCTCCCGCAGGCCCCAGCGGATATGTTCCACCACCAGGTCGCTCTGGGAGAGCGTGAAGACAGTTTCATTGTTGTCGGGATCAGAATCCAAGCCGGAAAGATCTCTGATCCTGAGGGTCAGCTCTCTCCCGTTTACCGGTTCCCCGACGGGAAGCTGCAGCGGCAGAGTTGCGGAAGCGCCCGGAGCTATGTTGGGAGACTTTCTGAAGGATGCCAGCACCTGGTCTCCGTCAAGTATCTCTACGATGAACGCCCCGGTGATACCCGTGCCCGCGTTTGAGATCTCTGCCAGTATCTGCATGTCGGAGTCGGATCTGTAGTACCCGCCGTTATATGTAACTCCGGTCGGGGTCGGGTCCGCGATGCGAGGCACGCTCATATACTCGATCCGTGGTTCTGAATCGGGCGAGTCCGCGCAAAGCAAAGCCAGCCCGATGGAATTGTCTTCTCCCAGCACGGCCGAGAAATCGAGCACGTCGAAACTTCCGTCCGTGAGCGTGATCTCGTTCTCGGACCATACGTCATTCTGAGAGAATCTCGCGGTCAGACGGTTTGCTCCGTCCTCTCCGCTGTTGTCAAGATACAGAAGAACGCGGCTTCCGTCGCCTTTGGACAGAAGTACGGGACTGTACCCCGCAACTACGCCGCCCTCAGGCACGGGATCGTCCGATATGGCGGTGTCCCTGATAACAAGTGATCCGTCTTCTTCCCAGTATGCGTACCCGTTGTCCTTGATGAGACCGCTATCACGGACGCCGTTGTCTGTTATCTGTTCTCCGTTGAGGAATATTTCCATGTCGTCCATGGTCATTGGGTCTCCGTCGGTATCAGCTGCTGCGTATAGTTCACCGCCGATGCTCACCATGGATTCCACACGGCCTGGCAGTGAGCAGACTTCTTCAGCTATGCTGAGAGTTCCGTTATTCTCCACGGCGGAAAAGATGCGGTTGCTGCCGGCTGTCCCATCCCAACTGAGGCCGTCGTTTTTGATATAGAAGCAATAATAGTCGGATCCGCTACGTGAAAGGATAGGCTTCATCTGGAGAGTTCCGTCCGGTTCTGACATGTTGTAAACCGTAAACGTTCTGCTGTCCTCGTCGAACGATGCCATGCGGATTCTCGTATGAGGCGCTATCTCTCCGAGAGTCATTCCGGAAGCTGAACAGTCAAGATCCACCCATGCCACGTACGCCTTGTTATTTGTACCAAATGCATAGGGCTGAAGATCCATGGTCACGTCTTCAGGATCCACTGCAAACGGTTCGGACCAGGCGGAACCGTCAAAGTACTTAGCGGAAAGCCGCCGGCTGTCAGGGTCCTCCGCGGAATCAAGCCACAGGCTCAGCAGTTTCCCATCATCCAGAGATACCAGCATGGGTTCGGAAACAGTATATGAATCCGGAAGCGGGAAGTCCTTCGCGTTCACCGTCTTTACCGTATCTACGCCTTTCACCGCGGTTACGCCTCTGGGCTTCGGTTCTTCATACAGGACAGCATTTAACAGGGTCCACTCTTCTATATCCCAATCGAGTGAGAATCCGAGCAGGTCTGCGGAGACTGTGGGCATAATGGTTAGAGTCCCCTTTAAGTAAGTAATCTCTAACGGATTCATAAAATTATGGGTGTGTTTGTATATCCCTTTGAGACCGATACTTCCGCCGATCACGCCGTCGTATCCGACTCCAACCGCTCCCATGACACTGAACTCGAAGTCCAACTTGCCGACGGGTTTGAAGCCGGTTCCCTGACCTCCGTTATCCAGCCTGAGGTTAAACTCCGTGGTCAGTTCCTCGGCAAGCTCAACCTTGAGGTAGCCGGGAAGGGTCCCGACAGCGATGTAAGCTTCCCATGATTGCTTTGCGCCGGCACTGAGAATGGTTCCGCCATCTGTGAACACAAGGTCGCCTTCACCGTCCACGAAGCCTTCTGCAAAGAGCATGAAATCGAAATCGCAGGAGAATCCCCATTTGCCCGGCGTTTTTCCGAATTTTTTCCCCGGATTGGTTTTGTGGAAATCCTCCAGTGCTTTTTTGGCTTCCGCTTTATTGTTTTTCTTTGAACTGATACTGTTCTGCAGACTTTTGAGAAGATCATAGGTGGTGTTGAGTTTATAGTCCCCATCTTCGCCCTTCTTCCAGTCCAGGTTGAGACCTCCCACCAGGCGGAATCTTCCATCCTCAATGCTGCACTTGATCTGGATGGGCATAGTCTGCCCGTTCATGTAGCCTACCTTCAATCCTTTCAGTGGCTCCTTGTCGAACTGGAAACTGAATAAACTGTCTCCCGCGAAAGTATATGTCATATCATCGAGCGACAGGGGATTGATCTCCCAGGGACGGATCTTCAGTTGATATCTGAATGTTTGGTTTATCAGAGGAATGTTGATCTTGTCCTCCGGTACCGCGATGATTTCTATGGGGTTCGCAATGTCGAAATCCGTCTTCCACTGAACTGTCTTTGAACGTCCTGTAATCTCTATTGAATGGCCGTTCTGGTAGAGAAAGAGTTTTCCCGGGCTTAGCGCGTTGTGGGATACCGGATCGATTCCCCAGTCTACCTCCGGAACGACATTACTCCTCGGGGAAGACATCAGATCGATCCTCAGTTCCTCATGCATGACGTCCGTGCCGTCCACCCACAGCCCCGTGACCGTAGGCACGAATGCCTGCGGTTCGAGATAGATACAGCTGTTCTCCTTCAGCTGATCGGGAGTCAGAGACCTTGAAATATACCCATCCTTGGATACGGTGATCCCCATGGGGTAGAAAGGAACGACGCAGGTCCCGTCCTCTCCCGTTCTGTAGATGATGTCATTGCATATAATCTCTGCATCCTCGATCAGGACGTATTTCGGATCCTCGTCGGAACTAAGAAGATGCTGGTTTCCCTTG
>JAEEGL014866522.1_pt1 | contig 10621 bp, 9 predicted proteins | sample 9134231 | NCBI WGS metagenome assembly JAEEGL01 (sample SAMN16246548, study PRJNA631951) | gut metagenome | biome: gut microbiome; feature: rumen; material: fiber-attached | host: Bos | place: Iran: Karaj | collected 2018-10 | reverse complement strand
ATATATTATAAAAAGGAAAAGGAAAGCAAAAAATATTTTCCACAGAATTGACAATCGACATTCGACTTTCGGATTAATTCAATATTTATCGTTACCTTTGCCTTTGTTACGTTAGATGGGTGTTTTTCCCGTCTTCATGGGTACTTTACCATCAAAGAAAAGAGTATGTCAAATTACTTAGATGAACTGAACGATAGTCAGCGTGAAGCTGTTTTATATAATGACGGTCCTTCTTTGGTCATAGCCGGTGCCGGCTCAGGCAAAACGCGTGTTCTGACCTATAAGATTGCATATCTGATGGATCAAGGTTACAAGCCTTGGTCTATTTTGGCTTTGACTTTCACGAACAAGGCAGCTCGCGAGATGAAAGAACGTATTGCACGACAGGTCGGAGATGACGCTAAATATTTGTGGATGGGCACGTTCCATTCCATTTTCTCTCGCATTCTTCGCGCTGAATCAAGTGCATTGGGCTTTTCTTCTAACTTTACCATCTATGATGCCGCGGACTCAAAGAGTATGATAAAGACGATTCTGAAGGATATGAAATTGGATGACAAGGTATATAAACCCGGAACAGTGCAGTCGCGTATCAGTCTGGCTAAGAATTTCCTTATTATGCCCAATGATTATGATGCGGATTTGGAGATGCAGAGGAACGATCAGGATAGTAACATCCCTTTATTTCACCTAATATATCGTATGTATTGTGACCGGTGTAAACAAAGTAACGCGATGGATTTTGACGACTTGCTGGTTTATACCTATCAACTTTTCAAGAATTTTCCGGAAATCCGGCAGCGTTATGCTGATCGATTCGAATATGTGTTGGTGGATGAGTATCAGGATACGAACTATGCCCAACATTGCATTGTGAAACAGCTGACAGAGGAACGACAACGTGTATGTGTGGTTGGTGATGATGCCCAAAGCATATACTCGTTTCGTGGGGCTAATATCGACAATATCTTGAAGTTTACCAAGATGTATCCCAACACGAAACTGTTTAAACTGGAACAGAACTATCGCTCAACCCAAACGATTGTTGGCGCAGCAAACAGTCTTATTGCCAAGAATGCCCGACAGATCCATAAGGATGTTTATTCCAAAAAAGAAAAAGGTGAGGCTTTGCAGGTATTCTCTGCCTACAGTGATACGGAGGAAAGCTCGATTGTGGTAAATCAAATCAAACATCTCCATCTTCGGGAGGATTGCTCATATGCCGACATCGCCGTTCTTTATCGTACGAATGCCCAGAGCCGTATTTTTGAGGAACTCCTTCGTAAGCAAAACATACCTTATAAAATATATGGTGGCTTGTCGTTCTATCAGCGAAAAGAAATCAAGGACATTATTTCATATTTCCGTCTTTCAGTGAACCCCCATGACGAAGAAGCCTTTAAGCGAATTATCAATTATCCGGCGCGAGGTATCGGAGATACCACGCTAATGAAGTTGGTTTCGGCTTCAGCACTTCATCATATCAGTCTTTGGGATGTGTTGGAGGAACCGGAAACACACGATGTCGCTGTCAACAAGGGCACTTTGTCGAAGTTAAAGTCTTTTTATGATTTGATGGCCGACTTCCAACGGATGGCTTTGGAGAAGAATGCCTACGAGGTGGGTGTGGAAATCATCCGCAAAGCTCATTTATTGGACGAGCTAAGTGCGAGCAACGATCCGGAGGACTTGAGTCGTAAAGAGAATATTGAAGAGTTGATGAATGGTATGAACGATTTTGTCGAAGAGCGTTTGGAGGAAGGAAACCGAAATATCTTTCTTGCAGATTACCTCGCCGAAATATCTTTGCTTACCGATCAAGATAATGAGAAAGAACAAGATGTGGAAAAGGTCACACTGATGACAATTCACTCGGCTAAAGGATTGGAATTCCCAGAAGTTTTTGTTGTGGGACTGGAGGAGAATCTCTTTCCAAGTGCGATGTCGATGAATTCCGAGAAGGAGCTGGAGGAGGAACGACGCTTGTTCTACGTAGCCATTACTCGTGCGGAAAAGCATTGTTATCTGTCGTACGCCAAGATGCGTTACCGTTATGGTCAGATGGAATTCAGTCGTCCGAGCCGTTTCTTGAAAGACATTGATCCTTCTTTCCTCGAACTGCCTCAAGATGAGTCATCTCGGATGATTAAACATGATGACAATGAGATTCGTTCACGCAGTAGCAAACCAATTTTTACAAAGGAACGTCCAATAATACAGGCCAGGCCAGAGGTTCCGCCTGTTCATCGTACTCTCAAGAAAGTTTCAACGGTTGTTTCACGAACGGCAGGTGGTACTCAATCGTCGATTTCTGTTCGTGTCGGACAAATCATTGAGCATGAGCGATTTGGATTGGGCGAAGTTATTAAGGTTGAAGGGACAGGTGATAGTTGCAAGGCTACTGTTAGGTTTAGGAATGCAGGAGAGAAGCAGTTGTTATTGAAATATGCACGTTTTAAAGTTGTACAATAAAGTATAGAAGATGTTAGATATTCAAAAGGTACCGTCACCGTGTTATGTGATGGAAGAGGATTTACTGAGAAAGAACTTGTCTTTGATCAAGCATGTGGCAGATGAGGCAGGAGTGGAGATTATTCTGGCTTTTAAAGCATTTGCTTTATGGAAGTCGTTCCCGATTTTCTGTGAATACATCCAACATACCACGGCCAGCTCACTGTATGAGGCAAAGTTAGCTTTCTTGGAATTTGGCAGCAAGGCTCATACTTATTCCCCTGCTTATACTGAGGAGGATTTCGATGAGATTATGCGTTGCAGCAGTCATATTACTTTCAACTCGTTCAGTCAGTTCCAACGATTCTATCCAAAGGTTCAGACATCCAAAGAACCTGTGTCATGTGGTATTCGTGTCAATCCAGAATACTCTGAAGTCGAAGTAGAATTATACAATCCCTGTGCTCCAGGCTCTCGTTTTGGCGTCACTGCTGATTTATTACCCGATAAGTTACCTGAAGGTATCGAAGGTTTTCATTGTCATTGTTTGTGTGAGTCAAGCTCATTTGAGTTCGAACGTACGTTAGCACAGTTTGAAGAGCGTTTCTCATATTGGCTTCCCCAACTGAAATGGGTTAACTTTGGTGGTGGACATCTGATGACCCGCAAGGATTACAATGTGGATCACTTGATCTATTTGCTAAAGTCGTTCAAGTCGCTATATCCTCACTTATCCATTATTTTGGAACCTGGTTCGGCCTTCGCATGGCAGACAGGTCCTTTGGTCTCAACGGTTGTCGATATCGTTGAAAATCATGGCATTCGTACGGCTATTCTAAACGTAAGCTTTACGTGTCACATGCCTGATTGCTTGGAAATGCCTTATCAGCCCACGGTTCGTGGTGCAGAAACTCTGCCGAATGAAGCCGTTAAGACTGCGGACAAGTCGGAAAACGTGTATCGTTTAGGTGGAAACAGTTGTCTGAGTGGTGATTATATGGGAAGCTGGAAGTTTGACCATGAATTACAGGTTGGTGAGCGAGTCGTTTTTGAGGATATGATTCATTATACAATGGTTAAGACGAATATGTTCAACGGAATTCACCATCCTTCCATTGCGATTTGGCATTCTGACGATACGCTTGAGATATGTCGTACTTTCCAATATGAAGACTATCGTGATAGAATGTCATAGAAAACGAAGGAAGACTTGAAAAAATAAATAAAAACTTTGCTTGTTTTAAAAAAAGTACTAATTTTGCATCCGCAATATTAGAAAAGCGTTCTATTTTTATTACGAGTTGCAAAGATAATGCGGAAATAGCTCAGTTGGTAGAGCACGACCTTGCCAAGGTCGGGGTCGCGAGTTCGAGTCTCGTTTTCCGCTCTTTGCCCAGGTGGCGGAATGGTAGACGCGCACGTTTCAGGTGCGTGTGTCGAGAGGCATGCAGGTTCGAGTCCTGTTCTGGGCACCTTATGCGGAAATAGCTCAGTTGGTAGAGCACGACCTTGCCAAGGTCGGGGTCGCGAGTTCGAGTCTCGTTTTCCGCTCTCTTACTTGGAGGAATGGCGGAATTGGTAGACGCGCTACTTTGAGGGGGTAGTGACAGTATTGTCGTGTGAGTTCGAGTCTCATTTCCTTCACACATCTTTGCGGAAATAGCTCAGTTGGTAGAGCACAACCTTGCCAAGGTTGGGGTCGCGAGTTCGAGTCTCGTTTTCCGCTCCATTAAGAGAAGTTGATAACCAACTTCTCTTTTTTTATTGCTCAATTCCTACTGTCTCATATTCTTTTAAATTAAGCTTGTCACCAATGTGGAAAGCTTTTGTCACTAATGTGGAAAGCTCTTGTCACCAATGTGGAAAGCCTTTGTCACCAATGTGGTTAGCTTAATTCATTCGGAGATATGATAAACTAATCGGTAAAAGAAATGAAATAATTTCCTTAAAAGTTATTGTAAAGCGTTTTTTTACTTATCTTTGCTCTTGAAGGATTGTAGATGGAGCACGGTTATTCATGGTTGAACATCGAGTTTCATCATATCGACTTCGAAATATTAAATCATGATCAGATGAAAAAATTATTTGTTCCTATTTTTTCCGTAGCATTCTTGCTTACTTCTTGTTTCTCACAAGGAGGAGGATTTGGTTTGGGCGCCGCTGGTACTGGTGCGGCAATTGGTGGCGTGGTTGGTTCGGTCGTTGGAGCGAATTCAAATAGTCCGTATGGATCAGCCATCGGTACTGTTATTGGAACTGTTGCTGGGGCAGCCATCGGCAATGCAGTCAGCAAGAAATCTTCAGGAAACGTTTTTGGAAATATCTTTGGCGCAGGATTGGTTGATTCGAACAATGCGGTGGCCACTTCATCGCTGTCGTTGAACAACTTCCGTTTTGTTGACGCAAACAAAAATCAAGCCATTGAAGCTGGAGAATCCTGTCAGATTATGTTCGATATCGTAAATAATGGTAGCGCCAGCGTATCAAATATCACACCTGTCTTGGAACTGACCCAGAAAGTGAAAGGTTTGTCCATTGGTAATGTGAAGACCATCGCTTCATTACCGGCAAAGAGCAAGGTGACTTATTCCATTCCGGTGACAGCATCTACTGTTTTGAAAGACGGTAATGCTCCTTTCCGTGCATATGTTAAGGATGGCAGTGGAACGAATAGTGGCACACAATCATTCAGTATACCAACAAAGCAGAAGTAATTTATGAACGATCGTCCTAAAGTATCCGTTATCATATCAGTTTACAATGTCGCATCTTATGTAGAAGCAGCGGTTCGTTCCGTCATGTCTCAAACAATTGATGGATTGGAAATTGTTTTGGTTGATGACGGCTCTACTGACGGGAGCGTGGATGTCCTTCGTCGGTTGGCTTCCGAGGACAATCGAATTTGTTTGGTCGAGCAAGCGCATAAGGGCCGTCCGATGGCTCGAAATGCTGGATTGGAAAAAGCATCGGGGGAATACGTTTATTTCATGAACAGCCTCGATCAACTGAATGGCAACGATCTTGAACATATCTATCGTTTGTGCAAGAAACGTCATTTAGACTTTGTCTTTTTCGATGGAGATGTGTTTGGCGAGGAGGAGATTATCAGCGATAACAAGGATAAATATCATCGTACAGGACCATATAATGAGATCGTAGTATATAAGGGGCTGACACTTTTTGATGATATGTTGGACAATAAGACCTATCGTCCCGAACCTTGGCTTTTGTTTATAAAGCATTCCACGTTGAATGTAACGGGTGTCCGTTTTTATCCTGGTATTGTTCACGACGATGAACTCTTTACTTCACTTCTTTATATCCAGTCCGACAGGGTAGGCTGCGTTAGGAAAAGTATTGTCAAACATCGTTTGCGCAAAGAAGATGTAGGACCAAAGATACAGACCTATTATAATTTGAAATGTTATTTGACTGTTCTGGATGAGCTATTCGCTTATGCAGGCCGTTTCCCTTATCTGTACCCTCATATACGCAAATATGCATCACATAAATTGAATCACGTCTTTAAGGAAGCTTCATTATCATTTATGGACAAACTGCGTGCTATGCGTGCATGCGCGTCATCGCATTACTTTAGATACATTCGTGTTTCTTCATTATTAAAGTTTTGGCTTAAGAGCTAAGATATAGGTAATTATCTGTTCTTATTTGTATAACTTTTTTCCCGAATTTATATTAGTTTATTTTTTTTTATAAGAAATTGTTCCTATATTTGCGAAAACTAATACTCGAGGGATGAAAGCTGATAATTTGCATGTTTCCGTGAACTGTGTGGTGATCGGATTTGATGGAACTCAGCTTTGTGTGCTGTTGGTTAAAGGTGAGGGAAAACAAGGCGAATACAAAATGCTTCCCGCAAGTCTGATTGGCGAGGACGATGATCTTGACGAAGCTGCAAAGCGGATTTTGAAAGAGACGACTGGACTAGGGGCTATACGTTTACTACAATTTAGGGCTTATGGCTTTAAGGATATTGTCAACTCTTGTGATGATGTACGCAATTTGATACAAAAACATCAAATTGACCCTGAGCAAACCTCTTCGGTTCTTACTATTTCATATTGGAGAACGGTCGAGATTAACAAACATATGAAGGACGGAATTGTTGGGACTCAAGCTGAATGGGTTCCTATTACAGAGATGGGTAAACTTCTTTGTAATCAGGAAAAGATTGTTCAAGATGCAATCGAAAGTATTCGCTTTTATTCTCAGAAAATACCTTCTTTGGTGTTTGATATGCTTCCGAAAGAATTTACCATTTCGTCGTTACGGAAATTGTATTGTCTTTTGTTTGACAGAGATTACGATGTACGTAACTTTTATAAGAAAATGTTGCAGATGGACTATATTTTGCCTCTTGATAAGAAACAAGTTGGCGTTAGTCATCGAGCCGCGAGGTTTTTTCGATTTGTTTCAGGCTCAAAAAGAGTACGTAAAGAATAAGAAAAGGCTGCATAAGCAGCCTTTTTTATTTTGTCACCAGATCAATATATGAATGGAGAATCGAAGTCTTTGAAGAAAGGATGTATCTGATCCTTGGCCGACAAAATGATTTGGTCGGCTGGCAAACCCCAATCAATGTTTAAATCGGGATCATTCCATCGGATTCCTCCTTCGGAGCTGGGCTCATAAAAAGCATCACACTTATATTGGAACAACGCTTCGTCGCTTATGACAGCAAATCCGTGAGCAAATCCTTTGGGTATATAGAACTGTCGCTTGTTCTCTTCGCTCAAAAGAGCCTGTACATACTTCCCATAAGTAGGTGATCCCTTACGAATATCCACTGCGATGTCGATAACCTCACCCTTGATAACTCTAACAAGTTTTGCCTGTGTATGAGGAGGACGTTGGAAATGTAGTCCACGAACGACTCCTCTTCTCGAAAAACTCTCATTGTCCTGGATAAATGTGGTCGACGTTACTTCTTGTTCGAAAACACGCTGATTAAAACTCTCAAAAAAATATCCTCTGGAATCCTTAAACACGAGAGGCTCAATTATATATACGTCCGGAATAGTAGTCTCAATTTTTTTCATAAATGTTAAATTTATGTTGTAAAGGTACTAATTTGTTTACTAAATACATCGTTTTTTGGGAAAATATTCCTTAACTTTGCGAATCATCGCTAAAAAAATAGGATATGATTTCAAGTAAGAATCATTTGGTTATTATGGCGGGTGGAGTAGGAAGTCGCTTTTGGCCGATGAGTACTCCAGATTTTCCGAAGCAGTTTATTGATATTTTAGGTTGTGGCAAGACCTTAATTCAGTTGACGGCAGAGCGTTTCGATGAAATCTGTCTTCAAGAGAACGTATGGGTGGTCACTTCTATCAAGTACAAAGAAGTGGTGAAGGAGCAATTACCATGGTTGGACGAGAGCCATATCTTGTGCGAACCATGTCGTAGGAATACGGCACCGTGTATTGCTTATGCTAGTTGGAAGATTAAACAGGTGAATCCAAGCGCGAATATGATTGTTACGCCGAGTGATCATATCGTTATGAATGTCAAGGAATTCCAACGAGTCATTCAATCGGCTTTGAAGTTCACAAACGGACTCGATTCTATCGTTACTTTGGGTATGAAACCTAATCGTCCGGAAACTGGATACGGCTATATCGAAGCAGACCTTTCTTATCCTTCTCCTGTAAATAAGGAGGTTTATCGCGTCTTTTCATTTAAGGAAAAACCAGATCTTAAGACTGCCGAGCGATATGTGAAGAATAAGAGTTTTTTCTGGAACTCAGGAATCTTTATTTGGAACGTTCATACTGTTGTGAACGCATTACGCGTATATCAACCAGCCATGGCGAAGATCTTTGAAAGCCTGACTCCTTATTATTTCAAAGAGAACGAGCAGGAGATGGTCGACAAACTATTTCCAACATGCGATAACATCTCTATTGATTACGCAGTGATGGAGAATGCTGACGAGATTTTTGTTTTACCTGCCGATTTTGGCTGGAGTGATCTTGGAACTTGGAAGTCTTTGCGCGACAATGTTGGTACAACTGATATGTGGGGAAATATGATCCTTGGCAAGAACGTAAAGATGTTTGAGTCGAAGAATTGCATCGTGCATGCGTTGGATGAGAAGAAAGTCATTATTCAAGGTTTGGAAGATTATATTGTCGTTGAGAAAGACCATCAACTTTTGATCTGTAAGATAAGTGATGAACAACGGATTAAAGAGTTTTCTACAGTATAAGTAAATCTTTTATAGATAAAGAAGGCGGACTTACATTAAGTCCGCCTTTAATTTGCAATATGTTCTTTTATTTTACGGCAGCCAAAGCAGCTTCGTAGTTTGGTTCCTTGACGATGTCGTCAACAAGTTCAGTATAAACGACCTCACCTTCAGGATTGATGACCACAACTGAACGAGCCAACAAGCCCTTCAACACTCCGTCTAACATCAATAATCCGTACTTTGCTGCAAAATCAGAATCAAACAGGAAGTCGGAGAGAGGGATAACATGGTCGATTCCTTCAGTTGTGCAGAAACGACTCTGTGCAAAAGGTAAGTCCTTTGAGATACAAAGAACTAATGTGTTAGGAAGACTGGCTGCTGCTTTGTTGAACTTACGTACAGAAGTAGCACAAACGGCAGTATCCATACTAGGAAAGATATTCAAAATGAGATTCTTGCCTTTGCCGTCGGCCAAAGTGAAGCGACTTAAGTCACCTTTTACCAATGAAAAATCAGGAGCTTTAACTCCAGCCTGAATGAATTCACCTTGTATATTCACAGGCATTCCTTGAAATGTTGTTTTTGACATGATATTATTTTTAAGTGGTTATTTTCTTCCTTTATAAATAAGATATAAAACAATGACTACGCCTAAAGCAATAAAGCCGTAACCGATCTCGTGACTATATTTTGTAACGGTTCCTAACAATTGGTCTTCCGGGACAACTGATTCCAAATAATAACCAATGGCTGCTAGAATCGAATTCCAAATACCGGCACCCAATGTTGTATACAATATGAACGTCGACAGTTTCATTTTCGACAATCCGGCAGGAATGGATATTAATTGGCGGATCGCTGGAATCAAACGTCCTACAAAAGTTGATAGTGCTCCATGTTCGTCAAAGTAACGTTCGGCTTTTTCCACTTTCGCCGCATCGATGAGGCACATATGTCCCAATCGGCTATTCGCAAAACGGTAAACGATAGGACGACCTACGAAATAGGATATGCTGTAATTGATGAGAGCACCGATATTTGCACCTAACGTGGCGAAAAAAACAACCAAAAAGACATTCATTTCACTTCCTGCGGCAGCCTTATACGCAGCCGGTGGAACAACCACTTCGGACGGGAAAGGAATAAACGAACTTTCAATAGCCATCAATATCGTGATAGTCCAATAGTTTAAGTTGTTTAAACACCACTGAATAAACTCAATTGATTCCATATTAATCTATATTAAGATAGTCGGATAACACAAATTTCTTTTCAGTAATCCCTTTATTCACTTTTTCAATGAATTCCTTGAAGAAAGGATCATCTATTAACTCGTTGTTTTCACCTAATTGTTTGTAGATATCCGGTGTTGTCTTTTGTACTAAAGCTAAGTAGTGAAGGGCTTTTGTCAAGTCCTGCTTCTGATACCAGCAGTAAGAAAGGAAAAGATAGCAAGTCGGATTCTCGTCACTGTATTCCTTTTCTATTTTTTGGAAATAATAGATGGCACCATCATAATATTGTGAGTCAAAACAATACGATCCGATGAGAGAAAGGCAACTCAATTCCTTATCCTTTTGTTTTTTCAGCAAAACCTCGGCTTTATTAAAACTCTTCTCCGCATTCAACTCATCATTTAGTTTGAGATAAAGGAAACCTCTTACGGCATAGAAATCCGGTTCCTTGGGTAGGAGCTTGATAGCTTCCTTTATACAACTCATGCCTTCCTTTATTTTGTTCTTATATGCTAATGCCAGCGCTGTGTCAGAGTATGAAACAGCTTTAAATTCATTGGATGCGATAGGTGATTCGACAATTCGTTTGCAATATTCAATTGTTTCATCAAAACGATCCATCTGTAGGGTGACAAGTTTTAGCATATTCCACGCATTTACCTTGTTTATGGTAAATTGCTCAAACTTTTTAAAGTAGTTGTATGCGGCATCTAAATCACCT
>JAEEGL014726236.1_pt1 | contig 10621 bp, 11 predicted proteins | sample 9134231 | NCBI WGS metagenome assembly JAEEGL01 (sample SAMN16246548, study PRJNA631951) | gut metagenome | biome: gut microbiome; feature: rumen; material: fiber-attached | host: Bos | place: Iran: Karaj | collected 2018-10 | reverse complement strand
CTCGTATCGTAGAATTCTTCCAGCAGTTCATCGAATTCCATGATCTTCAGGCCTTCTGACAGCTGTTCCTCTTCGGAGGCATTCCGGTAAATGAAAGCGCCGCTTTCCGGATCCGCAAAGTTGTAGGCCATGTTGTAAGTCTTCAGCTCTGCCAGCGTATGTTCTCCGATCGTAACCTTTTCCGATCCTTCTGGACAGGCCATACGGTTAACGGTCGAGTCATGGCTGTAAACCAGATGTCCGTCGCCCGTCATCCAGAGGTCCGTCTCGCAGATCTGGATACCGTACTCATTCACAGCGGTCCGAAATGCCTTCAGAGTGTTCTCCGGATTGCTGATACCGCCTCCGCGGTGTGCCGCAATCATGGGCAGCGCTCCTTCTTCTTTTATAAAAGGATTTTGTTCAATCGCCTTTTTCGGAGGGATTGCATTCAATACCGCAAGAACAAGGATCAAGGCTAAAAGAATGCCCCAAAAGATTTTCAGACCTTTTTTTCTGATTTTCGGTTTTTCCTGACCGGAATTTGCCATTTGGGCTCCGACTTTCGTCAGTACCAGCTTTGTGGGCTTATTCTCTGCTTTTGTCTGCTCAGGTTTCTGCCCGCTCATGTTTTAAGCCTCCTCACTACAACTGTTTCCGCTTGTTTATCTATAGATTTTTACGGTTTTCAGGAATCTTTGCAGACCTTCAGGTATCTTTTCCGTTATTTCCAGTCCGATATCTCCCAGTTCAACCAGCTTGTTTTTTCCGTGATAATCGCTTCCGGCCGTGACATACAGCCCATAGCGATCGGCAAATGAAAGGACCTCCCGCCGTATTTTTTCCGTAAAGCCGGAATAATAGGCTTCCACGCCCTGGAGTCCGAATGACATCAGTTTACGGAGACGTTTGTCCATTTCTTCGCCGACGATCAGCTCGTCTCCGCTTCCGTAAGAAGGATGTCCCAGTACAGGTATGCCTCCGCTGTCCAGTATCCCGCGGATGGCCGCTTCCGGCCTAACATATTCCTCACTGAAATGGATCCGGTTTATAAATTCTTTTATCGCCTCTTCCTTCGTTTCCGCAAAGCCGTATTTAACCATCAGATTTCCGATATGCGGTTTGCCGGGATTGTCCAGCGTCAGCAGATTAGAAACTTCCTCCTCCGGAAAATCAACCCCGAATTCTTTTTTCAGATACTCCAGTCTGGACAGGATCTTCTCCATACGGAATCCGTGTCCCATTTTCACAACTGCGTTTACCGCTTCCGCCTCAGGATCAAAACCGTAACCGAGAATATGATATTTTCCCTCTTCATCGCGGCACGAAAACTCCACACCGGCGATAAACCAGGGATCATCTGCTTTTCGGACATTCAGTACCTGACCGCCGGCAGAAACCGCGTCATGGTCGGTTATCGAAAACAGACCGATTCCGGCGTTTTTCACCTGTCTCAGGAGTTCCTCCGGTGTTTCCGTGCCGTCCGAAACCGTGCTGTGCATATGCAAATCGATTTTTCCCTTTTTTTGTGTCATAAATCAGGTTACTCTCCCGCCCGGTTGCTGCTTTGCTTAAAACAGAAGGCTGTCCGTTTTCTCAATTAAGGCCAGCAGTTTCTCTTTCCAGAAAAGAATCTCCTTCCGTCCCTCTTCGTTTTCCAGCATACCGCGTCTTATTGCCCGTCGGATCAGGCGCGTATATCCGATTATTTTGGCTTTTTCTGCCACTTCACGGATTCTTGCTTCGTCGTTTGTTTCCAGATAGGCGGCAAGCACTTTATTCCAGAAGGCAGTCCCGGTGGCAAAATCAAAGCCCTGGAACGCTTCGATCACCTCATGATGATACTCGGAGAAGCCCTGGAAAGAATTGAAGACCGCACTCAGCTCAAAAATCGGATGTCCGACCGCAAGCGTATCCATATCAATCAAAAGCACCTCATCGTTCTGAAGCATCAGGTTTTTAGTGTGGTAGTCTCCGTGAATCATATGATCGTCGTGCGGGACGGCTTCCACAAGCGAATACAGCTTCTCTGACGCGCTTTCCGGCAGATACTCCCTTACAAACTTCACCCAGCCCAGCACCTTTTCCTTCATATCCGGCAGTTTGCCGGCAGGGACAGGCGTACCGTGGATCTTTTTCAGAAGGTCCACATATTCTTTTACGCACCAGTCCATCTTTTCGGGCTCGTCTGCCAGGATTTTCGAAAACGGCTTGGCATTCAACAGTTCGAATACCGATCCGTAGCTGTCCCCGACTCTGACCACATCGTAGGAGATCGCCGTCGGAATTCCGAGGATCAGCGCCAGCTTGGCTACTTCTCTCTCATGCTTGATCTCGTCCAGCGCATCGGCGTTATTGTATACTTTGATTACATTGTCCCTGTCGATGCGGTAAATGGTCCCGTTGGCTCCCTGACCTATCTTCTCGCAGCCTTCAATAGAAACGATACGGTAGGCTTTTTCCACTGTTATCATTTCGGTAAAACCGGTCATTTCCAGAATTTCGTAGACTTCGGAGCTGACATTTACGATCTTCATATCCGGATACTTTTTCCGCAGATGAAGGATCACACGCAGACCGGCACTCGAAATGTATTCCAACGTTTCGGCATCCATGATCAGCTCCATGTTCTTCTGTGCCGCAGCAAGCTGAGAAAGGATTTCCTGTTCGACTCCTGCCGCGTTCTGGGAGTCTATCCGTCCCGACAGTTTGATGGTCATATTATTATGCTCTTCCACGTGTTTATTAATACTCCTTTTTCCAGATTGTGAACATCTTAGATTATTATATCATAAAGCAGTGCGCCGTGCGAGGACGTTTTGCCTCTCTGTTCATAAAAGCAACTGGCTTGAACAGCCGGAAAGACTATGCTATATTTCAGGTATCAGATCAGCAGCCTTTTCCTGCTGCTAAAAGAAAGAGCGGTATAACAAGATGAGCTTTCCGACATATGAGCAAATCGACTATTCCTATCGGGATCCGGAGGCGGTAAAAAAAGTCTTTGCGGAGGCTTATGCCAACGGGCTGGAAGCCACCTCCGAAGGCCGTGTTGCCACCTATATTCCCGAACTGTCCAAGGCCGATCCCTCTGCATTCGGACTCTTCGGCTGGAAAAAAGACGGGGAAACGCTTTCATTCGGCGACACGACGACCCGATTTACGATACAAAGCATCAGCAAGGTCATCAATCTGGCCGTCGCATTGAAATATATCGGATTCCGGGACGTTTTTTCCCATGTACTGATGGAACCTTCCGGCGACGAATTCAATTCCATCATTAAGCTGGATACCGTCAATAGCCTTCCGTTTAATCCGCTTATCAATACAGGGGCGATCGAGATCGTCAGTCTGCTTGAACCGCTTTTTTCTTTCGAAGAACTGCTGGATCTGGCCCGATCCTTCTGTATGGACAATGAGATCACACTGAATGAAGCGGTTTACCGCTCCGAAGCCGAGACAGGCGACCGAAACAGGGCAATCGCTTATCTGCTGAAAAGCAAGGGCGTAATGAAGGGCGATCCGGACCGGATAACCGATCTTTATTTCCGTATGTGTTCACTAAATGTTTCAGCCCGGTCACTTGCCGGGCTGGGACTGGTCCTGGCCTGCGACGGCAGCAATCCGTTCACCGGCAAACATCTGGTGTCTCCCGGCTATATCCGGGTAATCAAGAGTATCATGTTCACCTGCGGGCTGTACAACGAATCCGGCTCCTTCGGCGTGAAAGTCGGCCTTCCTGCCAAGAGCGGCGTCGGCGGCGGCATCACCTGCGCCGTTAAAGGACCGATGGGAATCGGTCTTTACGGACCGGCTCTGGACGGAAAGGGGAACAGCGTTGCCGGCATCCGGGCCCTGGAGCACCTTTCACACCGACTGAGACTGCACGTCTTTGCATACGAATAAAGCTGCCCCGTCTTTTTTGAACCTCATCCGTTTTGCCGACCTTCTACAGTGCGGCAAAAATCGCATCCCGCAGCTCATCATATGTTTCCAGCGTCGGCAGATCGGGATTGGCCAGCCTGATAGCCTCCGGTGCCCGGAACAGAAAGCCTGCCTTGGAAGCGCGTATCATTTCCAGATCGTTAAAGCTGTCTCCTGCGGCAATTGTATCGTAGCCTATGCTCTGAAAGCCGCGCACCGTAGACAGCTTTGAGTTCGCGATCCGCATATGATATCCGCGGATCTCCCCGTTTTCCGCCACATCCAGTGAATTACAGAAAATAGCTGGGCGGCCCAGTTTTTCCATAAGAGGATAAGCGAATTCCTCAAAAGTATCGCTCAGAATAAAGGTATTGACGCGGCTGCGCAGCGAATCAAGAAATTCTTTGGCTCCGGGATACGGATCAATCGTCCGAATCACTTCCTGAATTTCACGCAGACCCATGCCATGTTCTTTTAAAAGTGCCAGACGCCACTTCATCAGTTTGTCGTAATCCGGTTCATCCCGGGTCGTTCTGGTAAATTCCGGAATACCGGTGGCTTCGGCAAAAGCGATCCATATCTCAGGTGTCACCACGCCTTCCATGTCAAGACAGACGATATTCATCCTCAGGCCTCCGTCTTACAGAATCATGTTATTCTGTATTTCATTGGTGATCAGGGACAGCATCCGCACTGTCAGTTCGCGGTTTTCATCCAGCAGATCGTAAACCGCATCTTCGGAAAGGACTCCTCTCTTTAAGTCTTTGGGAAGCTTTCCTGCCTCATCGGCTTCATAATCCTTCATCCACTGAACACTGCCGTAGTAGTCTTCCAGTTTCTGCAGCTTTCTCTGCACATTTTCGTACTCTTCAAGTGCTTCCGACATCTTCCGGACTGCCTCGGCCGAAGCATCCAGATAAGTTTCCATCTCCGTGATTCGCTCTATTCTGTTCATGTTTGCTCCTTTCACCTCCTCATCGGTCGGAGGTATTTATTTCACCTTCAACGATATTTTTACTTTTTGTCTGGGCAGCCGAACAGATGACCGAAACAGCCACCAGAACGGTTCCCGCAATCAGTACCGGTTCGAAATGTCCGGTACTGTCATAGACATGGCCGAAAAGCAAATGAGCTCCGGCACTGACGGCACAGGTTATCCCGGTAAGATACCCAACATACCGCTCGCTTCTCTTCTCTCCGTAAGCGGCGATGCTGCAGCGTGCAATAGCGATGGAACACAGCGAATTGGCAAAACCGAGCAACAAAGCCCCCACCAGGAACAGCGGATAAACCCGGATTCCGGTAACTAGTAGCAGCAAGCCGACCAGCACGCAGAAATTATTGATCGCGGTAGCCCACCAGGTCCCCAGTTTGTCGCAGAACAGGCCGTAAAGCAGTTTTCCGGAAATGTTGCCGATGCTGACAAACGAGATCGCAAAAGCGCCCTGCATCAGCGTATAGCCGAAGGACTGCCCGTACATATTGAGATAATTAATAAACTGTACACCGGCACAGGCACCGAATATGGCAGCCAGGCAGATCAGAAACGGCTGCAGCTGAAATCGTTCTTTTTGAGCGCTCGGGGCGTCGTCCACTCTTATCCCGGCCGGAGAAACTGTCCCGTTCTCCTGCGGAGCCGGTCGCCGGAACATCAGATAAATGCCTAAACAGCCCGTCAGGACCATGACACCGCCGGTTATGCAGGTTGCAGCCCGCCATCCCAGGATTTCCATCATCCGTGTGATGACAGGAGTAAAAACCATTCCGCCCAGACCGCTGCAGGACATGACCAGTCCTGTCAGAAAACCGTTCTTTCCGGGAAACCAGCTTTTCATTACATACGGGATCGGAAAAACAGAAATCGGTCCAATCCACGACATTATGACCGGGCAGAGAAACCAGACCCAGGTATCGGGTCTGATCGACATCATCGCATACGACAGCGAAACAAGAATCAGGCAGGCCGCCATCGTCAGCGGTTTGCTGAAATGAAAGAAGGCATATGCGCAGATCCCGGAAAGAAGTGCCCCGCAGAGCGTCCTCACGACATTAAAGGAGGATATCCGGCTCATAGGGAAACCGTATTCTGCTCTGATTTCCGCATAAAGGCTGCTCTGTGCCTGATAGAGCAGTCCCAGTAAAGCGATCTGAAAGAGACAGGCTCCCGCCACAACCATGATTCTGTCTTTATTCTCTGTCAGGATCATCTTTCCGCCCCCTTTTACGGAAATATTATAGACTCTCTTGTCGGCGGTATCAAGAAAGAATCATTATTTCAGGAAAAAGAGAAAAGTCAGTTTTCCGAATAAAAGCGTTTTCTGTCCGTAAAACCGATTCTTGACAGTCATCGCAGCAGTGATTTATCATCAAGGCACTAAAGGATAAAAATCCGATTTATAAGCTTTGCGGAGGACTGTTCATGTCAGAACCGAATTATATAAAACTGTACCGAAGTCTTCGGGAAGCCATCGTGAACGGTGACTATCCGTATGGGACCCGGCTGCCTTCCAAAAGGACACTGGCTGCCGATAAGGGCGTCAGTCTGATCACAGCCGAACATGCCTATGCACTGCTGGCTGAAGAAGGATATATTCTGTCCCGCGAACGCAGCGGTTTCTTCGTCTGCTACCGCGGAGAAGAATTCTTTCCGGTTCACGAAACACCGCTTGATCCGCTTCCTCAGAATGCCAATGCGCTTCGCGATGAGTTTCCTTTTTCCGTTCTGGCCAAAACCATGCGGCACACGCTCAGTTTTTACGGAGAACAGCTGCTGCAAAGCTCTCCTGCCTTCGGTTGTGCAGAACTCAGAACAGCGCTGGCGGAGTATCTGGCCCGTTCCCGCAGCATTCGGGTCAGTTCGGATCAGATCATTATCGGGTCCGGTGCGGAGTACTTTTACGGGCTTGTTGTCCAGCTGCTCGGACGGGATCTCATTTTCGGTCTGGAATCACCTTCTTACCAGAAAATCCGGCAGGTCTACGAAGCGGTCGGCGTGCAGTGCGAAGCGCTGACCCTCGGGCCGGACGGCATCCTTTCGGAAGCACTTGCGGGAAGCCGGGCCGGTGTTCTCCACATCACGCCTTTTCACAGTTATCCGAGCGGGGTCACTGCCAGCGCCTCCAAGCGGGCGGAATATGTCCGCTGGGCGCGGGAGCACCATGCCTATATTGTCGAAGATGATTACGATTCGGAGTTCACGCTATCTTCCAAGGCTGAGGAGCCCGTCTTTTCCCGTTCCCCGGACGGACGCGTTATCTATCTGAATACGTTTTCACGGTCTATTGCTCCGTCGCTTCGGGCCGGCTATATGGTTCTACCTCCCGCACTGCTGGAACAGTTTCGCGAAAAACTTGGCTTTTACAGCTGCAGCGTTCCGGTTTTTGAGCAGTATGTACTGACCGAACTGATACGAAGCGGAGATTTCGAAAGGCATATCAACCGGGTCCGCCGCCGTCTCAGAAGAGAGAAAACACCATAAAAAAAGAGACCGTTATGCGGTCTCTTCCTGTTTTGCGCGGTTTTCTCTGATCAGCCTGTTGTTTCGTATGGCATACAGGACAAAGGACAACAGCTGGAAAAACAGGGTAATGCTCATGGTCACCCAGGACACGGTTTTCGGCACGGTTCCCGGCCATATCAGGTGCAGCGCCATTGTAAAATAGATACAGAAAGTTGTTACCTTTCCGTACCATTCCGCCTGATTGACATGCCCGCTCTGACGGATCACGATCAGCATCAGAATACCCAGATAGACTTCTTTTACAAACATGATGATCAGCGGTATCAGCATGAACGGATATTTAAAGCATAGCCCGAACAGGATCGCCGCCTGATTCAGCTTGTCAGCCACGGGATCCAGGGCTTTGCCGAAATCACTGACCATATGATAGCGTCTTGCGATAAAACCGTCCAGAAAATCCGTAAAAAACGAAAAAACCAGAACTCCCAGGGCCAGATATTGATTCTTCAGACCCATATAGACCCATAAAAACAGCGGGATAAGCAGGATCCGAAGAAAAGTCAGCAGATTCGGGATGGTAATAATCTGATTGCTATAATCTTTATTCTGTGTATCCATGCTCCTCATCTTTACAGCGCTATCGCAGTCTCCAGCGCCAGTTTCATCATGTCTTTAAAGGAATTCTGCCGTTCTTCGGCCGAAATCTCCGTCTGCGTAACAAACGAATCGGATATCGTCAGCAGGCAGGCAGCATTTTTGCCCAGCATATTTGCATTGTGGAACAGGGCAAAGCTTTCCATTTCGACGCAGTCTGCGCCCGTTCTGGCGCGGATATCCTGCCAGGTACCCATTTTCGGATCACTGTAGAAGACATCGCTCGAGTGAACCCGTGCTGCCTTGCAGGGGATCCCCAGCTCTTTTGCTTTTTCCTGAATCACAGCATTGATCTTTTTGCTGGGATAGAGCAGATGATCCGGACAGCCGCCCTGAACCAGGGCAAAACTGGAATCGCTGTAAGCCGAATCGGCCATACAGACATCCAGTACATTCAGTTCCGCGCTGTAGGAACCGGCTGACCCGATGCGAATGATGTTTTCCACGCCGTAAAACTGATATAGTTCATAGGAATAGATCCCGATGGAGGGCATGCCCATGCCGGAAGCCATGACGGAAACCGGAACGCCTTTATAGCTGCCGGTAAAGCCCAGGCAGTTTCGGACAGACGTCACCAGTCTGGCATTTTCCAGAAAGTTTTCCGCTACGGTCTTGGCACGAAGCGGATCGCCGGGCATCAGAACGGTTTTGGCAAAATCACCGGGATTAGCACTGTTATGAGGGGTAGACATCATTTCACTCCTTTCAGACAACTCTTGTGGAAGTATTATACGCCTTTTCACAAAAAAAAGCAAAACTTGTTTTCCTCGTACGGTTGGAATATAATATAGGCATCAAAACCTTCGAGGTATTTCCGTGAAAAAGAAAATCTGTCTGATTTACACCGGCGGCACCATCGGTATGGTGAAAAGTGAGCAGGGCTATGTTCCGAGCGGAGAAGGCTTTCTGAAACTGCTGGATGAACTCCCCGAGTTCACCCGTCCCGAGTTTCCGGACTATGAAACCATTGTATTTTCGCCTCTGCTGGATTCCAGCGACATGGCAGTCGATGACTGGAACAAGCTGGGAAAGACCATTGCTTCCCGCTATGCGGCCTGTGACGGTTTTGTCGTACTTCACGGCACCGACACCATGGCCTATTCGGCTTCTGCCCTCTCCTTCATGCTGGAAAATCTGGATAAACCGGTCATATTTACCGGATCTCAGATCCCGCTGTATGAGCTGCGCAGCGACGGGCGCGATAATCTGATTTCAGCCATGCTGCTGGCTGCCTCCGACCGGATACGCGAGGTCTGTATTTATTTCGGCGGTCAGCTGCTGCGCGGCAACCGCTCCACAAAGCTTTCCTCAGACGGCATGCACGCTTTTGATTCTCCCAATTACCCGCCGCTGGTGCAGGCAGGCATCGACTTTAAATTCCGCCGCGAGGTCGATCCGCCGCCTGTGGAAGGACCGTTCAGACTCCAGCTGTTTGAAGCGGTCCCGCTCGGCGTACTGAAAGTCTTCCCGGGGATTCAGTTCGAACTGTTCGAATCCATCATGACAGAATCGCTGAAAGGTGTCGTACTGGAAAGCTTCGGAGCCGGCAATATTCCGAGTGCCCGTACCGCTCTTCTGCCGATTCTGAAAAAGGCGTACGATCACGGTACCCTCGTCGTCGTTCGCTCTCAGTGTCCCGAAGGACGCGTCAATCTGGGAGCCTATGCAGCCAGTCAGGCATTAAAAGATATCGGCGCCGTAGACGGCGGAGACATGACTACCGAAGCGGCGTTGGCGAAACTGTACTATCTCTTCAGTCAGGGACTGAATGTAAGCGAAATTAAGGCAAAGATGGAGCGGAACCTGCGCGGAGAACGCTCATAGCAAGGAGATACCATGAAACTGATCGTTGTTCGTCACGGACAAACCGCCTGGAATGCCGCCCGCCTGCTGCAGGGCGCCACGGATATTCCCCTGAACGAGACCGGGCTGCAGCAGGCCCGTGAGACCGCCGCCTTACTTCATGACATCCATGTGGACAGGATTTTCCTCTCTCCCCTGGCCCGGGCAGCCGAGACCGGGCGAATCATTGCCGAAGGGCGGAATGTTCCGGTTACTACGGATGACCGGTTGCGGGAACGCGGTTACGGTGAATTCGAAGGCAAGCTGAAAGATAAGGATGCCTATGCCCGGCTTTGGGCCTACACCAAAAACTATACGTTTGAATCGGCGGAAAATGTCCGTGCCTGCTTTGCCCGCATCTATACCTTTTTAGATGAGATCCGAACTCTTTATCCCGATGAGACCGTCCTGATCGCGACACATGCCGGCGTCGCCAAGGTAGTGCGCTGCTATTCGCTCGGTATGATGAGCGATGCCGAACTGGCCGATTACGTTCCGCAGAATGCCGCTCCTCAGATTTACGACCTGTAATAAAGCGTTTTGTTTTTTCTTCGGCATTCTTTTCCAATCATAAAAAAGCATATTAAAAGGGGACGCCGCGCGTCCCCTTCATGCATCGTTTCAAAAGTCAGAACAGCCCGTCTTCCTTTATGGAGACGTTCATCAGTTCCATCTCTGCGGAAATATCCATCATATCGTCTTCGTAAACATTGGAAAGCTGTTTCTCGGTAGCTGTCTTTATATCCGCCAGATGATTCATGACCT
>JAEEGL014710086.1_pt1 | contig 10621 bp, 12 predicted proteins | sample 9134231 | NCBI WGS metagenome assembly JAEEGL01 (sample SAMN16246548, study PRJNA631951) | gut metagenome | biome: gut microbiome; feature: rumen; material: fiber-attached | host: Bos | place: Iran: Karaj | collected 2018-10 | reverse complement strand
GGAGAAAAGGAAGAGGGTTTCTTCTTCAGCGAATCATGCCAGCAGCGTTTTTACCGTCTCTGGGAGGAAATGGCGCGTCACTTTACAGACGCCGCAAATGTCGCGTTCGAACTGCTGAATGAAGTAACGGACGCTTCCTTTATTGCCGCGTGGAACCGGATTTCCGCTGAATGCATCCGGCGGATCCGTAAACTGGCTCCCGATTCCCTGATTCTCCTGGGAAGCTATCATAACAACGCGCCGGATGCCCTGAAAGATCTGGACGCTCCGGCGGATAAACGCGTGATATTCAATTTTCACTGTTATGATCCGCTTCCTTTCACCCATCAGGGAGCCTACTGGGTACCGTGGCTGAATCCGGAAGCACGGGTTTCCTTTGAAGAAGCCGGAATCGATGAGGATTTCTTTGAAAGAGCTTTCAAATCCGCCATTGAAACCGCTGAAAAGCATCAGACCGCTCTGTATTGCGGAGAGTACGGCGTAATTGACAGAGCCACGCCCGAGGATACCGTACGCTGGTACAGGATTATCCATGATACTTTCGAAAAGCATGAAATTGCCAGGAGCGCCTGGAGTTACCGCCAGATGGATTTCGGACTGAGTGATGAGCGCCTGGACGGTGTCCGCGACCGGCTGATCCGGCTCCTCTGATATTCCTTTACGGAACCGGGCGGAAAACGCCGCCGATCTCAAACGCGATGGAATCCTCCACAAAACCAGTCAGACGGTACTGACGGTCGTGAAGAATCCGGCGAAGCCTGATTTTCTGATCCGGTAAAATTTCATGGTTATAATTGAATATCACAGTTTCCGGTTCATTCCGGGACATCAGCCCGATACCGAAGGAGTTGCAGAGCCAGTCCGCGTATCGGGTGTTGTTTACATGACCGTTGACATCCAGATCCGTATAGACCGGCGTATAGTCGGAATAAAACTCTTCTCCCTGCAGATTGCCGACAGTAGCCGGAAGATTCATGGGAACCGCGAGATCCCGGTTATCCGGGATCAGTTTGGCAATATCCCCGGGCGGGAGCATTTTCCGGGTTTCAATATCCAGCAGAAGCCAGAGCGTGCCGGCTTTGCCGATCATTTCCCCGTGCTCGTCTGTAAAGATAAAATACCGCGGGAAAAAACAGATCCGGTTCGGCATGGGAAAGGTATGCAGCGTAATTTTTTCTCCCGCACGCGGATAGCGGCTCATATGAAGCTCGCTCCGGGAAAGCACCCAGACAATCTTTTTCTTCAGCAGTTCCTCGCGGCCGCAGCCGAGAAGCAGGCTGTGCGTGCCGGCAGCTTCCTGCATGGATTCCAGCACGGCGCTCAGGCGCCAGGTACCTTTCATGTCACAGTCGCGGGTCTGCAGCGTAAAGGTTTCCGTATATGTTTTCATCATGGCGAATGCCTCCTGTAGCTACTTGTTCTGGGAACGGGAAAGAGAGGCCAGAGAGGGAAGAAGGTCCTCAAACGGATCCAGAGGGGAATCGCTGCGGAGATACAGCGGATGATGCGGATGTCCGGCCCTGCTGCGGGGACCGGCCGTAAACCACTTTGCACGATAACGGTTTCCGATGGCAGCCATATCCAGCACGCAGGCGGGAAGATAAGCCCGTTTTGTTATCAGCGACCCCCAGGCGGCCCAGACGGAACACGGCGCGGCGGTCCGGGAAAGAATCCATTCGAAGGCTTTCATGTTTTCCCGGTGCAGGTTCTGATTCAGCGTCTTTTCCATATCATCGGGATTGGTTGCCCTCTGCGCATATACATTGAACATGATGAAAGAATCGTATCCGTTGAAAAGCGCAATCCTCTGGGCGCTTTTCAGGGTATTGTCCAGACGGTCCGGCGCAGCGGTGGAAGGATTGATTCCGATGCAGATCAGGGGCCGGCTGCCCTTTGTTCCGAGAATATAACGGTATTCGCTGTAATGATCCGGCACGTAAATCCACCTGTCCCGGTCATAATCCGCCGCAACAGGCTTCAGCGCTTCCTCAAAGGACAGGACATCGGTATGAAAAGTATCGGAAGACGGAATATGTCTCATATTACGCTTTCAGGGGACGGATCAGAATCAGGGGAGTCAGTTCATCCCCCTGTCCGGAAGGATTGTCGGACATGGCATCCTGTATTTCCTCGTCCGTGAGAGGGAAGTCCGTGCATTTGCCAAGCTGGTTCTGGTCGATATCATTGGCATCCATCAGAACCACCGGGATTCCGGTATCCTTTTCCAGTTGGTCACACAGTTCCGCCGCATTCGGAGGATTGATAAGCGCCAGTTCCTTATACCGGTCAAAGCTGGACCGGAAGTAAAACCCGTCAATCCCTGCGACACCCTTGCCGCAGATTTTGTAGAAAAGGCCGTGTACGCCGAACGGACGCGTGACGGCGCTGACAAAAGCCGCAAAGAGAACCCGCGGAAGACCGCACATGTCGATGACAAGCTGAAGCTTGTAGGGTTCATGCATTCCGACGCCGGTAGTATTGATTCCGGCAAAGGGAGCAAGTTTTTTGGCCCAGAAACCGGGATGCACTTCATCCTTCGTTTTCACGTTGCGGGTGCACATGGCCATGACTTTCGCGCCGAAGGAAAGAACATCTCCTTCCTGATAAAGAGGGGTAACGTAGCGCCGGACCAGGTCAGCCTGGTCTTCCCCGACTTCGACAAAATGTGTCTGAATGGCAAAACGGTCATACCGGCGGCCGTTTTTTCCTGTTACGGTTCCGCGGTTAAAGAAGGTGATCCCGTTCTGCTCACATCGCTGTTCCTCAAGATTTCTGGATGGAATAATGCCCATAAGACACCTCCGAACTAAAGGTTTCAATTATTATACCGGCACAGGTATTGTATGTCAACGCCCGAAACTTCCCATATATATTGTGTTTTCAGCGGAATGCTGATATAATATTTTGTCAATATTTCCGAAAAGGAAGGTGTTAAAGCCCGGATGGATGCCCAGCAGAAAAGCAGCCCGGATGCAGTCCGGAAATCAGCGATCCTGATTCCTTCGCTGGAACCGGATGAGCGGCTTCCTTCATACATCAGAAAGCTGTCTGAAAACGGGTTTGCCCGCATCATTGTCGTCGATGACGGGAGCAGTGAATCATACCAGCCGATTTTCAGGGAAGTGGAAGCCATTGAAGGGACCGTCGTCCTTCATCACGACGTAAATCATGGAAAAGGGGTTGCCCTGAAAACCGGATACCGGTATATTCTGGACCATCTGCCTGAAGTACAGGGAATTATCACAGCGGACGCGGACGGCCAGCATACCGTTCCGGATTGTATCCGCCTGGCGGAAGAACTGCAGAAAGGGAACCGGGCGCTTTATCTCGGAAGCCGTGATTTTTCCCTTTCAAACATTCCCCCCAAAAGCCGCAGCGGAAACCGGATTACGTCCGCGGTTTTCAAACTGCTTTACGGCCAGTACCTGCCTGACACGCAGACAGGACTCCGGGCTTTCCGGAAGGAAGAACTGCCCTTCATGATCGGAGTGGAAGGAGAACGGTTCGAATATGAGATGAAGGTACTGATCGCCTGCTCCCGCGCAAAAATCCCGATGATTCCGGTCACCATCGAGACGATTTATGAGAACGATAACGAAGGAACTCATTTTCACCCGATCCGGGACAGCTGGCGGATCTACAAAGTGATTCTGGGCAGCTTCTTCATGTTTATGGGATCGAGCCTGTTCTGTGTCGCGCTGGACCAGGGCCTGTTCAATCTGCTGAATCTGGCGGCCTTTTCAAACGGGGACAGGAAAAACGCAGGGATCATTCTTCTCTGTACGGTTATTGCCAGAGTAATCAGCGCCGCGGTCAACTTCCTGCTGAACCGGAATATCGTATTCAGGCAGAAAGGGAACGCCGGAAAAGCATTTTTGCGCTACGCAGTCCTCTCCGTTTTCATTATGCTGGCAAGCGCAGGCGGAACCTGGCTGATCGGCCTGACAGGAATCAGCAGTACGGTGGCGAAGCTGGTTACGGACACCCTGCTTTATTTCGTCAGTTACCGTGTGCAGCAGCAATGGGTTTTTAACGGGGAATCCTGAATACGCGGATTTCCGGAACGAAAGCAGCGTCTTTTCCCCCGGATGATCCGGGAGTTCCTGTTATGATTTCCTGTTCGGACAACCCTGTTTTGTACATCCGGCGCAGGAATCCAGTGAAACTTCATTTCCGGGAATCATCATTTCCACCGTCCCGCCTTCCCGGAGAACCGGACGGAATCCAAGCCTTGCGAAAAAGCCTTCGGTATCCTCGGGACTCCGCAGACGGATTTCACGGGCGGCATGAGACTGCGCCTTGAATAAAAGCAGACGGAGCACGAGATCCCCGAGACGGCGCCCCCGCAGCTGCGGCACAACACCGATCCCGCCGAGCCAGAAGGCATCATTGCTCCACCAGATTCTGCCGGAAGCTGCCGGAACGTCATCCATATACACAAGGGTATTCCACCCCTCCGGATCAGTTCCGGATCCGGTGCTGCCGAAGACCTGCTCACGAACCTGAAGAACTTCGCCGGACAGTTCTTCTCCCGGCGCAAACCATTTTCCCTGAATCATATTATTTCTCCTTTGCGAATACTGCAGTGACGGAGGCAAGAACGATGGACCCGAAAAAGATTGAACGGATCAATGAACTGGCCCGCAAAAAGAAGGCATGCGGACTGACAGCGGAAGAACAGGATGAACAGGCCGCGCTCCGCAGGGAATACCTGGACGGATACCGCAGCAATCTGAAGGCGATGCTGGACAGCATCGTTGTTCAGGAAAAGGAGGGAACAAGGCATCCGCTGCAGCGGAAAGGCGAACCCCCTGTACAATGATAGAGCAGGAAAAGTCAGCTTGTCAAACCGCAGACGGTTGGCTATAATTTCCAGCGTAGAAAAAGAAAGGAAGGGAACATCAATGAGCGATTCTGAAATGAACAGCATGGAAGGAATGGAACCTGATACAATCATCTTTGAAGATGAGGACGGAAACGAGTACGAATTCGAAGTACGGGATTATTTCTTCTATAACGGAGATGAATATGCCCTGCTGACGGAAGTGGGGCAGGAATCGGACGAAAACGGCGAGGAATGCATTATCTGCCGGGTCGAATCCGTTACCGGCGAGGACGGCGAGGAAGACGAGGAATTCGTTCTTGTCGAGGACGAGGAACTGGCTGGAAAACTGATCGAAATCGCCAATACCCGGGTTGAGGATGATAACGAGGAACAATGAAAATGAAAACATCTCTGAGAATAATCTGCGTTCTTTTCTGTGCCGTACTCATCGTCTGTATGCCTTTTGTGCTTTCCGCGCCTTTCATGCTGCAGGAAGCACAGGATGAAATCCTTTTCGGGGAAGATGAAGGAGCGGATGAGGAGGATTACGATACAGTCGATTTTTCCGGACTCTTTTTCCCGTCCGCGCTTGCGGAGGAGGAATCCGCGATGGAAGCAACGGACGAAGAGGATCCTTTTGCGCATCCGGGAAAACTGACTGTTCCTGATGAATGGGAACTTCCCTGGGATTTCAGCATTCCGCCGGCACCCGATCCTGAGCGCTATACGGAAGACGGCTATGAGGATCAGTCCATCCGCGTCCGGATCGAAGTCCGGGAAATGTATGACTCCACGGTGGATATCGCGTTTGTGGAGATTGCCAGCCCCACTCAGCTTCGCACAGCGACCGCGTACGGCGTAAACAACGGCCATACGCTTCCCGTGACAGCCATCGCGAAAAAGAACAATGCCGTAATCGCGATGAACGGAGATCTTTTTGCGAAGGATCCGGGTCAGAAAGGATATGAGGTCCGCATGACCGAAATGGTCACGCAGGGAAGGAAGCGGAACAGAATCTACCACAAGCAGGACGAACTGATCATCGACAAGAACGGTGATTTCCATGTTTTCCTGTACGGGGAAGGCATGGAAGAATACATCAAAGGGCATAAGGATGAAATCGCAAATGCCTATACTTTCGGTCCCGCCCTTGTCAGGGACGGCGAAATTCCGAAGATGCCAAGGTACACCCTCTTTGATCCGAACGGGAAAAACCCTCGTGCAGCAATCGGCCAGACCGGTCCCCTGAGCTATGTCATGGTAATTGTCGAAGGCCGCAAGAACAACTCAAAAGGCGTCACTCATGAAGATCTTGCAAACATCATGAAAGAAATCGGATGTGTTCAGGCCTACAATCTTGACGGCGGAAACAGCGGAGAGCTTTCCCTGATCGGCCCCGATCCGGAATATCAGAAGCTGTTTGAGGCACAGCACGGCGGCAGGGGACAGAGCGATATCATTTTCTTCGCAACTGCGGTGCCGGAAGGGGAACGGCAGTAATCACAGCAAGCTGACAGAAGGAAAAAATACGATGAAAATGTGGGACGAGGCTCCGAAAACCGGAATATTTGGCGTTCAGGTCTACACATTCGGCCTGTACTGCGCGGTGGGGATGCTGTGTGCCGCGGCTGCGGTCTGTATCCTGTGCAGATCGGAAAAAATGAAAAAAGGAACCGGCGTTCTTCTCTGCTGCCTGAGTATTCTGAGCGGGGCAGTCTGTTCCAGACTGGCATTCTGCCTCCTGGGCGGGATCGAAGCCGGCATGATGCCAGTTTCCTGCTGGGTTAATCTCACAACAGGCGGCTGGAGCCTGTTCGGAATGATTTTCGGGGTATTCGGAGGCGCCTGGATCTGCGCAAAAATCACCGGTGAAAAAGCCGGAGCCCTTCTGGATACGGTGTGCTGCGCGCTTCCGCTCTTTATGGCGGCGGAACGTTTCGGAGAAAGAAACTTTGAGCTTTTTGATGTCAGCCGCGCGCTTCCGGAAAACGGTTTCCCGCAGAATTCCTTCCTTGCGGTACGGGATTCGTATTATACTGAGATTTCTTATCTTGCCACTTATCTTGTTGCCGCAATGGCCAGTATTCTCCTGTTTCTGGTTCTGGTGTTTTTTCTGACGCGCAGCAGACGGGACGGAGACCTTTGGATTCTTTTCATGATTCTGTGCGGATCCGGCGGAATTCTCCTGGAAAGCCTCCGCTACGATCATTATCTTGAATTCAGTTTTGTCCGTTTCCAGCAGGTTCTTTCAGCTGTTCTTTTCATCAGCGGCGTGATTCTCGCAGGGATCCGGAACTCCCGGAAAAACAGAGGGCTCATGACCGCGGCGCTGATTTCCGCCGGTGCGGCAGTCGGGGCTTGTATTGCCATTGAATTTGCGCTGGACAGAACGGATCTCAGCCATTATCTGCTTTATCTGGTGATGGCTGCTGTACTGGCACTTCCCGCGGCGCTGGGAATCCGGATGATCACGGCTCAGGAGAGAAAACCATGACCGCAGAATCCGTCGGAAAAATGCCTCTGCGCGGGGCAATCACGCAGCTTTACGGGTATATTTACTGCATGATTCTTTCGAATATGCTGACGGATATCCCCATGTACGGCGGGGTACTGTATCTGTGCGGAAAAGCCGTCATCATCTTTGCGGGCACCTGCGGAAAAGACAGAAAGTTCCTGCCCTTCTATGCAAAACGCTGGGCAATGCTGCTGCTGATTGTTCTGCTGGCTGTCGGACTGCTGCTGGCAGGACTGTTTCCCGCCACAATCGAAAGCGAAAAAACCTGGATTCTTTTTGCGGCTGTTATTCTGTGCATCTGTGCTGAGGCAAATATTGACCGCATTTCCCGGATTGCACACGCTGACGAACCGCTCTCCTTCCGGGCAAAAATGAGCGGATTCCTGATTCAGGTCGCGATTATGGGCGGGATGGCCGCCATGATTTTCACCAGTTTCGGGTGGGAAAGAGGATGGGCTCCCGCCGCGGGATTCCTGATCCTTGTGATCAACGGAATTTATGTATCCTACCGCCTTCGCGGAAGCACAGAACAGATTGACCATGAAGCGGATCTCAGCGAGGCGGATTTCCGTAAAGCGCATGCCTACCATACCATGGAGTGGATCAGCCTGCTGCTGGTGATGGCAGTGGAACTGACTGTCGCATGCATATACGCTCTGCTTGCAACAAACCGTGAAGGCCTGCTGCACGCGATGATGATAGCAGTTCTCTGTACGGTTCTTCCGGCGGAAGCCGGTTTCCTTCTGCTCCGAAGATCCGAAAGAAAAAGCATAAGAGATCCGACCTGGCTTCTCTGCGCAGGCCTGATCCTGTGGCTGACCGGCATTGTCCTTTGCATTCAGATGCTGATCGCCGGAAAAATTGATTATCTCCGCATCTATATCTGTCTTGTCATCTGTACCGTCGGGGGATCCCTGAGCCTGACAGGACTCGGACGGATCGAGGAACTGATGCCGGATGCCGTAAACGCCAGCGGCTCGGAAGTGCCGAGAGGATACTGGAAGCTGCGGGTGACGAACTGGAATCTTGCGCGGTTGCTTGGGGACGTGCTTGCCCTGATCGCTCTCGGAGTTTTCTGTTTTGTGAACCGGCGCGGGCTTCCTCAGACGGCGGAAGAGCTTGCGGCAAGATTCCAGCCGGTCATGTCCGTACCGGTTTTTCTTGTGGTCATCGGCGCACTGATCAGCGCATTCCGTTTTCCGCTGAGCAAACGTTATATCACAAAGATCCGGAAACTGATGAAGCTTCAGGAAGAGGGGGAAGAAAACGCAGCCCTTCAGAAGCAGGTCAGCAGAGTCGTCAGTCAGCCCTATCGTCAGCCATATCTTTCCCGGTTCCTGATTTTCCTTTGCAGGCTCCATTTCCGGTGCAGCGTTGTGAATGCGGATCATATTGAGACAGATGATGATAATCCGCTGGTTTTCCTTTGCAACCACGGGGAGTTTTACGGGCCGATGGCCTGCAAGATCTATATTCCTGTTCCGATCCGTGCCTGGACCAACGCCACGATGATGGGCGATAAAAAGGCTGTGGCGAAATATATTTACGACAACACGACAAGCCGGCAGGAAGGAATGCCCGAGATCGAAAAAAGAATCCTGGCCCGGATGGCCGCCTGGCTGAGCGTCAATGTGATGAGCCAGCTGGAATGTATTCCGGTGCACAAGGATTCGCCCCTGAAGCTGCGGGAAACGTTCCGGCTTACTGTCGAGGCGATGGAAGCCGGAGACAACATCCTGATATTTCCGGAAAACCCGGAACAGAAATATCCCCGGGAAGGCATCGGGGATCTTTCACCCGGTTTCCTGACACTGGCGGATCTCTACTGGAAACGGAAGAAAAAAAGAATGAGGTTTCTTCCGGCCTATGCGGACAAAAAAAGAAGAAAACTGGTTTTCGGGAAGATTATCGAATACGATCCGGAAAACAATCTGAAGGATGAGCAGGAACGGATTATCCGGGATACACTCAGGCAGATCCGTTCCATGGCAGCCGGAAATGAAACACTGTCTGAAGAGGTGAAACAGAAATGAAACGGATTGCGGTACTCCTCCTCTGCGTCATCCTGATCTGCTTTTCCGGCACCCCTGCTGCCGCTGAAAGCGGGAGCACGGCAAGCATCCGTGATCTTGTCATTACGGAAGAAAAAAAGCCTTTCAGCTTCCGGAACGGGATTGCATGGGCCATGAATCCGCAGCAGGTTGCCCTGATTGAAAACATTCCCATGAAACAGTCTTCCTCTTCGGAGTGGTCAGTGCTGATCTCTGAATCACCGGTTCAGGTCAGCCGTTTCAGCGCAGACCTCGTGTATATGTTCAAACAGGACGCGCTGCGGATGATCACGTATGAATTCACAAAAGACTGCAGCACGCTGAATTTCCAGTATCTGACCGGAGCGCTTTGCTCTCTGTACGGAGATAACAAAGCTGCCAGTCCGGCATCGATCAAGGGATGGATGGATCTTGTTTACCAGAACTACTATCATCCGGATTTGATTCAGCAGGCCTCTGAATGGACCGCGGAAGACGGAACCAGGATTTTTCTGTACTATTTCAGGCAGGACGCGTATGCCATTCTCTATGTGTGTCCGCAATCCGGCGGAAACGGCAGCGGATATGACACGAACGGATTATGAAAGGATTCAGCCGCATTGTCCTGAACACTTCCGAACCGTTTCCCCGAACGGTTCGGATTGTTTTTGGACTCCGGATATGGTAAAATATTTTGATAGACTAAAGCGTGAAATCATGGAGGACACAGAGATGTTTGAACCGAAGATCAGGAACCGTCAGACAGACCTTCTGATGAAAGCTGTCATTCAGCTGCATGACGAGGAAGATGCATACCGGTTTTTTGAGGATCTCTGCACGATTCCGGAAATCAAGAGCATCAGCCAGCGTCTGGAAGTGGCTGAACTGCTCCGGAAAAAGGAAACCTACCAGAAAATCGCGGAAGAAACAGGAGCCAGCAGCGCCACCATTTCCAGGGTAAACCGGGCACTGACATACGGAGCGGACGGCTATAACCGGGTTTTTGAAGCAATGGAGAAGGAGTAAGCAAAGAAAACATGGATTTAAGCAAGCTGAACCGGGAGCAGCGGATCGCCGCGGAAACGCTGGAAGGGCCTGTGCTGATTCTGGCCGGTGCAGGCAGCGGAAAAACGCGTGCGTTGACTTACCGGGTTGCCAACCTGATTGATCACGGCGTTCCTGCCTGGCGGATTCTTGCGCTGACATTCACCAACAAAGCCGCCAAAGAAATGAAAAACCGCGTGGCAGAGC
>JAEEGL014431831.1_pt1 | contig 10621 bp, 8 predicted proteins | sample 9134231 | NCBI WGS metagenome assembly JAEEGL01 (sample SAMN16246548, study PRJNA631951) | gut metagenome | biome: gut microbiome; feature: rumen; material: fiber-attached | host: Bos | place: Iran: Karaj | collected 2018-10 | reverse complement strand
CTAATGGTTATTCTCCAGCATGAATTTAATGAATTCCCTTGCAGGTAAAGGTTTTGAGAAATAGAAGCCCTGGATATATTCACATCCCAGGTTCAGGAAACGGTTAAGTGTTTTCTCCTCCTCCACTCCTTCAACCAGAATATCCTTCTTCATCTCATGCAGCATGTTGACCGTGTTCTTAATAACAATCCACATCTGAGGATCGTCCATTTCATCAACAAAGCTCTTATCAAGCTTAACTATGTCAAACGGAAGCGATATGACTCTTTTAATATTCGAATAGCCCGTTCCGTAGTCATCCAGCGAGAACCTGATGCCCTTTTCGTTAAGTCTTTTCAGATTCGAATCAACCATTGAAGGATCCGCATCGGCCGCCGTCTCCGTCATCTCAAGATTGATCTTATCCGGCGTGAGCTTATATTTATCCAGAGTCGAAAGCACCTTAAACACGAGATCTGTTTCAACACATTGTGCGGCGGACAGGTTGATCTCGATATATTCGAGTCCCATCTTGTCAAGATCGCACTTGCTCATAAATTCGCAGACCGCATCAATAACATAATCACCTATCTGATGTATTGCACCGCTCGCTTCGGCGGCCGGGATAAAAAGCCCCGGAGAAACAAATCCATACTTATCATCAATAAGTCGGATCAGTGCCTCGGCAGATACGAACTTCATCTTCCTTGCATCATATATAGGCTGGTAATACATCTGAAATTTCTTCTTCTGTATCGCATCTGCGATAACATCATCAAGCTCGCTCTTAAGCTTGAAATCATCACTGTTAACTATCTCCGAAAGCATGACAGCTCTCTTTTCATCGGATAAAATATTATTAAGGGTACTCTCGAAGTTCACCACTCCTTCATATCCGTCGATATCCTCAGGACATCTCACAATACAGCAGCGGCAGTCAAGCTCGGTTTTAAAATGCTGTACCTCGAACGGTCTGTTCAGGTTTTCGATCATTGCATCGGACATGGCAGTTATCGTCTCCATGTCATCTTCACCCGTAACAATCGCAAAAGTCCCATTCTGCAGATAATAAACATCTGCCTGCATCTTATACACGGTGCAGCAGTGGGTTATCTTTGACCCAATCTCCTTAAGCATCTGATTAAAGCGATCCATTCCAAGATATGTACGTAATACGGTACTGTTTATTACCGTCAGGAATACTATCCTGAATGTCCTCTGCGTTTCGAAAGACTTCCTTATCGCATCAAGCGAAGCTCCGTAGCTCTGCACTCCGCTCAAAGGATCCAGCATCTCCTCGCCACGTTGCAATATTGTGCTGATGATAAGTACAACAACCGCAGAGCCAAACATCTCAACCAGCAGATCGGGAAAAACAAGCTGTAGAACAACGGTAAAAAGAGAGACCGGAAGCTGTGTCATAAGCGCGAACAGTTTATCTCCCGAAAGAAGTCTTCTGTATTTGAGCATGATCCGCCAGCTGGCAATAATATATCCGATAGCTATGATATACAGTACTACCGAAGCAACACCTCTCTTATAATTGAAAAATTCATCAAAGTAGAAGATCAGTCGTGTAAACGGATTGGTAAGTATAAGAAGCAGACTGATACCGCACGGTATCGAGCAGAATAAACATTTTTTCCTGTCCGTAACATAAATATGCCAGACTCCGGTATAGGAAACTACATATAATATATAGACAACGGGAGTGATATTGCGCGACAGAAAATAAATATAATCAATAACGGCACGGATCACCAGATTATCTTCGGACACCGTGATCGCACCACCATACAGCCCGGCCAGCAGATCTGTAACTGTCGAAATAAATATGCACAGCATCATTATGCAGAAGAGCCTGTTGGAACGGCCTATATACAGTTTTCTGACAACTATTGACAGTGCAAGGATAAACAGGATTACCAGTGCACATATATCAAAATTGAGTATACCCATCAAATTCCCCCCACAGTCCTTTTCAGGACTGTATGCTAACTTTATTTAATTATAAGTTTATCGTAACTGTTCTGAACAGTTACAGTTTATCACATTTCGGGGCAAATAAAACATCTAAATTTGTAAATTTTCAGATTTTTTCAAATATTTTATCGACTTGTTTTATTTAAGTAAATTATTCCCTCTTCTTTCAGCCATTTCCGACAGGCTTTATAGTCCGGGATCACAGAACCCACCAGACTCCAGAAGCGTGCGGAATGGTTCATTTCCCTGCGATGACAGAGCTCGTGAACCACCACGTAATCCTGTACATGCCCGGGTGCCTTCATAAGCATGCAGTTGAAATTAAGGTTACCCTTTGATGAGCAGCTTCCCCACAGCGTCTTCTGGTTTTTTATGGTGATCCTTCCGTAGGTCACCCCGAGTATCCCGGCATAATACGCAACCTTTTTCGGTATTACCCTCAGCGCTTCATCCGCAAGATCGCGAAGCTCCCATCTCCCGATCGGTTCAACAGCCTCAGTCCTTTTATTTCTTTCCTTTACTTTCTCTATATGTTTATCTATCCACGAAGCCTTCTCTTCAACAAAACGCCTTATCTCACGCTCCGGCATTCTCATCGGAGCACGCACAAGAAGCTTCGCATCATCTGTAATCTCTATTGCAAGCGAACGCCTTCTGCTTCTGATTATATTGTAATCATTTTCCATTGTTCATTTCCATAAGCTCGCGAACTTCATCCTTCATGAGGGAGCCTCTTTCATCAAGCATCAGTTCACCTTTGAACTTCATATAATTATCACAGCCGTATCTGGCGATAAATCTCGAAGTGTACGAATTAACGGTCATTTCCGTCACAAGTATGAGCATCTCGTTTCCGCCTTCAAATGCCTTTTGGGCATAGTCAAACAGTGACTCCAGCTCTCCTTTTATCTGTACGCTGGTATCCTTTACCGTCTTAAGCTCACTGTTATATCTGCTCCTTATTACCTCAAAGGGTTCATCCGACTTAAGTGCTTCCTTATAGGCTTCCTCCATGAATCTTATGCAAAGCCTTTTTATCCTCTCATCTTCTTTCGATACCGCTGAAGCTTTCTTCATCGATTTAAGATCATTTCTCAGCTTATCATTTACCGAAAGCATTCCGGTAAGTACACTGTCCCTGTTTCCGGCATCCCCGGCTCCCGGATTAAAGGTCTTGAGCATCGGATTAAGTGCAACCAGATAATCCGCGTCATTAAGATTTGATCGGACATCTGCTATTACGCGGTCCATAAGCATGGACAGGAGCGAAAGCCTCTCATCAAAGCCAGCCTTTTTGGCTCTTTCTGTTATCTCATCACTTATTTTTCCTTTAAGGATATCTTCTACATGGTAATCACGTTTATACTTGCAGTACAGTTCGTAATAAGCGCCAAACTCCTTTACCACGGAATCGTTACGGATATACTGGTCTATCAGGGTATCGTCAATGCTCATGCCCGCATCCTCGTACAGCCTGATCATCTGCGACAGATCTTCCCACCCTCTTGCAGTAACATAAGCCCTGCCGTTCACCGTGTTCTCAATAAGATAGAAGTATTCCTTCTTAAGATCAAGGAAGCTGATTATTGCGGGGTGTACGCCCTGTTCAAGTGCATACTCCTTCCATGTCCTGTAATCCGCTTCAACATTCATTACCTTTAGCCTGTCAAGTATGGCTACATCGAATTCGCGGACCGACTTGTTGAATTCGGGAGGATTACCGGCCGTCACTATCACCCAGCCGTCAGGCACACGATGCCGTCCGAACACTTTATACTGCAGGAATTGCAGCATTGACGGTGCCAGGGTTTCGGACACACAGTTAATTTCATCAAGGAACAGTATCCCCTCCTTAATCCCTGTCTCCCGCATGATCTCGTAGATACTGGCTATGATCTCACTCATGGTATATTCGGTTACATCATATGACATTCCCTCATATTCCTCATGCTTGATAAACGGAAGTCCTATCGCCGACTGTCTGGTATGATGTGTCATCGAATATGACACAAGAGCAATGTTAAGTTCCTGGGCTATCTGCTCCATAATGGCCGTCTTTCCCACACCGGGCGCTCCCAACAGGAATACCGGACGCTGATTGACAACCGGTATTTCATACTCACCAAACTCTCCCTTTGTAAGATACAGCTTTACCGTCTGTTTGATGTATTCCTTTGCCTGTCCTATGTTCATTGTTTATCCTCCACCAATTCCTCTTCCAACAGCTCTACACGGATACCCCACCAGGGGACCTCCGGCCGCATTTCATCATGCTTCACAAATACAAACATGCTGTCATAACCGGGTGCTTTGGAAGGATATATCCCGTAGCCGTCCGTGAAATAAATAAGCCCCTTAAGCTCGGTGAATTCACCGTCCTCCACCAGCTGATCCACATATTCAAAGGCAGGGCGGAAATCCGTTCCCCCGTATCCGGTCAGCTTCCCGTGCGCTATGTAATCATCAAAATCCTTTTCACTGCTTATCTTTGTGTCCGAACGCACCTCACTGTCGCACTGTACGATATGAACATTTATCTTATTCGAAAAGCTCTCACTTCTCTTAAGTATATCATAAGTCTTCCTGAGGAATGCTTTCACAGTTGCTCCCATGCATGATGCGGATGTATCTATCACTATCGCAAAGTCATGCACCCGTTTCTCATCCCCCCACTCAAGCGGTTCGATAAGAGGCATATTCCCGTAATGCATAAGTCCGTATGTATAATAAATGTAGTCAAACTCCTCATCATTGACCTTGATCTCTTCTCCCGTTACAGCGAACTGTTCAAGCAGACGTCCGTAATCATATCTCTTTCTTGTTGTATCAATGAGATTCTTAAGCAGACTGTCGGAACGGCCTGATGCCTTTGAAAAGGTTCCCAGATCCGTCTTTATCCTTCTGCTTATCTTCTCCCAGGCCTGCTCGGATATCTCATAGTTCTCGACCTTCCTCCAGTAAATATGCCGATCCTGTGCGAACAGCTCCGAAATCTTAAGCTTATCAACCTTGGACAGAGGATTAACAAGAAAATATTTGTACAGCCGTTCTGCGCTTATGATTTTTACCTCTTTTGAAAGTCCGCGCATAAGCTGTTTACGGTCACTGTCATTCCCAAGCGAGAATGCGGGAACATCAAGCTCCATGATCACATTTTCCACTGCAATATCACAGGCAATATCCCATATCTCATCATCAAGCTTATCATAATTAAAGGAATGATTGAACACGCAGTGCAGAAGCGAATGAAGGAACTTGCGTGTAAGAGAATTGTCATCCTCAAGATAGGATCTGAGAACATATCCGCTGTCGTAAAAGAAGTGTCCGCCGTCAGTAGCGACACCGGACAGACCGGGCTTTTCTTCACATTTAAGCCGGTTTATCGCAACATCCATAAACCGCATATTAACTATGACGGTGTCGGTTGAGAGCCGCATGAGTTCTGCGGCTTTTGCGGTTATCATGGCGTCTTTGTCTTTTGTTAACAACGCGGTCCCCCTTATGATATATATTGTAAGAAGTACTGCCGTACTTCTTTCTAATACGCTCGCCGCTTAGGCATCATAAGGCATCCACCGCTTTGCGGTCCCCCTTATGATATATACAGGAAAAGCAGATGCCCTTAACATCTGCTTCCCTTCATCCCATTATAGTCTGTTGGCCTTCAAAAGGATCCCCTCACCCTTAGAAGGAAATTTATATTATATCCGTACTCACTTTGATACGGCAATACTCTGCAGATGTATTGCAGGATCAAAGATACGGATCATAATCCTGCCCCGTTTAAGATCGATATCAGGATTCAGCCGAATGTACAAAACCCTCGTATGCCCTCTTAAGCATATCCTCTATCTCCTCAGTCTCCATGCTTACGCGTTTACTGGTGACAAGAGTGGCTACGCCGTGAGTGAACATCCAGACCATCTTAAACACTTCCTTTTTCTTCTCCGGGCTGAGCTTCTCAGTCCTCGGAAGGTTTTCAAGCAACTCATTGCAGTCACCCTGTTGAAGAAATTCATGAAAGTCTTCCGTTTCGTACTCATCAATATCCGCTATCAGTTTGAATAAATGTTTTTCTTTACAGGCCATTTCGATATACGCCATACCCATTGACAGATATACCGGCTTTCCCTTCGTCCTGCTGCCGAGCATATGATCCGAAAACAACTCCGCACTTTTATAGAAGAGTTCTTCCTTCAGCATTTCCATGTTTTCATACGCACGGAATATCGGCTGTGTGGAACTCCCCAGTCTTTCCGCAAGCTTCCTTGCGGTAACATTGGCGAACCCGCTTTCCCTGGTCATTTCAAAGGCAGCATTAAGCACCATGACCTTGGATACTTTCTCTTTTGGAGGCATGTGATTTCCCCTTCTTATTAATTACCGCACCGGTTCCCTACTCCGATGCAATACTCCTCTTTGCACCCGTTAATGCCGGGTTGCTTTCCCCTTAGACATGACTACATTTCAACGATATGTATCGAAGTTATGCATTCTTGTTATATAACGATGTTATTGTACTATAAGCCCCAAGCAGTGTCAAGAACTTATTTTTAAAATCCCTCTGAATATTTCTGCCATGTATGATACTTCTTATCATTCCGCCTGTCAGGGATATCATACCTTTCTTTCAGTTTTTTACCCAGCAGATGTGTGTATTTTACAGCACCCCAGTAATTAAGATGCGAAAGGTCATTGAAATCCTCATTAAAATCGAGCCCGATCAGGTCATAATCCATGTTTGCGTTCCAGAACGGGATGCCGTTTTCATCTGCGATCTCTTTTATCCTGTTAAAGGTTTTTTCATCCTCTTCCGTCATAATATACGGTGACACAAGCAGATACAGTTCAATGTCCATGCTCTTTGTATACTCTATGATCCGGTTCAGATAGAGCTCCGACTTGTCGGTAAGCCCGGAGCATTCATCCGTTCTGTGAACCGGCTTTTCCTGCGGAATCCTTTCGTAGAACGGGGTAAAACCTTTATAATACGGTAATTCTGCATATTTCCTGAACGGAAATGAAAAATCATAGGGTTCCAGCGAAAATATCCTGTCGTGATAATATACAAAATCCGGAAAAAATTCTTTATATTTATCGGGCTCAGCGCTGACCCTTAAGAGTTGCAGTTTATTGAGCGAAAATCTCATCCCGCTCAGATTCTCCGGGAGCCAGGGATACTGGTAATCATCCTTGAAGCGTGCCGGCGAATAAAGTTCCAGCACCACCACCTTCGGATCCTGGTATTTTACGAATTCCTTCAGGTAGTGGTATGCACCCCAAAGCGGCTGTTCCGCAGCACTGTAATCATAAGCTGCAATTCCGTATTCCTTCCACAAAACAGCAATATCTATATCACAGTGAACATGACTAGAGCCCATCATTACAACATCCACGGAGTCTCGCGGCTGAAAATACAGGCCACGCGCCTGATCTACCCCATGCATGGATTTAATGCACAAAACTCCGTCTATATACCATAACGTAAATACTGTCAGCAGTATAAAAATTATCTGAACGATCCTTTTCCTCATATACACTCCGTCTAAAAATCCATATACATGAACATTGAAGCATCATATCCGGTTCCGTATATTCCAAAAATAAATATAACTATGATCGCAAAATAAAGAAACAGATACCTCAGTACGTAATTTCCCTGCGCCACAACTTCCGGAAAAGGCTTCTCTCTTATGTATCCTTTAAGATCCATCACAAATGCCATTACAATGCCCAGTATTATCAGACACAGTCCGGACCATTTCAGCTCCATTATCTGCATATCCACCATGAATGTTTTATCCGGATTGTTCCGCCTCATGATCGCCATGATATATCCTAATGCATTTCTTAAACTCGACTGTCCGAAGAATATCCACGCAACGGAAACACTTAAGAAAGTCATTATGCGTTTAATGATATGATGGATTTTTATTCCCGATCTTATAAGAAAAGCGTTCCATACGGAATACAGACCGTGCAGCAGTCCCCAGGCGATAAATCCGAGCGAATTACCGTGCCAGATTCCGCATATAAAAAAGACGATCATCATGTTGATGCATCTGCGTATGAATCCTTTTCTGTTGCCGCCAAGCGGAATGTAGACGTATTCCCTTAACCATAAGCTTAGCGAGATATGCCACCTTCGCCAGAATTCCGATATATTGTCGGACAGATAAGGAGAGAAGAAATTCTGTGTAAGCGTAATATCGAACAGCTTCGCAACTCCGATGGCAATAGCGGAGTATCCGGCAAAATCACAGTATATCTGCATCGTATACAGAAACGACCCTATTATAAGCCATATATATCCATGATTTACGTAATCACCGAACAGATTCCCGGCGTATATACCCATCCTGTCACCTATGACAGTTTTCATAAGATATCCGTATACCAGATAGGTCATGGCTCTCGATAGCCTGTCTTCATTAAACAGCTTCGCTTTTTTGACTGTGTCAAGCTGCGAAAGAAAATCTTCTGCCTTCTCAATGGGACCGCTTACGAATTTGGGAAAGAAACACATATAAAGAGCAAAGCGTACCAAATTTCTCTCAGCCTTTACCGATCCTTTTTTTATATCTAGGATGTATCCGATCGCCTGAAAACCGTAATATGAAAAACCTATCGGAAGTATCAGGTTTCTGAGTATCGCATCCCTTGCATCTACGGATATGGGAAGCTTATGTATATATCCGGGAATAAACTTTATAACAAGCATCGCGAGTATCATAAGTACCACGAATGCTGCTGCCGCACGGTTCTTTTTCTTCGGATCGTCCGGAGACATTCTGTCAAGCAACAGACCGGCAGCATAGACGATCAGAGTTGATACAACAAGAAAATACAGAGACCTCAAGTCAAGATAAGCCGCATAAAACAGGCTTGCGAAAAGCAGCACATACAATCTGGCGCCTTTCCCAAGACAATAGAACAGTACAGTTACCGTGAATATAAAGATAAATGTAAATAATGAAAATGTCATTCCACGCCTTTCTTTACTAAACCCCCAAATAATGATACACTGATGATGGGGACGACCAATTATATAAAATTATTAATAAGGAGCACACATGGACAACACGGAAATGCGCACGCTTTACAAGCTTATCATACTCTATATTCTTTCCAAGGTTGACTACTCGATCACAAGAACCCAACTGTTTGGATATATGCTGGACAAGGGCTACACGGATTACTTTACCCTGCAGGCTGTCATGTCCGAACTTATTGACAACGGGTTGCTGGAAACGAAATCAGCCCGCAATGCAACCCATCTCCTTATGACGGGAAAAGGGCGCGAAACCTTTGAGTATCTTGAAAATGATATAAGCGAATCCATACGTAATGAAATCGACACCTATCTCACCGAGAATGCAGTTCAGCTTCGGAATGAGGTATCCATCTCCGCTGATTATTACAAGACAACCTTCGGTGAATATGTTGCGGAATTAACCGCCAAAGAACGAAACATAGACCAGCTCAGCATTAAGATCACAATGCCTTCGGAGGAAGCTGCTGCCGAGATATGCAGCAACTGGCAAAAGAAAAATCAGGATGTATACGCGTATCTGATGGGGACGTTATTGTAAGTTGTTTTTATTTTTCTGTCATCCTCAATCTACGCATATGATCCTTAATCTTCACCTCGTATCCGTTTCCCGACGGCCTGTAGAATTCCTTCCCGTCAAGCTCATACGGCAGATACTGCTGCTCCACGTAATGGTCCGGGTAATCATGCGCATACAGATATCCCTGTCCGTGGCCAAGCTTTGCTGCACCCTTGTAATGTGCATCCTTCAAATGGACAGGTATTGTTATATTCGGAGTTTCCTGAACAGCCCGCATTGCCTCTTCTATTGCAACAACACTAGAATTGCTCTTCGGCGCGGTCGCAATATATGCAACGGCCTGTGAAAGTATGATCTGCGCTTCGGGCATGCCCACACGTTCAACTGCCAGTGCCGCGTTTGTTGCGACAACAAGTGCCTGCGGATCGGCATTTCCGACATCCTCGGCAGCACATATCATCATCCTTCTGGCAATGAAGGTCACACTTTCCCCCGCATTCAGCATTCTTGCAAGATAGAATACCGCCGCATCCGGGTCTGAACCTCTCATCGATTTGATAAAAGCCGAAATAGTATCGTAATGATTATCTCCGCTCTTATCATATTTGACAACCCTCTTCTGTATACACTCCTGTGCAACATCAAGCGTTATATGTATCTTTCCGTCGTCACTTCTTCCGGTGGTCAGGATACCGAGTTCGACAGCATTAAGAGCGGTACGTGCATCACCCTCCGCCATATCGGCAAGATGCTCGGATGCATCATCATCAATGACCGCACCGTATGCTCCCATACCCTTTGCTTCATCATAAACCGCCCTTCTTATAAGCTCTTTGATATCCTCTTTATCAAGCGGCTTCAGTTCAAAGATTATCGAACGTGAAATAAGAGCACCGTTGACCTCAAAATAAGGATTCTCGGTCGTGGCACCGATGAGGATCACGGTTCCGTCCTCCACAAAAGGAAGAAGATAATCCTGCTGCCCCTTGTTGAAGCGGTGTATCTCATCTATGAACAGGATGGTCTTTTTGTTGTACATCCCAAGAGTATCCTTAGCCTTTGCCGTAACCTCCTCCATATCCTTCTTG
>JAEEGL014306293.1_pt1 | contig 10621 bp, 8 predicted proteins | sample 9134231 | NCBI WGS metagenome assembly JAEEGL01 (sample SAMN16246548, study PRJNA631951) | gut metagenome | biome: gut microbiome; feature: rumen; material: fiber-attached | host: Bos | place: Iran: Karaj | collected 2018-10 | reverse complement strand
AGCTTTTAACTTTTTAGCAATTGGATGTTTCTCATTAATTTCAAGAACAGTATCTGCTTTAATACCCATATTATTAGGCATCGCATCAAATACCTTTTGCATCTCAATTGAAACATCACCTTTACTAGTTAAAGATACAGGATGCTTTTTTAATCTATTAGTAAATTTAACTTCACTAACATCTACTAATAAATCATTCATAAAATCTAATAATTTTTTATTTTTAGTATTTGCTTTTTCAGTCTTTTCTTTTTCTTCATCAGACTCTAAGTCTAAGTCACCACTTTCAATATTTTGGAATTTCTTTCCTTCATATTCTTGAATAGCTGTTATACAGAACTCATCAACATATTCAGTTAAATAAAGTATATCAAATCCTTTTTCTTTAACTTGATCTACAAGTGGCATATGATCAATCTTATTGATAGAAGAACCTGCTGCATAATATATTTTATCTTGATCACTACTCATATTTTTAACATATTCATCAATAGTAATTAACTTTTCTTCTTTACTAGAATAAAACATTACTAAGTCTTTTAACTTATCTTTATCTACACCAAAATTATTATAAACACCATATTTAATTTGAACACCAAATGTCTTAAAGAATTCAATATATTTTTCTCTTTCATCTTTAAGCATTGCTTCTAATTCTCTTCTAATTTTACTTTCAATGTTTTTAGCAATTAAATTAAGACTACGAGATTCTTGTAATGTTTCTCTAGATATATTTAAAGGTAAGTCTTCACTGTCAACAACACCTTTAACAAAGCTGAAATAATCAGGTAATAAATCAGCACATTTATCCATAATTAATACTCCATTAGAATATAGAGCTAATCCTTTTTCATAACCTTCTTGATAATAATCAGCTGGTGCATGAGATGGTATAAATAATAATGATTTATATGAAGTTACTCCCTCTACACTACTAGTAATTACTTTTAGTGGAACATCAAAATCACTAAATCTATCCATATAATAATTCTCATAATCAGCATCTTCTACTTCAGATTTATCTTTCTTCCAAATAGGAACCATACTATTCAATGTTTCAACTTCTTTATGTTCAACATACTCTTTACTATCTTTATCTTTTAAATCTGAATGAACCATTTCCATCTTAATAGGAAAACTAATATAATCAGAATATTTCTTTACTAAAGATTGAATCTCATATTGATCTAAATACTTATCATAATAATCATCTTCAGTATTATCTTTTAAATGAAGAGTAATCGTTGTACCATTATCTTCTTTTTTACCTTTATCAATTGAGTATCCATCTACTCCTTCACTTTCCCAAACATAAGCTTGTTTAGAATCTATACTTTTAGATTCAACAGTTATTTTATCACTTACCATAAAAGCAGAATAAAAACCTACTCCAAATTGACCAATAACATTCATCTTTTCATCAGTAGTCATATTATCTTTAAAATCTAAAGTACCACTCTTCGCAATAGTACCTAAGTTTTCTTCTAACTCTTCTTTAGTCATTCCAATACCATTATCACTAACAGTAATGATTCTCTCATCTTTATCAAAAGCTAAATTAATAGTTAAATCATCTCTATCACAACTAATCTTATCATCTGTTAAACTACGATAATATAACTTATCTAAAGCATCACTAGCATTACTAATTAACTCTCTTAAAAATATATCTTTATTTGTATAAATAGAATTAATCATTAAATCTAATAATTTTTTAGATTCACTTTTAAATTCATATTTTTCCATAAATTCATCTCCTTTAATATCACTAATAATTTTTATAACACTAATTTTAGCAGTTGTCAAGAAGGAGTGCTAAAAAAGGCATAAAAAAAAGAGCATTACTGCTCTTATAGTATTTCTACTTCATCATCATAATCAATACTCTTACTATAGATTGGAGTTACTTTAACTTTATTAGAATGTTCTTCTACTTCAACATCTTCTAAATTGATTTCAACACTAGTATTAATGTTTGCATCACTAAATATATCATTCTCTATAGCATTATCAAAATATGAATCTTCTTTCTTGCCAAGAGGCACTCTTATAACATCAGCATAATCATCACTTAAATCACTTGGCTTAGTTATTGGAACTCTAATAACCTCTTCAAATTCATCATATCTATCACTTGAATAAGTTAATGGTACTCTGATGACTTCTTCCTCTTCATAATCTATCTTACTTACTGGTACACGAATAACTTCTTCCTCTTTCTCTTTTTGTCTAAATTCCATAACTTTATCATATGGAATTGATATTACGTCATTTAAACTATCATCTGAAGTTTCACGTTTTAGAGGTACTACAATTACTTCTTCCATATCTTCATTACTTGGAGCAGTATATGGAGCAACTACTACATCAGGTTCATTTCTTTCTTCATTAACTTCAAATTGATTAACATCAACATTTTCCACAGTCGGAGTATCAGCTTTAACTTCAAATTGATCAACATCTAATGGTATATCAACAACAGGTTGTCCCCCAATACTCATAGGTGGAGAAACAAAATTTTGATTTTCTAAATTATTATTAACATTAAATTTATCAACTTCAACTACAGTATCATTTTTAACCTCTGTCTCAGCTGGTAATTCTACATCTTGCTTAATCTCTTCTTTAACAGGCGCTTCTGCGATTGTAACTTCGGCTGGTTCAAATGGAGCTGGTTGGAATGACTCAGCTGGTGCAGCAGGTGCTTCAACAGGTGCAACAGGAGCAGGTGCTTGAGGAGCCTCAACTGGTGCAGTCTCAGCTGGTGCAACTGGTTTTTCTATAGCCTCCTTTAATTTAGCTGGAACCTTTTCTTTCTTCTTATCTGGTTTCCATAAGAACACTAATATTAATAAAATAATACAAGCAACTAAAGCTATAATAGATCCTTTATTAGCAAATAAGAAATCCCTAGCTCCATTTACTTTCATTACTACTTTTCCTTCTAAATTTTCACTACAAACAACAGTAGAACTCTTAGCTAGTTTTAAACAATCATTAACTCTTCCTTTAACAGAATCAGTACTTAAATCAGTACTATTAACTCTAAAACTAACATTATCATATAGGATAACATCATTAATATTAACATCTTTAACTAAATAATAATCATACTTATTATCAATAGTCATCAACTTATAACCAAATAAATTTATATGTTCATTACTTGTTCTATACATAACATTATTAATATTAAATAAAACAATAAAAGCAATAACTAAAACACATAAAAATATTCCTAATCCTCTTACTATTTTCATATTATCGTTCTCCTATATTAATACTTTATTATCATATAATAATCTACACTAATTATACAATATCTTTTTTAAATAATAAATAAAAAAATAGAAAAAGCACCTATTTAAATAATAAATGCTTTATTTATCAAATATTTTAATTATTTTTTTCACCAACATGTTTTCTATATATTTCAGATAATCTTTCACGATTAACAATTTTATCAATACCATAATCTTTCACTAAAGTATAAACTTCTATTAAAGCTTCATCAATTCTATCATCTACTCTAGCTCTTTTTCTTACTTTCATCCAATAATCAAGTTGCGAACCATCATTCCAATCATCACCATCATATACTATTCCTGCAGCCAATTCATCACATACCATCTCAGCAAAATATTTATATGGCATTAATATTTCAGGTTTTTCTAAATCATAATCATACCAATATTCATAATGATGTTTATTTCTTCCTTTATGATGTAACCATGCTTTAGAATAACCTTCTTTTCTTTTAGCATCTTTTATTGGACTATAAGTACCTTTATTATAGTACTTTACCCCTTCCCAAAATTCAGTAAAACTATACTTAGATAAGTCATGAGCTAAACCTTGAAGAGGTATCCCAGCTTTGCAACATAATCTAAAAACAAGGAAGCGATGCCTATTAACAGTACGCAAATGTCCAAAGAATTTTCTAATCTTCATATTATCACCATATTCAGTTTATCAAAAAAAATAGCAATTAACAATTTAAAAAAGTTGATTTTTTACTAAAAATAGGTTAAAATATAGTAGTCATTTAAATAAATGGCGTCATTGGTGAAGTGGTTAACACGCTAGTTTGTGGCACTAGTATGCAAGAGTTCGATTCTCTTATGACGCCCCAGTGGAAATGTAAAAGGACTTGTAAAAAAGTCCTTTTTATGTTATTATGTATGTAGCAAGAAATCTTGCATAAATTAAAAATGGGAACATTCAGTTTCGCAAGTTGAATGTCTACCCAATTAATGTGCAGACATTTAATCTATGAAGATTAGATGCCTTTTTTTATTACTATAATCAAAATGATTAAAAGGAATAAAATGATAGAGATGAGCTTTAAAACTTTTATGATAAAAGTTTTAGTTTTCATTTTATCAAACCTCCTTTCTTCTAGAAGATAAGAAGGTAGACATCCAACAACTAAATGTTCCTAATTGCAATATAGCATTACCACAAATAAAAAACAATCGAACAGACACAATTTTGTCATATTTTTCAACATTATAAATATAAAAAGGACACCTTTTTATGTTATTATATATTTGATAAAGAATTGGAGGAAATATGTTAAGAAAACCAATGATGATAATTTTTTCATTAATAGGAGTAATTATACTAGTAACCGCAATCATAAATCTATATATAGTTTTAAGTACTAAAAAACAAATAAACAAAAAACTAAACAAAGAAGAAAACTATGATTCCATAATAATATTAGGTGCTGGAGTTTGGGGAGACTCCCCTAGTCCAATGTTAAGAGATAGATTAGAAGAAGGAATTAAACTATATCAAGATGGAGTTGCTTCTAAGATACTTATGTCAGGAGATCATGGAAAAGAATCTTATGATGAAGTTAATATTATGAAAGAATATGCTATAGAAAGTGGCATACCTTCAGAAGATATCTTTATGGACCATGCAGGCTTTTCAACATATGAAAGTATCTATAGAGCAAAGAAAATATTTAAAATAAAAAAAACAGTAATTGTTACTCAAAAATATCATCTATATAGAGCCTTATATATATCTAACAAACTAGGATTAACTGCTTATGGAAAAGATACTAATAGAACTTATAGTGGTCAAATGTATAGAGACATTAGAGAATATCTTGCAAGAGATAAAGCGTTTGTAAATTGTATATTTAAACCAAAACCAACTTATTTAGGAAAAGAAATTCCAATAACTGGAAATGGAGATCAAACAAACGATAAAAAAAGTTATGATAATTCATAACTCTTTTTTATTGTATATTAATACTATCTTTCATTATCTCATGAGACCAAGATATTTTATTTACTCCTGGATTATCAGATAATGTATTAATTAATGGATCTAAGAATTTAATATTTTTACTTATAAATACAAAGTTTAAATAAACCGTTCCTTTATTAGTAAAACTCTTTTCAAAACTCTCCATAGTAATACTATCTTTATTGACATTATCCATAATTAGATTTCTAATACCTAATTCATTTTCTTCGTCACAACCTATTTTAATACTACACTTATGGAAGACAACATCTTTTTTTCTCTCCTCTTTATGAGTCCATGTTCTTAAAGAAATATTTGCGATTAGTATTAAAACAGTACCAACTACTGCTTCAAAAAGTAAACCACCAGCGCAAAGTACTCCAACACTAGAAACACACCATAAAGTAGCCGCTGTATCTATACCAATTACTTTATTACCATTTTGTAAAATAACACCTGCACCTAAGAAACCAACACCAGTAACTACAGCAGCAGCTATTCTCATTTGATCACCATCTATATTACCAAAAGAAAAATAAACAAATAAGAACGAACCTAAAGCAACCAATAAATTAGTTCTTATACCTATTACTTTATAATGATATTGTCTTTCTAAACCCAATATACTACAAAGTACTAAACAAAAACATATTCTAATCAAAAAACTAGCCATATTAATACCCCTTATACATATATATTATATTTTTTTAATATCTTTAATAACTTTTTACTTTCTTTACTACTATTTGTAATCTTATTATCTCCTTTACCAATTAAGATTATTTCTATATCATCTTTTACCATAGAAATAGTTATTTCACCATAATCATTCATTTCATTTTTAGTAGTATATTTTTCATTAATAAGTTCTCTATATTTTAATATTTCAGCTAAATCTTCAGAACTTATTGTTTCAGCTTTTCTTACTAAACAATCATTCGAATTATAAGAATGACTCTCACTACAATTGAATAAATAGATATCTCCACTATCCATAACAACTTCTCCATAGTAAGCATAAGACCAAGCAAAATTAGAATAAGAATATTCGATTAATTTATTATCACTATTATTAATAAACTTAGTTGTTGCATTAACATTAGACATTCTAGGATAATGAATACTCATATTTCCAATCTTATCAGTTCTATCATCATTATTATATATTATTATAATTAAAACTATTAATATTAATAATATAATTCCAAATACTAATAATGGAATATTATTCTTAATAGACTTTTTCTTATTCTTCATTCCTATCACCTAATAAAATTATATCATAAAAAAAGATATTAATTATATCTTTTTATTAACTTTGATACTAAAAATGAACCACTTATTACTAATAATAATCCAATTATTAATGATATTTGGCTTTCTGTAGCAGCAGTATTACCAACTGCAACTATTTGATGGCCATGACTAGATCCAGGAACTCCAGAAGAACCATCTCCACCACCAGTTTCGTCATCCATCTCAGAAGCAAGATCATCACCTAAAGTAGATAATTGAGCAGTTTGTATATATTCTTTCATTCCTGAAACTATACTAAACATAATAGCACTATCTTCATTAGCTGGATTCTCAATATTAAATTCACTTCCTGAAGAAAATACACCATAATTGAATGCAAATATTGCAGCAAGATCTTCTCCACTAACATCTTCATACATTTCAAGAGCTTCATAATCACTATCAACCTCTTCACCAGATGAAGCAGCATCATAATAAACAAATACATTTAATATTTGTGATGTTGTAAATGCACCTTCAGTATTTAGAGATGCAGGTACCATAGCTGCAGGTGTATAATCATTTGCTGAATCAATTATTATAGGATATTTATGCATAATATATCCATACGAATTAACTTTAGTAAATAAAGAATAACTAGATGGATAATTAGGAATTGAATATTCAACTGAAATATCACCAAAATAAATCTTTGTCTTATCTATATTTTGCTCACTAATAAATTGTGAAATATTATTTTTCCCAATATTAGTATCTAATTCTACTAATTTCATATTCATACTCTTACTAGCATCTATTTTAAAACTAGTATTAGTTAATCTATCATTAGTTATAGAAAAACCACCTTCACCCATAGGTAATTCAAAAGTATGAACCAATTCTCCATAGTATGGATCACCTTTATCCATATCATATAAATGCATAACTAATTTATTAATAGAAACATTAACATCACTACTACTTAATGAACTAACATCATATGCTTTAACATTAACTGTTCCTACAAAAAGAAACATAAGTGCAATAATTGTTAAATATATATATTTTCTCATATTATCACCTATTTTAATTATATAATAACAAAAAGCATTGTAAATAATTTAAAAAATAAAAAAACTAGTATTTACGTAAACTAGTTTAAACATAATCTCAATAATTCATGATCACTTATACATATAGTTTCATGAGTTGCTGAAAGTTTATCTGCTATACAAACTATAACAGTTTCTTTATATTTAGGTAAAGCAATATTAACAGGAAACATATGCTTAATAATAATATCTTTTTCTATGTTACCTAAATCAAATTCTTTTTTAGCATTTTCATAAGCACGTCTAGCATGAGAAAACGCATGTAATCTATGAGATTTATCAGGAACATGCCAATCATATAAGAAAAAGTCATGTAATAGCGCTCCTCTAACTAAAGCTTTCATATCTATATCTAAATTAAAAGTCTTTGCTATTCTAATAGATAAATAACATACTTTTAAAGAATGCTCGTATACTGAAACATTTCCATGTTGTAAATAATTCTTTTCTTCAAGCATCTTAGTTGACTCTAATATATCTTTACCATAATGTCTAATAATATCTATAATTTCTGTATTCATGTCAAGCCTCCACAAACAATATACCACAAATTCAAGATTTATTAAACTCTCTTTACATAAAAAAGATTATACCAATTGTATAATCTTTTTATTCTACAGTAACACTTTTAGCTAAATTTTTAGGTTTATCTATATCACAACCACGTTTTAATGCTACATAATAAGCAATTATTTGTAATACAGGTACTACAAGTAATGGTTGTAATTTCTTATGAACCTTAGGTACAATTATTTGATCTTCATATTTAGAATCTTCTGTACCAACATATATAGGTTTAGCACCACGAGAGATGGCTTCTTCTAAATTAGATATCGTTTTATCGCGAATGAAGTCATCCGTAACTATTCCAAAGACAACTGTTCCATCTTCAACTAATGAAATTGTTCCATGTTTTAATTCACCAGCTTGATAAGCATCACTATGGATATAAGATACCTCTTTTAGTTTTAAACTACCTTCCATACATATTGCATAATCTATTTTTCTACCTATAAAGAACACATCATTTCTTTTATATATTTGATCAGCTAATTTTTTAAAGTAACCTGTTCTATCTAAAAGTACATTTAACTGTTGTGGCAATTTCTTTAAATCAGATAAATAATTATCATCAGGATTAAGTTTATATGATAATAAACTTAAAATTAACACTTGTAAAATATATGCTTTTGTTGTCGCTACAGCAACTTCTCTACCTGCTTCAATCAATACTTTATAGGTTGTTTCTCTAGCAATAGTAGATCCATCTACATTGACAATAGCCAAAGTATCAATATTATTTTCCATAGCCTTTCTCATTGCAGCTATAGTATCAGCAGTTTCACCTGATTGTGAAATTAATATTACTAAAGTCTTATCATCATAAATAATATTTCTATAACGATATTCACTTGCTACATCACATTCAACTTTAACTCCATCATCTTCAAAAAGATTCTTAGCTATCATTCCTGCATAATAAGCAGAACCGCATCCAATAATATGAATGTTTTTATATTGACTTAAATCTGGTAATGCATTCAAATTATTAGCATATTTATTAATCAACTTATTAACAAGAACAGGTTCTTCCATAATCTCTTTTAACATGTAATGATCATATCCATGTAGATCATTATCCTCTTCTGTTAGATTACTAGTCATAACTTCTCTTTTTATCTCTTGACCATCTTTTTCTAACTTATAACCATTCTCATCAATAGTAACTATTTCATTTTCACCTAACAATGAATACTTATTAGTATATTTTAAAATAGCTCCAATATCACTAGTAATAAAAGTCCCTTTATCACTAACACCTAATATTAAAGGAGATTGACATCTTACAGCATATAATTTATCACTATCATCACATATAATTCCTAAAGCATAACTACCTTTTAAATCATGAATTGCTTTCTCAATAGCCTCCTCCACAGAATTCTCATAATATGAATCTATAAGTGCGGCAATGACTTCAGTATCTGTGTTAGAATTAAATTTTACTCCTTTTGAAGTTAATTCATTTCTTAACTCTTCAGCATTTTCAATAATTCCATTATGTACTAAAGTAATTTTACCTACTCTATGTGGATGAGCATTTACTTCATTAACTTCTCCATGGGTAGCCCATCTTGTATGAGCAATTCCCATATCTGTTTTAATTAATTCAGTATTATTAACTTTGTTTTCTAAATCACTGATTCTTCCAACACTTTTAATAATTTGAATACCTTGTCCTTTTAAAGCAATACCACTACTATCATAACCACGATATTCTAATTTTTTTAATCCTGAAATTAAAACATCGATTACATTATTTTTACCTTTATATCCGATGATTCCACACATATAAAAATCCTCCCTAAAAGATATAGTGAGGATATATACTTTGTTATAATTTTGATTTTACTTTTTAATATATATCTAACGAATCACCTAATCCGTAGTAGAACCCGCCGAATTTTCGATAACTACTAACCTCGTCAACTATTATTAGTTCTGGCGCTATACAAGTCTTTACAACCTTTCACATACTTATATTTAATTTAATTCTAACATATTTCAAAAAAAGTATAAATAAAAAAGGAGATAGTTTACATTCCATCTCCTAATCTTTCTAAAGGATCTTTTCTCACTTCAAGCATTGCTTCTTCCTCTTTAAATATTTCATCAAATTCAGGAATTGCTTTTTTGATAACATCTGGATAAATTGCCTTACTATCTAAAATAGCTAATCTAAAGTCATTAATATTAACTTCATTTCTATTATCAAATAAAGCATTAGAGAAAGCTTGTTGTAACAAAGTTAAAGTAACATCTGGATATCTAGATCCAATTTCATAAATTCTCTTATATTCAGATGTTAAATCAGTTAAAAATTCCATCAATCTTCTCTTTTTAAAATCTGTGTATAAAAGTTTTGCTCCAGTTCTCTTCTCTATTTTAGGTAATGTACCAAGTAAGATTTGAACATTCTCATTTCTTGTTGGTTCACTAATATCTATTTT
>JAEEGL014150654.1_pt1 | contig 10621 bp, 12 predicted proteins | sample 9134231 | NCBI WGS metagenome assembly JAEEGL01 (sample SAMN16246548, study PRJNA631951) | gut metagenome | biome: gut microbiome; feature: rumen; material: fiber-attached | host: Bos | place: Iran: Karaj | collected 2018-10 | reverse complement strand
GTTTTCGGCAAGAAACGCCTCAATCGTATCCCAGCTTACGCGCCCGGCCTTTTCCTTCTGCGCGTAATACGCTTCCTGCTGGACGCCTGCGGCAATCTCCGCCTGGATTTTGTTCAGCCTGTCAATCTGTGCCTGGATGGCCGCCCGGTCATTTGCATCAAGGCTGCCGTCCTGCAGCGCGGCAACCATCTGCGCCCGGATGTTTTCGCCGATTTCCTTTGCTTCGTCGTAAAGTCCCTGATAGCTGTAATCAAGCAGCGCCGAAAGATTGTCGAACTGGTCTATCTCTTCCTTCGTTGCCTTCTTTCCGAACATCGCCTGCAGCAGGCTCAGGTCCCGCGCTTCCCCGTTCACGATCCCGTCCAGCGTAGCGGTTACGATATCGTTCCCGAGCTGCGTGAATTTGGCAAGGTCCTCCGGGGTGAACGTCTGATTCGTCAGCACTTTGTTCAGCAGGGCCTCGTTCATCTTTGTCAGCGCGTTTTCGTACTTTGCCTCCGCCTCATTGACCTTCTGAACCCAGGCGTCCATCGCCGTCTGTTCCTGCGTGAATTTCGTTTCAACCGAATCCACGTATTTCCCCAGCGATTCAATGTCTGCCTCCAGCGTGCCGAAATTGCTCTCAAAGTCCAGCTCCGCTATTTTTTCGAGATAGCCGAAGATGTAGGAAAGCGCACCGGCCGCGGCCACAATGATGGTGCCCCACAGTCCGAGCGCACCGACCATCTTGATAATTGCGCCCGCGCCAAGCAGGATTGGCCCGATGGTGCTCAGGGCCGTCAGCATATTGGTGATCCCCGATAATGCCGCCGGGTCCATGTTGTTCAGCCCGTCAACGATTTCACCCAGCCATCCGGCAACCTTTTCAATCTGCGGTGCCAGCGTCTCGCCGATTTTCCGCTCAAACTCTTCCCATTTGCTTTTGAGCGTTTCAATAGCGCCGGTGAGCCCGCTCATCATGATGTCGGCACCCTTTTTCGCGTACCCGTTGCTGCCCTCTATCCTGTCGTAAATCTCATCCAGTTCGCCGTTGCTCGCCGTGAGCAGGGAGAGTGCCGTCGCAATCGTCCGCGTCGGGAAGATGGATGCCAGCAGTTCATCCTTCGCTGCTTCATTCATGCCATCCGTCAGCGTGAACAGCTCCGAGAAAATTTGCTTGATCGGTTTGAGATTTCCCTGTGCATCAAAGGCGCTGAAACCGAGTCCTTCAAGCTGCTTTGCGGCCTTCGTGACGTTCTCATCCGCGAGCACCTGTTCCAGCTCTTCCACGTCGGCCCCCAGCAGATCCATCGCGTTCTCTGCCTTCGTCGTCGGGGCAATCAGCCGCATCATGGTGCTCCGCAGGGCAGTACCTGCCTTTGCGCCCGTCGTGCCGACGTTTGCCAGCGCCGCCAGCATCGTGAACAGTTCCGCCGTCGAATCGCCGAACTGCGCCGCCGATCCCATGCTGATAAATGCCTGGCCAAGCTCGTCAATGGTCGTCGCGCTGACATTCGCCGCCATGGCCCACTGGTCGATCATCGTCCCCATCTGGTCCATTGGCGTCCGCGTGGAGTTCATCATCTTGATGAGGTAGTCCAGCCCGGAGCTCAGGTCCATGCCGCCCGCCTGGGCAATCAGCATGGCGTTCGGGATGCCTTCCAGAATTTCCTGATAATTCCATCCGGCGTGCGCCGCCTCATTGATGGCTTTGCTCACGTCGTCCGTGTGGAAGATGGATGTGCTGGCCCATTGCACTGCCGCCTTGTCGAGCCCGTCCATGATCCGCTCAAGCTCCGTCGCGCTTTCCACCTGTGCGCTCAGTGCGTACTTCGCCGCGAGCATTTCATCTTCGTAGTTCCGGTAGATATTGACGCTTTCCGTCTCGAACTCCCGCGTTTTGGCCCCGATCTGGTCCAGCAGGGATCCGAGTTGCGTCAGATAATCGCTGATGGACTGCGCTCCGGATGTGACTTCACCGTTCAGCCGGATCAGCATCTCTTTAATGCTCTGTGCCATGCGCCCACCACCTTACTCTCATTTGCATTATTCTGTCCCGTGGCCTTCCTTCGGAACGTCCCCTTATTCAAATCTGCATTGTTCTGTCCCGTGGCCTTCCTTCGGAACGTCCGAAGGGGTTAAGGGGCGCAGGCTCCGGTGGAGCCTGCGTTGGGGAAAGCCCCCTTATTCAAATCTGCCGATGACAGCCCCGTGTCCGTCGTCGAACATAAAGAAATATACTTTCTCGTTCACCGCGTAGGGCTGCCCCGTGCCCGGCAGCGCCGGGATCCCCGGCGTCGTCAGCCCGTCCCGCCCGTAGCTTTTGACCGTATACAGTCCGGAGCTGACCGACACAACGATTCCCCGCTCAATCAGCGCCGCGTCCCGGCACATATGCTCTTTTTCCATGAAAGCCCTCCAAAGGCGAAAGCGTTTTCACTTATCGGATGGTCTTGATCACCCGCAGCAGCTTTGCCGTCGTGTTCTTTTCTTTCAGGTCGTGCTCCGCCTCTTCCACGATCCATTCCCCGTCCATGTCGGTCCCGCCGGAGATATGAACCCGCGCCAGGGCCCCCAGGGCCGTATTCAGTTTCGTGTCCAGCGTGATTTCCTCCGCCAGCCGGTTGTGATCCCGCAGCAGGTTCCGGGCCCAGCGCCCGGCGGTCATCTTGTCCGTCGCCGGATAGTCCGTCACGATGCGCACGTTATTCCCGCCTGCGCCGTCGTCTTTGGCCGTGGCTTTGGCCCAGGGGGACAGCACCGTCAGCCCGGTGTATTTCTGATTGTCCCGCCGCCGGTACTGTACGCCCTCCTGGCTGGCCTCTATCCGCATCCGGACCGTTGCCTCCTGTTCCTCTGCCCATGGCAGGTAGATGGCCCGGAAAACGCCGTTATAGGCCTTTATACGGAATCCCTCCGCCGTGGCGATCCGGTTGAGGAAGGCCGCGCAGCCTTCCCCCTTCCGCAGTGCGTAGGGGATCAGCAGATTTTCCTCCATGCCGAAGATTTTACCCGTCATCCCGCACTCCGCCGCGCACCGGTCCAGGATCGTCCGGAAATAGACGTCCTTGAAGCCTTCCCATGTTTTCCGGTTGGCCGTCGGGCTGACGCTGCTGGCAAGGATCCTGTATTTGTCCCGCTGCGGAATCACCGCCGTCAGGTACATGACCCCCGTCGTATATTCGCCGCTGGTGATCCGGATCCGGTCCCCCTCTTCCGGGGCCCATCTGTACCATACGGAGGCGCGGTCAAGCGTCAGTTCCAGCGAGTCGCTTCTGCCGCCCGCCGCGTCCCGGTGGATACATCCGGTAATCGTGCAGTTCCCGGTAATGTCCGTTCCGTTCCAGCTCAGACGCATCCCGCCGCCTCCTTTCAATCTTTTTTCATCAGTTGGTCACTTTTTCCGCGCTTCCATCTCTCTTTCAAGAACGTTCATCAGCGCCATTCTGAACTCAATGAACTCCTCCACCGTCAGCGCCATCAGCTCGGTATAGCTGGTGTAGCTGAACCGGCAGCACTCAATCACGTTTTCGAGATATGACTGCTTGCCACCAGGGAGGAAAGTTTGAAAAAAATCTTGGCAATATTAATGGCCGCAATGGCGTCCAGCCCGCCGATCCGCTCCCGGATATCCGTGGCGTCCAGCCCGCCCTGCGTCGGCTGGCACTTCGCCGCAGACGCCGCGAACAGGTTCAGCGCCTGCACGTCCGTCAGGTCAGAGGTCCGCAGTGCGCCGGAATTCTTCTCTCCGCCAAAGTAGTCCAGCGCCCGCGCCAGTTCCAGGCCCTTCATGGCCATAAAGTCATAGGTCAGCTCGTTGTATATGTTCTCCCCGTCCTCGATAGGCTCCATCAGTTCCAGCTTTCCGCTCCGGATTTCTTCCAGGGCCTTCTTCGGGTCAAATTCCGTCTTTTTCGTTTCCTGAACGTTCGTGTTTTCACTCATGGTTCCGACCTCCGAATCATTTTTGTTGTTATAAAAAATTCCCGGGCAGGATCATACCCACCCGGGAACTGCGAACCCCGCAGGGTTAGGGGACGCCCGCATTGCGGGCGGTGCCCCCAATGCACTACCTTAAACCTTCAACCACAAAAGAATTGCGGCCGAAGGGGTTCAGGGGGCGCAGGCTCCGGTGGAGCCTGCGTTGGGGAAAGCCCCCTTAATTCAGCAGATTGCTGATATCGTCGGTATAGCTCTTGCCGTTGACAACCAGCTTATTGCCGGTGGCGTCCACCAGGAACGTCTGCTTGCCGTTGACAATTTCCTCATACCGGACCACGCCGTATTTGACCGTGGAGCCCCAGGGATTCCCGGTTTCAATCGTGCCCTTCTCGACGCTCTTGAACAGGAAGATTCCGCGGTACTTCACGCCTTCGTGGTTGATATCGGTTTTGCTGGTGTTGAACACCTGGCGGGCCAGCCGGAACTCAATGTTATGCTTTCCGGGCATCGCCAGAAATTCGGTGTTGACGCCGTTGTTGTGCGCCACGGAAAGCTCCGCGGCGTTGAAGCGGCTGGGGTTCGGAACATCCAGGTTCATCGCCATACCGCTGACGTTCTCAACGGCCGTCGTGGGGTGCTCGAAGCTCGGGAGAACGACCTGGGTGATATCCTCGCAGGCCCGGTTGTTGTCGATGAGCCGCTGATCCTCGACGTTGATCTTAATCATCTTAGGCATCTTTTGTTTCCTCCTCTCCCGTTACTCTTCCACGCCGAAATAGGTGGCGAATCCGTTGTCCACCCAGATCACGTTGGCCTTCAGGCTCTTGGCCAGCGGCGTGGTCGTGACCTCGAAATCAAACAGCCAGTCCCCGTTCATGATATCGCTGCGGTTGTCGCTTTCGGCGTCCAGCGTGGCCTTGCCGTAGGTCAGGGCACCGGAGCCCACCAGGGCATCCAGCCGCGCCTGTTCTTCGGCAACAATGCTCTCGATATCGTTCCGGGTCAGCGGGCTGTCAACCATCACGGGCCGCCGCGCCTGGAAGTCGTTGCAGACGTAGAACAGCATCATCATGTTCGTTTCCGCCACGTTGATGTAGTTCTTGTTCGTCTGGTCATAGCTGGCCGCGGCCGCGCCCCAGACGGCCCACCGTCCTGCCACATAGCAGGCGGAGTTGATCCCGTTCTTGCACAGGTACGTATTGATGATTTCGTCATCATATACGCGCCCGGTGACGTCCGCGCCGAGATACAGGTTCTTGGCAATCGGAATCGCGGTGTTGCTGGCGCTGTGATACGGGATATCCCCGTTGTTAATCAGCAGCTCCAGGAAGTTGGCCGCCGCCAGCACGCTCAGGTAATACTTCTTCCCGTCGGTGCCGTCAATCATCGGGAAATACACGGATTCGTTGTCGAGGTTGTACCCGTTCGTATCCTTCCAGGTCTTGGCCGTGGCAAGGGTGATCGGGGTGCTGCCGTCGAGAATCGGGATATCCGCGAAAATCCAGGCATTCCAGTGGCCGTTGATCTGCCTGCTGATGGTGCCCATGGCCGCGTGGACGGTCTTGTGATCGGAGAACCCGGGGGCCAGGATGTAGGCGGGAATCATGCCGGTTGCGCCGTACACGTTCCGGATGACATACAGGCCGGTGTTGCTGCCGAATCCGTCCGTGGTGCCGATGAACACGGAGTCCGTGACATCGCTGACTTCGATGGTGTAATACTTCACCGTCAGCGCCGCGGTGCCCAGGCCGCCGTTGATGCCCGTCAGGGTGATGGTCTGCTTCTCGAAGCTGTACGCCAGCGTGTAGTCGGTGCCTTCCACCTTCTTCACGGGGGTGTCGTCCGTGGTATAGACTTCCACGGTGTCGAGAATGACGTCACCCGCTTCGGCAATGGTGATCTTGCCATCAGAAGGCGTCTTGCTGCTGGACGTCTGCGTGGAGCTCCTGTGCGTGGCGGGATCCAGCACGTTCACAACGACCAGCGGGCCGACGGCCTTCCGGTCGAAAAAGTGCTTGAACGCCATGCACAGCGTGTAGCTGGCCCAGTCATCCACATAGCCAAAGACCTTTTTCGCCTCCGCCATGTTGTTGATGACAATGGGCTTGTTGACGTTCTTGTCACCGCCCCGGATCAGGTGGACCGGAGCCGTGCCAAAGATGACCATGGCGTTCTGGCTTTTCGCGGCCGCGGGATTGCTCTCGGGCACGATGTCGCCGTATGCGCCGTGCAGGTAATCGCTCATGGTTGTTTCCTCCTTCAAAATTTGTTGTTCTTATTTCAGCAGATCCTGAATTTCCTGGTTCAGGTGATCCGCATAGCACTGGAATTTGACCGTTACCATCCCGATGAACATCGGCCGCCGGTCGCTGATGAATTTCTGATCCGAGTACCACCCGTATTCAAACAGTTCGTCATTCACGGACAGGTCAGTCCCCGGGATACGCCCCGCACTCAGCAGCGCGTCCTTGTAGTCGTCCATCCAGTTGGTCAGGGTGAATAATCCTTCTTCCGTGCCCTCTCTCAGCTTCTCCATCGGGAATTCTTCGCCCGCCTCCACCGCGTCGATGAATCCGGGCAGCCGCACCCCGTCCTCGAATACCATAAACATATTCTGAATCGTGAGGCTCTGGCCCATGTCCTGTGACCGGTGCACCTTGTTGTATCGGTCGAAGCGTTTTTCCTCCATGTAGTGAACGTCTCCGCTGACCGGTGCAATGATGATTCCCGGGGCCGCCGTCAGCGGGTCGATATTGCTGTAGAGGCTCAGGTCCGGGCGGGTAGGCGCGTATCCGATAAAGGCTTTCGGTTCCTGGCGGACAATCTGCGAGATATCCATGTTCGGTGCCGGAGCTTTCATGATCCGCCCCTTACATACCGTCTCATAGGTCCAATCCCGGATCTTTCTCAGCCGTTCCTCAGTTCTCATGTGTCGCCTCCCGTGAAAATAACGTAAACCCCTACAATAGAGATTCGCCGAAGGGGTTTCATGTTACATATCGTCCCCTGCTATTGGCTTCGGATTGATGCTGACCAGCAGAATCCCAAGGATCCCCATGTTGCTGTGAATCTGTTCGATTTTGAAGCTCCTGTTGTCGAACCATACGTGTTCATTCGGCACCCGCCGTCCCGGCCAGTCCTCATCCCGCACATAGATAAACGTCTCCGTGTGGTTGTTGTCCCACGAAATATCGTTGACGTTGTTGTTCTTCCGCTTCAGTGCTTCGTCATCGTCCACGACGCAGTTGAACGGGATCCCGTTCAGGGTATGCGTGGTCGCGAAATGATTGAGATTGATAAACACCCTTTCCCGGTGATTCTGAATCATATCCTTCAGCGCCATCCGTCATACCCTCCTTCCCGTTTACCTGGATTTCCTGCCCTTCCCGGGCTTGTCGGTTTTGGCAGCCAAAGGTTCTGCATCGGTCCCCTCGGCGTCTGAGGCGGCGGGAGTATTCCCTTCCGGGAAGATCAGCGCCGGATTACTTCCCGGAAGGGAATCTCCCGACGCATTTTCCGCACCGTCAGTACCGCCCGCCAAAGGTTCTGCATCGGCCCCCGCGGCCTCCTTGGCGGCGGGAGCATCCACTTCCGGGGAGATCAGCGCCGGATTACTCCCCGGAAGGGGATCTCCCGACGCATTTTCCACACCGCCAGCATCCTCCGCCAGCACAGCGAGTCCCGCGCAGTAAAGCCGCCGGGCATAACTTTCGTTAAACGCTTCCACCTTGCCGGTGGCGATCATCTTAACCTTCATCCGTTATGCCCCTTTCTTCCCCCGCCCGCGCTTTTTCGCAGGCTTCGGAGCCTCTTCCGGTTCGGCGTCGCAGATCCCGTCCAGCGCGTCAATCTCCGGCGCTTCCGCGTCATCATCAACTTCCGCCTCTTCGATATCTTCCTCCGCCGGAGCCGCCTCCGGTGCAGCCTCTTCGGGCGTGACTTCCTCCGCCGGAGAGTCGGACGCAATCTGTTTGATTGCGCCCTTCTCAAGCAGGCGGGAGAGTACGTCCTCGGGCAGATCGGAAACAATCTCGCCCGGACTCAGCAATCCCTTTTTGGTAGGGATATAGTGAATCGCGACGTATTTACCCATATTTTTCCTCCTAACATTTCCACCAAACCCATCAACAGTGAGTCCGAAGGGGTTTAGGGGCGCAGGCTCCAGTGGAGCCTGCGTTTGGGAAAGCCCCCTATTCATCACAGAACGTTGCCAATCACCCAGCCGTCTACGTTAAACGGCACGACGGTCGGACGGCTGGTGATGCGGTTCTTGATCGCGTTGGAGGCGATGCTGCCGTAGCGGAGCGGGACCTCCTTCTTGATGTAGGTCTTATGAACCGCCTGGGAATCTTCGCTTTCGACCTGGGTCACCGGGCCGTGGAACACGTTCAGCATTCCCCTGCTGCCGCAGATGACGGTGCCGGAGGGCATGATGTCCTTCCGCAGGCCGTCGTCGTCCAGGAACTTGCCGCTCAGGCTGTAGATATCCACGCCGTCCAGGTTGGTTCCGACGAACCGGACGCCCTTGTCGAGGTACTTCGTGTTCACGTCGCCGATGTTGCCGTTCTTCAGGTCCAGCAGCTTCAGGAAAGCCGCGTTGGCCAGCATGGCATTGGCCACGTCCGGAGCCACGACGATGATGTTCACGTTTCCGCCGCCGTCGTACACAAGATCATACATGGCCTTCATGTCATCGTTGATGGTGGCGCTGCCGTTGTTCCACGCATAGGTGGGAGTGAATACGTTGTCGAACCCGTAGTCCGCCACGACGGTGGGCACGGAATCCCGGCCTTCGTTCGTGTACTGGAACAGGCCCAGCTTGCCGGTCAGCAGCACCTGGCGGACCATGTGCTCCCTGCGGCGCTGGATGGCTTCCCGCATTTCCACCTGGTCACGGGCCAGCAGCTTCTTTTCCCGCTCTTCGGGGGTCATGGCTCCGAGGATCCGCTCACCGAAAGCGCGGCCTGCCAGGTCGCTGTTCTCGATGATCCGCTCCGGGGCGATGGTGGCAAAGCCGATTTCCCGGGTGCTGTATCCGTCCCTGGGCATCACGACGCCGCCAGCGCCGGGATGAACCACGGGGGCCAGGCGCTCCGTGCCCTTGCGGTAGTCGTAGATGGCCTTGTCGTCCTCCACGGGGGCGTTTTCCTTGGCGAAAACGTCATACAGGAAAGTGTAGATCGGGGACTGCGCTTCGATAGCCGCAAGCTGCGCCCGAGTGCTGTAAATATCCATGATGTTTTTTCTCCTTTCAAAAATTCGATAAAAAAAGCGCGAAGCATCATGCTGCGCGCTGCGAAGGGGTTATAGGGGGCGCAGGCTCCAGTGGAGCCTGCGTTGGGGCAAAGCCCCCTAAAAAACCTTTCTTACGGATCGCCCCAGACGGCGAAGAGCACGGCGTCCGCGGTCATGCTGATCGTGGAAGCGGGAGCCTTGTCGGTGCCGCTGCCGTCGGCCGCGGTGTTCCACTTCTTGAATTCCTTGCTGGCCGGAGCAGTGAATCCGGTGCCGCCCGCACCGCCGTTTGCCAGCACGGTGTGAGTCGCGCCCGCGATTTCGGTCTTGACCACATCGTCGCCGGTGCCGCCGTTGGCCTTGTAGGTCACGGTGTGGCTGTTGGCAAAGGAGCTCGCGGTGCTGTCGGGCTTGAACACGATACCCTGCTTCCGCAGAATGAGCTTCTGGGCCGCCGTCGGGGCGTCTCCGCCGCTTTCCAGCACAACGCCGTCGATGAAGCAGCCGGAGCGGGCCGCGGTGGCGTCGGTGGCGATGGCGGTGCTGTTGATCGGCAGATCCTCCATCAGGACGACCATTTCAACGTCCGTCGCGATGCTGGCGGAAGCAATGGGCTCCCACAGGCCCGCGGAGTTCCGGTACAGCAGCGCACCGGCCTTCAGCGCGGCCGCGTTGGGATACACGGGAACAGTGATGAGTTCCGCACCCTTGGGATCGGCCAGCAGGTTCTGGTAGGTCTTGCTGCCGATAACATTGTAGATAGTCTCCATGTTTTGTTATCCTCCTTCTTTAATGCTGATGGGTCCATTAAAACATTCCGGTGTTCTTGCCGGACATTTCCTCCGCGTATCCGGCCAGCTCCGTGGCCAGGTTCCGGATCTGCTCCTCCTCGGAGACGTGATCCTCTTCCGCCGCGCCCGCGGTCACATTGGCCGCCGGAGCGGTTTCGACAGCACGCTGCGCCATGAAGGCAGCGCCCTTCTGCTTGGCTTTCGCCGCGATGGTTTTCACAAACTCCACCGCGCTCATGCCGTTCGCTTTGGCTTCCGCTGCGTCCGCCTCATAGCCGGGCATGGTGAGGTCGTCAATCTCGCTCACCCGCGCCCGCTCCTCGGCCACGGCCTGATTTACGATTTCGTCAACCAGCGCCGGGTTTTCCGCAAGAAGCTGTTCCCTGGTGCAATCCTTGATTTCCATGGTGTTGGGTTCCTCCTTGTTTTTATTTACAGTCGAAAACCCGGCAACTGGATTTTCGTTGCTGCCACTCGTCGCGGCCCCTGCCGCGGTCCCTGAAACCGGTTCTTCAGCGGTACCCGTCCCGGCCCCCGCCAAAGGTTCTGCCGCGGCCCCCGCCAAATTCTCGCCGGTACCCGTCCCGGCCCCCGCCACAGGTTCTGCCGCTGCCCCCGCCCACTCCTCGGCGGCACCCGTCCCGGCCCCCGGACCGGGTTCTGTAACTGCCCCC
>JAEEGL014113925.1_pt1 | contig 10621 bp, 6 predicted proteins | sample 9134231 | NCBI WGS metagenome assembly JAEEGL01 (sample SAMN16246548, study PRJNA631951) | gut metagenome | biome: gut microbiome; feature: rumen; material: fiber-attached | host: Bos | place: Iran: Karaj | collected 2018-10 | reverse complement strand
AGTTCTCCGGCGCATGCGCAGGCTGCGGTGAGACTCCTTACATCAAGAACATCACCCAGCTCTTCGGCGACCATATGATGATTGCCAACGCTACCGGCTGCTCTTCGATCTACGGAGCTTCCTTCCCGGCATCACCCTACTGCACCAACGCCCAGGGTCACGGTCCGGCATGGCAGAACTCCCTGTTCGAGGACAACGCCGAGTTCGGACTCGGAATGAAACTCGGTAGCGACCGCGCAAGGGAGACCGTGGCGGAATACATGCTCAAGGGACTCCAGAGCGACAAGTTCTCCGACGAGGTCAAGGCCCTCTTCCAGAAGTGGCTCGACAACAAGAACGTCTATGCCGCTACCCGCGAAGTCGCCGACGAACTCCTTCCGCTCATCAAGGACAAGAGGGATGCCATCAGCAAGAAGCTCATTGAGTACAGGCACTTCATCCCGTCCCGTTCACAGTGGATATTCGGTGGTGACGGCTGGGCATATGACATCGGCTACGGCGGACTCGACCACGTCCTCGCTTCCGGTGAGAATGTCAATGTCCTCGTACTTGACACCGAGGTTTACTCCAACACCGGCGGACAGTCCTCCAAGGCCACACCAGCCGGAGCTATCGCCAAGTTCGCAGCCTCCGGAAAGAAGATCCGCAAGAAGGACCTCGGAATGATGGCCATCAGCTACGGATACGTCTATGTCGCCCAGGTTGCAATGGGAGCCAGCCCCGCACAGTACATGAACGCCATCAAAGAGGCCGAGGCATATGACGGACCTTCCCTCATAATTGCATATGCTCCGTGTATCAACCACGGTCTGAGGGCAGGTATGGGTCTGAGCCAGAAAGAGGAGAAGCTCGCAGTGGATTGCGGCTACTGGCACCTCTACAGGTACAACCCGATGCTCGAGGGAACCGACAAGAATCCGTTCACTCTCGACAGCAAGGAGCCTGACTGGAGCAAGTTCCAGGACTTCCTCAAGGGCGAGGTCCGTTTCTCATCTCTCTACAAGCTCTTCCCCGACAGGGCTCAGGAGCTTCTGGACAAGACCGAGGAATTCGCCAAGATCCGTCTCGCTACTTACAAGCGCATGGCAGGCAAATAATCCAGAATCATAAATGGATAAGAAACTCTTTATCGCGGCGCTGCTCCTTGGGGGCAGCGTCGCCTTTTCTCTCCAGGCACAGACTCCCGTGTGCCCCTGCAATCTCAAACCGAATGAGTCCTATCTCCTCTACCCTAAAGGACAGGAAGTCGATGAGGGAATCATGGTGGAAAAAACCGTAGTCCTGGACAAGGCGGCAGCCCGCAAGGCCCGCTCCAAGACCTCGGTAGTACGCACCCCGATCACGCTCGGCCCGGGCGAATCCAACGGCTACACTGTCCCGGAGAGCATGAACAGCAATGGCAACATCGAGTTCGTAGGCGACAGCGCCAGGATAGACATCTACATCCCGGAACATCCTAACGGCCAGATGGTTGTCAACTGCGCCGGTGGCGGTTACCGCATAGTTTCCTCCTGGAATGAGGGAGTGTACGCGGCAAACTGGCTGGTGAGCCAGGGCATCACCGCATGCATAGTGACCTACCGCCTTCCGAACGGCCACTGGGAAATCCCTCTGCGTGACATGCAGAACGCCTTCCGCTGGTGCAGGGCCAATGCCAAGCGCCTTGGGGTAGACCAGATCGGTGTGATGGGATATTCGGCCGGAGGACATCTCGCAGCCAGCGTATCCACAATGTACGTTGACTCTCTCACCCGCCCGGATTTCTCGGTGCTTATCTATCCTGTCATCACCCTGGAGAAGCGCGACACCCATATGGGGACCCGCCAGTACCTCCTCGGGAAGGATGCGGAATGGGCTGAAAAGGCCCAGAACGGAGATGCATATGCCGAGGCTGTCCACTACGGTCTTCAGGCGCGCTATTCCCTCCAGAACAACGTCACACCTGACACTCCCCCGACTTTTATGGCCCTCAGTGCCAACGACAAAACAGTCCCTGTCAGCAACAGCCTCATGTACTTCCAGAAACTGGTAGACAACAAAGTGCCTTGCGAAATGCACATCTATCCCACAGGAGGACACGGATGGGGTTTCACCACGTCAGAATTCGGTGCAGGAGGACGGGACGGGATCAAAGAATACCGCTCAGAATTCTTCACGGCGCTTTCGCGTTTCCTCAAGGACGTCCACACCAAGAAATGAGTCTCTCAGAGGTTGTCTGACAGGATTTCTGCAAACTTCCTTCCCAGGGGTGAATCCCCGGCCCTGAGACGCAGGTCGCACTGAAGGTGCGGAAGCGGGACAGAAATCAAATGCAGACCGGATGACTTTACGGCCGGAAACGGCAGTATTCCAATGGTTTCGGTTTCGGCCGAAACCATTTGCTTTATCATCCCGGCCGATTCACCGGCAAGGCATATGCGCGAGGTGATGTCCAAGGGAAGGAACTGGACATATGGCTTCCAGACCGCGAAGCGCACTCCCGGACCGGCGTCTTCGAGGGCGGCAAGCGAAGCATATGCATGATTCGAGGTGAAAGCCACCGCCCGAACCGTCCCGGCTATTTCTCCGCTGAAATCCAGGACTCCGTTGCGGCGCGATAAAGAGAGGCTGATGTCCGGCTCTTCATCATAAGCTGAAATTATGAAATCCAGCTCGGGATCAGATGCTTTCAAAGCGAGAATTACAGGGGGAAGGATATAATCTGCCACCATTTCACCGGCCATCAGACGTATCGGGCGCTTAGGGACTCCGGGACCAAGGGTCGCGAACATATCCGACACAGCGCCGTACCAGTGCTGGATCTTATCAGCATATGACTTGAATACAAGGCCTTGCTGTGTCAGTGTAACCTCGTTGCGTCCCCTTTCGAAGAGTTGCCGTCCGAGATCTTTCTCAAGCTGTGCAACGCTCTGGCTGACTGCTGGTTGGGTTATGCCAAGTTCGCGTGCCGCACGGGTAAAATTCCCGGTGCGCGCAACGGTCAGAAATATTTTGAGCCTGGAGTCTTCGAACATAAGTTTGGCTTATGATGCAAAAATAAATAATTGCTGTATATTTGCATACTTTTTTGCACAATTATTTCATTATCTGATTCTAATATGAAAAGAAGCTTAATCTTGGTTGTTTCCCTCCTGCTCGCAGGCGTGGCACTCTTTGCCCAGGGACAGCCCCAGGTCCTTCCTAACGATCCTGAAGTACGTCAGGGTAAGCTCGAAAACGGGATGACCTACTACATCCGTCACAATGCACTGCCTGAAAAGAGGGCAGAGTTCTATCTTGCCACCAACGTCGGTGCTATCCAGGAGACTCCCGACCAGGACGGTCTCGCCCACTTCCTGGAGCATATGTGCTTCAATGGAACGAAGAATTTCCCCGGAAAGGGAATCCTTGACTGGCTCCAGAGCATCGGTGCTTCCTTCGGAGGAAATGTAAATGCATCCACCGGTTTCGAAGAGACCCAGTACATGCTCAATAACATTCCCCTTGTCCGCCAGAGCGTTATCGACACATGTATCCTCATCCTCCACGACTACTCCCACTTCGTAACCAACGATCCGAAGGAGATAGACCTTGAGCGCCCTGTGATCCTCGAGGAGCGCCGCGCCAGGCGCAATGCCAGCTGGAGGACCTTCGAGCGTTCCCTTCCCTACTACTATGCAGACAGCAAATATGCTACCTGCACCCTTATCGGAAGCGAAGAGAACCTCAAGACCTTCAAGCCCGAAAGCCTCTGGAACTTCTACAAGACCTGGTACACTCCTGACAAGCAGGCTATCATAGTAGTCGGAGACGTAGATGTGGATTATGTAGAGAATGTACTCAAGAAGACTTTCGCCGACATCCCCGCAGCCGAGAACCCCGCCGAGAAGGCCTACATCAAGGTCCCCGGATGTGCTGAGCCAAGGATCGGAATCATCACCGACCCGGAGACCACAGCCTCCTCCATCGAGATGCTCTGGCTGAGCGAAGCCATGCCGGAAATCTACAACAGCACTATCGTAGGTGAGCTCACCGACATTATGAAGGACATCATAAGCCAGGTAATGGCAGAGCGCTTCGAGGACATCACCGCCAAGCCGGACGCTCCGTTCCTTTCCGGTTCCTTCGGCATCGGGAACCTCTGCGAGACCACCGAGGCCTCCATGGCCGATGTAAGGCTCTCACCCGACAACATCCTCGCCGGCTTCGAAGCTTTCTACACTGAAATCGAGAAAATGCGCCGCTTCGGCCTCGGAGACGCTGAGGTAGAACGTGCCAAGAGCAACATCCTCTCTTACTATGAGTCCGCTGCTAAGAAGGCTGAGACCCGCAAGAACCCCGAGTTCGTTCGTCCGCTCATCCAGAACTTCTTCGACAGCTACGCATATATGGATCCGAACACCGAGTACGAACTGGTTCAGCAGATCATGCCTATGATCAATGCCCAGGCCGTCAACCAGGCAGCCCAGACATGCGTCACCGACTCCAACCTCGTAGTCATTTATTCAGCTCCCGAGAAGGCCGGCATGAATCACCCGACCCAGGGCCAGCTTCTGGAAATCATCAACAAGGTAAAGGCCTCTGACATCAAGGCCAATGTCGAAGAAGCAGTTGTCACCGAACTCCTCGACCCGTCAGCCCTTAAGGGCTCCAAAGTCAAGAAGACCGCAGACGCTATCTACGGCGCCAAGGAAATCGCTCTCAAGAACGGAGTTACCGTCCTCCTTTATCCTTCTGACAGGGAGAAAGACAGGATTTCCTTCACACTCGAGAAGAAGGGCGGCCTTTCCATCCTTCCCGTAGAAGACATGCCCAGCTTCGATGAGAACATCATGAGTCTCTTCGAGAGGAACCAGGGAGTTTCCAAGTTCAGCAGCACTGACCTCACAAAGGCCCTTTCCGGAAAGAACGTTTCCGTCAATCCTTACATCAGTGAACTGTTCCACGGCATATCCGGAAACAGCACTGTGAAAGACCTGGAGACCGCCTTCCAGCTGATGTACCTCTACTTCACCGATCCCCGCTTCGACCAGAACGAGTATGATACTGCCATCAAGTCGCTCAACGCCATCCTCCCGAACTTCATGAGCACTCCGACCTATCCGCTCTACAAGGCCCTTTACAAGACAGCCTACGGCGACAATCCCCGCAAGCTTTTCGTCTCACCCGAGATTGTTGAAAAGGCGAATCTCCAGACCATTGAAAAGGATTACCGTAAGCTCTTCAGCGATGCTGCCGGTGCAGTCGCCATAATTGTCGGAGATTTCAAGGTAGATGAGATCACTCCGCTGGTAGTGAAGTATTTCGGTTCCCTGCCCAAGGGTAAGAGAGCCACTGACTGGGTAGATCCCAAGACCGACGTCCTTCCGGGTGCCCGCACCAATGACTTCACGACCGACATGGAGACCCCGATGACCACCGTCATCGACATCTACTCCGCCGATGCGGAGTATTCCGAGAAACTCCGTGCAGCCATCAGTGCAGTCGATTACATCCTCAACATGAGGTACGTCACTTCCCTGCGTGAGGAAGCAGGAGGCACCTATGGTGCAAGCGTCAGCGCCTCCCTGGAAAGGATCCCGACTCCTAAGGCAGAAGTCCAGATTTCCTTCAACAGCAAGCCGGCTTCAGCCGACCAGCTCCGTGAACTTGCAGCCAAGGGCTTCAAGGAACTCGCTGAGCAGGGTCCGACCGATTCCGAGTTCGACATGACGATCAAGAATCTCCAGAAGAACATCCCGGAGAGCCGCCAGCGCAATGCCTACTGGACCTCAGCTATCCGCACCAACTACTACTATGGTGAGGACCGCGACCAGGCCTGGGAGGCTGCTGTGAATGCCCTCACCGCAGATGACATCAAGGCTGCCGCCGCCCTCGTCTATGGTGCAGGCAACTTTGTCGAAATCGTCCAGAGGCCCGGATCCACCTCCGAGAAAGAGTAAAGAGTTCCCTACTGGGATTCCATTTTTAACGCGACCCCCGTATTTTCATCAATTTACGGGGGTCGTGCTGTATTTTCTGCCCTTAACAGCATTTTAAGATGCACGACCACGCTGATTCACGTAAACTACAGGGGTCGTGCAATCCTCCTCTCCCCCGGACCGGGACGAGCCTCATACGTCGCCGGCAGGGCAGGACTTCGCACCGCCGGCTCGACGGCTAACTCGGAACTTTTATCCGCCTTACGGCGTATAACGTTCCTCAGACACTCGCCGTCGCGGGACACCGGCTCTACTCGTCCTGCCGGGAACCTGCCGTCTCCAAATCGGCTCGCCCCGATCCGGGGAAGAGGCAACTGAAAAGTACTCCTTCCCAACACCCCTTGCAACAGAATGGTTCTAGAGGGTCAAATTCTCATTCTGTGGACCGTTGAAGTAGCTTCAGATATCACGGTTGCGCACAATTTATAATTTATTTTTTGTAGATTTACGGTCAGAACACTAATCACTTACAACCATGAAAGCATCCAGATTAATCGCGGCAGCGGCAGTTTTCCTGATTGCAGCTGCGCCTATGTCCGCCCAGGGCTTCCTGAAAAACTTGGCTGAAAAGGCAAAGAGTGAAGTAAACAAGGCCGTAAACAATGCTGTCGGGACCACCGACAACAACGGATCGAATGCTTCTTCCAACGCCGTCAAAAGCGTTACTTCTGCTATCCCCGCTGCCAAGGGAAAGACTTATTACGTAAGCGCTTCTACCGGTTCTGCCCGCGCTGACGGCCTCACTCCCTCCACTGCAATGAGAGACCTTCAGAAAGCCATAGATACGGCCGAGGACAATGACCAGATATTTGTCGCGGAAGGCAATTATCTCGGAAACCTTGACAGGGGTTATATCCAGGTCGGAAAATTCGGAGATGCTACTCATGATTTCGGTAAGTTCATCAGCCTCTATGGAGGATACTCTCCGGACTTCAGCGAACGGAATGTCATCAAGCATGTGACTAAGTTCCAGCCCGTAGACCAGCAGTTCACCGCCCCGCTGTTCAACTTCAACGCCAGGAGACCTTACGGTTACACCGGACCGGAAGGGACGGTGGTAATCGACGGCTTCGTCTTCGACTTCGGAGAGAACAACCTCTATTGCGTTGCAAATGTGGACGACCCTGTTACCGGGACCCCCAATGAAGGTGTCCTTACCGGCCGTTTTATCGAGCCCGGTGCATCAGTCAGCGTTCCCAAGGTAGGATACGCAAACGGAGATGAATACGGCCTGCATATGGATGTTGAGGGCAAGGTCCGCATCTCGAACTGCATATTCGTCAACTGCCGCGACTATGGTATCCAGGCACTTATGGGCAAGGGACATATGGAGATATGCAATAACATTTTCATCGCCTGCCGTTATGCCGCATGCCAGGTCAGGGGCAATGTCAAGGATGCCGACATCGAAAAAGTCTCCCTTGATTTCCATCACAACACCGTCCTCTTCAGCTGGACCCGCACCAAGGCATATGAAGACATGGGACAGGGGTTCCGCTTCATGAACGGAATCCGCACCATCAATGTTTACAACAACATATTCGGCTGCAACAGCAACTGTGCTGTCGAGAGGGTGTACTACGAAGCCAACAAAGAACTTGAGAAACTCAAGGTAAGCAACCTGTACAACAATTACTTCTTTGCCAACCGCAGGGACCTCGAGATCGCAGCATCCGGTGCCGCATCCATTTCAGTACCTGCCGCTAGGATCGATGAGGCTGAGCAGATCGGTCCCAAATACGAAGGGAACATGGAAATGCCGGAAGGCAACGATGCATTCATCAATGCAATCGACAAGTCTTATCTCGAGGGATTCATGACCCTGAAGATCATCCAGTCCCAGAGCTACAACGCAAACTCCGCCGCCAACCAGGTCAACCGCCTCTTCGGCCTGAACCAGCAGGGCAGCGAGATTGTCCGTCCCAGCATGTACTTCAACAAGTACCCATGGGAAAAGGCTAAGGACCTCTTCGGCAAGGTTTCCGGCTACGGCGCCCAGATGCCGAAATAACCGGTACAAGAACGCTGACATCATAAACATGAAAAAAACCCTTCTATTATTCACGCTATCATTCCTGGCCTGCTTCATCTCCCCGGATGCAAGGTCCTGGGATGAACTGGGACATGCGACTGTGGCCAAGATCGCCCAGGACCATCTGACCCCGAAGGCCCGCAAAGTCCTCATGAAATACCTTGGAGTTCCACTTGCTGCCATAGCCTCTGACGCTGATTCCTATCGTGCTGTATGGACCATGGACCTCGGTTTCATCCCAACCAATCCGGATGATGCAAGGGTAAGTTTCCTGAAATCCTTCGATTTCTCTACGCCCTTGAACATCTCCCCATGGAGCCACTCCATAACGGTAGATGAGAACTTCAAGTGCTTCCCTACGGATAACCTGGACGGAGCCTATATCAACAACGACGCCTATTATGTCTCCAAACTGGCCAAGAAGCTCAGGGATGACGCCGAAAACATGGACCCGCATGAGCGTTATAAAGCCATAGCCCTGATCGTCCATTTCCTCGGTGACATGCACTGCCCTATGCACATAGTGTATCTGCCCGCAAACCAGCTGAAAGGGCATATAAACGTGGAATTCCAGCACAAGAAACTGGTTCTCCACAACTTTTGGGATTCGACCGTTTTCGAAATGAACTTCCCGAAGAGCATCAGTTGCATGGACTTAGCATATTATGCAGATACTGCAACCGCAAAAGAAATCCGGGAAATCACGGAAGGCGATGTCTTTGACTGGGCAGGACGAAGCGCTGAAAAATGCTGGCCGCTCAACGATGCATGGCATGAAGGCGACACACTCCCTTGGAGATACCATCTTGAAGTCAGGCCGATTTTACTCAGCCAGCTGCGGGATGCAGGTTACAGGCTTGCCAAGGTCTTTAATGAGATCTTTAAATAGGATCTGACAGTTCACATCAGAAAAAAGAGCCGGCTCATCAGAGTCGGCTCTTTTAAACTGGATAGGATAAATTATTCAACCGGATGGATAGCACCCATCGGGCAAGCATCGGCGCAAGTTCCGCAACCTACGCATGCATCCGGATCGATGCGATAAACATCACCTTCGAGGATTGCTCCGTTGGGGCATTCTCCCTGACATGTGCCGCATGCGACACAATCTTCTTCGTTAATCTTGTAAACCATATCTTTTCTGTTTTAGCTTAGTTTCGTGGCTGCAAATGTAGTCAATATATTCGAAATCTCAAGTTTTGGCGGAAAATTTGCTATATTGTCATTGAGATTTACAATAATGGTACCATTGAGAAAAATATGGCTTACGATCGCCGCCTTCATTGCTCTGGGAATATGCTCATATGCCCAGACGGACCTCGGCGGCGGCATACGCATCGACAAGACAGTGCATGACTTCGGGGACGTACTACTGTCAGACGGTCCCCTGGGATGCGACTTCACCGTAACGAACACAGGCTCAAAGCCCATCGCCATCTACAATGTAAGCACCTCATGCGGATGCACCGGTGTCACATGGACCCGCGAACCTATCCAGCCAGGCAAGACAGGGAACATCCACGTAGTCTACCAGAACGAGGACGGCCCCTATCCGTTCGAGAAGACCCTTACGGTCTATTTCTCTTCCATGACACAGCCTGTAGTCCTGAGGCTCAAGGGAGTAGCCAGCGAGAAGAAACTCTCCCTGGAAGAAGCCTTTCCCGAAAGGGCAGGACAGATCGGGTTCAAGGAGACTGTCATCAAAGCCGGGAACCTCAGGCAGGAGCAGAAACGAAGCGGAGAATTCACCCTGGCCAATCTAGGCAAGAACAACGCGACCGTTTCATTCAGGAATGTCTCCCCCGGCCTGGTAATCAGCTCCTCTCCCAATCCCGTCGGCGGGAAGAAGACAGCCAAGGCTACATGGACGATCACGGCTGACAGGAGCCGCTGGGGAAAGAATCATTACTACGCCGAGGTGGTAGTAAACGGCTCCCCGACCGGAAAGAAACTGGACATATGGGCGATGACCGGAGAGAACTTCACCGGATGGACCGACGCGCAGAAAAAGAACGCCTCGCTCCCGGAGTTCAAGACGAGTTCTTTCTCCATGAACAAGTTCAAGACAGGGACCCAGTTCGATGCTGAATTCGACTTCACCAATGAAGGAAAGAGCGACTTCATAATCTACAAGGCTGACAGTGACTCCCCGAATGCCACCCTGACAGGGACTCTGCCAAAGGTCGCTCCGGGCGGCAAGGGAAAGATCAGGATGCATATCAACACGTCCGGCCTGCCTAAAGGCGAGACACTGATCATTGTCTCCCTGACTACGAACTGTCCTTCAAGGCCTCTGATCAATCTGTTCATAACCGGATGGGCGGAATAAGCTGTATGCAAGAATGAACCTGCCCTTTTTCATAGCGAGGAGATACCTCTTTGCACGCAAGTCCCACAATGTAATCAACATCATTTCCGCCATCAGCGCGGTCGGGATGGCCATAGGGACAGCTGCCCTCATCATAGTGCTCTCAGTCTATAACGGCTTCGATTCCCTGGTCAGGCAGTCCCTAAGCGAGACCGACCCTGACCTGAAAGTCGTTCCTGTCAATGGAAAGTCTTTCGTACCTGACAGTTCCGCCTTCGCCTGGGTCTATGACAGGGATGAAGTCTACAACATGAGCAGCGT
>JAEEGL014052447.1_pt1 | contig 10621 bp, 9 predicted proteins | sample 9134231 | NCBI WGS metagenome assembly JAEEGL01 (sample SAMN16246548, study PRJNA631951) | gut metagenome | biome: gut microbiome; feature: rumen; material: fiber-attached | host: Bos | place: Iran: Karaj | collected 2018-10 | reverse complement strand
CGCTTTCTTCGCGTTCATTCACCGAAGTTGCGCCGCGCCCGGTCTTGCAGATAAAGGTCCAGCAGCGTAATGGCGGCCATGGCTTCCACTACGGGCACGGCACGCGGCAGCACGCAGGCGTCGTGGCGCCCTTGGGCCCTGAATGTGGTGGGCTCGCCGCTGACGGTCACTGTTTTCTGTTCGCGCAACAAGGTGGCCACGGGTTTGAAAGCCACGCGGAACGTAATGTCCTGCCCGTTGCTAATGCCGCCCTGGATACCGCCGCTGCGATTGGTCGCCGTGGTCACGCCACCTTGCCCGTCAGGCACGAAGGCATCGTTTTGTTCACTGCCGCGGCCAGAGGCCCCGGCAAATCCCAATCCATACTCAAAACCTTTCACGGCATTGATGCTCATCATCGCTGCAGCCAACTCCGCCTGCAGACGGCCGAACACCGGTTCGCCCACACCGGCGGGACAGCCGGTAATGACGCCCGAAACGACGCCTCCCACCGTGTCGCCCGCAGCCTTTACATCGCTTATCAATGCAGCCATGCGTGCGGCAGTGTCGGCATCGGGACAACGGACGGCATTGGTTTCGGCCACGCTCAGGTCATAGTGTGTGTAGTCGTCGGGCAAGGCAATGTCACCCACTTGCGACGTATAGGCCGTCACCTTAACGCCCAACCGGCCCAGAGCCATTTTGGCAAACGCTCCGGCCACGCAGCGCGTCAGCGTTTCGCGGGCACTTGAGCGGCCGCCGCCGCGGTGGTCGCGCAGGCCATATTTATTATAATAGGTATAGTCGGCATGCGAGGGCCGGAACAAGTCGCGCAGACTGTCGTAATCGGCCGAATGTTGATTACCGTTGCGAACCAGGAAACCGATGGGCGCACCCGTGGTACGTCCCTCAAATACGCCCGAAAGCAGTTCCACCTCGTCAGCCTCCTGGCGCGCCGTGGTCAGTGCGCTTTGTCCGGGCCTGCGACGCGCCATTTCGCGCCGCAGCAGGTCCATATCCACCACTACGCCGGCCGGCATGCCGTCGATGACACCGCCGATGGCCGGACCATGACTCTCGCCGAACGAAGTCAGGCGGAAAAGTGTTCCGAAGGTATTCATTTCTTAGAAAAATTATCTCAGCAATTATCGCCCGCAACGTATGGCCGGTTGCCGCCGGTCAGTGTGTGCGGCGGATGTCGTTGATGCAACCGCAGCTGGGGTCGTCACACTCGCACTCGTCGCCGTGACAATGGCCGCATTCGCACTCGTCGTCACCGGCCATTTTCTTGGCCAGAGCGCTCATCTCCTCCAGCGAGGCATCGTGCGACACGAGCACACGGCCGCGGAAATGGAGGTCCTTGCCGGCCAGGGGATGGTTCAGGTCCACCACCACCTTGTCTTCCTGCACTTCCTCCACCACGGCGTTGAACTGGGTGCCGTCTTCGTTGGCCAAAGGTATCACGTTGCCCGGAAAAATGTGGGCCTCGTCGAACTGGCCGTCCACAACGAAAAGACTCTTGTCGAGCGATATCACGTGCTCATCGACATAGTCACCGTAAGCCTCGGCCACAGGCACCACAAAGTCGAACGTGTCGCCCTCGGCCGTGGCCTGTATCTGGTTTTCAAACGCCTCAAGGGCAAAATCCATGCCCGTCACAAACTTCAGCGGATGCTCCTTCGAGGTTTTCTCCACGATATCCCAGTTGCCCGTTTCGTTGGGCACATAGAGTTCGTACATCACCTCAACATACTTGTTCTGTTTCATCATCTCATTGATTTATATTGCAAATTTACGTAATTCTCCACAGCAGACAGCCATCACAGCGGCATAAAATCATGGCATCTCCGAAAAAAATGGCACCGGGCACGGCCGCAATGACATATTTTCCGTAATTTTGAACCCAATCTTCTAATTTACACATTAAACAATAGAGCCGTATGATTAAAATCAACCGTTTCCGGAGCCTGCTGGTCATCCTGATGGCAGCCGCCCTGAGTGTTTCCTTCGCCTCGTGCAGTGACGACAAAGACGACGGCAACGTCAGTCTTGAAGGCACATGGACCGGCGAGACCATGAAATACCAATATATTCTGACCTTCAACGCCGACGGCACATACTATCAGGAAGGCAACTTCGTGCCCCAGGAACCTACAGAAGACATCAAGCACGACTTACGCGAGTCGGGCAACTATGTAGTGGACGGCAAAAAAATGACGATGACTGCCACCATGTTCCAGGTGTACGACCAGGAAACCGACAGCTGGAAAGACCAGGCACTGCCCGAAGACGAAATCACCCTCTACTATCTCTTCTCCATAAAGGGGAAAAGGCTGTGGTTCTACGACACCGACGACACCGGCATGAAAAGTCCGGTCATGATGTTCACCAAGTCATAACCCTGCCCGCCCTTCCGCCCGGCCCGGCGAACTAAAAACACCCTTCCGGAGGAGAGGTCATTTGTCAAAATTTTTTACCAAAAACCTGGCGGTTCTGTAATCCGCTGATTTTCATTGGCTCTCAGATATGCCAAAACAGAAGCGGCGTTTCAAAAGTTTGAAACGCCGCTTCAAAATTCCGAAACGCCGCCTTTGAGCGCCGAAACCGGGCCCCATTCCCGGAAATGTAAAGATTTTTTGAAATTCCCGCTGACGGGAGCACAGCACGTACCTGAGGCGGCAAACAGGCAAGCAACAGCCAGTGGCAGTTCGAAATGTCGGAACGCCGTTTTGACAACCCCGATTATCAACAGACAGAGGATATGAGCGGAAACAAAGGGATTTTTGCACATAATTAAAGGATTTAGAGCATAAAAATGCGTTTTTGATAGGATTTGACTTGTTTTTGCTGTCATTTTGGTGTAATTTTGCATGAACAATCAAAACTGAACAAGCATGAAACATCCGTTGCGCAGTTCCGTCTGCACCGAAGGCCGCCTGATGGCCGGAGCACGCGCCCTGTGGGTGGCCGCCGGCATGAAGCGGGAACAGTTTGGCAAACCCATCATCGCGATAGCCAACTCATTCACACAGTTTGTACCCGGCCACACCCACCTGCACGAAATAGGTCAGGTGGTGAAAGAAGAAATAGAACGCCTGGGCTGCTATGCCGCCGAGTTTGACACCATAGCCATCGACGACGGCATCGCCATGGGTCACGACGGCATGCTCTATTCGCTGCCCAGCCGCGACATGATAGCCGACAGCGTGGAGTATATGGTCAATGCCCACAAGGCCGACGCCCTGGTGTGCATTTCCAACTGCGACAAAGTGACGCCGGGCATGCTCATGGCCTCCATGCGGCTGAACATACCCACCATATTCGTCAGCGGCGGCCCCATGGAGGCCGGACGCTGGAACGGACGCAACGCCGACCTCATCACAGCCATGGTGGCCGGCGGCGACCCGACCGTTAACGACAGCGACCTGCAACAGATAGAGCACGCGGCTTGCCCGGGATGCGGCTGCTGCAGCGGCATGTTCACGGCCAACTCCATGAATTCGCTGACCGAAGCCATCGGCCTGTCACTGCCCGGCAACGGCACCATCCTGGCCAGCCACGCCGAGCGCGTGGAACTGTTCCGCCGGGCGGCACGGCAAATCGTCAAGAACGCCCTCGCCTACTATGAAGACGGCGACGAGAGCGTGCTGCCACGCAGCATAGCCACGAGGCCGGCTTTCCTCAACGCCATGAGTCTCGACATCGCCATGGGCGGCAGCACCAACACCATACTGCACCTGCTGGCCGTGGCACAGGAGGGCGGCGTGGACTTCACGATGAAGGACATCGACGCGCTGAGCCGCCGCATACCCTGCCTGTGCAAACTATCGCCCAACACGCCAAAATATGCCGTGCAAGACTGCAACCGCGCCGGCGGCATACTCGGCATACTGGGCGAACTGGCCAAAGGCAACGGTTTGCTGGACCTCAACGTAAAACGCGCCGACGGACTGACGCTCGGCGAAGCCATCCACAAGTATGACATCACCGGAACAGCCATAAGCCCCGAAGCCGACCGCATCTACCACTGCGCACCGGCAGGCAAATTCACCACTCAGATGGGGTCGCAGAGCTGCCGCTACGACTCGCTCGACACCGACCGCAAGGAAGGCTGCATCCGCTCGCTCGAACATGCCTATACGCAAGACGGCGGACTGGCCGTGCTCTTCGGCAACATAGCCCAGGACGGCTGCGTAGTCAAGACGGCCGGCGTGGACGAGAGCCTGTGGCACTTTGAAGGACCGGCCGTGGTGTTCGACTCACAGGAAGAAGCCTGCGAGGGCATACTGGGGGGACGGGTCAAGAAAGGCGACTGTGTGGTCATCACCCACGAGGGACCGAAGGGCGGACCGGGCATGCAGGAGATGCTATACCCCACCTCATACATTAAATCGATGCACATGGGCAAGGAGTGCGCCCTCATCACCGACGGACGCTTCTCGGGAGGCACCAGCGGACTGAGCATCGGACACATATCGCCCGAAGCTGCCTCAGGAGGCAATATAGGCAAGGTGAAAGACGGCGACATCATCGTCATCGACTTGCCCAGCCGGACCATCAAGGTGAAACTGACCGACGAGGAACTGGCCGCACGGCCCATCTGGCCGCTCCGCCGCAAGCGCGAGGTGTCGAAAGCCCTGCGCGTGTATGCCTCGATGGTGGCCAGTGCCGACAAGGGCGGCGTCAGAATGATTGACTAACGAAATAGGAATAATCGGAATATTCAGATTACTCAGAATAACTCATCAGGAAATGAAGAAAACCAAGATATCAGGCGCCGAAATACTGATGCGCAGTCTGGTGGCCGAAGGCGTGAAGACATTGTTCGGCTATCCCGGCGGAGCCATCATGCCGGTATTTGACGCCCTCTACGACTACAGCGACCAGCTGCACCACATACTGGTGCGCCACGAGCAGGGAGCCGTTCACGCCGCCGAAGGTTTTGCCCGCGTCAGCGGCCAGGTAGGCGTGTGCCTGGTGACGAGCGGACCTGGTGCCACCAACACGGTGACAGGCATCGCCGACGCCATGCTCGACAGCACCCCCATCGTGGTCATAGCCGGACAGGTGGGTGCACAGATGCTGGGCTCGGACGCTTTTCAGGAGTGCGACATCGTAAATGTAACCCAGCCAATATCAAAATGGGCTTACCAAATACGCAGTGCCGAGGACATCACCCGCGCCGTGAGCCTGGCTTTCTACATCGCACGCAGCGGACGCCCCGGACCGGTGGTGCTCGACTTCACCCGCAATGCTCAGGTGGAACTGGCAGAATACGTGCCAAAGACCGTCGGTTTCCAACGGAGCTACGAAGCCGTACCGCCCACGAAACCAGGCAGCATTGAAGCCGCCGCCGCCATGATAAATGCCGCAAAGAAACCGCTCGTACTCATAGGTCAGGGAGTGGAACTTGGCGGTGCACAAGAAGAGGTGCGCACATTGATTGAAAAGGCCGACATGCCCGCCGGATGTACTCTGCTCGGTCTCTCGGCCCTGCCAACCGGCCACCCGCTCAACGTAGGCATGCTGGGCATGCACGGCAGCCTGGCATCGAATGTCAAGACACAGGAGTGCGACCTGCTCATCGCCATAGGCATGCGCTTCGACGACCGCATCACTGGCAAGGTGAGCACCTATGCCCGGCAGGCAAAAAAAATACACTTCGACATCGACCCGGCTGAAATAAACAAGAATATTGCCGTCGATCTGGCCGTGCTGGGCGACTGCAAAGAGACCATTGCCGCCGTGACGGCACTGGTCAATGAGAACAGTCACAAAGCCTGGCGCGAGAGTTTCGAAGAATACAAAGAGAAAGAGCAGCGCATTGTCATCCAGCCCGAGGTATTCCCTAAGAACGGATCACTGAAAATGGGTGAAGTGATAGAGCGCGTAGCCACCCGAAGCCAGGAGAAAGCCGTAGTGGTGACCGACGTGGGCCAGAACCAGATGTTGGCTGCCCGCTACTCGCGCTTTACCCAAAAACGCAGCATCGTCACCTCGGGCGGCATGGGCACCATGGGCTTCGGCCTACCTGCAGCCATTGGAGCCACTTTCGGCAGTCCCGAACGCACAGTTTGCCTCTTCGTAGGCGACGGCGGACTGCAAATGACCATCGAGGAACTGGGTACCATCATGGAACAACAGTGCCCGGTGAAAATTATACTTCTGAACAACAACTATCTCGGCAACGTGCGCCAGTGGCAGCAACTGTTCTTCGACCGCCGCTATTCGTTCACTCACATGCTCAGCCCTGACTACGGCAAGATAGCCGAAGCCTACCGCATACCCTATGCCCTGGTGACAAAGCGCGAACAGCTCAATGAAGCCATCAACCAAATGCTCACCACCCAAGGGCCCTACCTGCTCGAAGCCGCCGTCATGGAGGAAGACAACGTGCTGCCCATGTGCTGCCCCGGCAACGATGTAGACGACATGCTCCTGGAAATATAATAACTACGACATGGAAGAAAAGACGCTTTACACCCTCATCATATTCTCAGAGAATGTGGCCGGCTTGCTCAACCAGATTACCTCGGTATTTACCCGCCGTCAAATCAACATTGAAAGCCTCAACGTGTCAGCCTCGAGCATCGAAGGCCTGCACCGCTACACCATTACCTGTTTCTGCGACAAAGACACCATACGCAAGATGGTGGGACAGATTGAAAAGAAAATCGGTGTGGTGCGCGCCCAATGCTTCACCAGCGACGACATCTTCATCCAGGAAACGGCTCTCTTCAAAGTGAGCACGCCCAAGATGCTGGAGCACCGTGAAATCTCAAAAATCATCCGTATCCATTCAGCCAAAATCGTGGAAGTGAACCCCACCTATGCCATCGTGACCAAGGATGGCATGACGGAAGAAATACTTTCCTTGTTCAACAGTCTGATGCAATGGGACTGCGTGTTGCAGTACGTGCGCTCCGGTGCTATTGCCATCACGAAGAACAAACGCGAACTGCTCGACGAATACCTGGCTGAGCGCAAAGAACGTTACGAAGCCTGAAGCATGGTACAAAAGGTAGATTCATTCACCTACACAGTAGAGCCTTTCGACGACGACTTCACGGGACGCCTCTCGTGGGCCGTGCTGGGCAAGCACGTGCTGGCCTGCGCCGAGAACCACGCCGGAGCACGCGGCTTCGACCGTCTGGAGAAGGACGGGCACCGCTACCTCTGGGTGCTCTCACGCATCGTGTTCGAGATGGACGAGTGGCCCCGCCGCGGCGAACGTTACACCATTTCCACATGGATACGCCAATACTACCGCTACTTTACCGACCGTTGCTTCGATGTGGCTGACGCCAGCGGAAAAATCATCGGACGTGTCTTCACCATTTGGGCCATGATTGACGCCGAAACACGACGGCCGCAAGTGCTCGAAGGACTGTTCGGACACACGTTCGACCCTTTTATTGAAATGGACCGGCCCTGCGACGTGCGTCCTTTCAGCCGCATCCGCGTAAACAAAGAGCAGGCCGCTGAAACGCGCCACACTTACTACAGCGACATTGATGAGAACAACCATGTGAACAGCATCCGCTACATCGAGTTCATTCTCGACGCCTTTCCGAAATCCTCCTTTGAAGGGCGTGAAGTAAGCCGCATCGAACTGGCATACAATTCTGAAACCTTTTGCGGCGACACGCTCCAATTCTTCATGGAACAAGCCGAAGACAGCGACTGGCACGTGCTGGTCCGGAAGAATACGGGCGAAACCGTCTGCCACAGCGCAGTCACATTCAAGAATACAAAAACTGATAACAACCAAAAATAATTACAGAAATGGCACAAATCAATTTTGGCGGCGTCATCGAAGAGGTGGCCACCCGCGAAGAATTTCCATTGGCAAAGGCACGTGAAGTGCTGAAAGACGAAACCATTGCCGTCATCGGTTACGGCATTCAGGGCCCTGGCCAAGCTTGCAACCTGCGCGACAACGGCTTCCGCGTCATCGTGGGCCAGCGCCCCGGTAAGACCTACGAAAAGGCCGTGGCCGACGGTTGGGTACCCGGCGAAACGCTCTTCTCCATTGAAGAGGCTGCCGAACGTGGCACCATTGTCTGCATGCTTCTCAGCGATGCGGCCCAGATAGACCAATGGCCCAACATCAAGAAACATCTCAAGGCTGGCGACGCCCTCTACTTCTCACACGGCTTCGCCATCACCTACAAGGAACGCACCGGAATCATCCCGCCCGCCGACATCGACGTCATCATGGTCGCTCCCAAGGGCAGCGGCACCTCCCTGCGCACGCTGTTCCTCGAAGGTCGTGGACTCAACAGTTCCTACGCTGTCTATCAGGACGCCACCGGCCGCGCCGAAGAGCGCACCCTTGCCCTCGGCATCGGCGTAGGCTCCGGCTACCTGTTCAAGACCGACTTCAAACGTGAAGTCTATTCCGACCTCACCGGCGAGCGCGGCGCCCTGATGGGAGCCGTACAGGGCCTTTTCCTTGCCCAGTACGAGACACTGCGTGAGCACGGTCACACACCGTCCGAGGCTTTCAATGAAACCGTTGAGGAGTTCACGCAGTCACTCCTGCCCATGGTCGGCAAGAACGGCATGGACTGGATGTACGCCAACTGCTCCACCACCGCCCAGCGCGGCGCCCTCGACTGGATGGGCCCCTTCCACGATGCCATCAAGCCCGTCATGGAACGCCTCTACCAGAGCGTGGCCAGCGGACAGGAAGCACAAATCAGCATTGACAGCAATTCCAAGGCCGACTACCGCGAAAAGCTCAACGAGGAACTCCGCCAGATGCGTGAGAGCGAGATGTGGCGCACCGGAGCTGTCGTACGCCAACTGCGTCCCGAAAACAACTAATCATCGGTCTGGCTCGAATTGTCGGTCACACAAACAATAGCATTACCACCATGAACAAGCAATCCCGATTAGTTCTGATACCCGTGATGTTCTGCTTTTTTGTCATGGGTTTCTCAGACCTTGTAGGCATCGCCTCCAACTATGTGAAAGCTGACTTCAGCCTGAATGATGCCACAGCCAACCTGTTGCCGTCGATGGTGTTCTTCTGGTTCCTCATCTTCGGCATTCCCACTGGCATGCTGATGAACAAAATCGGACGGAAGAAGACCGTGATGCTCTCATTGGCGCTCACTGTGGTTGCGCTGCTGCTCCCTTTGCTGGGCTATTCGTTTGGCATCATGCTCGTGGCCTTTTCTCTTTTGGGCATCGGCAACGCCATCCTGCAGACATCGCTCAATCCTCTCGTGGCTTCGGTTACCGGGAACAGACACTTGTCGTCAACCCTCACTTTCGGGCAGTTCCTGAAAGCCATAGCCTCCTTCATCGGCCCCATCCTGGCCATGTGGGGAGCCACCAAGTTCATTCCCACTGCAGGCTACGACTGGCGTGTACTGTTCCTCATCTTCCTGGTTATAGGCATCGCTGCCACCCTGCTGCTGGGCATGACGTCCATCGTAGAGAGCCAGCCAGAGAACAAGCCGTCCAGCTTCAAGGACTGTTTCGCCCTGCTGGGCGTGCCCGTGGTACTGCTCTCCTTCATTGCCATTATCTGCCATGTTGGCATTGACGTGGGCGTAAACACCACGGCACCCAAGATATTGATGGAACGGTTGGGCATCACACTGAACGACGCCGCCTTTGCCACGTCGCTCTACTTCATCTTCCGCACCATCGGCAGCCTCACCGGCTCGGCCATCCTGCGAATGATGAAAGGACGCACATTCTTCGTCATCTCCATCATTCTCCTGGCCATCGGCCTGGTGGTACTGCTCTACGGAACCGGACGCACCGTGCTCTATGTGGCCATCGCCCTGCTGGGCCTGGGCAATTCCAACATCTTCGCACTGATTATTGCCAATGCCATCACGCAGATCCCCGACAAGCAGAATGAGGTGAGCGGACTGATGATCACGGGCATCTTCGGCGGAACGGTGTTCCCTCTCGTCATGGGATTCATGAGCGACCGCTTCGGACAAGCCGGCGCCATCATCGTCATGGCCGTCGGCGTGCTCTTCCTGCTGACCTATCTGCGGAGCATCAAGAACTGATTCAGGAAACATCCCACACCAATCCGTCGCCGCTTCACATCCTGAAGCGGCGACGTTTTTATAACATATCCCCTGTTCCCCCTTCACAAAAAAAAATTCATAAAAACTGGCAGAAAAATTTGGTTTATAAAATAAACTTGTTTACCTTTGCACCGTGATTCGTTTCTCCTGAGAGGACAATCACCATTTTTTGACCCTTGTGGTTTATTTTATAAACCGTTCACAAGACGTGAGTCGTCCGAAGCCGGCAGAGCGATGACAGACGTGCGAGTGGACTCAAAACAAAAGAAAACATGGAAAATGAAAATCTGAAACAAGAAAAAGTGATGTCGGGGCTTGAGAGCCTCGAAGTCATCACAAGTATGATTCAAAAGACGAAAGAGGCCAGCGGCGTCCATTCGGGCGACGGTTTCATCGTCTGGGGCTGGACCACGGTGGCCATTGCCATCGCCACCAGCGTGGCGTGCTTCGTTACCCGCGACGCCCACTGGAACCTCCTCTGGTGGCTGGTGCCGGTCATCGGGTTTCCGTTGAGCTACTGGGTCAGCCGCCGCCACAAGCCCACCATCACCACCTACACGGGCGACACCGTCAACAAGTTGTGG
>JAEEGL013557226.1_pt1 | contig 10621 bp, 9 predicted proteins | sample 9134231 | NCBI WGS metagenome assembly JAEEGL01 (sample SAMN16246548, study PRJNA631951) | gut metagenome | biome: gut microbiome; feature: rumen; material: fiber-attached | host: Bos | place: Iran: Karaj | collected 2018-10 | reverse complement strand
TTGCGGGCTTTTTTGCGTGTTTATACTTTTTTAAGATTTGGAGGTGTTGACTTTTTGTGCTACATGTTCTATAACATACTTGTAACAAGAAATTAGCAGCCGAACACATCGAGTGCTAATAAAACAAAAAACCACTACACCACATAAAAATATATAGAAAAGGAGTGATAATTATGTTGATGCCTATGTTATGGAGTAACAATGATATTTTTGATGAGATGGACAATTTCTTCAACGATGGATTCTTTGGCGGAAGATGCCAGGCTCCAAGAACAGCTAAGCAGTTCGATTCTACTACAGGATTTATGAGAACAGATGTTATTGAAAAAGATGACTGCTACCAGCTGGAAGCTGAACTTCCTGGTTTCAACAAGGAAGATATCAACATCGATCTGAAGAACGATACCCTTACCATCAGCGCTTCTCACAATGAGAACAATGATGAAAAGGATGAGAACGGAAAGTACATCCGCCGTGAGAGAAGAAGCTCCTCATACCAGAGATCCTTCCATGTTGAAGGCCTTAAGCCTGAGGATATTATCGCTCAGTACAGGAACGGTGTTCTTACCGTTAACCTTCCTAAGAAGGAAGCAATTCCCGAGAAGGAAGAAGCTATCAAGATTGAAGTTAAAGACTGATAGCAAGCTAAAAATCCAACAAAAAATAACTAGATAGCCATTATCTTTGGAACCCCTTATAACATACAAACCTCTTAAAAATCCCCGGCTCTGACCATTTCAGAGCCGGGGATTTCAACTTTATAATACGCTTATATCAATAGTTCTGAGCCTTTCTGATGAAATAAGCCTGTGGATGATTACATACAGGGCAAACCTCTGGAGCCTTAGGTCCAACCACAACATGTCCGCAGTTAGAGCACTCCCAGATTGTGTCGCCATCTGCTGAGAATACGATGCCATCCTCAATGTTCTTAAGGAGCTTACGATATCTCTCCTCATGCTCCTTTTCAATTGCTGCAACCTGCTCAAAGAGATCAGCGATATCATTAAATCCCTCTTCTCTAGCAGTCTTGGCAAAGCCTGGATACATCTCCTTCCACTCATAAGCTTCACCATCAGCAGCAACATTTAAATTATCAACTGTAGAGCCGATTCCTGAAAGGATCTTGTACCAGAGCTTAGCATGCTCCTTCTCATTAGCAGCTGTCTCCTCAAAGATCTTACTGATCTGAACATATCCGTCCTTCTTAGCCTTGGAAGCGAAATATGTATATTTATTTCTTGCCTCGGATTCCCCGGCAAAGGCTGCCATCAAATTCTTCTCAGTTTCGGTTCCCTTAAGTTCATTAGTTCTTGGATCAAGATTTGCCATAAGATAATCTCCTTTCATAAGTCACGTCAATGTAATGATATTTTACCATATAATTGCCATAAAAAAGAGATGTCTGTAAATAAATATTCAGACATCTCTTTTGATATTTTATTATTATTCTACCAATGAAAAGAGCTATCGTCTCACTTAGCAGCTGCCCAGGTAAGACCATAAAGCTGTTCCATCAGCTTTCTAACCTCGTCCTTCATACGATTGCAAGCGGAAGCCTCATCTACAAAGTTCAGAACTCCGATCCTGTCCTTCTTGTCCTGGAACCATACTGCCCAGCCATTCTCAGTCTTATCAAGACAGATCCTGTTCTTGTGTGATCCCCCGATCTTGTAGAGCTTTGAAGGAACCAGATGCTCTTCTAAATAACTCTTAAGTTCCTGTGCGTTCATATTGCCTCCTCTCCGGAAACTCCGAATTTATATTAAAGTAGTTCTTGAATTTATTGCATGTAGTTTTGATTACTACATAAAATATATCATATAACTACTTTTATATCAAGAGGCTTTTGCCCAGTTTCCATGCACAGTTTTGGCTTTTTAATCCTTAAAGAACTTCATATCTTCATTGAGTTTCTCAGCGATTTCCTTCAGGTTATTAGCAGATCCTGCAAGAGTTGTGACTGTAGCTGAAAGCTCCTGCATGGAAGCACCGGTCTCCTCGGAAGATGCTGCATTTTCTTCAGAAATAGCTGAAAGAGCACTCATAGTATCAACAACGGCATTCTTGGAATTCTCGCAGGTATCTGCGCCCTGGGAGATCTGCTGTACACCACCAACTGTACTGTTGATATCTGCCAGCATTCCATTTACTGCATCCAGAGTCTCACCAAGAGCAATCTGCTGATCGTTGTTACCCTGCTTAACATCCTCAGCAGCACCTACAGCAGCATTACTCTGCTCAAGAAGCATATCCATTTCCTTCATGATGTCATCTGCCATCTGCTTGGAATCTTCTGCAAGTTTTCCGATCTCTTCAGCAACAACTGCAAAGCCCTTTCCTGCTTCGCCGGCTCTTGCTGCCTCGATTGAAGCGTTAAGTGAGAGCAGATTGGTCTGAGTTGCAATGGATGTGATTCCTGCAACCTTTTCACTGATTGTATTAACTGCATCCTTTGTAGCCTGGATCGTATGAGAAATATCATCTATCTTAGCTGTCATCTCAGCAGAAGAATCCTGAAGTGAATGCAGGGACTGACTGGAGATCTCTGATGCTTCCTTCATCTTTCCTGCCAGTTCTGTAAGACTTCCTGAAGAATTCTGAACATCTCCTACAGCATCGCCGATCCTTCCGACATTTTCTGATGCGGACTGGATCTCATCAGCCTGCTGTGTTGCTCCGGAAGCAATTTCCTGAACGGCATTGGATACGTCCTCTGCTGTCTGGGAAATCTGGTTGGCCATGTCAGAAAGTTCCTCGGAGGACTCACCAACATTTCCTGCAGATTCCTTGATATGGCTGACAATTTCTTTTAACGTACTGATAACTGAGTTCATGGCTCTTGAAATAGCTCCGAACTCATCCTTCTTCTTATCATAGCCTTCTACAGCCTCAAATCTACCATCAGCAAGAGCTGTAAGAGATTTGCTTACGGCTTCAATCGGTCTTACAAAGCTGTTTGCCATAAGCAGTGAAATAACTGCTGAAGCAATAAGCATAACAAGGCCAATCACGATAACTAATGTAGCAGCCTGTCTTGCGGAGGAAAGAACCTTCTTGGAATCAGTCGCAGCACATACCCTGAACTGAGACTTAGGCTCAACAACGTATGCAACATAGGCATCATAGCCCTTACCTGTATCAACAAAGTAGAAACCTTCGTCCTTACCGGATACCATGAATTCAGACTTTGATCTGTCCTCTTCCTCGTGAGCGCCTTCACCGATCTCGTACTGTGAATGGGCAGCTACCTTTCCGTCCCTGTCTACAAGGAAGGCATCCTCTGCCTCAGAAGCAAGAAGTTCATGGAAGTTGTTAAGATCATAGTTTCTATGAACAATACCAATTACTTTATCTCCGTCCTTGATAGGAGCAGCAAAGGTAATGATTCTTCTGCCATTAGTCTTACTGATCTGAACGTTGGAGACGTAGATAGTTCCACCGATTGCCTTCTGGAAATACTCCCTGTCCGATACGTCAATACAGTCACCTGTTCCTCTTGCAATCTGCATTCCTGTCGCGTCAGTAATACACGTGTTATCACCATCATCCAAAATCGCATCGCACTCCAAAAGAGTAGCCTGAACAGCGTCAAATGGAATTCCAGCTTCGCCATTTACAAAGTTAATAATTGTAGGATTCCCAGCGATACTTCTGATCATGTTCATGTTGGTCTCAACAACCATGGAGAAATTATCCTCCAAATACCAGCACTCCCACTCAAGAATATCCTGAGCATCCTTCATGGCCTTATTCGTGGATGTCACGTAGCTGGCAATAACAGCCACCAAAAGCGGAACTGCTGTAACCAGGATCATTACTGATATCAGCCTGGTCTTGATACTGTCTTTAAACTTAATCTGGGATTTTTCTTTACCTGCCATATCTGCCTCCAAAGTAAAAAGAAATTTAGCTTAAAACCAGATTAATTATATTACTTTCGTTAATTTTTGTGCGTTATTCAGGGCATAATTAATAATAATTTAATCAACAGTAAAGAGACTGCACAAAAATGTACAGCCTCTTACTTTCACAAAGTCGCCAATACCGCCAGCACAGCTCCCTGTCCCCATGGATAGTGACCATAGCTTTGGTAGTGAACTCCAAAGTCATCGCAGGAACTTAAGGTCTTCTCAACCTTTCCATCTACAATAGATTCCAAAAGAGCTGTAAGACTCTTTTCAACCTCTGGCGCCTCGTGATTTTCCGGCCTCATAAGACCATAAAGGATCATGCCGGTTGCTGATGTGTCCAAGGGGCCATCCACTGCCTGAACCTGCCATGCAAAGCCGCCATCAGACTTTTGGTAGGAAGCCAGATTTACAGAAAGCTCTCTGTACCAGGTCACAAGCTCGCTGACCACATTGAGGTCAGGACCTGTTTTCCCCTCCAAGGCATAACTCTCCATAACGGCAGCAAATTCCGCCAGTCCCATAATAAGCCAGCCTGCTGCCCTTCCCCAGGAAAGAACTCCTTTTTTAACTGCTGTTCCCTCAAGGGAATAACCATGATATGGAAGACCTGTTCTGGAATCCATGCCATACTTTTTAAAATTTAAAAGCTGAAGCGCAGAAATATCCAGAGCCTCTTTCACCTCAAAGGCTTCACCATAAGCCGCAAGAAACATGCTCACCATGCCTGTTCCATCTGCAAATACATTCCCCGAATCTCTGTCAGAGTTATAGACTATAGTCCCTGTTTTATCCCTGGCTGCGTTCTGCAGATAAGCATAGATCTTGTCAGCAGTGATCTTGCAGGCATTTCGAAGCTTCTCATCGTAGCTCTGCTTATAGAGCCTTACCACAGCAACTCCCGCAAGGGCATCATCAATATAGTCCACCTTCGCGCCATATTTGCCCTTCCAGACATTTAAGTGTTTAAGGATAACTGCGTCGATTTCTTCAACAAGAGCATCTGCTCCCTCTTCCTTTGCCAGTTTCTCAATAAGGGAACGCCTTGCTTCCACTAGTCCCAGCATCAGCATCCCTGCCGGCCAGAACAGAGGATCTTTTGTCCTTACAGACCTGCCCATGGCACTCTTCACAAAATCCTTTGCCCTGTCCTTTACCGAAACATCTCTGATCCCTTTTAAATCCTTTGTTGTCTGTCTGATAACCTCAAAATAAATCTTTGTGTCCAGCTGAAATCCGTCCATTACTTTGCCCTTCTTACCTTCTCCAGCACCTTGGCGCTAAGATATTTGAATTCCTCTGTTCTGCCATAAAGCAGGAAATATACCCCATTGAAGATCACTGTGATGATCACAGCCATTACAAAAAATGATACGAAATTAAGATCTGAAATAACTTTGCAGCTGATGAACTGACATACCACCAGCACCGAAACCATGCTAAGAAGATACTTGGCAGTGTCAGCAAAATACCCCCATGCCTTCCTGTCAAAGCAGCTTCCGTAAATTATCACAGGCTTTGTTACATTGGCGATAAGCCCTGAAACAATGGTTCCGATATAGACACCTGTAAGCCCCAGTGGTGTCTGCACCAGCACAATGGAAATCACCAGGTTCACAGCTCCCTGAATAAGCGCCAGGTACTTATCCGGCTCAAATACTCCCGCAGCAGTCTTGTAGTTACTAAGAACAATCCTGTCACCCTTGAAGTAATAATCAATGAGGATGCAGTAAACCGCCGCCTGTGGAAGGATCCACTTATCTCCCCACAACAGCCTTATGAGAGGAGTTAAAAGAACCATAAACCCTATGCAGGAAAATCCATAAACCCAGGAGGCAAAGAAGCGATATACCTTGAACATGGAAAACTGCTTTTCCTTGCTCTCCGTGGCAATGAGATTTCCAAAGCTTGAAATAACTGAGTTAAAGATAATATTTACGAAGTTAGCAACGGAGTTGATTACCAGGTTATAGTTGTCAACAAATCCAGCCATGGAAACTTCGATAAAGGACGAAATAATAAGGGCATCCGTCTGAAGTCTTGCCACATCTCCCACTTTGTGGAATACAAGAGCCTTTGTCTTTTTCCAGACTTCGTCGCTCTCTTCTTTTGCAAGCTTTGTCACATTCTTATCCTTAAGATATGGATAAAGCTTATCAAGATACCTGGACACAAAAATCTTCTGGATCAGCTGAACCGCCGCATCCGTCAGAAGGAACAGGTAGAAGTTCTCTGTCGCCACAACCACGATGATCTGTATAAACACAGTAACGATCTTGGTTATGGTAAGTATATTCGTCTGGATATAGTTCTTTTGCTCAGCATTAATGAGACTGTACTTATAGGCCACAAAGTAGCTGGTTACAGTGTTGAACAGGAAAATGAGGTAGAAAAGAACCAGATCCCTCTGGGAAATGCTCCCGGGGTTCTTAACCAGTATCCCAAGGAAAGGCGTAAGAGCCAGTCCAATTCCTGCCACCACCAGGGCAATCACATGATAGGCCTTTCGGTAAAGCTGCATATAGGACTTGATCTTTTCAGTCTCACCCCTTGCCACCGGTCCGTAAAGGCTGAAGTTCAGGGCTGTTCCAATGCCCAGCTCCGCCATGTTGAGCACCGCCAGAATGTTGCTGTAGAGAGAGTTTACGCCAAGAAGCTGCTCATTTAAGTGCATGAGAAAGACAGTTCGCAACACGAACGACATGATCGTGGTTGCCACCTGTCCCACATACCCGAAGGTTATATTTCTTGTTGCGGATTTTACTCTGCTCACACTATACTTCCTTTTTCGTCCATCAGTATCCAGTCAGCCCAGTAATCATGCATGATCTCAGGGGTTACCGGCTGGTTGTTTCGCATCTTGTAGGTTCTGATCACCATCTTGTCAGGCCTTCTGTTGAGCCTTGCACCCCAGAAACTGAAGGTGGAATTTGCACAGATATTACCCCTGCAGTGACTCATAAGCATCAGGTCCTGAACGCTGTTTTTACCTGTGTTCCAGTCCACGATGGTGTATCTGCTCTCGTCAGAGAACTTCTCCCTGGCATACTCGTGGTCACTGGTAAAAATGTAAAAATGAGTCGAAGGGTCTTTTACCCTGAAATACTCCATGGCGCTGTCGTAGTACTCCTGGGTAGCAATGTTCCCCAGAATAGCGAAGTTCGGCGGATCCAGATAATCCCCGCGCCTTATGTGGACGCTGACGGAGTTCTCCTGGTCCATTCTATCCGCCAGAGCCATATTCCTCTTATGAAGGATCTCATCGGGATGATCCGGGAAAAGAAATATCTCCTGCATGTCAGGCATTATGTCTGCATAATATTTCTGGCATGCAAAATACCCTGAGATGTACTTATCCTCCAGTTCAAACACCTCCGGATGATACATCTCTTTTTCGGAAAAGACATTTGGATTCTCGTCACCTCTCAGGCCTAGCTTACAAGCAACTTTTCCTGTTACCTTCTGAAGAGCATTCCTCTTTAAAAAGAGATCTCTCTCCTCCTTGGTGCATTCCTCAAAAGTAACGCCTTTAAAGGTGCTAAGCTCAAACTCTCTTGGTGCCAGCATATTCTTTTGGATTGATGGATCAAACCATGAAAGGTCAAGCTTAATATCCTTCCCCATCTTCTTAAGCTTGGTGTAGACCGAGTACTGCTGCATCTGGTTTCCCAGACCGCCTGCGATCTTCAATATAAGCATATTGTTTCCCCCAAAGTGTTATTGTAGTGGGTACGCCCTGTCATCAGATGTTTCCATTTGAATCTCATAGTTCTGGGCATTTCGACAAGCCACACTAAGAGTGTGTCTTGTCTCCATAGAACTACAATCGCTTCAACTGAAAACATCTGATGGCAGGGCTTACACAGTAGAATAATCTACTTTACATTTATGAGTGATAGCACGAAAGAGATTAGTGCGGTTGTTGCTTCATGATGTATTCGTAAGAGCGTATAAGCGCCTCTGGGTCTGAAATATCTTGTACTGGTAGTACGTAGTTTTCTACAGTTCCGAAGAGGTCAGTGGCGATGCCTCGGCTCTTTACGGAATAACCAATTACCAACGTTGGGACACCGGAGCTGTAGGCGGCGATTGTGCTGTGGGTACGGGCGCCTACGAAAAAGCTGCACTTGGAAATGTAGCCCTTTAGGACTTCCGCAGGAGCATCTTCGATGAACACAGCTCGTCCTGTGGATGCAATCTCCTCGTACATTTCACGTAAAGGCTTTCTATCGTCGTTGGATGACCAGACCACGTGTGGCACGAAGGCTATATTGTTGTCGGTGTTATCTAGAATATACCTAATGAAGTTCCTATAACTTGCTTTCACCAGCGCAGGATCTCCTGCCCTTTCAAGTACCATGGGACTTAGGTTTATTCCTACGGTTGCCCCTTCCTTATAGTTCTCCGGAAGAGTAACCTGAGCTGTATCAAGTTCAAATGCCGGGTCTTTTCGAAGTGTCAACTTATCAGCAGAAATTCCGGCGTTCAGCAAAGCATTATAGGTGATGGATTCCCTTGCATAAATGTGGTCAAAATTCATCAGGTCCTTAAGGAGCGCCCCATTCTTCAAAGAATCAGGCTCAATGGAGCATCCCCAGAGCACCGTCTCAAAGCCACGCTTTATGAAATAATCATGAGCCAGGATTAGGTCTCCCACCATCTCAGGATAGCAGTAATTATCACCGCCAATGGATATCGCTAGGGGCTTGTTGTCTACTGCAGCTCCACACCTCTTAAGCTCGCGAACATATCCACGATACGCATCCTTGAATCTGTAACGCATGAAGGACTGCTTATCACCTGTGATCTTGCGCCAGCCATAGTAAAAGACGTGGGCCAAAAAGTCCTTGTCAATGTGCCTTTCCGTCTCCAAAAGACAAAGCCCCTGCTTTTCCAGCTCTCCAAGAACGTATCGCCTGTCCTCCTCTGCATCATTTGAGATGATCACAGGCTTCGGCGTGGTATTCATGTCGCACCCATGTTCAAGGCGCAACCTATGGATCATCCTGATAGTGCTATCCGCAATAGCCTCGCACCCATGATTTCCGCTTCCGGCGTGCATGTATAATATTATGGGTCTGTTCAAGTTTTCTTTCATGTCAATTTCCTTTGTGCTTCCCATAGAGCTTAAGATACAGCGACGGGCTCAACCTAAAGACCATCACCTTTATCTTATAGCCTGCAGACAGCGCCGCAAAAGCGCCGTGAGTCTTGAGAGCATGGTTTATCTGCTTCGAAGCCTCATCAACCGCCAGCTTCGCCAAATCTGAATCCGCAGCCCCGGTCATCGCAGTCTTCCCCAACAAATCCTTCGTCTCTGCCATACCCTTCACAGTTCCATGCAATTCTTTATCTAAAGCACTACCTGCGCTTGTCTCCATCACAGCAACCTTTCCGATCACCAGAAACGCAGTCATGATCTGGCTTGCTGCCAGTGACACAAACGCGAAGCTTGATAGGTTCTCACGATAGGGCAAAAGTTTATCCTCAGCCCGCTTCCAGCACCTTATCTCGTCCATGTAGCTGGCCTTAAAGGCGCTCTTCATAGCACCGGATTCGTTCTCTGTATAAATGTAATCCCCGGTTGCAACGCACCGGATGGTATGTCTCTTTTCCTGGGAAAGGGCAAAGTCCAAAAGAAACAAAAGATCCTCTCCGATGGTGAGCCCCTCCTGAAACATTATGTGGTTCTCAGAAATTGTCTTCCTGTCAAAAAGCTTTCCCCACACATGAGAGTTGGAATTCAGAATGCAGTTCTCAATGTACTGAAATCCGCTTATCTTCTGAGATCCCGAATAGCTATCCGTATCATCCAAAAGAACTGTTCCCTCATCGGCATACTTCATGAGGCCTTCCAGGAACTCCTCTTTCACCTGATCATCCGCATCTACAAAGGCAACAAATCTTCCAGTAGCCCTTTCAAGGCCAAGATTACGGGCGTGGGAAACTCCGAAGTTCTTAGTATGAACAACCTTGATACGTTCCTGCGTCCCCGAAAGATTGCCTCCAGCCTGATCGCCAGAATGCGCCTCCGATAGTCCGCCCCCGGTCTGCCTCGCAGAATCCGCAGCACCTAGGCCAAACTCCTTCTGCAGCTCATCACAGATCCCTCCAGACCCATCTGTGGAACCATCATCCACCAGGATAACCTCCAGCTCATGGTCCTTGATAAACTTCTGATTTAAACAAGATAAGACACACCTTCTAAGTGTGTCTTTTGCCTGATATACAGGAACTATAATGCTGACAAGTTTCTCCCCATTACTATCCATTAACCCTTAATACTCCGTCCAATCCTCGCGCTCCACAGCCTCAATAAAATCAAGTCCGTAGTGGTAACAGTAGCTCATGTTCAGCCAATTGTCCTTGTCCTCAGAGATATCTGAATCATAGGCCATGGAAAATCTGCTCTGCCACTGAGGTCTTAACTTCGGCGCCTTGATCCACAGCTTGTCCTCCTGAACGCACTGGATATAGTAAACTTCTCTCTCGTCAAACTCCCTCTTTATCCTTGCTAGGTTCGCACCCTCCTGAACATAGGTAAACAGAAGGAACACACCATATATAGCCACAATAGATGTTACCAGGATCTGGACCACATCCTCCTTAAAGCCCTCATTTACTATCCATGCAATTCCCTGCATGATTCCTGTCATCAGAAACAGGCTTGCCCCGTAATAAGTACGAAGCTGTGACTGTGACACCATGAT
>JAEEGL013073220.1_pt1 | contig 10621 bp, 7 predicted proteins | sample 9134231 | NCBI WGS metagenome assembly JAEEGL01 (sample SAMN16246548, study PRJNA631951) | gut metagenome | biome: gut microbiome; feature: rumen; material: fiber-attached | host: Bos | place: Iran: Karaj | collected 2018-10 | reverse complement strand
CAGGCATGGTGTCACCTCAGTCCTCGTATACTTCTTTCAGGAGAATGCGCTTTTCAAAGCCGCCGCGCTTGGCGGCTTTTTCTGCGCGTACTCGTTCAAGATCCTCCAAGGTATAGCCGCGCGCAATCGTGACCGCCCGAATGACTTCCAGCAGATCGGCCAGCTCCTCGATATTTTGATCCTTATGGTATTCCGCGAGCTCTTCATCCAGCTTGGCGTCGAGCATACGGAGATAGGGTGCACCAGAAAGGATCTCTGTGGTGCAGGCCATTCCGGATGATTCGATGATTTGGGGAATACGGTCACGGACCAGTTTATTATACACAATTGACATTTTTCAGTTCTCTTTCATATGATCAGAAGCGAAATGGTATCAGAATGATTTAAGCTGTCATCTTCAGTTGTGATAATGACGGTGCTGTTCCAACAGTCTTTACCGTCAAATGCTGCGTCAATGATTTCGCTAGATAGGAGGAATGCCCTGTATAAACATATTATGAGAGTAATTCATCTTTTAGCCGTTCTAAGGTTTGGTTGCGCGAAAGTGACTTTAGCTCACATTCCCATATTACTATAATCCGCCAACCCATCTTCTGGATGGCGTCGTAATTCCTTTGATCTCGTTTAACATTAGTTTCGATCTTTTCTTTCCAGAACGCAGCGTTGTTTTGGGGCCAAACGAAGTATCTGCATCCTTCGTGTTTGTGCCAAAAGCAACCATTCACGAAGATCATGACCTTATACTTGGGGAGAACAATATCCGGCGTCCCAGGATACCGTTTATCATTCTTTCGATAGCGAAAACCGTTGGAAAAGAGGAATGTGCGGACTATCTCTTCCGGTTTCGTATTCTTCCCCCTAATCCGTGACATATTATAGCTCCTGGTCTTCTTGTCATGAACGTCTGCCATGAATAAACACTTTGCCTTCCTTTTCCTGGCTGCTCCGCGAACCTTGACGGACACATTTCTCAATCCAAGATAAAGTATCGGAGAGTACATCACTTCTTAAGTCACAATGAGAAATGACAATAGCATTCCAGCCCAAACTCGTTGCTTGAGTTACATTAACGATTTCATCATTTTCGACCAGCAGGACATGATTATGGGTCAAAGAACAATCGGTTCCGTTATGGCAGCCCAAGAAACACTTTTTGATGTAGATAGCCGTTTTATACTTAGGATATACGATATTTGCGTCCATTGGATATGGTTCACTGGTAGGGCGACTTCTAATTCCTTGTGAAAACATATATGACCGAATGATATATGAAGCATCTTTTTGATCTTTTGTTTCTCTGTTCTGTTCGACAAATTGCTTGTACTCCAAAAGCAAGTCATCAATTTGCAAGATCTGGTAAAATATCCCTTCCAGCAATTTGACTGGAATACTATTTCCGGCCATTCTAATAACTTTGTCCCGGGCAAACAAGGCATCGCCTTTATGGAACTCTATATTGTTATTCTTGAGCTTTTTGTAGTCAGCATCAGTGAATCCCATGAAAAGCATACACTCTCGCGGAGTTAAATACCTGAATTTACTTCTGCCTGGAATCCCGCTTTCGAAATAAAGATTTCCAGAATTCGGATTTCTGTCCTGCTTGGTGGTAATAGTCCGAATCTCGGGAAAATCCTCGTTTACAACATTTCCTTTCAAAACGAGCTGAGGGTTTTCATCCCAGATTTTTCGTCTTGATTCTGTATCGTTTGGAGTGCATTCTATTGCTTCTTCAAGAATCTTGGGGTTATCGTAGTTTGTTCTCAGCAAATCGGACACAGTGTATCTGTGATAGTGACGTGATTTGCTGTATTCCAGTATTACATCATTTTCCGTTTTCGAGCATAGATACTTTTCTATAAGGGTTTTGCACTTCCTATCTGCACCAACATATACACTTATCATCAGTAAGCGAGGTCTGTTCTGCGGCAAACCAAAAGAACTGGCGTTGAGTTGAAACCATCTGCTAATATATCCGAGCGCAGAAAGATCAGAAATCCATGTCTTAAAATTATCTATATGGCGGTCAGAAAGAAGCGTCGGCACGTTTTCCATAAGCAAAAAGCGGGGCAGGGGTTTATTGCACTCATTCATTTCCGTAAGAATGCGTCCTACCTGCCACAGGAGGCTGGAACGGCTTCCTGAATCTTTGTCAATACCCTTGTTATAACCATGAAATGCCCCTACATTCGATAGGTCTTGACAAGGAAATGAGTATGTTAACACATCAATCCCATCGGGCATATTTATACCTTGAAGCTGGCTGATATCCACATGATTGTGATTACGCTTGATACTCGCATAGATATGCCTAAGTGCCTCTACAGAATACGTGCGCAGTGAACTATAATCTAAAGCCGCCTTTCCGGAATTGCTAAAGGTATAATTCTTAAGCAGTTCGAGTAGTTCCGCTTTATCCATAGCTTGTATTTCGTCTGAGATCTTGCCTGATGTGTGAATTAGATCATAGGCTACTACCGCATGGACATCCCATTCACAGGTCGCTAAGGTGTTGATATGGACCCCAAGATTTTTCAGGGCTTTTGCTTGACTTCCTATCCCGCTGAAGAACTCAACGAGATTATATTTGCGATCCATTTATTTCAATAATCCTTCCGATTCTAATTTGTCTTTTGCTGATAATGCCATGCGAATCAAGTTCATCGTTTTATATGGAACTTTTCCAGAGCTTGAAGCAGGGACATTACCCGTGGCAGCCATATTACTGATTTGCTTAATGGCTGTTTGTTCTTGATAAGACAGCAGTGATTTTGAGATGCCGATCTCAAAAATGTTGTTCCAGTATTCCGTACCAAGAGAAACCACATCCATCACAACAGTGAGATCATTGATTTCCTTCTGCTCATTCTTGGCGGACTTTTCTTCTTCTTTCATCATGGATTCCGGTACTAATTCAGCTAAGAACTCTCGGGATAATTCATATTTAACGGTATCACGAAATTCTTCCCATGTAGTCTGTCGTTTGCAATATTCAGTTACAATCACGCCATGGCTATTACAGATGAAATCATTAGTGATTTTAGTAACCTTTTCAATCTCTCTCATGAATGCAGGTGACAGAGATTGTTTTTGCCATATTCGTCCCCAATCAAGAACATACCCCGAAGGAATCGAGGATATTATTTTGGCGATGGTGTACGGCACGATGTTTAATTTATAACCGCCGGTTTTGTACCAGAATCCAGTCGGGTTCTTCGCACTGTCTTTGTTTGTTTCCAGATAATTATCGACTGACCTGAAAATAATCGCAGCACAGACACATTTCTTGAAGTAGAACTCATTGAACTGTGCTTTGTTAGCCCTGTACTCGTTTCCGATTTCAGCCCCGAACTCCTTCATTACCCAGTTTTTACCTTTGGAAACAATGTGCGGCTTACAGCTAATTGTAGTGAGGTACATAGCAAGTTGTTCCTTGTTGATGACTTGCTTTTTCGGAAATTTTGATTGAAATCTCTTGGCCTCATCACCGCGGAGCTTGATCTGCTCTTGCTGGTATTTTTTTCGTGACCGCTCATAATACCAGCCCGTGGGAATTGCATATAGAGAAGGAGGAGCAAGGTATCTCTTGGACTGACGCTCCATCCAGATATGAAACGGATCATTTGAAAACAAATCGGCAGCGGTTACTCTGTTTTGACTGTTCGCAAACTTAGCAATATTCTGGACCATCTGATCATAGAACCGTACTCCATCCTCATCTTCAGTCTCACGGTCCTCAATGACGGTCAGCTTCATGGGGACATAGATACCTTCAAGACTGACATTAGTGCGTTTCAAAACGGCTTCAGCTAATGAGGCAGTTGTCTGTCCGCCGTTGATAATCTGTAAATCAACGATTTTGGTGATCCGCATTTCACCACCGATTTCCTCAACTTCAACATCGGCCGCGGTAGTGGCTATTCCATTGTTGTAAGTGAAGAACTTTGTGGGATCGGTGTTGATGGTGCGTCGAATTCCGCTGTTTACACTTTTTGATCCACCGGTACCTAAAAAAGCTCGGACGTTTCCTTCAAGGACTTTGCTGCCATACTCGATGTATATTTGCGCCAGCAGCTTACCTGGAATGATAGCAATATAAGCTTCATAGCCCAAATCCTCGCCAATATCGCCTTTAATGCAAGGGATACCGTTACAGCCAAGCTCAGGGAAATCTTCCTTAACATCGATCACAATGGGATCATTGTTGTTTGAGTTTTCCATTTCATAGAAACGCTCAAGATGCCAGAGGTTAATCTCCAAAGGCTTGTCATTGAAGTCTGATTTCTTAATTTTCTTTGTAGTTTTTGCTTTTTTGGTGCGTCCCTTTGTTTTTCTGATTGTTGTTTCCAGAAGATTAGCACTTAACAGTCTTGTGTCGAGTTCTTTGTTAGTGATAATAAAAAACTTTACCTTCAGCAGCATATCAGGATCATCGCCGGCTGCATTCATACGTTTCCGGATGATCCTTGCTATTTTCAAAACATCATCCGAGTCATCAAAATAATCATTGATGTTTCCATTGCAGACCTCATCCAAAAAGTAATACAATCTCCAATACAGTTCATCAACTCGGGACATGGTTAGCTTGTCCGGTTCAAACGAGTCCTGGAAATCGCTGATGAACATTACCAGACTATGATCCGTTTCATCGAAACAATATCCATCGACGCGCATAATGCGGCCACCACGGCCACGCTTATCTCCCATTCCAATACGAAGAGGATCATCAACTTCTTCGAACTCTGAAAGGATGTCCAAAGTGTGGTTTAAAAACTCATCTTCTGTATCAGAACCGCTGATCGCAGAATCATTTCTGAGTTCTTCCAGAAAATCTCTTTTGTACTCTTGATAATCCATTGAATTGATCCTCCTCATATCTGCAACAACAAGGGTATTGCTCTAATTATGATTCTATCTCAAATGATGAAATATCAATAAGAGACAGTTCATATGATGCCTTCCTTATCGCAGAAGGAACATCGTTGATAGTCAGCTTTGGAAAAGCGTCATCAACTTTATATCGTTTCAAGCTGCTTATTTCGTAAACGAAGTCGTCGTAATAATCGTTGTATTCATATCCTTGGAGGGCAATCTTTGACATTAAGGAATCCTGCTCATCACCGGGAGCAAACATATTCCTTGTTGCAAGCACGAGCTTATTTAGCGTTATGCCATTGTATGCCTTACTCATTTTTTCCAAAGAATAGACTGCTAACTCGCCAGGGTATTCACTGTCGAGTTGTTCCAATGAAGAAATCCTGACAAATTGCGCACCTCTGCTGATTGCTTTTACTTCAGCCCATGTGCTCCCATAAGAAAAATCCTTATGAGTCAGCTCTTGCCCGCTCCAACTCTTAAGCGCATCAGACAATCCCAACTTTTGTGATAAAGGTCCCTGAAGATAGAGGATTTCCCCGATAAGCCCCATTATCTCAGGCTCACTTAGGAAAGCATTCTTTGAGGCTACGAACATCTTTTTCCATTGAAAGAATCTGGTTAAGATTGCTGTGTAACCGCCAGATTTGTCTTTGATCCCCCTTGTTTCGTTAATTAGGTCTTCACAAAACATATAGAACAAACCGCTGACATCTTCATCCAGCAATGAGAACCTTAGTGTATTGTATTCTGGCTTTTTATACTGATTCACTTCAATAGCGGAGGTTCCTGTTATCTTCCGGGGAGTGAAAGAGGAACGCAGTTCTATAGCTTTTCTACCTTTTTCGTCAAGGCCAATATGTAAATCCAGTGGGTGCTGATTGTCTACGCGAGAGAAATAATTCGCGTTGCTGAACTGGGCGAAAAACTCTCGGATATTCATGCTATTCCACTTCCTCTCCTTCAGCCAGTATAGTCTCTTGCTCAAACCAGTTGTAAACCTTGTTTGCTTTGTATTTTGTGCCGCTCTTTATTGCTGCCTCATCATTCCGCGGTATTCCCATGGCCAAACCAAGGGCTGGTATCCCATTCATAGCCGTTCTGAATTCATCGACCTGCTTTCGCTGGTTAGATTCTTCTTCATCAACATTGATATCCATGAGGTAGATCAGCAGAATCGGTCTTCTCTTATCAACATACTTGAACCAGGTGTCGGACGGATATGTCTTTCCTTCTGTGAAATCAACACCATGATTCTTTTTATAATATGCTCTGAACTGGCTCTTGGCTTTTTCAATAATCTCATCTGCAGTTGACCCATCGAAGTCAACTATGCCGGTTCTACCGTCTCCGGGTCCACCAAGTTTACCACGTCTGCCTATTCCGAGCCGGTCAGAATCCCGATCAATAATGCAGTTTCTTCTTTGAACTTTTGGAATGCTCCGCCCGGCTAATGTAACTTTGAGACTCGGATCTGCGGTTTCTGAACCTTCCATAAAGGCTAAATCAAATTGTGAGATCGTCGGGTCGACGGTGTTCTCCAAAAACTCAGCAATCTGTCTTGTATCAAAATCGGAGCTAAACTTAGAAATCCTTAAGCTGCGGATGAACTCAATGATCTTTGCTTTTGGTATGTTTTGGATTATATAGTGACCTTTTCCAGAGGAAATTACTTGTCGTTCAAAAGCAAAGCCTTTACCAACAAGATCATCAACCAACTTTTCAATAGCTGCAAAGTTGTTCTTTTGGTAAACCGTGTTCAAGTGCAAATACGGAGTTTCCACTATACCACCATAGTAGCTTGCATACTCAAACTCATCCGTGGCATTTCTCATCTTATTGTAGGCCGTAATGCTTAGTTCTGCCGAATTATTCCGTACACGGATACCAAAATCCTTCGGGCGTTGACCGCGGTCTCGCATGATAATCATATCATCTTTGAGTTTATCAGTTGCTTCCGCAATTTCCGCATACCATTGTGCGGATGCTTTATGGGTCCAGATTCGAAATAGATCTTCATAGTTTTTCCTATATCCGAACCATCTGCCCATCTGCATCAGCACATCATAGGTGCAGGTGTTTCTATAGAAATAGCTGACGATCAAACCCTCTAATGTCAATCCTCTTGATAGGGCAAGTCCACCTATGGCAATCACACGTAAGCCTTCATTCTTGGGATACGCTAAACGCTCTGAGCTTTTTGAACTGTTGACAACCTTGATCTGGATGCTTTCAATAGAGCGGAAAAGTGTATCAACGATCTGATCCCAGCTGAATTCAATACTGGAGTATTGTTTTTCCCAATTCTCATGAATCCTTTTTAAGACAGGATCACTCATGGATTCAGAATAATCATGACTGAGGTTGAATTTGATTGAGCGATATGCTTTGGCATGTATGTTTTCAACTTCAGTTTTAATGTATTTCTGAACCTTAACAAAGCGTGACATATTGATAAGCATGGAACGGTGTTCCCTGCTGTCACCTCGTAGATCACGAATTGCATTCGCAAGGTAAAATGTATATATTGAGTCAGTGAGGCTACCAGGTAATTCGCCTTCCCACTCTTTCTTGTGCTTGAAGTAAAAGGAATAACCGTCTTCTTCTTCACGACCGGCATCTGTAATGTAGATAAGTTGCGAATGGAATTCTCCGTTTTCAGCGAAAATCCGGTTAGGACCGATGTAATTACTTGGAGTAGGTAAAGACACGATGAAGTTTTCAGGGAATAAATCCTGTGTCTCCATTTTCTCTGTAGTTTCGGGATCAATAAACACGTTGGCAAAAGGGGTGGCAGTAAAACCCACATAATTGGATTTTGTAAATACGCTCGCCAATTCACGTATCAATTTATTGATTGTGGTCGGATCTTCTTTGCTTTTACTTGTGTTAATCGACGCATTATCAGCCTCATCGTCAATAAGTAACATTGGCATATCGATTTTGCCGGTGGAAGGATCAGCGTTAAGTGAGACCAGCCAATCCTTGAGTTTCGTCAGGACGTCCTTTTGTTTCTTGATGACGAATACTACAGCGTTCTTATCCGAGAGAGCTACGGCGATCTTATTTGAATCTCCAGCAAAATCGCCTTTTCGTGAGGTGAGTGCCATCGCTCTGATGGGTTGGTTGTCAAGGCCAACGCCAACTCGTTTTCCACCAGTAGTATTGGCGGACATATCAATCCCAATAAAACCCTCTTCGACTCGCTCTTGAGTTTGCTTCCGAAGAGATTCGATTGTTCCTGTCAACAGGATGAATACTTTATATCCAGCATCCGCAGCTTTACAGATAAAACCGATGTACGTGGAAGTCTTGCCTGACTGCACATCACCAATGATCAAGCCTCTTCGCAAAACCGGATTCGGATAGTTTGCTCTTGGATCAAGAATATAATTCATGAGTTTTTGATCAAGAGTATCATCACCGAGTGTACTTACAACGTTGGGGCTAAAATGTTTCTCATCGATGAGGTAATTCTTATACCTCGTCCAAAACACTGGCGAAATTTCAGACTTGGCATCATCGTACCAGTTTTCTTGATCGTAGTCCTCAAGAATGCTTTGCCCCGGATTAGCAAATATCTGGTACTTCCAGGTAATATCCCTCTTGGCGGCCTCTATTTCTTCATCGTCGTATGTTGCGCCGCTAATCGCCAATGCCTGATTGATAAGTTCGGCGACAACATCATCATTCAAATCGTTTTCTATCCCTTTAAGCTGAATCAACCTATCAACGAAGCCTGTGAGTTTCGCAACTTTTTCTATATCAACGCTCATGTGCCTATGCCTCCAGCAACTTGTCTTTCAATCCGGGGTATTTGTTGAATGGTTCTGAAAGAAACATTTTCTCAACGATTTCTTTTCGACTACTACCGCCCATTGATTCCGCTAAAGAAATCAACATCCTTGCTTTGTTTTCAATATCGGCAATTCGTTCATCACTGATGCTGTCATCAATCCGGTTTTGTGACTTGTCAATGTAAATCTGTTGATATGGAATGGCATTTTCTATCTCTTCAAGGACCATATCAATGCGACTCCATGTTTCATCATCGACTTTTTCTTTGATCAAATCAAAAATCCTTGAATCACGATTTATATGATAATAAAATTGGTCTCTATCTTGAATACGATCCCAAATATAATCAACTTCTTCGTCGATTTTGGCGATTCGACCACGGTACGTCTGTGCCTTAATTGCAATGTCCATCGCCTCATCAACAGCTTTGGTAAGCCTGTTCTTTATTGAGTTCGGGATTTTTGCACTTTGTTTTTTTATATCAATACCCCATATATCATCGAGGGTGTTAGGTATATCCACGCGAATCCGTGCATACTTTGTCAGCTCGTCACGATGCCGTCCAAACCAACCGCCCCAAACAATCAATCGTTCATTTCGATAAACGTAAAACCCCTGCTTGGATCTGTAATTCTCAATTCCACCAGAAAGTTTCTTGTCTTCTGCTGTTAGATCTTTTTGAAATGGAAGAATAAACGGCTGTACCGTTACCATCCTTTCAACACCTTGACTGTCCATAATAGGAATGGAAATCTTCCTTCTCACATTTGTCTTGTTATGGTTTTCAAGAAAAGGATCATATCCAACAAGCTGAAAATTGTTGACTTTGATTGACAGTCTGGTCTGCGTAGGCCTGTTAAGATACCGATGGAAAATCAGCGAAAGATAGTCAGAGGTTGACTCTTGCAGCTTATTCAATTCTGCATAAACACTACCTGATGATTTTTCGATAAAGTCAAAGTCTTCCCAAACCACGACCGTTCCTGAAGGAAGGGCATCCAGCCATCCTATGAACCGAATATTCCGTATCTCATCATCCGAGCACTCAACAACATACCAATCATGTTTTTCTTCAATGATATCCAAATCCCACATATAGGCTGAAATCCGACCGTCTTTTTTGCTCGCCACCGTTAGTTTTCGACACTGAGATAATGAAGCAGCCTTAAGTCCCAATCCGAAACGGCCAAGATCAGTTTCTGAGCGTCCTTCTCGTTTTTGTTCACTGCCATACTTCATAGCATCAAAGAGTTCCTGCCTGCTCATACCATTGCCGTCATCACAGACAACAACGTAACAATCAGCAGGATCAACCGGAAATCGTATCTGAATATGCGAAGCACAAGCACTTATACTGTTGTCGATGATGTCGGCAACGGCACTTTCAAATGAATATCCCATTGCCCTCATGGAGAACATGAGGACATCAGCCGTTGGTTTGTTTTCTTTAAGTTGTCTCATGTGTTCGAGTTCCTCATTTCAGTGTTCTGCTGCTACCACGAGTGCATGTACCTGCAGCCTTCTATTTTCCGACAAAAGGTGTCTCCAAAACCGTATAGCTACTTGTGCCACCCCTGTCAAGTAGACAATTATTTAGGACAAGCATCTATGTGACAAGGAGTCGCGCCTCCATATCACGAATAACTCTATTACCAATATTCTAGTAAAGCATACCATCTGTTCGATAATCAGGACATGTCACTCTGACGCCTGCCCCGCCTTCATCCAGGCGTCGACTTCACTGATTTTGAACTTCCACAGCCGGCCAACCTTGACGGCGGGCATACCGCGCTTTTCGATCCAACTGAGGACCGTATCGCGGTTGATGCCGAGATAGGCCGTGATTTCCTTCATGGAAACCCAACGTTCTGGATTGTTTTCCATTTTTGTTCTCTCACTTTCACGCAATATACAATAATCCAAAATGTATGATACCACATTTTCTTCCATT
>JAEEGL013057520.1_pt1 | contig 10621 bp, 11 predicted proteins | sample 9134231 | NCBI WGS metagenome assembly JAEEGL01 (sample SAMN16246548, study PRJNA631951) | gut metagenome | biome: gut microbiome; feature: rumen; material: fiber-attached | host: Bos | place: Iran: Karaj | collected 2018-10 | reverse complement strand
CCCGAACGAATTCTTCCATGTTGAGCCAGAGGCATACAAATATTTCGCCGACAAGAAAAATGCTTTCGCCGAAAAAGAAGCTGAGTGGAAGAAAACATTCGATGCGTGGGCAAAAGAGAACCCAAAGCTCGCCGAGCAGTGGAACGCAAGCCAGATTGGTGTTGCGGACGGTGACTCACATGCGAACGATCCGTCATACGAAGTCGGAAAGCAAATTGCAACAAGAACTGCTTCAGGAGATATGATAAATCTCATGGGCGAGCAGTACTCATATCTGGTTGGCGGCTCGGCAGACTTGAAAGGCTCTAACAAATCGGGAATGAAATGCGACGGCGGAACATACACGCCTGAGAACCGTGCAGGACGCTCAATCGAATACGGAATCCGCGAATTCGGTATGGCAAGTATTGCGCTCGGTATGGCAGCGCATGGCGGAATCCGCCCGTACATTGCGACATACCTTGTGTTCTCAGATTATATGCGCCCGTCTATCCGCCTTGCAAGCATTATGAAGATGCCTGTAATCTACGACCTTACCCATGACTCTATTTTTGTTGGAGAGGACGGACCTACGCACCAGCCTATAGAGCATCTTGCTTCTTTGCGCGCAATACCGGGCCTTCAAGTGCTTCGCCCAGGCGATGCGGAGGAGACTGCTGCGGCATGGCATATTGCAATGCAGGCTAAAGACCATCCTGTTTTGTTCGCGCTCACAAGGCAGAATGTTCCTGTCTACGAGAAAGAGGATAGAAACTGGCGGGAAACTATAAAGAAAGGAGCTTACATCGTTAGCGGAACAGGAAATGCTGATGTTACTGTTGTTGCAACAGGCTCTGAGGTTAGCATGGCGCTTGAGGCTAAGGCAAAAGTTACCGGAAAATCAGTGCGCGTTGTTTCTGTCCTAGACAAAAAACTTTTTGAAAGCCAGAGCGATGATTTCCAGAAGTCAATTCTTGGCTCGGGCCGTGTAATTGTAGCGGAGGCCGGTGTAAGAAACGGCTGGGAATTCTACGTCTCAAACAAAAAGGATTTGTTCACAATCGACAGATTCGGAGATTCGGGTCCGGGAAAGAAAGTCGCTGAAGAATTCGGCTTCACGGCTGATAAACTTGCTGAACTGATTATGCAGTAAGTTCTGGCAGGAGAGGTCCAATGGCTTCTCCTGCCCAAGTCGAACTGACATAAGTTAATTCTTTCATTATAATTTTTTTCTATGGAACAGGAAGAATTACGCAAAATTGTTAGTCAGGGCGAAACAAGCAAAGTTCAGTTCAAGCAAAAACTCGACAATAACGACAGCATTGCCGAACAGTCTTACAATCGAGAACATCAAATTTGTGAATGCTGTTGTGCGGAACAATCTTGTCGTTTCGTTCAGCTCAAAGATTATGAAATATCGCGGGCTTGGCTCTGGAGCCCGCCGCGCAATCAAAGAAGAGCCGTCATTGCAGCTCATTGACGACAAGGACGGCGACAGATTTATTGTGAAGATACCACGGAAAGGTGTGTGAAGGGGTTATGCAGCAGTTGAATAATTCACAACAGAAAGTTCTTGAATATGTTCCTTTGCAAAAGCAATAATTTTTTCAAGCTGTTTTACAACATCTCCTGTGAAATGAATTTCATCACAAGTCTCACATTTATGGCAAGGAATGTTTCTAATTACTAAAACACCGCTGCCAAGTTCTATAGCTTCTGTAGTTGTACTTACATAAGTATCATGCCCGCATCTAATACATTTCATTTTGCCCGCTCCTTTCTGGTCTTTAAGTCAGATTCCCATTTGTCAGTATTTGGTATATAAGCTGTAATCAAATATATATGATTTTCATTCATGCTTACAACAATATGAATATAGATATTGTTTATTGATAATCCAAGTATAAGGCAGCTTGGAAAAGGAAAATCTTTCGGATATTGTTCAATAATCTCACCATTATTAATTGCATTCATTACATCATCAACTGTAATATTACGCTCATTCAATCTTAATTGACCATGTAAAGAAATCACAATATTTTCACTTTTGTTTATTTTTCTAAAATCTTCAATGGTGTACAAATACACACCCCCAACTACTATTTTACCACAGAAAACTGAAAAAAAGCACTTTCTGGGAAAAAAGTTCCGAATAAAATACCGCGGAAAGGTGTGTGAAGGGGTTGCACAATTGCCCCATAGCCCAAATGTAGGCTGGGGCAAATTGTGGCGTGGCAGGAAGAAGTTTTTGCGTGTGCGGCTATTTCTTGCTGCGTGTTTTGCGCATTCTCTTCTTCTGGGAAGTCTGAGTGGTTTCATCCACTGAGTTCATGCAGACACCGTTTACTTCCACGATTTTGCAGTAATTTTCTTTGTCCGAGCCTGCCGCAAGAGGAATCAAATTCGGCAAGTCTGATGCAGAATCAAGCGTGTATGCGTATCCGGGAGTCCACGGTTTAGTCGAGACAAGATAAGCGGAAATGTCCTTTGCGTTATTCCGTCTCCTGCAATTATTGCTGGCAGGTTCTTTGTTGTTTCCTGCTGAGTACACTTTTGGGGCAAAAGATGGAGCTGATTCACCATAAATGTCAAAAATATTCTTTTGGAATTGTCCGAAATAATTGTTCTCAAGGATAAGATTTACTGCCTGACATATACCAACCGCATACCCCTTGCTTCCAGAAACTCCAATTTCATTGTAATAATTGTTGTACACATGACTTTTCGACGCACGGAGCAATGGATTTCTCTGAATAACTTTGTGATAATAATTATGATGGAAAGTGACAAGTCTGACATCAGGATTTGTGAGAGAAAAATTATTACCAACCAAGCCTACCTTATCGTGATTCGTAAATTCGCAGTATGAGACCGTGATGTTCTTACCAACGGGAATATCAAGCGCACCGTCATGATTGAAATTGCGAAGTAGATCCTCGCATATGCCGTCCGAAAATTTGCAGTGGTCAACCCAAATATTCTCTGGCGGAGCAGCAGTTCCTGCTTTACTCTCTCCATACCCTATGCCAAGATTGTTGCTGCCCACCTTGTTATTCTTGTCATTGTAAGGATAAGTCTTGCCTTTATATTCAAATGTTCCTTTCGCCTTTGTGTCATAAGCCGTTGAGCCATGCGAATCCCAGAATTCAATGTTCCTGATGATGATATTCTTGCTAACATGATTCTTGTAGCCGTTAATCGTAAGCCCACCGAACGCAATTTTTGCAGAATTAACGCCGATAATCGCCTTATTTGAGCCGATTTTATACTCAATATCTTTATGCAATTTTTTATGCGTAGTGGAATCAAAAGCGTCAAAATATGAATGGTCTGTATCGCTCACCTTGCCGTCGCTCAAATCGACAGTGCCAGCCAGAATAATTATTGCGGCAGTTGAAGTTACGGTGTCGTTATTTACGCTTCCAGAGGCGATTGCGTTCGTAAAAGCCATTCGTTTTGTGAGCTTGTTGGTGTAGGCGGTCATCTGCCCGTTTCCGACTTTATAAGCATTTTCGCCGATGTAGATTATGTTCTGAGTGTCTGGATATTTTATGCCGTTCCCATTGTTTGCCATGTCAGCCCAGCCACCAGTCTTTACGAGTGCGCCCGGCGTTATGCTTATGTCAGCGGTAGTTGAGGAATCGCCACCGCTGCCCGTATAGGCTGTGGTAAAACAAGCGAAAGTCAAGGTCAAAAATAATGCAAGGGATTTTTTCATATCCATGCTCCTGAATAATATAAATCCCCTCCCATCCCTAAAATCCTGCCTTTGTATGGCAACCTATGAGTTTCAAGCTCTCCAGATAAGACTCGTCATCATCGATTTCCAGAGCAACCACGAGACGATTTTCAAAAGGATTTTTTAAGTAGCCATGAATCTTAATATTCTTAGGATTTTTCAAGAAAGCATTAAAGCTAGGAGCTTTATCATATCTCGAACCACTCGCGAAAGTTCCAGAATCAATTGTTTTTGCTTTGCCTGCCTGATTTTTTGCAATACAGCTGTATTTTATTATATGCCACCCCCAGTCATCGGAGAGCAAATTTTTTCCTCCATCAGAAAATTTAAGTTTTACATCAATAGTTGAGTTCTCATCCTTGTAAGGAAATTGTTGTAGCTCAATGGGACGAAAATCTACTTTATACTTTGAAATTATTTTCTTTATAAGATTCTTGCTTTCCTTTATGATTTTTTCAATATCATCATACTCAGCCCCAACCCTCTCCTCAAAAATACGCTTGTCAGAGATTAAGTCCTGTACTACAAGTCCGTGCTCCATAACGAAGGCGTCCCCACCTATAAAAGACTGCTCAATAAATGCAATTTTGCTGTCAGGCGTAAATCCAAGAATATAATATCTGGCAGCACCGTCGCCGATACAATTATTCATTATCTGCTCGGTAAACGAATCTTTATTTTTAGCTGCTTTTTTCGCAGGGGCAGACTGTTCCGACTTAGTTTTGGGAACAGTCTGTTTTTCTGCAATTGAAGCTGGCTCTTCATTTTTTTCAATATTTTCAGCTTTTGGCGCAAGAAGTTTGTTTTTTACAACGGGAACAATGCCAAAGCACACCGCGCATATAAAAACAATTCCTCCTGCGACGCTTGCCAGCCCAATAATGAATTTTTTAGAAGTGAAAAAGCCTTTTTTGCTTTCAATCATTTTTGAAGCGGACTGCATCTGAGTTTTCAGCTGCTCTTTGCCTTTTTCAGTATATGCTTTTGCTTTTTCTGCGGCTTTTTCCGCATATTCTGAGCCTTTTTCTTTAAGATTTTCAGTTGTCGCTTTTAGCTGTTCTTTGCCCTTTACGACATACTCTGAATTCTTAAAATCAGAGAACGCATTGCTCTGTTTTAGCTCGTTGAACTGCTGGCGCAGGGATTTTTTCCCTTTTCCTTCGCTCAAAAACTTTCCAGCCTTTGAGGAATTTGCAATGGCCCAGCCGATAACCATAAGGAAAAAGCCTCTGTTCAATATCTTAAACGGCATCTTCAGGAAATGTAATATAAATTCAATAACATTCATTTCCCCGAACAGCATATCGTCGTTAAGCTCCAAATAGTCGGGGCCCAGCTTAGTCACGATAAAGAAAAGCATAAGAGCGAATGCCGCCGTCATGCACCATGAACCGAGTTTTCCTGAGCTATCGCTTGCATTGGCAAGAAAACCGCAGAGCGGAGGATTTTTTAGCGAGATGTGAGATACCACCGCCAGCACTATACCAGCTACTGCCAGAAGAATTGAGACGGCTACTAGAACCATGACAAGTAAAGCCCAGCCACTGAAATTTTCCAGCCCGAAGGAAACAATGTCCGAGCCTTTAAGTCCGCATGAGACGGGCATAAAAAATCCTATCACGACAAGGAGGAGGAACGATTTTCCAATCAAATGCAGTATGCTTTCCTCAGTGCGCTTTGACTCAAGCCTGTCATTATTTTTGCTTGTCTGAACTGGCTCTGCCTGCACCGCATTTGCATTGTTTTCCAGAGGCCTGTTTTCAGCCGCCTGAATTCCCTCCGACGGTTCGGAAATTTTCTGACCGCAATTGCCGCAGAACTTTTCTCCCGCTAAAATTTCTTTTCCGCAATTTTCACAAAACATATAAAGCACTTCTATTTTTTATTTTTCAATTGATAGTTGACCAACTGCCAATCAAACTAATGACAACAGAGCTGGAATAATTAGCAAGGTAAATATAATTACCGCAATTACTGAAGCTGCAATCCAGACTATGAGAATTCTTTTATCAACACCGCCCCGTTGTGCAAGATGCATTCTCTGTTTCATTGTGTCTACTGGGAACAAAGACTTTGCTTCGGCAAGTATTTGGTTATAGCGGTCATAGTGAAGGCTGTTAGCGAAAATCGGCGGAATAAAAAGTGCAATAAGAGAACCGAGAAACGGAATAAAACTTATTACTATGCACAACGCTAATAAGCCAATTCCCTTGCCATAGCTTTTTCGCCACATCAAGTTAAAGCCACTGAACCAAAAAGCACCCCAGTTCCAGCTTGTTTTAGAACCAGTCATAGAAATTTTAGTGAATGCTTGTTTGTAATATAAATAATGCGTTTCATATTGATTTGGAGCTGCAGAACCTGTGATATAGGCACATAATAATTCATCAAAACCATATGGATCTGCAACTTGATTTGCATAAGCCATGTTTGAAGCCTGTGCTTGTCCCGCAAAATATGACTGTGCATTATTCTGAGCTGCTGCTGGATTCTGAGCAGGTTCCGACGGCTGGACTCTTTCCGTAGTCTGCGCAGGTTCTGCTTGAACTGGCGCAGTCTGTATCGGCTGCTGAACAGCTGCGTTACCTTCCGCAGCTGTTGTTTTAACCAGTCTTGTACCACAATTTGTGCAGAAATTCAGCCCTTCGCTGAGTTGTGTTCCGCAATTTGAACAAAACATCATCTGTACTCCTTCTAAAACTGTTATGCTTACTCGCAAACTAAGCTGATGAATTTCATTCCTGAGGCTGAAATCGTGTTGTCGCCTTTTTTGAGCTGGACTTTCCATGTATGAATCTTGTTATCGTCCGCTATCGTACGCTTGTAGATATTTTTTCCGTTCACAGAGAATGAATTGAGCTTGGTGGCAGGGTTAAAAGAATCTATGCTTGTAGAGCCGCGTGCTGTGATTATAAGATTGCAGTCCTTTCCTACCGTGATTATTGCGACTTTTCCTTCCGCCTTTACAGAATTTAACTGCAATCCTTTGTTGTATTTTATCGGGACTGCATCCTGCTTTACAAAAACAAGCTTTGCTCCGCTTCCAGAGTCGCTTTGGATAGTTATGTCGCTTTCTATTGGTTTTCCTCCCTTATCGTTTCCAAAAGAAAGAATCGTCTGGTTTTTTGAAGCTTTCTCGCCTTTCTCAAAGTCCCATGCAGAATCAACTATTTTCACAGAATCAGCTTCTTTTTTAGCGGCATCTGCGGCTTTGCGGGCTTTCTCGCCATCTTTTTTAGCGGCATCTGCGGCTTTGCGGGCTTTCTCGGCATCTTTTTTAGCAGCTTCCGCAGCTTTCTTTGCTTCTTCGGCTTCCTGCTTTGCCGCTTCTGCCTCCGCGCGGGCTGCTTCAAGCTCTTCCTGTGTTTCATCAGAGCTTTCTTTATTGAAGCTTGATTTCAGTTTTTCGCAAGAGAGAATTGATGACGACAGGAGAACTGCTCCTATTACTGCTGAAATGATTTTCGTTTTTTTCATGTTTACCACCTTTTTATCTATTTTTTTAATTTTTTAATTTTTTAATTTTTTAGTTTTTTAGTTTTGTTCTGCTGCCTCTGTTGGCTCTGCGCCTTGCACGGAGTCTGAGACATTTTCGCCAGAAGGCTCGCTTGGTTCTGCGCCAGATTGCTCCTGAGCTGTCTGCTCTGTTTGATTTTGCTCGCTCTGGTCAACTGGGGCTGCACTTGCGCTCTGGACGCTTTGCGGCTCAGGGCCAGCTTCTTCTTTCTGTTCCACCGTAAGCTTCTTTTGTTCTTTGAAAGACACAAGCGACAAAATGCACAAGAAAGTTAGCGCAAGCACCAGAAGAATCCGCAGTATGAACATTGGGATAGACGGAACTCTGGTAAAGCACAGGAAAACCAAAAGCACGCAAATTACAAGGCGCACGATTATAAGATTCTTCTCCCCGAAACTTGAATTCAGGCTCGTTGAGACATCTCTGAGCGCAACCTCTGCCTGCGATGTGGTGTTTTTCAGTGAGGTATTGAAATCCGTCGTTCCGCTGTTGTTCGCATTTTGCACCGTATAATTTCCAAGCTGCTGAGTTCCGCCTGGTACAATAACTTTCCAGCCGCAGTGTTTACAAAAACTTGCGCCCGAATTAATTTCTTTTCCACACATTCCACAAAACATTTTTTTTCTCCAAATAAATTAATTTTTCCGCTTGAATGTAGCATTTCCGTTTAGAAGGAATTCGCTATCGCTTAAAGGTCTTAGCTCCCTGTTTGATGTAGACCCTTTGGCTGGGGCATCATCAATATTCGACCAAACTGATGTATACTCCCTATGAAGAATGTTTCCATCAATCAAAAACCAGTTGCCGCTTGTTTTCCAGCCTTTTTCGTTTGTTATGCTGCCGTTCGGCCCTATGGTTATCTGCTCCGGACCTCTATAGGAAACTGAGACATTGTATTCAAATGTTCCGTTCGATCTGAAAATCATTGTCGTAGTAGCATTTCCGCTATTGTTAACCCATGTTCCGACTAAATCGCATGATATTGTTCCGTCGTTGCTTTTCAAAATGGTCTTGCTGCTTGAAGAATTTTTCTTGGGCTTAGTACTTTTTGATTTCGCATTGTCAGATTTAGCTATTTCTGTCTTTTGCTTGCTTTTTGCTGGCGCGCTTCCGTGGAACGGAGCTGTAACCACATAAAGGACAAGAACGCATCCAACAGCGGCGGCAATGTAGTTAGCGAACGGAGCTAAAGACTTTAATGCAGGTATGCTGCTGTTTTCGCAAATTTTTGTGAAAGGCAGTTTTTTAATCATCACTCCGATTTTTTCAATAATCGATTTTGTGTCCATTTTTTCTCCACTTTTAAGTAAAAATAGTTTATCAATCACATTTGTTTTTGACTGTAGAGTTTTTCTATACAAAATGATTCATCCTCCGCCCGAAAAGAAAACTATAGAGAAAAACTACACAACTCATTTCTGAGCAATTTGTTATAATGGCAGGAATGAAAGTCATTTCGCTCGCAAAGATTTTAATCGTTCTCTTTCTCGTTTTTTTGAAGCCGCCTGTTTTTGCGGAAAATGTAGCAGGACTGAACACGGACTTTGACGATAAGATTTTTTCTTACGGCGCGGAATTCTCAAAGCTCTACAACGACTTTCTTTATAAGAATGATTTTTCGATTCTTATGGGCGCGGTTCAAAATGTGGAGGCTCTTTCCGCCTCATACAAAAGCACAAAGGAATACAAGAAAATTTCCCAGATCAGCCGTGACTTCCGCTATCTTTTTGAGCGAATTGACGCTGATACCGCATACCTAAGAACCAATATGTATACGGCTGAAAAAGAGCAGGTTCAGTTTTTCTCGCAGGATTTGCTCCAGACTCTCCTAAAGCTGAACTCATACCGCGCAAAAATCCTGAACCAGTATCAGGAAGAAAAATTCTCAAAGACTGTCAGGACTGGAATCATAATCACGCTGATTCTTTTTTTCGTTATCTTCCTGCTCATAATCCGCTCGGTTCTGCTAAAGAACAAGCTTCTTTCAAAAGAGTACGAGACGAAAAAGAGCGAGGCTTTCGCGCAGGTTGTGTTCAATGCGCAGGAAGAGGAGCGCAACCGACTTTCAAAAGAGCTTCACGACACCGTGGCGCAGGACATCCGTGCGATACGGCTCAAAGCTGAGATGGGTGCAATCGATGAGGTGACGGAGCTTTCAAACCGCTGCATGACTGAAATGCGCTCAATCTGCTACAACCTGATTCCGCCCGATTTGAATCTTGATAATGTGACTGCAAGAACCGAGAGCATTTTCAGCTTCCTTTGCAGCAATTTTGTGGCGCAGAACAATATTCCTTGCACTTTTACCGCTCAGGAAGGTCTTTACCAGATTTCTGACCAGAAAGTGCTTTTGAATCTTTTCAGAATCGTGCAGGAAGCGTTGAACAATGTTGCAAAGCACGCCGAGGCTCAGACTTGCTCAGTGAGCATGAGGAACGGAGAGAAAAATGCCCTCATCGTATTCATCACCGATGACGGAAAAGGTTTTGACATTAACGCAGTCGTAAGCACGCCACCGCAAATGGCAGAGGGCAAAACCGCAGCTTCCATACATTTTGGATTGCATTCAATGAAAAGCCGTGCGGAGCTGATTGGCGCAAAGCTTGAAATCAACTCAGAGCTGGACGATGGAACTGAAATAAGAATTGAGGTGCCGCTATGAAACATACGCTTGTTATTGTCGATGACCATTCAATCATACGCTCGGGGCTTCAAAGCTACTTTGAGGCAAAGTCGGACTGGCGCGTGGTTCAGACCACTGAAAACCCAGCTTCCACGCTCGAATATCTTGAAAAATGCTTTCCAGAAGAGCTTCCTGAAATCATCATATTCGACATTCAGCTTGCAGGAGAAATGAGCTTCCGCCTGATACAAGAGGTGAGCCAAAAATATCCGCAAATCAAGTCAATCGCGTTCACTATGTTCGACACGACTGGATTTATTCTTGCGGCAAAAGAATGTGGCGTTAGGGGCTTCATCACAAAGACGCAGAGCGAGGCAGAACTTCTTGAATGTCTTGATAAAGTGAGTGCGGGCGAAGAATATTTTCCGCTTGCCAAAGAAAAAAGCGAGAAAATCAGCCTTGCCGAGCAGCACATGGCACAGCTTACAAGGCAGCAGAGGCGCGTCTATCAGGAAATCCTTATGGGCAGGACGAACGAAGAAATCGCGCAATCAATGGACTTGAAGATTCACAGCGTGGAAATCTACATCACGCGAATCTACGAAAAGCTAGGCATTTTCAGCCGCGATGACATTCTGAAAGTGCGCTAGAGTTCCTCAACCTTGATGTTGCTGAAAAATGCCTCGTTGAAGAATTGTCCGAAATGCTCATGGGCGTTTGAAAGGTTCATCTGCCAGTTTCCCCAGAGTTCATGCTCAAACTT
>JAEEGL012744163.1_pt1 | contig 10621 bp, 7 predicted proteins | sample 9134231 | NCBI WGS metagenome assembly JAEEGL01 (sample SAMN16246548, study PRJNA631951) | gut metagenome | biome: gut microbiome; feature: rumen; material: fiber-attached | host: Bos | place: Iran: Karaj | collected 2018-10 | reverse complement strand
GTTGCTGAAAACTTTGGCACTGGAGTTGTTCGGCCTTTTTCCCGATAAAGAAGTATAGGTACTGCCTTCCTTCCAACGCGTATGTCATCAGTGTCGTCTTCCCCGTACGCCGTCGCCCAATAAGCATGGTGAACTGTGCCGTCTCGTTAGCCAAATCGTCAAGCCGCTGCAACTCGCTTATTTCCTTCTCCCTATCGTAGAATTTCATCTTTACAAATTTGTAAATTACAAACTATTAAATTTTCTGCAAAAGTACAACTTTTTTTTCAAACCGTGTATTTTAAAGTAAAAAGTAAAAACTAAAAACTAAAAATTGCTGCCGCACCCGGATAATTTTCAACTTTCAATTTTCAACTTTCAATTTAATAAGTTTTCAACTTTCAATTTGGCGGTGGGGGCATCGCCACGGTCGACTACCAGTTGGCTGCCAGTGGTGCGGATGCGTCGGTCGAGGCAGACACGGCATTCGGCGGCTTCGTCGCCAGTGCAGAGCTTGTTGTCGTATAGGCTGTAGTCTTTGCGGTGTGCGCGAGGACTGAGGTTGGGCATAACCACGTTGGCACCTGTCATGATGCCCAGTTCGCGACCACGGGGATGCAGGGTGCCCAGTGCCGTGGTGGCGGGCAGCAGCACGGGGGGATGTAGCAGACGAATGATGGAAAGCAGACGCAGTGTGGTCTCTACCGAGCCTGCGGGGCGGTCTGCAAAGGGGGTTCCCGAGGCAGGGATGAAAGGTCCTATGCCCACCATTTCGGGTTTGAAACGGCGGATGAGCTGCAGGTCCTGCCACAACGTCTCAACAGTCTGATACGGCGACCCGACCATGAATCCGCAACCCACTTGATAGCCTATCTCGCGCAGGTCCTGCAGGCAGCGTTGGCGGTTCTCAAAGCTCATCTCCGACGGGTGCAGGCGGGCGTAGTGGGCGGGGTCGGCGGTCTCGTGGCGCAGCAGGTAGCGGTTGGCTCCCGCGTCGAAGAGGCGTTGGTAGCTCTCTCTTGTCCGCTCGCCGAGCGAGAGTGTGATGGCGCAGTCGGGGTATTGCTGCCGTATGGCGGCCACGATGTCGCACATGCGGTCGTCGTCGAACCAGCCGTCTTCGCCGCCCTGCAGCACGTATGTGCGGAACCCGAGGGCATAGCCCTGCTCGCAGCAATCCAGTATCTCCTCCTTAGTGAGGCGGTAGCGGTTCACCTCTTTCTGACTGCGGCGTATGCCGCAGTAGAGGCAGTCGTTCTTGCAGTGGTTGGATATTTCAATCAGTCCGCGCATGAATATCTTGTTGCCAAATTGCTGTTGGGCTGTGGCGTGCGCGGTGTCGTATAAGTATTGGACCGTCTCCTTGTCGTCTGTGGTCAGCAGGTGGGCAAGTTGCTCAAGGGTGATGTCGCGCGTGGCGGCAATCTGGTTGACAGTGTCTTTCATTGAAAGGGTTAGAGGTTAGGGGTTAGAGGTTAGAGATAGGAGTACTCTCAATTCTAACCTCTCACCTTTTACTATAATTTAAAGTCGTATATGCCTTCCTGTGCTTTGCCGTTGTAGAGGGTGAGGGTGCGTAGGAGGGTGTTCTCGGGTAGGTGTAGCGGAGCAGTGTAGAGCGGCGATTCGGGCGTGGGGTCGCTGCCGTCGGTGGTGTAGTATACGTATGAGCCTTTCACCTCGGTGGTGATGGTCACCAGCAGGCCGTCTGGCTCGGGAATCTTAGTGACCACGGGTTTGAATGAGCCGGCGCAGACGTTGTAGCCATTGGCGCCAAGTCGGGTCTTGTGGTGTTCGATTTTGGCTTGGAAATGCGGCCAGTCTTTTCGCTCCTTGGGTGTCCACAGGCATTCGGCAAGGGCGCAGAGGCGTGGCAGCAGCTGGTATTCGGCTTGCTCGTAGGTGGTAATATAGTCGGTCCAGAGCATACATTCGCCACCCCATACGTAGGGACGTGCGTTTTCGGTGAGGGTGGGGGGAATGGGGTCGTATTGGTAGGAGTGGTAGAGCGTGAGGTACTGAGGGAAGGCGACGGGGTGGTAGGCAGAGTCGGTTTGGTAGCACTCGAGGTTGCAGTAGGCTGGATTGGCTGAGATAACATAGTTGCCTCGTAGGGCGGCTACGAAGGCCGTGGTGTCGCCACGCCAAGCCATCACGACGGGGTTGCTGTCGGGCTGGCAGCAGTCCATAATCTCGTCCCAGCCAATCATGATTTTGCCTTTGCGTGCCAGTATGTCGCCCACTTGCCCTAGGAACCAGCCCTGCAGTTCGTTCTCGTTGGCGAGGCCCTGTTGGCGAATGCGTGCTTGGCAGCGGGGACAGGTCTCCCAGTTGGCCTTATAGTTGGCGTCGCCTCCGATGTGGATGTATTCACCAGGAAACATTTGGGTCACTTCGTCGAGCACGTCGGCTACAAATTCCATTACTTGGTCGCTGCCAGCACACAGGATGGCCTTGGGCGGCCAGTAGGGTCCGATGGCGACAGAGTAAGGTGCGTCGTCACATGCCAGTTCAGGATAGGCGGCAAGGATGGCACTGGCGTGGCTGGGAAGGTCTATCTCAGGAATGATTTCGATGTTTCGTTGGGCTGCGTATTCCACTATTTCGGCAATCTCCTCCTTGGTATAGTAGCCGCCGTAGGTGGGCTCTTCGCCGGGACGAGCGGGGTCTTCGTAGCCCCAAGGCTGCTGGGTGCGGTCCACGTGCCACGACCCGATGTCGTTCAGCTGCGGGTATTTGTCAATCTCTATGCGCCACCCCTGGTCGTCGGTGAGGTGCCAGTGGAAGCGGTTGAGCTTGTAGGCCGCCATGAGGTCGAGGTGGCGTTTGATTTGTTTCACCGTAAAGAAGTGTCGGCACACGTCGAGGTGGCTGCCCCGCCAGCCGAAGCGCGGATAGTCCAATATGGTGCATTCGGGCATCACGATGCGGCTATAGGAGCGGTGTTGGAAGTTGTCGGGCAGCATCTGCACAAAGGTTTGGAAGGCATAGAAGAGGCCTGCCTCGGTGTTGGCGCTGACGAAGATGCCGTCGGGATGTACCTGCAGCAGGTAGCCCTCGTCGCCCAGCTCGGGGTTGACGGTGTCGTTGATGGCAAATGTGATGCAGTCTTTGTGCGGCGTGCCGATGAATGCGGGGCGCACATGCATGTGTCGGAGCGTATTGGCAATATATTTGGCGGTAGGATTGTTCTGTCCCAGATTTTCGAAGCAGAGCTTGGTGCTGGTAGAGAGGGTGAACGTGCGACCCTTCTGAACGAGGTATACAGGCTCAGGGATGATGGAGTATTCCTTCATCTCAATATTGTCGCCACATGCCGCTGTCAGCAGCAACAACGCAGTCACGAGTATGATGTGCAATCGTTTCATGGGTGGAGTCTATGCCTCATTCAAAATGCAAAATTACAAAAAATAATCAGCACTTTAAGGTCTGTTCTTAAGAATTAAGAAGTTTTATAAATCTAAAGACGTTTTCGCCCCGCCCTCCAGCCCTTCTACAGCCCTTATTCGACCCTCCTTAAGCCCTTCAACAGTCCCCATATTGCTGTCATCGGGCCCGCCTCGATTCCTTTTCCCGTCGTCAAAATAGCTCCTTAGCTATGCTTTTTTCTCCCTGTCGCCACACTGAAATCTTATCAAACCTTTCCCGTTTCTTTTGCACTTATCCTATCGTTATACCTTAGTTATACCTTAGTTATACCTTAGTTATTCTATATATAATAGTATAACTAAGGTATAACTAAGGTATAACTAAGGTATAACGATAGGATAAGTAGGGGAGCTATCAGGCGTTCATGGGGGTTGTATTGGGGAGTAAAAGTGGCGAAAAATGATACAATATTTGGGCGGGATGTGCGTTATTGAAGTATGAATTCATTAAAAAGGCTTTTTTCGGACACGATGATATACGGTGTGAGCAGCATTGTGGGACGTTTTCTGAACTACCTGTTGGTGCCGCTGTATACGTATAAGATTGCCGCTACGTCGGGCGGTTACGGCATTGTCACAGAGGTCTATGCCTATACGGCATTGATGCTGGTCATCCTCACTTTCGGGATGGAGACGACGTTCTTCTATTTCGCCAACAAGTATCGCGAGCGGTCGGACACGGTCTTTTCTACTGCGCTGACGGCGGTGGGGAGCGTTTCGGCGTTGTTTGTGTTGCTGCTCTTCAGCTTCATCAGGCCGATAGCCCATGTGCTGGGGTACGACGCGCATCCCGAGTTCCTGACTATTATGGGCTGCGTAGTGGCGATTGATGCCTTTCAGGCGATATTGTTTGCGCTGCTGCGCTTTCAGGGCAGGCCCATTAAGTTTGCATTTCTGCAGCTGCTGAATATCTTCTGCAATATCGGGCTGAACCTTTTCGTGTTCCTCGTGGCTCCGGGTCTCTACGAGTCGCACCCACAGTTGATGGGATGGTATAATCCCGACTATCAGGTGGGTTACATCTTTGTGGTGAACTTGATTTGCAAGGCGGGCATTATGCTGGGCTTCTTGCCCGAACTGCGCAAGTTGCGCTGTGGGGTGGACTTTAAGGTGCTGAAGGAGATGCTGCACTACACTTGGCCGCTGTTGCTGCTGGGCATCGTGGGCATCTTGAACCAGGTGGCGGACAAGATTATCTTCAACCATTTGGTGCCGGGTCAGGAGGGCAAGGTGCAGCTGGGCATCTATGGCTCGTGTGTGAAGATTGCCATGATTATGGCACTGATTACGCAGGCGTTCCGCTATGCCTACGAGCCGTTTGTGTTTGGCGGTGGCAGGGACCGCAACAGCAAGGAGACGCAGGCGTTGGTGATGAAGTATTTTGTGGTGTTTGCGTTGCTGGCGTTCTTGACGGTGATGGCATATTTGGACATCATCAAGTATTTTATTGCACCCAGCTATTGGGAGGGACTGCGCGTGGTGCCTATCGTGATGATGGCGGAGGTGTTTATGAGCGTGTATTTCAACCTGTCGTTCTGGTACAAGCTGATTGAGCAGACGTGGTGGGGAGCGGTGTTTTCGGCTATTGGATGCGCGGTGCTGCTGGCCATCAACATTATCTTTGTGCCGCGCTATAGCTATATGGCGTGCGCTTGGGGCGGTCTGGCCGGCTATGGCGTCTGCATGGTGCTGTCGTACTTGGTGGGGAGGAAGAAGAGCCCTGTGCCGTATAAGTTGCTTCCGTTGGCGGGCTATTTTGCCCTGGCGATGGGATTGTATGGCATCAGCGTATGGCTGAAGCCTGCCGCACTGGGTTGGCAGTTGGCGTTGAACACCTTGTTGCTGGGAGTGTATGTGGCGGTGGTGCTACGGTGCGAGCACGACCTGCTGGCAGGTATCAAGAGGAAGTTGAAAAATATTATTGCTTGATTGTCTGACTGCTTGATTGTTTGAGTGAATTTATGCTTGATTGTTTGCGTCTTCTGACTGCGCCAGCCACTCAAGCATTTACTCATTCAAGCATTCAAGCAATAATAATTCTCAGTTTTCCACCACCAGTCGTTTTGAGGCGGTGCCGTGTTGGGTGTGCACCCGCACTACGTAGCTGCCCGACGGCCATTGGCTGATGTCCAACTCTATGACATTGCCTTCCGCTGTCGCCGAAAGTACCTGCCGACCCTGCGCGTCAAATACTTCCACACTCTTCAGCGCGTAGTCGCTGTGCACCCGCACCCTCTTCTTCGCCGGATTGGGCGTGAGGGTGAAGGGTTGTGGCTCTCTGTTCGTGGTAGTGATGCCCGTGGGGTCGCTGGGTTGGTGGCCGAAGAAGGTGACGGGTCCGATCCAGTCGCTCCACACAAGGGTGTCGTTATGGTGGCAGTGGCGGTGGCACTGGGTGCGGATGTAGGCGACGTAGGTGGCGGTGGTGTCCCACCTGTCGGTCACAACCAAGGGGCTGGAATCAGCATTATATATGGTGCCCGCGTCGGGCGGGGTGCCGGGTCGGCATACTGAGACTTGGAAGAACTGATGGTGTGGCAGGGAGGGCCAGATAAACTCTACATTGAGGCTGTCTATAGGCCGGGCTAAAAGTTCCTCCACCACAGGGCACGACAGCGTGTCGGGGTTGCACGGGGGCTCCTCAATGATGGGCAGCAACCCTGCCCAGTCTGCATTACATGGGTGAATTGTTCGTCCGTTACGGATGGAGTACCATTTGGGGCGGGTGAATCCAGTGTTGCAATCTACTTGTTTTGTCACTAAATAGACATAGCCTGTAGAATCTCTGTTTTCTCCATAATAGTGCTCGTGTTGTAGTCCGTCAACCCCGAAAGTATGAAAGCCGACAAGAAAGGTATCGGTAACAACGACGGGAGCATCGAAGTAGAATTCGTATGCACTGGCAGTATCAATAAAATGGTCGTTGTTGTTACGTCCGCATTCTCTGGATTCAAAAACGACATAGCGGAACGGCATGGAGTCGAACCACCGCACCTCCTTGATGGGGGCGACCTCCCCTTTGTCGTATGAGAATAGTGTCACGCTTACATCGCGCCGAGCGGTGTCTTGTCCCCAAAGGGTCATGGCGATACCGTATATCGTGGTTGGTGTATCAACAACAAATTCGCGAGTACTGGTATACGATTGTTCTTGGGGATAAGTGGTGAATGCTGCGTTTTCTCTAGTTACGCAATTTCCTTCCCAGTGAAACATGGAATCCATAGGCATAGGCATAGGCCATTCCATGTAGCAGTGGTATGGGTATTGGACAACCTCCTGGCAGCATGCCACCCCTGTCATGATAAGCATAAGGGCAATCAATAATATTCTTTTCATCTCGATACTTGCTATTTGTTTATGTTGATTTCGACTTGTTCTTCTTCAATCATGCATTCTATATTGGTTTCAATGTCTCTGATACGGACTTCTTGTCGTGCAGCCTCTTTGATACTTTGATAAAGCTGTGTATTGCCCTCATCTACAGTTGGTTCTATGGATAGTAACGGATTGGGTGCATGATAACTAGAATAGTAGCATGAATTAGTAACGTACCCATTTGTGTTAAAAGGCATTTTTTTTCGCATCCAAATGTCGCTAGCCAAAGCGACGAAGTAGGGACCATCCGCATCGTCGAGGGAAAAGAAGTATTCTTCACTGTAGTCATGGATTGCGTCAGCTATATAGTAGTAGTAATAAGGGTTGTAGTTCATAAAGACTGGTAATGGGTCAATATCAACTAGGAAGTAAAGATGTGACGCAGAGGCATATATGGGGAGGTCGGCCATCAGTACAATCTTCTGTTGGTATGCATTGTATATTAATTCAATATCCTGTTTCAGGTCATCGACTTGCAGACGTTGGGAGCTGACCATGCCCATCGTGTATAGGTCAATATTCCGTATTCTTATTTCGTATGTACCGGAGAAGTCTGCGTCAGCCGCCACCGTCGCCAAGGCGATATGGTTATCCTCCAAGGAGACCCCTTTTATTGCGAAAACGCCTTCGTTGTGAGGGGCGGCATACTTGTATTTGGTGCTATATGTTCCGGGAATATTGTATTTGTCGCATCGGTGGATGATATATTCGTCTGTGGCTTGGCGGTAGCGGACAAACGCCACATAGCTTCCAGTCAACAGCACCTCCTGTATTGGTTCGCTGGCCGGACAGGAGAAGTCCTCCAACACGTCCACGTCCACGTTAACGGACGAATAGATGCCACTGGTGCCAAGAAAGAGGTTGTCGTACTTGAGGTGGACTGCAACCCAGTCATTATGAAATATAGCACTGCCTTTCTTCCCGATGGCGGCTATGTGCTCGTTGGCATAAGGGTTTGGAAATACGGAGGTACCGCTGCCGTATACAACAAGTTTCTCAAGTGAGGAGACTTGGTTGCTACTCAAGTCTGTGTACGATATGGCGGCATTGGCAGGAAGATGGGTCGGACTAGTGACGTGCGTGTACATGTCGTGGAGGTTCAGAACGGCGATAAAGCCGCACGAGCCGTGTTTGCCGCAAAAGTAGAGCAGGCTGTTATACACTTTCATGTCAGACACGTCGTATCCCTGCAGAACAGGTATCCGGCATGTTCCCACCCCCTCTACCCACAATTCTATGTAGCCCTGCCCCTGCACAGGGTCTCTGCTATATATCACTTCATTTCGGGTGCCGAATGCAGAATATGACCGAATGATGACATTATTGCATTCAGTTTCCGCAGAGTATCTCACATAGTCCTGAGAGTGCAGACTCACGCACGGAGCCAGCAATGTCAGAAGGATAATAAAGGATATTTTTTTCATAATGATTTGTTTTTTTGTACGTTATATTCTTGTTACAATTAGTTTTCCAATCTGCAAAGATAGGGAATTTATTTTGAATATTAAAATAAGAATGCAAAAAAAAGATAATGACATCCAATTATCGTCTTTGGCTATAATTGAATGTTGGCTTCATTTGTTAGTCGACTAACAAATCGACGCATTCTCAATCTTCCACTACCAGTCGTTTTGAGGCGGTGCCGTGTAGGGTGTGCACCCGCACTACGTAGCTGCCCGACGGCCATTGGCTGACATCCAACTCTATGACATTGCCTTCCGCTGTCGCCGATAATGCCTTCCGCCCCTGTGCGTCAAAAACTTCCACACTCTTCAGCGCGTAGTCGCTGTGCACTCGCACCCTCTTCTTTGCGGGATTGGGCGTGAGGGTGAAGAGTTGTGGCGCTCTGTCCGCTGTGGCGATGCCCGTGGGGTCGCTGGGTTGGTGGCCGAAGAAGGTGACGGGTCCGATCCAGTCGCTCCACACAAGGGTGTCGTTAGGGTGGCAGTGGCGGTGGCGCTGGGTGCGGATGTAGGCGACGTAGGTGGCGGTGGTGTCCCACCTGTCGGTCACAACCAAGGGGCTGGAATCAGCATTATATATGGTGCCCGCGTCGGGCGGGGTGCCGGGTCGGCATACCGAGACTTGGAAGTACTGCTGCTGTGGCAGGGAGGGCCAGATAAACTCCACGTTGAGGCTGTCCATAGGCCGGGCTAAAAGTTCCTCCACCACAGGGCACGACAGCGTGTCGGGGTTGCACGGGGGCTCCTCAATGATGGGCAGTATCCCTGCCCAATAATAATTAAAAGGATTTCCAGTTAAATTGTCACGTATAAAATACCATACAGGATGGGGGTAATTGACATTACATGTTGTATGTTTGGAAACAAAATAGACATATCCAGCAGAATCAATGTTGTAATCTTGATGTTCGTGTTGTTGGCCGTCAATGCCTAAAGTTTGAAAGCCGACAAGAAAGGTATCACTCACAATAACGGGTTGGTCGAAGTAGAACTCGTATGCCTTGGCAGTATCTCTATAATAAACCTCTCTAAAACTGCATCCCGATGATTCAAAAACGACATAGCGGAATGGCATGGAGTCGAACCATCGCACTTCTTTGATTCGGGTGACTTCCCGCTTTTGGCGAGTCATAAGTGTCACGCTAACGTCGCGTCTTGCGGTGTCCTGCCCCCAAAGGGTCAATGCTATGCCGTATATTGTGGTCGGCGTGTCAACAACAAATTCGCGCGCAGCCGTATAATTTTGCTCCTGTAGAACAGCAGTGTATGCGCACCACTGATGAGCTGGGTTGTTCATTTCATAGTTATACATTGAGTCCATAGGCATAGGCATAGGCCATTCCATGTAGCAGTGGTACGGGTATTGGACAACCTCTTGGCAGCATACCACCCTTGCCATGATAAGCATAAGGGCAATCAATAATATTCTTTTCATCTCGATACTTGCTATCTGTTTATGTTGATTTCGACTTGTTCTTCTTGTTTATCAGTATTCCCACTCGCAGACGGAGTAACGCTGGGTGGCGAGACCGTTGTAGTATATCATTTCGGAGCAGGTCTTGCCGAGGGTGGAGAGTTCGTCGGTGGTGTACACCTCGATGCCGCCGTCGTAGCGGTAGCACTGGCAGCGTTTGTTGCACGACTGTGTGAGCAGCAGTAGGAATAGGGCTGTGAGGAGCAGACTAATCTTTTTCATTGGCTGGTTGTTTGATAAAGGCGGCGATACGTCGTTCGTCGATGTTGCGATAATGGCAGGTGCCTACGACTTTGCCTTGGTCGGTAAGGAATATGATGGGGCGTTGTCCGTAGGTGATGAGGGCGTAGGTGAGTGAGGGGATAAGGTAGCAGGGACGTATGAAGGTAGTGGTGTCGAGGGTGAGAGGAGCCAGCGTGCTGTCGACTGAGGGACAGAAATAGACGAAGGCTGCGGAGTCGAGGTCGTTGCGACGGCAGATGTGGGTCAGCTTTTCGTCGGCCATACGGCAGAAGGGACATCCAGGGGTGAGGAATGCCAGCACGTGGCGGCCTTGGTCGAGGTTCAAAGGGTCGAGGACGCCTTCGGGCTGTATGGCTGTGGCAAACTCGTCGGCATTGTATATTTCGTCGCTGGGGCCGAAAAGCCAGTTGTCGGGAGCTGAAAGGATAACCACCGTGACGGCAGGGGCTAGCACTGCTGGCAGCCATACAAACCATCGTGGCCTCCACTGCCAAGGACGGGTGCCCATGGCAAACAGCAGCAGCAGGATGAGCAGGGCATTTTTGAGGATGGAGCGGGTGGGGTCGATGTCGACGAGGGCTCCCATGCACTGGCAGCTGTCGTGGCGGCCGATAAGGCAGGCATAGCCCAAAAAGAGGGTGAAGCCGACGAGCATGAGC
>JAEEGL012373789.1_pt1 | contig 10621 bp, 7 predicted proteins | sample 9134231 | NCBI WGS metagenome assembly JAEEGL01 (sample SAMN16246548, study PRJNA631951) | gut metagenome | biome: gut microbiome; feature: rumen; material: fiber-attached | host: Bos | place: Iran: Karaj | collected 2018-10 | reverse complement strand
GTACAGGCGCTGGAAGAAGGCAAGGATTTTGCCGAGGTGAACGGCGTCGGACCTGAGCGCGCTGCCTGTATCCGCAACTGGTACGCTGACGAGAAGAACAGAGGCGTTTTCTATGAGCTTCTGAACCTCATGAGCATTCCGAAAAAGGAACCGGTAACAGAAGTCACCGGAAGCTGCGCCGGACTGACATTCGTCATTACCGGTGATGCCCACAGCTTCAAAAACCGTGATGCCTTCAAGGCCTATGTGGAGGCAAACGGCGGTAAGGTGGCAGGCAGCGTCTCCAAAAAGACCGATTACCTGGTTAACAATGACGTGGAATCCACGTCTTCCAAGAATCTCAAAGCCCGGGAACTGGGAATCCCGATTCTCTCTGAGGACGACTTCATCGCGCGTTTCGGACAGTAAAACAACCGAAAATCCAGCACACGGAGGTGAAAAACGTGTTTGATATTCCCCTGATCGACTGGAACGGCAACGGTAAGATTGATTATTCCGACATCGCCCAGACCCTTGCCATGAACGATTCGAATGAAAGTGATGACGAAGAAGATGATGATTAAAAGCTGAGATGTTGCCGGAATTCAGCATCTGAAACGCCGGATTCTATTGCACTCCACGCTATGTGATGATATAATAAAATCGAATAAAAAGAAAGGACTTTGGAATTGTATAACGCAAATTCTGAAGTCCTTTCCGCATTTGTGGAGGAAAACATGGTTAATGACAGCAGAATCCGGATTCTTCGAATTCTGGAAATACTCCGCTCGGAGTCGGACGAGAATCATCCCATCACCATTGTTGAGATCCTGAAGATCATGAATGAGCGCTGGAACATGGATTCCTACCGGATTACGGTCCAGAAGGATATTGCCGCGCTGATCGATGCCGGATACCCGATCGAGGTTGTCCGCTCCACGCAGAACCGATACTATGTCACCGAACAGATGTTTGAACTCCCGGAACTGAAGCTGCTGATTGACGCGGTGGAATCCGGGAAGTTTATCAGTGAGAAGAAAAGCCGTGAGCTGACGGAGAAACTGACTGCCCTTGCCATCCGCAGTGACCGCGACTCCCTCAAGCGAAATATCAGCATTTCAGATCGGGTAAAGACCGGAAGCGAGCAGCTCTACTACATCATGGATACGCTGAACGAGGCCATAAACAGGAAGCGGAAGGTCAGCTTTCTGTATTTCGAGTATCATGCCGGGAAGAAGAAAAAGCTGAAGAATGAAGGTGACCCCTATATTCTCAGCCCTTATACCCTGACATGGAACGGGGACTTCTACTATGTGGTCGGCTGGTCGGACAAGCATCAGAAGATTGCGACCTTCCGTGTGGACCGAATATACAAGGTGCCGGAGATCCTCCCGGATAAAGCCGTGCCGAAGCCGAAACAATACAGCATCGGTGACTTTGCCGAAAAAGCCTTCCAGATGTTTGATAAGGAGCATGCTACCGTCGAGCTCCTCTGCGAGAATGAGGCCATGAACACGGTGATCGACCATTTCGGTACAAAAATCAGAACCGAACAGGTGGACGAAGATCATTTCCGGTTTAAAGCAGAGGTCTCGGTCAGTCCGGTCTTCTTCGCCTGGGTCTTCCAGTTCGGCGGGATGATTAAGATCGTAGGACCGCAGGAAGTGAAAGACGCATATCGTGATAGACTTGAGAAGCAGCTGAAAACAATGTAACAAAAGGAGAGATGGTGATTCTATGGTTACGGTCTTTATGACAGATGAGGCGGAGGATTATCTGCTTGAAGAATTTGCTGAAAACGGTTTTCCTGATATGCCGAATGCTGAGTGGACATCGGATATCCTGCTTGAATATGTGGATTCCGGCATGACGGTGCGCATCTTAAAAACAGAAGATGTTGAAGCCTATATGAAAACAACGCGATTTTTCCCGCCCACACTGCAGGAAGCTGAAATAGAAAAGCCGGAGATCGATGAAAAGGCTCTGGAAGAATGCCGGTATCATCTGGAAGAATATCTGGCGGGAGATAAAGCCATAGAAGGAATATCGACAGACGAAGAACTGAGCTGGCTTCGGCATTCCATTCTCTTCCGCAGACTTGTTGCTCCTCGTGTGCGTGAGCATATTGCCGGCAGAGAGTATACCCCGGATCATTCGACAAGCGGCGTCTTCCTTTCCTGTGAGAAAGGAGAGTTAAGCGACGAGATCGTATACGGAGAACAGAGGCCGGACCTGACTTATGGGCAAGTTCATCCTGAGACCGGAGAGGTCGAGATAAAAAAGGGACGCTGTTACGAAGATGAGATCAGTGACGGCGAAGGCTATGATTCCGTGATGCGGGACCTTGCAAAGCGCCCGAAATACATGATGAATCCGGACGGGAGCGGAGAAAAGGCTGACCTTCCTGCAGCAATTCTGAGGGCATATCAGAGCAGCAGACTGTGGCTGGATGGAAAACACAGAAGGAAACTACTTTCGGCCAGAACAGTACCGGTGGAGTTTAAACAGGATGGCTTCCTGCTGCAGCGTAACCTCAAACAGTCTGCCGAGCGGATATATATCAGCGTTGATACTTTGATGAAACTTCCTGAAGCGGATGTACCCATCAATCGGCTTCCTGAAGAAATGCTTCCGGAAGCAGTTATAGAAATTACGGATGCAGATTATATCTGCGTTGCTGAAATCAGCGGCAATATCCGTGTCAATACCAAGCTTTCCCTGTACACGCGGTTCGGAGTACCGCTCATGAGCCCGTTCCGGGCGGAAGCCGGGAATGTCGGTATGGGTTCCGGGACATTTTTGGGAGATGGCTTTATCGGGGCTGACGGAGAAGGCTATCTGGACGATGTGGTGTATTCTCTCCTTTTCGGGTATCGGAAGATCCTGGGAGTGATGATTGCTTCCGATTGGTTTTCAAAACACGGAAAGACAAATACACTGCAGTCGGGACTCCTGATCGAGACAGCAGGAGATCAAATCGTCATTCGCCGTGTCTGCGGAACAACGAGACCGGAGCTGATCTGCGGTGCCGGAGAGGGGCAGATTGCACTGTGGAGGCCTTACCGGCCTGATGACGATCTCAATCTCCCGGAAATAATCGAATATGTTACGGTTGATGATATTGCCATGGTCAGCGAACCGCCGTTCTTCTGCTCTGCAGGGATTAATGACGTTCAAGCTCTTGAGCAAAAAACGGCAGAGGGAGACCCCCGTGCAATGAAACAGCTTGCTGAGAAATATGCAAAAGGAGACGGGGTAACAGCAGATCCTCGGAAGGCCTTAGCTCTTTATGAAAAAGCATATGCCCTGATGCCGGATGACAATGACCTTGAATTTGAAATCTTCATGCTGAAGATGGATATAGACAATCAATAAACGCAGAGAAGGAGAAAAAACATGGACACGAAAAAAAACAGGCTGAACCTCTTCATTGAACTTTCTGCGATCCAGGCATTCCTGCAGAAACATGTCCCGGAAAATCTCGAATTTCAAAAAGTGTTTACAGACTGCGCTTTCACGGTCGATATCATCGACGCGCCGCAGCGCCTGTTCTATCGGGCCGATCATGAAACAGCAGAGCTGGAACTCGATCGCAGAGGTTCCATGTATATGGCGGAAGAACAGGAAAGCCTGCAGGAGGCACACCTGATCCTGAACCAGGAAGGCGCGGTTCAGGGGAATGCTCCGCAGGAGCTTCAGAATGTGATGCAGATCTATCTGATGTTCTGTCTGAATATGTCTGTCTGGCTGCGTGAACACGGAGTCTTTGATCGGTATACGGACCTGAACCCCGAATCACAGGGTGTACTGATCGAGGAGAACGGTGAAAGGGTGGAAGAAAGGCCGGTTTCCGGAAGAGAACGTCCGGACCTCGCGTGCAAACTGTTCACCGGAGAAGTAAAAATGATGCGTCCGTACAGTGAGGACATGATGCGCGGAGTACTTCTGGATGCCTTGCCGCTGGAGAAGAAGGAAGCTGCAGCAGAAGCCGGTGACACCCGAATGATGCAGCATCTGTTTGAATACTATATGGGCAATAACGTGAGCCCCCACAAAGACCTGATGAACAATATGAAGAGAATGCAGAAGCTGATGAAAGCAATTTCCGGGGAAGGCTCCGATGAGACGGAAGAGGATGAGGAAGAAGAGGATACCCGGAATCCTGAGAAGGCCTTCTACTGGCTGAAGAAGCTTGCCGAGAGCGGAGATGTCGAATCGGCGAAACTGCTGAGCAAGTTTTATTCCAAGGGCTTCGGCTGCGAACGAGACTTCGTCCAGGCGGTTCGCTGCCTTGATGATATTCCTGAAGAGGAGAAAGCCGAAGAACCGATCGATTTTTATAATTCCTGCGCGGAATTGTTCGAAAAAGCAAAAGCCGGAGACGCAGATGCACAGTGCAGCTATGCGCTGAATCTTGCCATGCTGGGAAAACTGGTCCCGAGCATAGGTCAGGACAGCGACTATGCAGAAGCATTTCAGTGGGCACAGAAAGCGGCGGCGCAAAACAACCTTGAGGGGATGGCTATGCTGGTTACCTATTTCCAGCAGGGAATCGGGGTTCCGAAAGACGAGAAAAAAGCATTCCGCCTCTGCGAGAAAGCCGCGATGCGCGGTCATTCTGACAGCCAGGAGAGGCTCGCTCGCATGTATTTCGAAGGTATCGGAACAGAGAAAGATACGGACAAGGCCATTGAATGGGCACAGAAAGCAGCGGATCAGGGTGACCTTTGGGCGATAAAAACACTTATCCGGATCTATGTCGATCCGGAAGGCGGTAAACGTGATCTGGCAGAGGCACAGAAATGGGCAAAAATGGGAGCTGATCTCGGAGATGAAGAGTCCATCAGAATTTACCAGCAGATTGCGGCAGCAGGACTCTCGCTAAATGATACGGAAGACTCAGAAGCTTACATAAGAGTAAAAACAGAAGCTGAAAACGGATCTGTAGAGGCTATGAAGCAACTGGCACGCTATTTCGCTCACCGGCCAGGTGGACGAGAAGATTTGGTTATCGCCCGGGAATGGGCGCAGAAGGCTGCAGAACTGGGTGACGAGGAGATTAAGAGTCTGCTGGACGAACTTAATGCAAACCTTAGAGGAGAAGTGACCAGCTTTGAAGATGCCCGAACTGCCGCTGAAGCCGGGAATGCATCAGCTCAGCAGCTTCTGGGAACTTATTATGCCGTAGGACATGAGACAGAAGTCAGCCTTTCAAAAGCTCTGTACTGGAACAGGAAAGCCGCAGCAGGGGGGATCGCTGCCGCCCAGGAGTTTGTAAACTATTTTGAAGGTGTGGAGGAGCTGGAACAGAAAGCAGCGCAGGGGGATGCGCACGCACAGGCAGAGCTTGCGGGAAAGTATATTGCTGCAGGTCGCAATTTTGATACCAGATCGGAAAAGCTGTTTGCGGAAGCACTGAAGATGGCAGAAGCCAGCGCTGCAATAGGAAATCCGCACGGCATGTTCATGCTCGGGTTATGTAATGAAAACGGGTATGGAATGAAGGCAAATCCAGAAGAGGCATTCCGACTGTATCAGCAGTCTGCGGAAGCGGGAGATCCGGACGGCCAGTGTGAACTTTCAAATGCCTATCAGTATGGAGTCGGCACAGAGCTAAATCAGAGCGAGGCATTCCATTGGGCGAAACGCTCTGCAGATTCAGGAAACGGCAGAGCGCTTATGGCTTTGGCGACTTTCTATGAGCTTGGAGTAGGCGGGGTCACGCCCGATTATGAGGAAGCCGTACACCTGATGCAGAAGGCAGTGGAAAAAGACGTTCCGGATGCAGAACGAGAGCTTGCCCTTCTCACATCCCCGGAAGGAATGCTGTTGGTTGGCAAAACAATCCTCGGACTCGACCCGAAATTCGGAGAGTCGGACAAAGCCCAGGCGGCAAGACTGATCGAACGGGCTGCCGAAGGCGGTAATGGGGAAGCGCAGTTCCTGAGCGGAATGTTGAACCTGAACGGCGTCGGCGTAGAGCAGGATTATGAGAAGGCGGTCAAATGGTTCCGGAAGGGAGCCGAAAGCGGGAATGAAGATGCCGCCAAAAACGTCGCACAGTATGATAAACCGAAAATGTTTATGCATGCCGCTCTGGTCGAATTAAACCGCAAAGATCGAGCTCCCGATCAGGAAAAGGTCTTCCGCCTGCTGAAAGAGGCTGCTGAGGGTGGATTTGTCCCGGCAATGAGTACTTACGGTTTTTATCTGACTATGGGCGTCGGCGGTGAGCTGGATTATGACGAAGGAATAGCCTGGATCAAAAAAGCCGCGGAAGCAGGAGATGAAAATGCACAGCAAAGCCTGCAGAGACAGTCAACTCCGCAAAGCCTGTGTATGGCGGCAGCTGCAGCTGCTGCATTCAATAAAAAGCACGGCCTGACAGATTTTACCAAAGGGCAGGATCTTCTGAAGCGTGCAGCAGAAGCTGGTTCGGCGGAGGCAAACAATATCCTGGGCGTCATGTATGCGGATCCGGAAACAACAAAAGAAATGTTCGGTAAAATCGGCGAAAAAGACTATTCGAAAGCCAGAGTTTATTTTACAAAAGCACTGGAATTGAAAAAAGATCTGTCGGCGGCTGAGAATAACCTCAAGAAACTCGCGGAAGAAGAGGAAGCAGCTAAAAGAGGCAAGCCTGCTGAAAGCGTTTTGAGGTGGGCTGTATCAATTCCCAGAAAACCTGTATCTGAGAACAAGCAGTCTTCCCCAAGCGCCTGACCATAACGTGGGAGATTCAGATCAGGAAAACGATTCCGGGGAGGACCACATACCTGAAGGTCAAAATGAATCCGAGATTTCGGAGAAGGAGAAATGTCAGGGCAAAACTGAAGCCGAGCAAAAGAAGATCTGACGGAATTCAGCGAAGCAGAAGATGAACAGAAAAAGGAGCAAAGTTTAGGCGAAGCTTCGTATCAAATCAAAGATACATGTGAGATAGAGAAATCGGAATCAAAAATAATACATTCGCTGGATGAAGCAGATAAACCGATAGCCTCATCAAGGAGCAGAACGATCCGAAATATCGCTATTGCACTGATCATTCTTGCGATGGCGGTCAGTGCTTGTACAGGAATAACACTGCTTTGAGCTGATGGAAACACACAAAAGGTCAAAGAACGATTACCACATTTATTAGTTGGCACGAGCAAACCACTGATTGTTTGAGAGGAGAGTAAATCATGTTTGAACCCTGGCAGTTAGGCCTGATCGATCAGGCGGGCTATAACGGAATCCGCGCAGAGCATATCCGCCGGGTAGGCGATGAACTGAACAAACTGCCCTATGACGATTTGGACGAGCAGGATTTTAGAAGTGCCTGCCTCCGTGTAGGTGTGAATCCGAAGAACCTCACACAGAACGATCTGGACGATCTACAGGATTATCTGAGCCTGTTCTGAATTATGGGAGTGTTAAATTGTGACGGATGCGGGCCGTTTTCAATTTGGAAGGCCACATTGGAGAAGCACATTCCGTCACCTTGAAGGAGAAGGAAAATGAAAAATGATGATTTCATGAACTTTGTAGGTTATCAGCAATATGGAGGAGGATCGGATCCCGGCTCCGGCTCCGGTGGCGGGGGCGGCGGCTCCGGTTGTGGGAGCAGCATATTTGTTATTGCTATCCTGTTTATTATTCTTTGCTATATCCTCGGCAGCTGCGGCGCATAACCCCTCACTGATATGGCAGAGTTTAGTGTGTTATGGTGACAGGCCCTCTTCATTACAAAGCGGTTCAGCAAAGCAGGCGCTGGTTATGACGGGTATATTAAGCAAGGACATACCTGGCATCTGAGGAAAAAGCTGATTGACAGCGCTTCATTCGTAAGAAATACATAGACTGTAAATAATGATGGAAGAGAGGACAACTGAGATGGAAAACAGTGCAGATATTGCTTTAACCAGCAGGGAAGTAGAGTTCAAAGCCGGCGCTCACCTCTGGTTTGGGACTGAAAGAAGCACGTGGCGCGTGCTCGACGTTGACCGAGAACAGGAGACAGCCCTGCTGATTGCAGACGCTCAGGCTGCTGAGAAGCCATACCATGAGAAAGGGGAAAGCATCACCTGGGAGAAGTGCACGCTTCGCGCCTGGCTGAACGGAGAATACTATGAAAAGACCTTCTCTGATGCGGAGAAAGCAGCGATCCTGGCAACCTGGCATGAGAATCCGAATAATCCGCAAGACGGCACGGCAGGCGGCAATCCGACAACCGACAGGATCTTCCTGCTCAGCATCGAGGAAGCAGAGAGGTATTTCAGGGATGACAAAGACCGTGCTGCCGGCAGATGGTGGTGGCTCCGGTCGTCGGGCGGCTTCGGCTACCGCGCTGCTTACGTCTACAGCGGTGGCGGCCTCTATGCCCTCGGCTACGACGTGAGCCGCAGGCACGGCATTCGTCCCGCCTTCAAAATCAATCTGAAATCTGATCTCTTCCAATCTTTCATCGTCTCTCAATCTGATGAATCACTCATCATCAGGGTTCCGGAGCTTCTGCAGCGTGAAAACACGGTTGTCAGCGTATCCCGCGATGTGAGAAGCGTCAGAATTCCGGAGGGCGTCACGGCAATCGGAGATCTGGCGTTCTCAGACTGTAAGTTCCTGGAATCTGTAGAGCTGCCTTCCACGCTTAAAAAAATCGGAAAAAAAGCCTTCGTCAACTGCCCGAAGCTGAAGCTTCCGGCGGCTCTTTATACCGGGAAGAAGCTGCCCCCGGACAGCCTTGCCGGGTTCTTGCCGGATGATGCGGAAGCGATCGCAAATGTTCTTTTGCTTACAACAGCAAAAGGCAAATACTGCGCAGCTGCGGCAGACAGACTGACGGAAGACAATGCAGCAGCCGTGGCGGATGCGCTCATTCAACGGACCGAGAAACAGAAAATTAAGGACCCAGAGACGGTTCTGCGCTTTGCCCTCGCAGTGGCGCCTGTGCTGGAGAAAGATCAGCTGGAGAAGATCCACACAATCCTTGCTAAGGAACAGCTGCCCACCACGGGGGAGTGGCTGCTGAGCAGCCGGCCGGAGAAACTGACGGAGACTGCGCTGAAGTCCACGGTCGTAAAGCAGGCGTTCACGGTATCTGACGGGCTTCTGCTGATAAAAACCGAAGCGATGGCCGAGCTGCCCTCCTTCTCCCATGTGCTTGCGGCGGCGGCAGATTATGCTGAGATGTACGGCACCGAATGGGTCGACCCAAAGGCATACAAAAAGGAAACCCTGAAAACATACCGGAAATCGGAAGCAGCTGACAGACTGGCTGCAGCCATGAACCACAGCGCACTGATGAATGTGTTCAGGCACTGGGGAGCACTGGAAAACAAATGGGATGCCCCGTATGCCGCCTTTGCCAACGATGAGGAGCTTGCCGCTCTGATCGATGAGATGAAGACTTGGGCGAAGGAGAAAGACAAAACTCTGTGGGAGCGGGTTATCCGACTGCGCGGTGCCATTTTACTCAATGATACCAAAACTGCCATGCGCTATGCCGATTCTTTTGGCCTTCTCGACCGCTATGCAGAGATGCGCGGAACAGACGCGGATTCGATCCGGGACAATATCATCAGCGACTTCGGTCTGGATGAAAATGGGAAGAAAAGTTGGACACTGGGCGGAAGAACCATTACGGCCAACCTGAATCCGGATCTGACGCTCACGCTGCAGGATGAGAACGGTAAAAGCCTGAAATCGGTCCCGAAAAAAGGCGCGGCTCCGGACGAATATGAGGCGGTCAGCAAGGACTTTGCAGCCATGAAGAAAGCGATTAGGCCGACCGCAAAGACACGAAATGACAAGATCTTCGCTGACTTCCTCAGCGGCCGGAGCAGACCCGGCGAAGACTGGAAGAAGGCTTATCTGGGCAATCCGCTTCTTCGGATGCTGGCCCGGCTGATCGTCTGGGAGCAGAACGGAGGGACCTTTATCCTGGATGCAGACGGGAATGCACAGGATGCTTTCGGAAACAGGGTCGATGTGACAGATGAAGCGGTTTCTGTGGCACACCCGATGGAGATGGATGCGGAAACCGTCGAAGCCTGGCAGAAGTACTTCACGGACACCTGCCTGAAACAACCTTTCGAGCAGGTATGGGAGCCGGTAGCGGATGCTTCTCTGGTGAAGCCCGGGCGCTATGACGGCTGCACTGTCCCGCTCTACATGCTGATGAACAAGGAAAAACACGGCATCGTCATGGAGGGGCAGAGCCAGATAACACTTGTCGGATGCAGCGCCGGACTGCGCCTTGTCGAAGGGCATCACGACTGGTATAACAACGAATTTGAGGTAACGAATTTTCGCTTTGAAAAATACACCCGCCAGGTCAACCACATTGTGGTACACCTGGACAAGGGCACGGTTGCCGGACGGATAAAAAAAGATGATATTTCCGCAGCACAGTGGTTTGACCGCTTCACGCTGGCGCAGATCACCGAGTTCATTCAGCTTGCACAGGAGAACAACGCCGTGAATGTCCTTGCTCTGCTTCTGGAATATAAGAACGCTCATTTTGCCGAGTTTGACCCGATGGAGGAGTTCACGCTGGACCTGCTGTAAAGACTGATATCTCAGTCAGTTTTGAATATCAAAAGAGGAGGAAAGTTTTCAATGAATTGCCCAAGATGCGGAACGCCGATGGAAGGCGGAGTAT
>JAEEGL012171597.1_pt1 | contig 10621 bp, 14 predicted proteins | sample 9134231 | NCBI WGS metagenome assembly JAEEGL01 (sample SAMN16246548, study PRJNA631951) | gut metagenome | biome: gut microbiome; feature: rumen; material: fiber-attached | host: Bos | place: Iran: Karaj | collected 2018-10 | reverse complement strand
CGACACCAAGGTCGTGGAAAAGGGCCGGGGCGACAAGCTCTATATCAACACCGCCGGGATCGGCTTTCTCAAATACCCGGGTCTGAGCCCGAAGGCTCTGCGCGCGGGGGACCGCGTGCTCGTGTCCGGCAGCGTGGGCGATCACGGCACCGCCGTCATGCTCGCAAGGAGCGGCATGATGCAGGGCGAGCTCAAATCCGACTGCGCGGCCCTCAACGGGCTGTGCGAGGCGATCCTCTCGACCGGCGCCGCGGTGCGCGTCCTGCGCGATCCGACGCGGGGCGGCGTCGCCACGACCCTCAACGAGTTCATCGAGGGCACGGCGCTGTCGATCGAGCTCCTTGAAGAGGACATCCCCGTCCGGCCGCAGGTGCGCGCCGCCTGCGACATGCTGGGGCTCGACCCCCTGTACTGCGCCAACGAGGGGAAGCTCCTCGCCGTTGTCGCCGAGGAGGACGCGCAGCGCGTCCTCGAGGCCATGCGCGCCTGTCCGGAGGGCGCGGAGGCCGCCGTGATCGGGACGGTCACGGAAAACTACCCCGGACGCCTCGTCCTCGAGACGGCGCCGGGCGGAAAACGTATTCTGCAAAAGCTGACGGGAGCGCAGCTTCCGCGCATTTGTTAGAAGATAAAAACTGGAGAACCAAAATTTGCAAGTGCAGAGAGGTGAATGGTATGTCGGAATACAAAAGGATCGAAATTTCCAAAGACCAGGTCGTACCGATCGCAGAGAAGATGCGCAAGGCCGGAGTCGGACTCGCGATGATCCACGGCTTCCTCAATGAGGAGGGCCAGATGGACGTCTCGTACGAATACTCCGTCGAGCCCGTGATCGAATCCTATCACGTCGTGGGCGAGACCGTCCTTCCCTCCATCAGCGGGATCTACGATCAGGCTGCGGCCTGGCCGGAGCGAGAGCTCAACGAGTTTTTCGATCTGCAGTTTGAAGGTCTGGACATGTCCAAGCGGCTGTTCCTGCCGGAGGATATGCTCGAGACCCAGGGGAAGGGCCACATCATGGTCACGCCCCTGTCAGAGCTGAGAGAGAAGAATATCGGGAAGGAGAGTTAAGATGAGCTACATCATCCCCATCGGCCCCTACCATCCCGCCCTGGAGGAGCCGGTACACGCAAAGCTCTACACCGAGGGCGAGGTCATTCAGGACGCCGAGGTTTTCGTCGGCTACAATCACCGCGGCATCGAGAAGCTCGCCACCGAGCGCAACGCCATCCAGACCCTGGTCCTGGTCGAGCGCGTCTGCGGCATCTGCTCTCACTCGCACGCTCTGACCTACGCGATGTGTGTCGAGCAGATCAACGGCATCGAGGTCCCCAAGAGAGGCCAGTACCTCCGCGTCATCACCGCGGAGCTCGAGCGTCTGCACTCCCACCTGCTGTGGCTGGGCGTCGCCTGCCACATCATCGGCCATGACAGCCTGTTCATGCACATCTGGGATGAGCGCGAGCTGGTCATGGACTTCCTTGAGCGCCTGAGCGGCAACCGCGTCAACTACGCCATGGTCACCATCGGCGGCGCGCGGCGCGACGTCGACGACGATCTCAAGGCCGATCTCCTCAAGGCCTGCGACAAGCTCAAGGGCCCGATGGACCGCATCGTCGAGATCGCCCTCACCGACAAGACCATCGCCCTGCGTACCAAGGGCGTGGGCGTTCTGCCCAGGGAGGACGCCGTCCGCATCGGCGCGGTCGGCCCGCATGCCAGAGCCTCCGGCATGGACATCGACGTGCGGCGTGACGCCCCCTATTCCTCCTACGACGATTTCAAGTTCGACATCCCCGTTGTGGACAGCGGCGACGTCTTCGCGCGCGTGGTCGTCCGTGCGCTCGAGTGCTATGAGAGCATCAAGATCCTCGAGCAGGCGCTGACGAATCTGCCCGATACGCCCATCAATCTCGGCAACAAGCTGCCGAAGATCCAGAAGGGCGTGGCCGTCTGCCGTCACGAGGCCCCCAGAGGCCAGCTGACCCACATGGTCGTGGGCAACGGCGGCTTCAACAACCACCGTCTGAGCGTCCACGTGCCCAGCTACAAGAACACCCCCACGGTGCCCTTCATGCTGCGCAACAACACGGTCGCCGACGCGGGCCTCATCATCGCGAGCATCGACCCCTGCTTCAGCTGCCTGGACCGCTGAGTGCGCATGCACGAGCTGGCAGTTACCAGAAGCCTGGTCGACCTTGTGCAGACCGAGAGCGAGCGCCAGGGCTTTGCGAGAGCTCTGGAGATCCGGCTCAAGGTCGGCGAGTACTCCGGCATCGTGCCGGACTACATCCTCGATCTCTTCCCCTACGCCTCCAAGGGTACGGCGGCGGAGGGCGCGGCGCTCTTCTTCGAGACGCTGCCCGCCGCGTTCCGCTGTGCCGACTGCGGCTATGAGGGGCCGGTCGAAAGGCGCGACGCCTGCTGCCCAAGCTGCGGCGGCACGGCCCTGCGCATGACGGCGGGCCGGGAGTTCTTTGTGGACTCGCTCAAGGTCGAATAAGTGAATCGAATAAAAAATCCCGAAAGGAGTGGATTCTCTTGCCCAAGACAAAATTCCCCGCGGTAGTATCCACCTTCCTCCTCTGCTTTGTGTTCTGGCTCCTGCTCACCTGGAGCTTTGAGACGCAGGAGCTGGTGGCGGGTGCGATCGTGAGCCTCGCGGCGGCTCTGTTCTCCGCCAGATTCTTTATCCACGATAAAGCCTTCTGGCTCTTCAACCCGGCCAAGTTCGGCGCGCTGTTCTGCTACGTCTTCGTCTTCCTGGGCGAGCTGATCAAGGCGAACGTCGACGTGGCCAAGCGCTGCTTCGGCGGCTGCACGAATGTGAATCCCGGCATCGTGAAGGTCCCCGTCGATCTGGGGCCGGACTACGCGCAGGCCATGCTCGCCAACTCCATCACGCTGACCCCCGGCACCATCACCCTCGATATCGCCGAGCAGGATGGGCAGACCTACTACTACATCCACTGGATCGACGTGGCCGAGCAGGATCGCGTGAAGGCCGGAGAGATCATCAAGGGCCGCATGGAAAAATGGATCAGGAGGATTTGGCAATGATTGAATTACTGGTTTTCGCCGTGGCCTATGCCTTCCTGGCCGCTCTCAACTTCTTCCGGCTGGCAAAGGGCCCCACGGCCGCGGACCGTATGGTCGCCGGTGACAGCATGGATATCCTGATCACCTGCGCGCTGGTGCTGTTCTCGCTGTACAGCGGCAGGGGCATCTACCTCGACATCGCCATCATCAGCGCCATGCTCGGCATCATCAACACCATGCTGGTCGGCCGCTATCTCGACAAAGGAAGGTGGATCGAAAAATGATACTGAGAGTTCTGATCGATCTGTTTCTCGTGATCGGCTTCATCTTCGCCGTCGCCGGAACGAAAGGCGTGCTGCATATGCCCGACACCTTCTGCCGCATGCAGGCGAGCACCTGCATCACCACCCTCGGCACGCTCGGCGTGGTCGTCGGCGCCGCCCTCTATGCTTTCTGCATCATGGGCAGCCCCTCCGCCGGCGTCAAGATCATCGTGATCGGCCTGCTCGTCATCACCATCAACCCCGTCGGCGCGCACGCCATCGCCAAGGGCGCGTACCGGCACGGAATCCGTCCCGACAAGGAGATGGAAATCGACGATTTCAGGAGGGATTTCGAATGAGTAGTGTTATGATTGTACTCGACGTCCTGATCGTACTCGGCATCGTGGTCTCGGCCGTTCTCGCCTGTCACTTTGAAAAGCTCCTGAGCTCTGTGATCGCGCTGGGCGTGACGGGGATCTTCACGGCTGCGGCCTTCCTCGTGATGCACGCGCCGGACGTCGCGATCTCCGAGGCCGCAGTGGGCGCGGCGCTCTCGCCGCTGGTGTTCATTGTCGCCCTCAAGCGCATGAGAGGAGGAGATGACAAATGAAGAAATGGCTTACCTATGTCTGCCTTGGCATCATCCTGTTTGCCTCTGTGTTCGCGATGGTGACGCTCGCCGGAATGCCCCGCACCTACGCGGGCGAGACCGCGGCGGTCCCCGTCTATGACCTGCAGCAGAATCCCGAGGCCTACGACGACACCTTCTCCGACGGCGCGGCCGGCGCCATCGTCCAGCAGAACCTGGCCAAGACGCACGCGGTCAACGACGTCACCTCCATCGTGTTCGACTTCCGTGGCTATGATACCATGGGCGAGGCCTTCATCCTGGTCACGGCCGTCACGGGCAGCGCCGTAATCCTCTTCACGAGAAAAACCGGAAAGGAGGAATCGCAGGATGAACAGCAAACCTGAGATCAAACGCGTGATCCAGCGCTGCGGCTGCGATAAGATCCTCCCGCTGTGCCTGGTGTATATCTTCTATATTATTCTGCACGGCCACCTGTCCCCCGGCGGCGGCTTCCAGGGCGGCGTGCTGATGGTGGCGGTGGTGACGCTGGTTTACCTCGGCCACGGCTATGAAAAAACGATCCACGCCTTCAGCTATCACCTGCTGCATGAAGCGGAGGGCGCCGCGTCGACGCTGTACGTGGTGCTCGGCCTGCTGGGTGTATGCGTCGGGGCGCAGTTCGCGGAGAACGTGCTCTACCGTATCGGCAGCATCGGTGACCTCTACAGCGCCGGAACCATCTTCTGGATGAACCTGACGGTCGGCATCAAGGTCATCACCGGCGTCGGCGCGATCTCCCTTCTCATGCTGGGCGTGCTGAAGGACATCGACATCGACTACGTGGAGAAGAAGGAGGTAGAGTGATATGATACTGGTTAACTACATAGCGGCGGTCTTCCTTATCTGCCTCGGCTTTTACACGATCGTAACAAAGTACAATCTGGTCAAGACGGTCATCGGCATGTGCATCGCGGACTACGGTGTGAATCTGCTGATCATCTCCGTGGGCTTCAACCCCGGCGGCACCGCCCCGATCTTCACCGCGGGAGAGCTCACCCCGGTCAGCTACTTCGTCGATCCCATCCCGCAGGCCCTGACGCTCACGAGCATCGTCATCGGCGCCTGTGTGACGGCCATGTCGATGGCCCTGGTGATCCGGCTGGAGGAATCCTACGGCACCCTTGACACCCGTCAGATAAGGAGGCTGAGAGGATGAACTTCATGGATTACCATCACTTCCCGATCTTCTCGATCATGGTGCTCTTCCTCGGCGCCTTCCTCATCGCCGCCTCCGGCGGACGGGACAAGGACGGCGTGAAAAACCCCGCCGGGGCCAGAGCCTATGTCGCGCTGCTCGCAACGGCAGCCTCCCTGTTTTTCCTGATCATGCTGGTCAAGCCCGTCATGCTCGGCGGAGAAGTGATCGCCTACTGGATGGGCGGGCGGAGCATCGCCGGCGGCTATGCCATCGGCATCGCCCTCGAGGTCGACGCGCTGAGCCTCTTCTTCGCGCTGCTGATCGCGACGGCGGTCTTTGTCTCCTGCATCTACTCCATCCGCTACATGGCGCATGACGACAACGTCAGCCAGTATTATGTGCTCTACTGCCTGCTCAGCGGCGGCGTGCTCGGCCTCGTCCTCTCGGGCGATATCTTCAACATGTTCGTCATGGTCGAGATCCTCACCTTCGCGGCAGTCGCGCTCACGGCCTTCCGCACCAGGGTCTACGGCGCCCTCGAGGCGGCCTTCAAGTACCTGGTCGTCGGCTGCATGGGCTCCACCTCGATCCTCGCCGGCGTCATCATGCTCTACGCCCAGTACCACACCCTCAACCTCGCGCAGCTGGGCTCCATGGTTCCCGGCACCATGAACAACGCGACCATCATCGCCTTCGCGCTGCTCTACATCGGTTTCAGCACCAAGGCCTTCATCGTGCCCTTCCATCCCCTCGCGGCGGACGCCCACGGCGCGGCCCCGGCCTCGATCTCGGTGCTGATCTCCGGCGTGCTGACCAAGTCCGGTATCTATGGCATCATCCGTCTGACCTACTTCCTGTTCCAGACGATGAACCTCGGCACCATGCAGTTCATGCTGGTCTTCGTCGGCAGCGTCTCGATGTTCGTCTGCGTCACGATGGCCCTCGCCCAGCACGACTTCAAGCGTCTGCTGGCCTACCACTCGATCTCCCAGATCGGCTACGTTCTCGCGGCGGTCGGCCTGTCCACGGCCCTCGGCTTCTCGGCCGGCCTCTACCACGCGATGAACCACACGCTCTTCAAGGGCCTTCTCTTCCTTGCCGCCGGCGCTGTCCTCCATGAGACCGGCACCACCGACCTCGGCAAGCTGGGCGGTCTGTCCAAGAAGATGCCGCACACCACGGTCCTGTTCCTGATCGGCGCCTTCTCCATCAGCGGCCTGCCCCCCTTCAACGGCTTTGCCTCCAAGTGGATGGTCTACCAGGCCACCTACCAGAAGGCGGTCGAGTCCGGCAACATCGGCTTCCTGCTGGTGACCATCGTCGCGCTGATCACCTCCGTCCTGACGCTTGCCTCCTTCGTAAAGGTCAGCCAGTCCGTCTTCTTCGGACAGCTCCCCGCGGAGTATGAGAACGTCAAGGAGGTCCCCTTCGGCATGCGCCTGGCGATGGGCATCCTCGCCGCGCTGTGCGTGCTGACCGGCCTGTTCCCCAAGCTCGTCGCCACCTATCTGACCGAGCCCGCGGCCAGGGCCGTCTTCAACGTCAGCAGCTACATCAGCGCCATGGGCTTCAAGTCCGAGATCCCCGCCGGCACCGTCAGCTTCGAGCAGGTCGGCGTCTGGACCCCGATCAGCTGGCTGCTCATCCTCTGCATCGCCCTGCTCGCCGTGACGATCGTCGCGATCGCCGGCAAGTACGACAAGGTCAGCGTCCGTCAGTCCGAGGCGGTCGAGCCCAAGTACCAGCTCTTCTACGGCGGCGAAGACAACGTCTTCTCCCAGGTCGGCGGCGGAGACCTGTTCTGGGGCTTCAAGCACAATTGGCGGCACTACTTCAGCTTCATGCATGACCTGCACAGCGGCATCGTCAACGACTACGCCCTCTGGGCGGTCGTGGCCCTGGCCCTCGCCATGGTCTTCATGTTGATCGTGCTCTAAGGAGGTGGGAAACATGACCAATTCCATTATACTGAACGCGCTTCAGGTTCTGGGCTACATCCTCATTTTCCCGGGCTTCCTGTTCTGCTTCCTGTGCGGGAACCTCCTCGCCGGCATCAACCGCAAGCTCGTGGCGAGAATGCAGAAGAGAGTCGGACCCCCGATCCTTCAGCCCTTCTATGATTTCTTCAAGCTCTGCGGCAAGGAGGCCATTATCCCCGACGCGGCCTCCCGGACGACCTTCCTGATGGCCCCGCTGATCGGCTTTGCGGCCCTGGTGGTCCTGCAGCTGTTCATCCCCGTCGGCGGCTTCATCGCCTTCAGCGGCACCGCGGACATCATCGTCATCCTCTACCTGCTGCTGATCCCGGCCATGGCCGCGATGCTCGGCGCGGCGGCCTCCGGCTCGCCCTATGCCGGCGTCGGCATGAGCCGTGAGATGGTCACCATCATCGCCTGCGAGCTCCCGCTCGTCCTCGTGCTCCTCGCCATCGCGAAGACCGTCGGCAATGCCGCCGGCACGGGCCTCTGCTTCTCCATGCAGGCCATCGCCGAATACCAGGCCGAGCACGGCAGCCTGATCACGCATCTGAGCATGATCCCCGCGGCCATCGCCTTCGCCCTCATCATCCCCGGCGAGACCGGCAGCCATCCCTTCGACACCGCCGAGGCGGAGACCGAGATCTGCGAAGGCATGCTGGCCGAGTACAGCGGTCCCCCGCTCGCGGTCTACAAGCTCACGCACGCGGTCAAGGTGCTGACGCTCTCGAGCCTGTTCGTGGCCCTGTTCCTGGGCGGCGTGCGGACCGGCATCGTCGCCGTGGACGGCGTCATCCTGTTCGCCCTCTGCGTCGTCGTCGTGGCGCTCTTCATCTCCCTGGTCCACGCGGTCACGGCGAGACTCAAGATCGAACAAGTCTTCAAATACTACTGGACCGTCGTATCCGGCCTGGCTCTGGTGAGCCTCGTGCTGGCCTGGTACGGTCTGTAAGGAGGCGCGCGTATGTTTAAGAAATTGATCGCAGAGAGCAGTGCCAAGTCTCCCTGGCTGTTCCACATCAACGCCGGCTCCTGCAACGGCTGCGACATCGAGCTCGTCGCCGTGCTGACGCCCCGCTACGACGTGGAGCGCCTCGGCTTCAAGCTGTCGGGCAGCCCGCGTCAGGCCGATATCGTCGTGGTCACCGGCCCCGTCACCAAGCAGAGCCTGAACCGTGTGCTCCGCACCATCGCGCAGGTCCCCGAACCGCGCTGCATCGTCACGATGGGCTCCTGCCCGCAGTCGGGCAACGTCTTCAAGGGCAGCTATTCGGTCTGCGGCCCGCTGAGCAAGTACGTCCACGTCGACGTCGACATCGCCGGCTGCGCGCCCAAGCCCGAGGCCATCATCGACGGTCTCGCCCTGGCGACCCAAATACTCAAAGAGAAGAGGGGGCAGAAGTAATGGATTTCCCGTTTGTGAAAGAAGCAGTCAGCAAGCTCTTCAGCAAGCCGAGCTGCAACATGTACCCCTTCGTCCCCAGTGAGGCCGCGCCGCATTACCGCGGACGCATCGTCTTCCATCCGGAGACCTGCATCAACTGCAATATGTGCGAGCGTGTCTGCGCCGGCGGCGCCATCACCCACACCGAGGAAAAGGTGGAAGAGGGCCTGCGGGTCACGAGGTCCTTCGACCTCGGCTCCTGCACCTTCTGCAACACCTGCGCCGACTTCTGCACCCGTCACTCCATCGAGCTGACGACCGACTACCACATGCTCGGCGTAGAGGAGGGCGACCTGATCGTCCCCGGCACCTTCCTCAAGGCCGCGCCCAAGAAGCCCGCGCCGAAGCCCGCTCCCGCCGAGGGCGGAGCCGCCCCGGCGGCGGCCGCTCCGGCCATCCAGCCCAGAGGCGACGGCAAGCCCGCACAGGATCCCAACAAGTGCGTCTACTGCACGCTGTGCGCCAAAAAGTGCCCCAGCGAGGCGCTCACGGTCGACCGCAAGGAGAAGACCTGGGTCCTCGACGAGGACAAGTGCGTCGGCTGCGGCACCTGCAGAGACGTCTGCCCCAAGGACGCGATCGTCCTCTGAGGCAAAATCCCGCAAAAAAACAGGACTGCTTTCGCAGTCCTGTTTTTTTGTCTCTTTCCGCTTCAGCCCTGGCCCTCGAAGACCGCGGTGCCGGTACAGCGGATCAGCGTGAATTCGTGCTGATTGGCCCCCGCCTCCGGCAGGACCCAGTTCAATGCGCCCTCGCCGTTGTTGGCCTGCGTCAGCGTCAGCAGCTGCTCGCCGTCGAGCTGGATGGCGCTGACCAGATAGTCGCCGGTGTTGTCCCCGAACCAGGAGGGCAGCAGCGTCCAGCAGTAGTCGTTTTTGTCGTATTTTCTCGTGACGAGGAGATCCGGCGCCTCGTCCTCGCCCGAATAGATGCGGTCATAGTTCAGGAAGAAGCGATAGACCTGCTCTCCGTCGTCGACCTCCATCGCCCGGTAGTCGCAGAAGCGCACGGCGCCGAGGGTCTTGCCGCTGTCCTCGTCCATCCAGACCCAGGCCCCGTCCGCCAGGAAGTTGACCAGATCGGTCTCGTTCCGCCAGGTCACGCCGCGGTGTTCGCCGTCGAGATCGTGCCCGATCACGTAGCGCGGGACCTCCCTGTCCAGATGCAGTCCGTTGTCCGAGCCGAAGAGGTATTCCCCGTACCAGGCGTCCTTCGTGGCCATGAGGCGGACGGTGGGATACCAGGGGAGATTGACCCAGACCGCGGTGCTCTCGCCCTTGTCGAGGACGCCGGAGCTGATGTTCTCACCGGGCCGGACAATGCCGTAGTCGATCGAGAAGCGGAAGTCCAGCTCGTCCTCATCTTGGATGCGGTCGAGGACATAGCGCACGCCGTCCTCCTTGGCCGTGAGCACCGCCCAGCACCAGCCGAAGGGCTCGTCCGAGGGCAGCTGCTCCACCTTGACGAAGCTGCGCGCGCCGAGCAGGATCGCCTCCTTCTGCGTCTCGACGAAATGGATATCCAGCAGATCCAGCGGCGCGACAGCGTCGGCGGGCAGGTTGGAGCGATAGGTCCACTTTCCGTCGGCGATGCGGGCGCGCATCACATTCTCGCCCTCGAAGCGGTAGTGCTTGTAGTCGCCCATGGGGTAGATCAGCTCATACTCGTCCCCGCAGACGCGGCCGGACGTGAACTCCACCGCCTGGACGTTCGTGTCCCCGTGCTGCGTCATGAAGCAGTCGGAGTCCGTGACGTACCAGTCCAGCGGGTGGCGCGCCTCGCTGTACAGGGTGCCGGTCTTCTCCCAGACGAAGCTCTCGACCGCGGCGCGGGGGATGCAGACGATCGAGGTCATGGCCGGGGCGACGCGGCGCTCGTACTCCGCCAGCTCCGATTTCGTGGGGCTGCGCTTGAGCCCCGCGCCGTTATAGAAGACCTCATGCCAGTCGATCTCCTCGGGGCGGCTGTAATTGGTGACGAAGAAGCCGTTCTCCGACCAGTCGAGGGAGGCGTTGAGCTCGTCCAGCTCCGCCTGCGTCAGTTCCCGCCATTCCGGCTCCGGCGTCGCCGTGGGCGCGGCCGCCTTTTTCGCGGGCGCCGCAGCCAGGGTCTCCGCCGCGGGCACGGGTG
>JAEEGL011892035.1_pt1 | contig 10621 bp, 13 predicted proteins | sample 9134231 | NCBI WGS metagenome assembly JAEEGL01 (sample SAMN16246548, study PRJNA631951) | gut metagenome | biome: gut microbiome; feature: rumen; material: fiber-attached | host: Bos | place: Iran: Karaj | collected 2018-10 | reverse complement strand
TCTGTGTGGAATTCGTCCAGTCGCAATCGAGTTGGATTTCCCGGATAGGCCCCAAATCATTATAGTCGGCCATATTGCAGACCCTCGTATATATCTTTGTCGCAAGTTCATCAATTCCTTCTTTTTTAGTCGAAACGAGAGATTTCACCGTAATGAACACGGTTGGCACTATCTCAATATTTGACGGTTTGGGGCTCTTGAAAGCGGTAGTCCCAATAGGAATTGCGGAATGAGTTGAGTTCATAGGGGAGGTCTCCACGTCGACATCAAAAAAACGCACGTAAATCTTACGGATAGAATGAGAAGAGAGAAAAGCAATCTCATCTTCCTTGAGATCAAATACCGTTTTCCAATGATATATGGCGTTGCCACGAACTCTCGGGATGGAGGTCCGCTTATCGACGGGGGGTTCTTGTAGTTTCGGCTCTTCTTTGCACCCAAGAAGAGATAGCATCATCAGAATGATTGTAAGTGCTTTTTGTAATGCAGAGGATGACATTAATTAATATTTATTTCAGTACAAATTTCCAGATAAGAATAGGCTTTTACAATAGTTTTAAGTCTGCTTTGTATAGAATAGAAAAGGAGAGTATGAAGTAATAAGGGTGGTGTCATTTCATACTCTATTTTTGGGTTTCGTACAGAAAGCCAATCTTGATTAATGTACAGATAAAAGAAATCGTTAAATTTGTATGTGATCCATGTCGATGAGTCCGGTAATTGTCATATCAAAAGGAACGGAGCTTCTCCGTGTCCCATCAGTAAGATTGGTGTACATATCTGCTGACGGGAATTATTCCAACATCGTGACGCAGGATAATCGTTCCATGATGGTCTCCTACCAACTGGGTCAAATTGAAGACATGATTGGTAACCAACTAGGAGAATCCGGGAATAATTTCATTCGACTTGGCCGTGGACTTATTATCAACTCTGATTTTATTTATTCTATTGACGTCGCAAAGCAGCGGCTGATATTGTCGGATTGCCTCAACTGCTATCATGAGCTTTCCGCATCTCGAGAAGTACTGATCAAGCTTAAGGCTTATTTAGATGCATTGATTCAAAATGGCAGACAAGTTTAAAGACATAAGGGACGATGAATTCAGGGTAATCGGGAAGCCGTCCTCTTCTCCAGAAAACGGAGGAGAGAAAAGACGGAAGCTTCTTATTAGTACTCTGTCTCTGATTCTCGTGCTGGCTATTGGCCTTGTGGTTTTCCTCAAATGGCCTAAGGAAGAAGTCGAGAATGCAGATGATGGTTTATTCGAGGACCTGCCTGAAGTCATTGTCAACCATGAGATTCCAAAGCCATTTGGCACTGACACGAATCTCTCATTCACAGAAAAGATTGATACAGTAATTAACGATGTTCTTCTTTCCATCTACATTCCTCACAACGCTTCCCCTGAGCTAACCTTAGGCGTCCCTGATCGGAATGACAAAAGTATCATCCTTGCAGCCCAGGCGGCTGATATCCGACGTGATAATCGAAAGATTCTTGGAGCATTTGTTTTGAAAGGTGATCCACTTGCCTGGGGTCTTTCTAAGAAAGGGTTCTGTGCGATTATTGATGGAAATACTACCGTGGGTGTAAGCGAGAACTCCCCTTTATTTGAGGAAGCTACTGAGAAAGCGGGATACTTTTTCCGACAGTATCCATTAGTGGATAATGGGACTCTCGTTGAAAACGAACCAAAGAACAAAACAATGAGAAAAGCTCTCTGTTCAAGAACTGGACAAATCTTCGTCGTTGTCAGCGAATCGGACGAGTCTTTCCATGATTTCTCTCAAGCTTTAGTTGATTTAGGCGTCGAGAATGCCATATACCTTGTAGGAAGCCACTCCTCTTTCGGTTGGTATATTAACCAAGAGAACATTCGAACTCTATTCGCCCCCGATGTTCATCGAGGTACTTATAAGAATGAGAACTACATTATTTGGAGAGCCACTTTAGATTAATCACTCTTTTTTCCTTTTCCATTCTAACCTTTGTTTAAGGTTTTAAATGCTGTAATTTTGAACACTATGGTGCTTTTTCAGCCCAAAATAGCGTAAAAATTACACTAAATATTTGCAGTCTGCAAAATTACGATTATATTTGCGTTGAATTTACGCATATTACATTAATCGCACTGGTTGTATGGACATCATGAAATTGCTCGGTTTCAAGAATAAAGATGCCGAGAAAAAGAAGGGAAAACGCTTGGAAAACGACACTGTTGATAAACCTTTTAGATTCAATATTACTGATAAATATCCTCGAGAAATAGGGGAGACAAGAATATATAATTTGATTATTCTTGATGAAAGTGGATCTATGACCTCAATAAAGGAACAAGCATTGAGTGGAGCAAATGAAACACTCCAAACAATCAGATCGGCTCAGAAGGAGAATGCTGATGATCACCAGATGATTTCATTTGTTACGTTCAGTACCGGAGTTGGGAGGTCATTTGTAAGAGCCCTGATTGAATGTGAAAAGATTGAATCCGCATATGATTTTGCACGCGAACAATACCAGCCAAATGGCGGAACACCACTCTATGATGCGATGGGGTATTCAATTACAGCATTACGTAATGTAGTAAAGGACGGTGATAATGTCCTTGTTACAGTCATAACAGATGGGTTTGAAAACAGTTCCCATGTCTTTTCAGCAGAAATGATAAAAGATCTTGTTGGAAGCTTAACTAATAAAGGATGGGTCTTTGCATATATCGGGGCAAATCAGGACTCAAAACAATCGGCACGTAGTCTGGGTATACGTAGTGCGATGGACTTTAAGGCATCTACGCAGGGATCCACAATAATGTGGGAAAAAATGCAATCGAGTCACCGCGAGTATTACAAAAAAGTCCGACACTATAAGCGAACAGGAGAATTAGTAGACTATGAGGATGATTTCTTCTCAGAAAAGCAGGCTCTGACTAGGATAACTCCTGAGCATATCGAAATACTCCAAGAAGGACAGGTTTTTGTATTTGGCTCGAATGAGTACGGCTATCATGATGGTGGAGCGTCTCGATTAGCTTTAGAAAGATTTGGGGCCGTTTACGGTCAAAGTAAGGGTCTTCAAGGAAGAAGCTATGCCATCCCTACTATGAACCAATCGTTGGTCGAAATTGCTAAATATGCTGAAGAATTCATCCTGTTTGCGGACTCTCATCCTGAAATGACATTCCTTGTTACAGCAGTAGGTTGCGGTGTTGCAGGATATCGTACTGAGGAAATTGCGCCACTTTTCGCGAAAGCATATAGTTTATCGAACATTTATCTACCAAGGGAGTTCTGGGAGATCTTGTCATTCAAATACCATTAATTCGCTATTCTTTCTAGTAGATTGTTTAATTTTTTGGACTTGTTTATCATAAATTAGAGTGAATTTATTAAATTTGTCTTTTGTGTAAAAACAATGAAAATGACGAGGATAGAGTACGTTTTTTTACCTGCCAAATAACTGCACAGTTATGGTAATGTGGAAGGTTTAAACCCGTTTACAATCATCATTTACATGGTTTTAGAAACAAGTAAAAAGAGCACAAAAGGTATTGATTCGTTAGAATAGTTATTAGTAACATTAAACCTATAAGTTATGATCAATCTTGAAAAAGGACAGCGCATAAGCATGGACAGCAGCTTGACGCTCGTTGGTGTGGGCCTCGGCTGGGACCCTAGTGAAACCCCTGGTGTTGATTTCGATCTTGATGCCTCAGCATTTATGCTCGGCGCAAACAAGAAGACTCCCAAGGACGAATATTTCGTATTCTACAACAACCAGGAATCCCCGGATCATTCCGTTAAATCATCAGGTGACGATCTCACCGGTGGAAACAGCGATGGCGGAGATGACGAAACACTGACGGTAGACCTCAAAAAAGTTGCCCCAGAGATTCAGGAGATAGTTTTCACTGCCACTATCCACAAAGCTGCTGAGAGAAGGCAGAACTTCGGACAGGTCAGGAACTCTTATATCAGAATCTACAATGCCGTTACTAATACTGACATTGCAAGGTATGACCTCGATGAGGATTTCTCCATCGAGACAGCTGTCGAGTTCGGCCGTCTCTACAAGAGGAACGGAGAATGGAAGTTCGAAGCTATGGGTATCGGAACGAAGGACGGCCTCCAGGGCCTTGTAAACAAATACTGCTATTAAGATTTGATGTATGATCAATCTCGTAAAAGGACAGAACGCCAAGCTCAACATGAACGTATTTCATGTTGGGCTTGGCTGGGATGTAAATGAAGGTGCTTCTCAGTATGACTTTGACTTGGATGTAGCAGCATTCATGATTGGATCCAATAAAAAGATTTTAGGAGACGATTATCTCGTTTTCTATAATTCTGAGAAGAGGGTTAAACCTGAGAATCTTAATCGAATTGTCCCGGCCTCCCTTTGGTCTAATAATGACAAGATGCGCGAAGAATCGCGTCCTGTCGACCCGGAACTTTCTGTTATTGGTTCCATTGATGACACTACGGGCTTGACATCTGAGAATGGCGACGATGAGACCATGGATATTGACTTGTCCAAGGTTAATCCCGCAGTTAACGAAATTGTAATCACAGTATCCATTTACGAGTATCAGAAAAGAAAGCAAAACTTCGGCCAGGTTGAGCGCGCATATGTAAGATTGTATAAGCCAGGACAGGAAGCGGACGGAGAAGGAGAGTTTATTTATGATTTGACAGAAGATTTCTCGGCTTGTGCAGCAGTTGAGTTCTGCAGGCTATATCGGTATAATGGAGAATGGAAAGTTCAGGCCCTAGGTATTGGCCATCATGGCGGCCTCGAGGAACTCGTTGAAAAATTCCAATAGTATGGCTATAGTACTTGAAAAGAATGGCGACAACCATAGGATAGACTTGGAGAAGACCGCCGATTTCACCGGTGAGATCAAGATCAATCTCGACTGGAGTAAGGGAGGCTTCTTCCGGAAGTTCTTAAATGGAGCCATCGACCTTGACCTCGGTTGTTTCTATGAAATGAACGATGGCGCCAAGCTTCTTATCGACGGTCTCCAGTTCTCTCATGGGCGCGGAGGCAATAGGAACCAAAAGACCAGACAGGGATGTTACACCGACGCCCCCTACATTTGGCACAAGGGCGACGATCGAGGTGGTTCGTCCGAGTCTGGAGAGACCATCCTCGTAAATCCGAAGGGTGTCCCTTTCATCAAACGAATCATCGTTTACACATTCATCTTTGAAGGCGCAGCAAAATGGGCAGACACGAATGCGGTTGTCAAGGTATCCGTTCCGGGGAACGAGGACGTTGTCGTAGAAATGGGGAAACAGATTAGCAACAAACGTTTCTGCGCAATTGCCCAGCTTGATTTTGACAAGAGCTCCATCACAGTCAAAAAGCTTGTGACATTCCACGACACCCATGCGGACTGCGACAAGATGTATGGATGGGGATTCAATTACAAACCTGGATCAAAAGACTGACAGTATGGCAATTAATCTAGAGAAGGGCCAGAGGATCAATCTGGAGAAATCAAACGGATCGAAGCTGACCAACTTCTGCGTAGGCTGCAACTGGGGAGCTATCATAAAGAAGAGTTTCTTCGGTCTCGTCAATAATACTGTCGATGTCGACCTTGACCTTAGTTGTCTGATGTTTGATGTCGATGGTAACCCTATTGACCACATCTATTCACCGCTCTACAGGTTTGGAGACAAGAAAATTGGTCTTCCAAATGGCAAGCTTGACTCATTGGACAGGGCACTTCATCATACGGGCGACGACCTTCAGGGCGATCAGAACGGAGACGATGGGCTCGACAATGAAATCATTACCGTTGATCTCAACCGTGTCAATGACAGAGTCAATCAGATTGTATTCTTCCTCAATATCTACAATAACGAAGATTATGCGGGTGATTTCTCCGGGATTCCTTATGCCTCCATTAGGATGTACGAGGGTACGCCCACAAGAGTCAATGAAGTCTTCGCTCAATATGACGTAGCCACAAAAACCGAGTGCGTGGGCAAGCGAGGTTTGGTTATGGGCAAGTTATATAGGAGAAATGGGGAGTGGAAATTTGCTGCACTGGGAGACGCTTTCGAGGATAGGAGCATTGTCAATACCATCGTCCGCGTTATAAAGGATTATTCAAAATAATACTTACCCGATATGGCAATTAATCTTGAAAAAGGTCAGAGAATCAACCTGGAAAAATCAAATGGTTCCAAATTGACCAACTTCTGTGTTGGTTGCAACTGGGGTGCAATAGTCATTGAGAAGTCTACTTTCTTCGGTTTATCCACCAAAAAAGAGGAACTTGATGTCGATATCGATCTCAGCTGCCTCATGGTTGACGCGAATGGTAAACTTGTCGATGGCCTCTGGTCGCCACTGTACAATCCTCAGGGTTTCATAAACAACGGACTACCTGTTGGAAAGGAAATGTCATTCGATAAAGCCCTCAAGTCTGCTGGTGACGACACAGAAGGTGACAAGGGCGGTGACGACGGGCTTGATAACGAAATCATCTCCGTTGATCTTGACAAGGTCAGTGCGAAAACCGACCAAATCTTCTTCTTCCTTAACATCTATTCTCCGAAGGACATCGATTTCCTGAAAATTCCTTATGCTGCAATCAGGATGTACGAGGGTACACCTACCAAGGTCAATGAGGTATTTGCTAAGTATGATGTCGCAAAAGAAGCGCAGTTTGCAGGAAAGAGGGCCCTCGTGATGGGCAAACTCTACCGCCATAATGGCGACTGGAAATTTGCGGCAATCGGTGACGCGTTTGACGATGAGACCCTCATCGTAACAATCAAGAGAATCCTCTCAAGCTATGCGAAGTAACTCAACAGGCCTTTGCGAGGATTGAATAACGCTTTTAAAACTAATTATCATAATATGAGAAGATTACCAGTTTATCTTTTACTTGACACCTCCGGTTCCATGTTTGGCGAACCTATTGAGGCTGTAAGGAATGGAGTCCAGGTGCTTGTATCAACGCTCCGTTCCGACCCATATGCTCTTGAGACAGCATATCTTAGCATCATCACTTTCAATAGCAAGGCTCAGCAGGTAAGCCCTCTCACTGAACTTGCTGCATTCCAGACACCGGCAATCGAAGCAAATGGATGCACCGCTCTTGGGGAGGCCCTTTCTCTTCTGGCACAGTGCGTAGACAGAGAAGTCACCAAGACCACAGCGGACGTAAAGGGCGACTGGAAGCCGCTCGTTTTCATCATGACCGATGGTGTACCTACCGACAATCTCAATACCGGACTCGCAGAGTTTAAGAAGAGAAAGTTCGGTACCGTTGTTGCTTGCGCTGCAGGAGCTGGAGCAGACACCAACACTCTCAAGCAGATTACCGAAAATGTTGTTTCCCTTGATACCGCTGACAGTGCGACCATCAAGTCGTTCTTCCAGTGGGTGTCCGCTTCCATCAGCACGGGCAGCATGAAGGTCGAGGAGGCCGGCACAGAGGTCGGAACGCTTAGCGAGCTTCCGCCTCCTCCTGCAGAAGTGAACATCGTTCTCTAGACTTTATTGTTGATTGAAGGGCCCGATCCCGGGCCCTTCTTGGGTAACATACTTATGAGCGATATTCTAGAAACAGGCAATAACAATCCGCAAACTAATCGTCATATCCTCGGACTGTTGGCCGGAATAGGAACCGGCATCGTAGTAGGCTTGATACTGGCCGGAGTTGGAATACTCTTCGAATCCGAATCTACCCTCGTAGTCCTTCTTGGTCTGATGCTGGTAGGATTTGTTGTATCTCGCCTTGTGCCTAACAAGTCTGCTATGGGAATAATCACTGGTGGATTATCCTGCATTATAACCTTCTTCGCATACCAGTTTTTTCTGAACATGTTCGGTTATTCCTATGAGGATAACAGTTCATTCTGGATTATGCTTGCGGTTGCTGCAGTTTACGGCGGCTATATGGGCTACAAAGGGAAAAAGGAATTTGAATCAGAAGAGTAATGAGAAGATTACCGGTATACCTGCTTATTGACACATCGGGTTCAATGAAAGGGGAGCCTATTGAATCCGTAAAGGTTGGTCTTGACACAATGGTGGCAAGCCTAAGAAACGATCCGTTCGCTTTGGAATCTGCAGCCATCAGTATCATCACCTACGACAAGGATGTAAAGGTCGTTCTTCCTCTTACGATGGTGGAGGACGTGCAAATTCCCGACATCGTAGTTCCGGAATCAGGACCGACCAATATGGGAGCCGCCCTCAAGTTGCTATGCAAGCAGATTGAGAATGAGGTGCATCTGAGTACCCCTACTCAGAAAGGCGATTGGATGCCCCTGCTTTTCCTCATGACCGACGGCAAGCCATCGGACATTCAGGAATACAACGAGGCTGTTCCTATAGTCAAGAGCAAGAATTTTGCTACGATTGTGGCATGCGCCGCAGGACCGAAGGCGAAGGCGGATCAGCTCAAGAGTCTTACTGATCGTGTATACACCCTTGACACTATGGATATGGATACCTTCAAGCAGTTCTTCCAGTGGGTGTCTGTCACTATCCAAGAGGGCAACCGCAGCATCGGTAACCCGACTGACATCGAACTTCCGCCGGCACCGGCAGAAGTCAATTTTGTCTTATAGGACAATATGGAGTGCAAGCTCAAGGGATATGAATGCAAGGCGTTGGAAGTGACGCTAGAACCGGGAGAGATATTCTTTGCGGAGAGGGGTGCCCTCTTGTATCTTGAAACGGGCATCGAGAAATCGATGGAATGGGGTAAGACCGCCGGAAACATCATTCAGTCACGGCTTTCCGGCGAATCATACTTCATTATTAAGTTCCAGAACATTTCTGGATCACGCAAGAAGCTAGCAGTGGCCGGAAATGTGGGACTGCTCCCAATTAAGCTGGATGGACGCTTTGTCATGTGTAGGAGGGGAGCGTATGTGGCATCCACATATAAGGTGGATCTCAATCTGAAAATATCAATATCATCGCTTGTGGGAGGAGCAGGTCTCCTTCAGCGCATTAACGGTTCAGGGACCGTATTCCTGGACAGCTACGGAATGCCTCTTGAACTCGACCTTGGATACAACGAGAGCATAGAGGTCGATGAATTCAGCCTCATTGCCATGGTGGGCATAGAGGAGAGTCAGATCAATGCTAACTGGTCTATTGGCAACGTGCTTCATGGAGAAGGCTTGAGTCTCATGAAGATTACGGGACCGGGGAAGGTGTACATTAATCCTGCCAACGCACCGAAAACGAAATAATTAAATACGCTATAACAATGAGAAGACTACCGATTTATTTCCTCGTGGATGTTTCCGAGTCCATGGTTGGCGAACCGATAGAGCAGGTTCAAGAAGGAATGAAGAACATCATTCAGGAACTGAGGGTTGACCCTTACTCGCTTGAGACGGTATTTGTGTCGGTCATCGCATTTGCTGGTCGCGCAAAAAGCCTGTCTCCTCTGACCGAACTCTACAAATTCTATCCGCCGACCTTCCCTATCGGAGGAGGCACTTCACTTGGCGCCGCCCTAAACTATCTGATGGACGATATTGACAGGTCTGTGGTCAAGACGACCATGGATCAGAAGGGCGACTGGAAACCGATAATCTTCCTGTTTACCGACGGTACACCGACGGACAACCCCAATGCGGCGTTTCAAAGATGGAACAGCAAGTACCGCGGGCACTGTAACCTTGTTGCGATTTCCATAGGACAGAACGTCGACACCGGTCTTCTTTCCCAGATAACCGACAATGTTCTTAGACTCAACGAGACCGACCAAAGTTCCTTCGGCCAGTTCTTCAAATGGGTAACTGCCTCCATAAAAACGTCTAGCATGTCCGTTTCAGACACCGGCAACGATGATTTGCGGCTTCCAACTGTCGATGGAATCAACCTGGAGAAGATTGATGACAATAGGCATATTCTCATCGATGAGAACTTCGCCGTTCTTCACGGTAAGTGCCAGACTACGGGAAAGGACTATCTGGTGAAATATGCAAAGAGAATGAAAAACTTCAGCTATGATCAGAATGGTATCCATCTCGAGTTTGACAACGTTCCTGTCAGGTTCTTCAAACTCGTCGGCGCATATCCTATAAACGGCGAAGAGTACAAATCCCTCTCCGACGGTGGCAGTACGCCGAAGATAAACACATCTGAAATGGTAGGGCAGCCGACTTGCCCTTGTTGCGGCAACCAGTTCGGACTGGTCGTATGCGAATGTGGCAATATTTTCTGTGTAGGAGAGGACGGTCATGCCAAGTGTCCCTGGTGTGGAATGGAAGGTACGATTGGAGCAATCGAAGGAGACGGTCTTGATGTTAACCGCACTAGAGGATAACAGTTATGATTTGGGAATTAATAAAAGACGCTATCAGCAAAAGGGAGTTTGTGTCCTTGGAAGAAGAGAAGGACTTCACAAGATTCTTCGTTGAGAGGATATTCAACGATTATAATGAGAGCTACATGGCAAACGAAACAAAATACAAGACTTTAATAAACGACCTGGAGATAACTATTCCCAACGGCACGGTTGGGAAAGATTATACAGCATCGTTCATTATCCCAACAGAGATCGCTACCATCACTAGTATCGAAAGGACTGAGTCATCCAAAGGTCTTGAGATAAACAATGACGAGAACGGC
>JAEEGL011667354.1_pt1 | contig 10621 bp, 15 predicted proteins | sample 9134231 | NCBI WGS metagenome assembly JAEEGL01 (sample SAMN16246548, study PRJNA631951) | gut metagenome | biome: gut microbiome; feature: rumen; material: fiber-attached | host: Bos | place: Iran: Karaj | collected 2018-10 | reverse complement strand
GTGGAGAAAAAAGAATGTTCAATTTTAAATGTGGAAGCCAATGGAAACGAATAAGTGCATAAATCTGTCATACAAAGATATATTTGACTCGATGGCATTGCTAAGTGGCTGTGGATTACTTTTGGTTGACCATTTCAAAAGTGACTTTGGGTATGTGTCGTCCAACATTGACAATCTGTATGGCGTAGATGAGGACGAAATGATGGCAAAAGGTTGCAAGATATACGACGAACACATTTCAGGAAAAGATTTGTCAATGTTTCAAGCAATCAATAAGATTGCAATCGCTAAATTTGAATCATACCCTGAGCAAACACGTCGAAATTGTTCCATTTCGTATGATTTCGGTTTTGAAATTAACGGCAGATTGGTGATGATTAATCACCGCATAGCACCTATCGCAACGAAAGACAACAAACTATGGCTTTCATTATGCTTTGTTTCACAGTCGTTCAGCAAGGCATCAGGCAACATCATTCTGAGAAACACCTGCGACAATTCGATTTGCGAATACAACATGACCTTCCGCAAGTGGGTACATAAAACGTCTATCACATTGTCAGACAAAGAGAAACATCTCCTGCATCTTGTGTCGCGAGGTTTTTCCAATAGCGAGATTGCAGAAGAATTTATTAAATCGGAGGAGACAGTCAAGTCGTACCGAAAGGCGTTGAAGAAAAAATTGGGTTCTCCCAACCTAATTGCTGCTTTGTTGCAATTGCGCTCCAATGTAGTTTTCAAAACATAAAATCTACCCCTTAGGGTATGTATTTCTACCCCTAAGGGTATTGTTTTTTAAGAATTTACATTGTATCTTTGCAACGTCAGAACAAAGGACAAAGTTTGATGTACTTCTGATGCGCACGGAAGGACGGACGGCGGAGAATTTTGCGACGGCACTCGCGAGTTTCTTTGTCTTGGACTTCGGTTCGGGACGTTAAACACAATGAAAAGAGTTACTAACAACAAAAACTTCAAAAACAATGAAGAAACTAAAATTCCTTGTTGGCGCGGTGGTACTGTTCGCCATAGTGGTGGTGAATGTGTGGAACGCGGCGACGACGCTCCGTGGCTCGGAATTGAGTGTTGCGGATGTGGAGGCGATAGCAAATCCTGAGGACGTTGTCATCCTCGGTTATACGGGTAATACTGGCAGGGTTTGGGAAGATCGAGGAACAAGAATTCTTTACAGTGAGTGTCACTATGAAGGAAATGTGCGAGTAATGACTACTTGTTTTGAGTCAAAAGTGGAGTGTGTTGCGAATACTTACGGTGCAGCCCATTGTAATCCTGGTGACATAGGTATCAGTCAGAGTAGGCACACACAACGTAGTGTCAATACGGGACCTGGAATGTGGGATTGTGAATCCTGTACAGAAATGCATGATCCTGGCAATGACGGTTGTATTATCACAAGTGATAAGTGGGGCAAAACCGGTTGGTGATACAAAAACACATCATTTATACGGAGTGTGGTTTTTTGTAAACCATACTCCGCATAATAATTCCAAACAGAAAAAATGAAGAAATTTTTTATTGGATTAGTTATCCTATTTGGTGTTATCGGTTGTCAAAACATTGACTATATTGTCATTGAGTCTAACTCCGATAGTTGCAAGGTGTTGGAATTAGATCCTGTCTTTAACCAACCTTGTATCACCCTCTATGATGTTGTTGATACAATAAAGGTTATTGCATTAGAAACGACATCTGCATCTATTCTTTCTGATATAAATTCGGTTAAAATGACTGATGAGTATATTTTCATTAATGATGAATATCAACATGGAAGCATATCAATTTTTGATATTAATGGCAAGTTTGTTCGCCGGCTTCCTCATGGTAATGGACCGGGGGAATTAAATGCTGTTCGTGATTTTGACTTCGATGGGAATTACTTATATACTTTGCAAATCGAAAAAGTTAATAAATATACCCTCTTGGGCGATTATGTCGAGAGTTATCCTGTGCTTGAAATGTACAATAAGTATTTCCAAAGTTTAAAAACTGTTGATGACGGGTTCTTATTTTCCGTTCATCCTCTCGATTCAAAGTTACGTAAATACGAAGTCGTTTATACAGATAAAAACTTGAAAAGGAAAAACACGTTTGTTTTTAACCTCTCTTTTGTAGGTATGGGTTCATTTCGTCATTTTCAAACTTTGCAAGGTGATGTTGTTTTTTTTCCTTCGATGTGTAATACGGTTTATAAATTTGATGGTAATACTTTTAGACCTTTCTATGTACTAAACTATCCTAAACATGCAAATACTTTTGAAACGAACCCTGATGGGACAGGCTCAGGATTAGATTTTAGGAAAAAACATTGTATCCCTCAGAAATATTTCCCAAATGGCACAATTTTACAAAGTTTTGATATTCTATTTTTTAATTTTGAAGATGGAATGACGTTGTTTGACGTATATTTAGATACTAAAAGTTGTAAATTTAGGAGTGGAATTGGTTTGTCGCCTGACGACACGCCTGTTTGGCTTTTAAAATGGCGTCGTATGATGTGTACTTACAATGATTACTTTGTTCAAGTTTTGCCGCCCGAATTATATTTAAGAGCACCTTATGGTTTGGATTTAGATGTAGAAGGCAAACACCTCGAAGAATCAGTCTCCCAACTACAACATATCTCCGACGAGGACAAGAAAAAAATCTTGAACGCCAAGGAGGACGACAATCCGTTGATTATCATGTACAAACTAAAAAGTATAGAGTAATCAATTGATGCACCCAAAACTCAAAAAATGGTTGGAACGCCTCCTTCGGCTCGCCCTCCTCGCCGCCCTGATATACACGGCGCACAACACTTTGAAGACCTTCGTGCTGATGACCTTCAACGTTCTGATGCAGAAGGTCAAAGTTCGCTGCGGTGCATTGAATATGAGCAGGTTATGAATATGACAATAAAGACCGAATCTCCGGCGACGAGGGATTTAAGGAGATTGGTGGAGGAGCGAGAAAATACAAAATAATTATGAAAATATCCCCAAAAGGGGATATTTAATGTGTTTTTTTTTATATTATCTTTGCAACGTCGAAACCAAAGACAAAGTTTGATGTCCTTCTGATGCGCACGGAAGGACGGACGGCGGAGAATTTTGCGACGGCACTCGCGAGTTTCTTTGTCTTGGACTTCGGTTCGGGACGTTAAACACAATAAACAAAGTATTAACAATAATAACTTCAAAAACAATGAAGAAACTAAAAATCCTTGTTGGCGCGGTGGCACTGTTCGCTGTTGTGGTGGTGAATGTGTGGAACGCGGCGACGACGCTCCGAGGCTCGGATTTGAGTCTTGCAGACGTGGAGGCGATGGCGAATCCTGAGGGGATGGTCGGTACTGGTTTCTCTAAGGGAGGTGAGTGGATAACTGCTGGCATTGATGGCTTGAAGTATTTTTCGATGTCTGGTTACCAAGTAGATTATGAGTACACATGCTCTGGAAATTCGTATATCGTAACGTATTATCAGAATTGGGATTGTGCGCCTCGTTCGGCTCTTTTCCAATGTAATGCTGGAGAGACACGTAGATATGAAATGCGTGCTACGGTTTGGAGTGGAGACAATATTAATTCAGTTCCACCCGAAGGAAACAGTCCGCATAATAACAACTGGAACGGCTATATTTTGCCATACTAATGTTTCCTCTCGAATCAAACATTTGGGTGTGGTTTTTTCGAGCCACACCCTTCATCATAAACAATTATTGAAATGAAAAAAACTTTAATCGCATTAATCTTTATTTTTTTTTCGATAATCGGTTGTCAAAGTGTTGACAATGTTGTTATTGATACCAAATCTGATAGTTGTACAGTGTTGAATTTAAATCAATTATTTGAAAGTAAAACTTACAGTGTAAGTGATTTAATTGACACGATAAAAGTTATTTCGCTCGAAACTAATTCAGAGTCCATACTTTCAAATGTTAAAGGGGTGAAATTGTCTGATAATAATATAGTTGTTTTGGATCGCTATCAAAATGGAAGTGTTGCGATTTTTGAAAAAAATGGCAAGTTCGTTTGTCGTCTCCGTCAGGGGAATGGACCGGGGGAGATTAATGGCGTGTACTCATTTGACATTGATGAACAATTCTTATACACTTTGCAGATTGAAAAAGTTAACAAATATTCTCTCACTGGTGATTTTATAGAAAGTTATCCTATATATGAAAAGCATAATACCCTGTTTGATTGCTTGCAAATTGTAGATGATGGTTTTTTGTTATCAATTAATCCTTGCGAATCCGAGTCAGGTAAGTTTGAAGTTATTCATACTGATAAGGAGTTTAATAAAAAGCGACAGTTCGTATTTAATCATCATTTTCATGGTTATAATACGCAAGATGTATTTAAGGCTAATAACAATAATTTCATTTTTTTCCCACCGTTGTGTAATACAATATATGAATTTGATGGCAATTCATTCAGTCCTTTATATACATTGAATTATCCGAAATATGAAAATACTTTTGAGACGAATCCTGATTGTAGTAGTCCAGGATTGGAGTTTTATAAAAGACATTGTTTCCAAGGAAAATTTTTTGCAGAAGGAAGAATGTATCAAACACAAGAATATCTGTATCTAACTTTTTTTGATGGATATGGTGGACTTTTCAGGATGTATTTAAATACTAAGATTGGCAAATTTCGGGGTGGATATATGCCATCGAAAGAAGATTTGTCTATATGGCCAATTGCATATCACAATTTTGTGCAGTGTGCTTACAATGATTACTTTGTAAAAATGTTGTCACCTGATGATTTTTTATCAGCAGAAGGCCGGAAACTTGAAGGATATGTATCAAAACTCCAACACTTTTCCGACGAGGACAAGAAAAAACTTCTTAACGCCAAGGAGGACGACAATCCACTGATTATCATGTACAAACTCAAAAGTATAGAATAATCAATTGATGCACCCAAAAGTCAAAAAATACTTAGAACGCCTCCTTTGGCTCGTCCTTCTCGCCGCCCTGATATACACGGCGCACAACACTTTGAAGACCTTCGTGCTGATGTCCTTCAACGTTCTGATGCCGAAGTTCAAAGTTCGCTGCGGTGCATTGAATATGAGCAAGTTATGAATATGACAATCAAGACCGAATCTCCGGCGACGAGGGATTTAAGGAGATTGGTGGAGGAGCGAGAAAATACAAAATAATTATGAAAATATCCCCAAAAGGGGATATATAATGTGGTTTTTTTTATATTATCTTTGCAACGTCGAAACAAAAGGGAAGGACGGACGGCGGGGAATTTTGCGACGGCACTCGCGAGTTCCTTTGTCTTGGACTTCGGTTCGGGACGTTAAACACAATAAACAAAGTATTAACAATAAAAACTTCAAAAACAATGAAGAAACTAAAAATCCTTGTTGGCGCGGTGGCACTGTTCGCCCTTGTGGTGGTGAATGTGTGGAACGCGACGACGGTGTTCCGAGGCACGGATTTGGACATTGCAGACGTAGAGGCGATGGCGAATCCGGAAGGCATAGATGATGTAGGTGGCTTTAAGGAACACGGGATTAAAACACCGCAAAGATGCAGTGTACAAGTTAAGGTCGTTACCTATAACTGTGGAGCTACGGTAGATGAAGGTGAACCGCACTACTGCGTATCTTGGCCAGTGGCGTCGGCTTCTTGTGTTCGCTGTTATGTCGTGTCTTGGTATTATGATACAAGAAGAGGCAGGGAAGTCGTATGCCCGTGGAACGAAAAGAAGTATTGTAGTCCGGTAGCCTGTCATGAAGTTGGAATATTTGGAATCTGAGGTTAAAGCGCTTCGGTAATTTATTATTCAGGTTCCGTTAAGAATAGTCCTATGCATGTGTTCTTGCCAAAAGGACACATGCTTTTTAATTGATAAAAATATGAAAAGAATATTAATTGCTTTATGTTGCTTGTTCGTTGGTTGTGTTACTGTGGAATCAAGCAGATATTTTACAGACGCTGAAATTGCGAGCACGAAAATATCGGATGCAGTTGATAATTGCATTAATTATTCAGAAGCTATTGTTGTAGATTTGGACAATGTCTTTGGTAATTCAAATCGTATCATCCTTGATAATATGATGGATACCATCTGGTTTTTGCCATTGGAGACGAATGAAAACAGTATTTTTGGTAAAATCCAAAAACTTATAATAACTGATAATCGTGTTTTTATCTTTGATTATCGCGAAGACATTTTGATTTTCGACTTGAATGGAAAATTTGTGTCCAAGTTATTAAGAGGTCAAGGACCTGGTGAGTTGATTAGGGTGGGTGATTTTACATTTGATGACGAAACCAATCAATTGATAGTCTATGATTTGCCTTATCACCTCAAAGTCTATGACATCAATGGGCGTTATATCTCTGAAAAAAAAATTCCACTATATTGTCACGAGTTTTGTACTTGCAATGGTGGATATGTTTTTTTTCAACCTTCCTTTATCAACTATCATTTAGGTGTCGATGGTCGTCGTGCATTATTGATAACCAACAAGGATATGGAAATAAAGATGAAGGGTGTTTCATTGTGTGAAAGTGATTTAATCCGTAGCAGACCCTATATATTGAAATCTGGTAATAAAATAATGGTTTCTCAAGTGGCGAATGATACTATCTTTGAAGTATCTTCTTCAAGTATAAATGCACGCTACATTTTAAAATATGACAACCATAAGGTCGGTGTGTCGAGCATCGAAGAAGTGGAAAAATCCGACAAATACTATCAAAGTTCAGGATATATGGAAAACCGCCACACTCAAATATTTAATTTTGAGAGCTTTAGGCAAGGTCCATTTTATGTAATCAGAGACAAACGAACAGGAAAATCAATCGGAGGGGATGGGTTTCGTAGTCGTTGTGATGTTGCCCCTCTATGTTTTCCCGCGATTTCGGTATATGATGATTACTTTGTCACAGTCATGCAACCAGAACGAGGACTGCATTTCACAAGCAGTGCGATTGCTGAGTCCGACAACAAAAAACTTGTTGGATTGACGGAAGAAGATAATCCTGTGCTTGTTTTCTATAAATTTAAGGAAATAAAATGAAAAAGAATAAAGTTGTTATCTACTCTGTGATTGTTTTGCTTATAATCTGCAATGTTATGCAATTGTTTTCTATTCAGAAAATTAAGGCTGAAAAAGATAATACAACTGCAACTCTATATCCGTATGTAGAGAAGTATTCTTTCTTGCAGTCGAATATTGAAAGCATTGTCGAATATTCTGCAAGAAAAGTTGCAGACGTGAGTGTTTGTGACAAAGATAAACGAGAAACATCACTGAGCCAATTATTCGACGACAGCAAAAAGCCATTGTTTATTCTACGCATTTCCGACAGATATTGCAATTCGTGCGTCAAATCCTTTGTGAATTTGTTTGCAAATGGAAAAATTAGCAAGAATTTTAAGTTCATATATTTGACAGGATTCGATAATCCAAGTCGCGTAGCATACAATGCAAAAGAACTTGGTATTGATGAAAATGAACTTTACAATATTCAATTCCTTGATGTTCCGATTGACAATGCGGGTTTCCCATATATGATGGTGTTGGGTAAGGACTTGACAATTAAATATTGTTATTTCCCAACTAAAGGTTATGATGCGATAGACATCGAAAACATTAATATGATACTTGATTGCTACGCAAAGATATACAAATAGCCTTTTATGTTCAAAAACAAATGGATAGAACGCCTCCTTTGGCTCGCCCTCTTCGCCGCCCTGATATACACGGCGCACAACACTTTGAAGACCTTCGTGCTGATGACCTTCAAAGTGCCTACGCCGTCGATGGAGCCGACAGTGATGGCGGGGAAGCAAAAAAATCTACCCCTAAGGGTATGCATTTCTACCCCTAAGGGTATTGTTTTTTATGAAATCGCATCGTAACTTTGCAGCGTCGAAACAAAGGACAAAGTTTGATGTCCTTCTGATGCGCACGGAAGGACGGACGACGGAGGATTTTGCGACGGCACTCGCGAGTTTCTTTGTCTTGGGCTTCTGTTCGGGACGTTAAACACAGGTAATTGAAGTAAATAACTAATAATCGATAAGAAAATGAAAAAAGTTCTATTCGGTTTGGCTGTCGTTGCCGTTGCTGCGTTTGGCACGTACAGGGCTACGCAGACAAGCAACGATGTGGCTTTGAGCGACCTTCAGGTGGAGAACTTGGAGGCACTGGGCGGCGGCGACAATCCTCCGTTCTGCCCCTGGGGTGTGGCAGAGTACTACGTCGCAAAAGAGGCTAAGTATAACGGGGCACATTCTGCGTTTTGTGATTGTACGCCTATAACTTATATGATTGCGCGTCGTCAATGCGACGGGAAGGAGTTGTGTGACGGAAGCTCTTGGAACTCCATTGTCAAAAGTGGTAACTATTAATCAATAAGTGCTCTTGCGGAAATGAAAAGAATATTATTTTTTGTTCTATTATCGGCTTTCGCAGCTGGTTGTTTCCGAAGTGTCAATCCATCATCGGTGTCGTCTGCAGTTGCTTTCGCAGATGACGCCGATATTGATACTATATGCGTAGAATTGTCTCGCATGGATTTGGATGAGCAACCATTGTATCCAATGTCTGTTTTTTTCGCTGGAGATAATTTCGTTGTGCAGGAAAACATTAGCAAAATGAAAACTGATTTGTTTAAGGTCTATCATAATATGAAATTAGTTTCAAAGTTTGGAACTATGGGACAAGGCGCAGATGAATTTCAATACCCGTTTCTGCATGACAATTGTAATTTTGAGGATTCATGTTTTTGGATTGAAGACATAGACAAATTCGTTCAGATAAAGGTGGATGCAGATGGCAATGTTGCAGGCAAAAACATAATCCGTCTTCCTGACGAAATTGTTCCTATTAACAATATAGTTGGATTCCAAGATTCTGTTGTCGTTTTTCGGAGGACTGACGAGTTTCAACTCTCATTTTATGATATGTTGTCAAAAAAGCGCACTGGCTATAATTTTTATGAGAAACCGAAGGCGGCAGAGTCCGTGAGTGATTTCTATCTTAATATGAATCTATACAGGTTCTCATACGGCAGTTGTGGTGATTATATTGTAAGTGCTTATTACAATTTTAAAATTATTGACATTATTTCTGCGAAGCAGCAAAAACTCATAAAGAAACTTTATTTCAGGGGGTATGATGCGAATCCCATTATAGTTAAAGATGGCATTGCATTGTATGATTTCAATTTCCTTTTCTTTTTTGATTCTGTAATAGCCAAAGAGGATTGTTTCTATGTAAGGTCTTGGGATTCACCATTCCTCGAAATTGACAAGGAAGATATTGGCATTCCCAAAATTTACAAAATTGATTACGAAGGCAATATAAAAAAACTGTATGTCTTGAAACAAAAAATTCATTCATTTACAATCAAGGGCAATGAGATATATGCGATTTGTCTTGACCCGAGAGAGCAAGAATGGATGATTTATAAGGGGAAACTCCAATGAGAAGGTTTTTGATGCTGCTTTTTGTTGCCATAGTTTTCAGTTGTTGCAACAATACGAAGACGGAATACGAAAAATGGATTAACAAACAAATCTATTTTCCTGATAATATTGCGATTGTAAATTCTGGTGTAAAGATTGTCAGTTACACGGGGTTAGCCGATTGTGTTGTATGTGAAATTGCTCCGAATGGCTGGCGTAAATTCATAAAAGAATTGGATAGCATTGCAAAGATTCCCGTTTTCTTGATTCTGCATCCGAACAAAAAAATGGAAGATAATTTGAGAAATCAATGTAGTGATTTGCCAATGTATTTTGATGTTAATGATGATTTTTTCAATAAGAATAATTTCCCGGAGGATAAACGGTTCCGCTGTTTTCTTCTTGACGAAAACAATCATGTCATTCTTATTGGCAATCCTGTACACAATCCTAAAATCAAAGATTTGTACATCCGTACAATTTGTGAAAGATTAGGCGTTACTTCCAAAATGAATACAGACCAAAATCCACAAATCAATTTGGGTGTTTTGTCAAAAAACAAATCTAAAACAGTGCAATTTGAAATCAAAAATGTTGACAAAGACACTTTGCATATTGATTCAGTTTATACATCGTGCGAGTGCACGACGGCAAAAATTGACAAGATTAAAATATTGAAAAACGAATCGGCTTTTTTGTCAATTACATATATGCCTGACGGAATAGGTGATTTTTATAGGGAAGTTTACGTCAAAGTAAAAGGTGAAGAACGAACAAGAATTTTTGCAATTGAAGGGAAGGTGGAGTAAAAAAATGTTCAAAAACAAATGGTTAGAACGCCTCCTTTGGCTCGCCCTCCTCGCCGCCCTGATATACACGGCGCACAACACGTTGAAGTCCTTCGTGCTGATGTCCTTCAAAGTGCCTACGCCGTCGATGGAGCCGACGGTAATGGCGGGCAAACACGTGTTGGTCAATAAGATGGCGTATGGAAGGAGATATTTCGACGTGCCTTGCTACGATTCGGTGAGGCACGGCAAGATAAGTCGCGGCTGGGCGATGTCAGAGCCACGGCGCGGCGATGTTATGGTCTTCAATCAGACTTGTTTTCTCGGCTGGGACACCATCGCCTTCGACATTATGAAATATTTTGTAAAGCGTTGCGTGGCTCTGCC
>JAEEGL011234756.1_pt1 | contig 10621 bp, 9 predicted proteins | sample 9134231 | NCBI WGS metagenome assembly JAEEGL01 (sample SAMN16246548, study PRJNA631951) | gut metagenome | biome: gut microbiome; feature: rumen; material: fiber-attached | host: Bos | place: Iran: Karaj | collected 2018-10 | reverse complement strand
TGACCTGTTCTTCGACGACAGGTTCAAGTTCTTCAAATATATATAGGGTATCTACCTTCGATGCAAATTCCCTGATCAGCTTTTCGGGCAGCGGGTTGACCATGCCGAGCTTTAAGATGCTGGCATCGGGACATACTTCCTTTACATACTGGTAGGGGATCCCTTCCGTGATAAAACCGACCTTTTTCCCGTCCAGCTCCATGGAACCGTACTGAACGGTGTTGAGCGGGCTCGTCTCCGCAAATTCCGCCAGATCTTTCATGCGCTGTTCCACGACGAGATGGCGGTTCTTTGCCATGGCCGGCATCATGACAAATTTGGCGATATTGCGTTCATAGGGTCTGTCTTCAGGAACGACCCTGTCCTCACACTCGACCATGGTCTGGGAATGGGCCAGCCTTGTCGTGGTCCTTACGACTACCGGGGTATCGAAACGCTCCGAGATCTCGAACGCGGCCTTCATATAATCCTTCGCTTCCTGGGAATCCGAAGGTTCCAGGACGGGCAGGATCGCCGCTCTTGCTATCCTTCTGGTATCCTGTTCGTTCTGTGAACTGTACAGGCCCGGATCATCGGCAACGATCATGACCATACCGCCGTTCACGCCGGTATAGGACGCCGTATAGGTCGGGTCAGCAGCCACATTGAAGCCGACATGCTTCATCACGGCCATCGAACGCACACCGGCGATGGACGCTCCGATCGCGACTTCCGTCGCCACTTTTTCATTGGGCGCCCATTCTACATAAACATCCGGAAGCTTGACCAGTTCTTCGGAAACTTCCGTACTGGGCGTGCCCGGATAAGCGGACGACACCTTGACGCCGGCTTCCCAGGCTCCTCTAGCAAGCGCTGCATTTCCCAGCAGCATCATTTTTTCACTCATATTTCCTGCCATTCCGAAGCGCACTTTTCTTCTGTGCTCTTCCTGCTTTCTTTATTTATGCTTCACAGATAGTATGGATCCATCCCTCGGGAGCCTCGATCCTGCCAAGCTGGATGCCGGTAAGCGTATCGTAAAGCTTCTGCATGACAGGTCCCATCTTTTCCATGCCGCTCTCGAACCAGATGTCTTTGCCGTGATCAAAGATATGGCCGACCGGCGAAATAACGGCAGCTGTTCCGCACAGGCCGCATTCCTTGAACTCACCGACTTCCGAAAGGTATACGTCGCGTTCCGTCACTTTCATTCCGAGATAATGCTCCGCGACATATTCGATCGAACGGCGGGTGATGGAAGGAAGGATGCTGTCAGACCTGGGGACGACAAGGTTGCCTTCGCCGTCGGCGAACAGGATATTCGCGCCGCCGGTCTCTTCGATCTTCGTCCTGGTCCCGGGATCAAGATAGATATTCTCGGAAAAGCCTTCGTTGTGCGCGGTCACGATGGCATGAAGGCTCATGGCATAGTTGAGGCCCGCTTTGATATGGCCTGTGCCGCGCGGGGCTGCCCTGTCAAAATCGCTGATCTTGACGGAGATCGGCTTCGCGCCGCCTTTGAAATAAGGGCCGACCGGTGTGACAAAGGTACGGAACTGGTACTCTTCCGCAGGCTTTACGCCGATAACGGGGCTGATGCCGAAGATATAAGGACGGATATAAAGGGAGGCTCCGGAACCGTAAGGCGGTACCCATGCGGCATTGGCCGAAACGACTTTGGTGACCGCTTCCGTGAACCTGCCTTCCGGCAGGACAGGGATCTCGAGTCTCTCACAGGACATCTTCAGCCTGGCGTCGTTCAGATCAGGGCGGAAGCAGACGATCCTGCCGTCTTCCGTCGTATAGGCTTTCAGGCCTTCGAATACGGTCTGCGCATACTGCAGGACACCGGCGTCCTCGCTCATGGCGATCATATCGTCCTGTGTCAGTCCGCCTTCATCCCATGCCCCGTTCCTGTAGTTGCTGACATAACGCCAGTCGGCTTTGAGATAAGCAAAGCCAAGATTTGCCCAGTCGAGATTCTTCTTGTCCATTATGGCTCCTTTCAGATTCTGCATATATTAATGGTTTTCATGAACTGCTTCAGACTATTGTTGGTATTATACGGCTATCTTCCGGCAATTGCCAACAAAAATGCCTTCCACTGCCCGAAAACCTCTTCTTCGCTGCAGCGCCCGGTGATCTTCATGGCTTCACGGCCCAGCCTTCCTGCCAGCTCAGGATCTTCGATCAGGCGGCAGATCGCTTCCGCTGTGGCCTCGGCATCCCGTTTCGGTACCAGCAGTCCGTTCACACCGTCGTCGATGAGCTCCGCGGGACCGCCGCAGGGACAGTCCGTCGAGACGACCGGCAGTCCCATGCACATGGCTTCTATGATCGCGTTGGGCAGCCCTTCATAATCGGAAGTGTGGGCATAGACCGAGGCTTTCGGCAATATGTTCTCCAGATCGTCCACCGCCCCATGAAGCTGTATGAATGCGGAAGCGCCGTAGTCCTCTATCTTTTTCTCCAGGATCTGCCTGGTCCCGTCTTTTTCATCCTGTCCGTAGATCTGCAGGATATGATCCGGATGCTTTTCATGGACCTTCATAAAAGCATCGATCAGCATCGCCTGATTCTTCGGCCTGCTGATCCTTCCGCAGTGGATAACGATCTTTTCCTTCTCCGGCGGCGCCGCGATGATCTCGTTCTGTTTTTCGGGATATTTCGGGTGGACGGGATTCAGGATCACTGTCCCGTTTTCCTGCAGGAGCGGCGCGAAGAACATTTTCTGTTCCCTTGTCTGGAAGACACAGCCGGCCGCCCTTTTAAACAGGATCGGCACCAGTATCCTGTCCCTCAGCCCTGTATAGGAGGCGGAGGGGTCCGTCCTTATGGATATGATGACGGGGATCCCCAAAGGCCCGGCCGCCATCAATGCTCTGTAATCCACATTATGGTCAAAGGCGATCACCACGTCGGGCTTTTCTTCCCTCAGAAAATCCCGGAGCCTTCTGATCCTCAGTACGGCTTTCTGCAGACGGCTTTTCTTTTCATCCTCCGCGGTCAGTCCGACATGCACCCTGCGGACTTTCGGATCCAGTGAGAACTCATCCTCGCCCGTCCACTCCGTTGCCACGGTCACATCCTGGCCATCGCAGGCAAAACGCCCGGCCAGGATACTGGCAACTCTTTCGGCGCCGCCGCGCTCCAGACAGTTAAGATGAAACGCTATCTTCACTTTCCATCTCCTTCCAGCACCTTCATAAGGGCCTGTACATACGCCCGGCTGCCGAATTCCTGTGCCCTGGCACCGGCATCGGCGCCCGTTTTCCTCATCGCCGCATCGTCGTAAAGAAGCGTGCGGATGCATCCCGCATACCGGACATCCTCTTCGGGAATGCTGTCCGGATCATAATCTTCCTTCTCGGAAAGCGGTCCGAAAAGGATCCCACCCTGACCGTTGACCGGTCCGTGGTCCTTTTCGTACAGCGGGTCCTGCCGGCACAGTGAAAGATAATCGTCCTCTCGAAGCAGGAGCTCTCTCGGGCCGGTCCTGGCATCTGACGCGACGGCCGGTATGCCGGCGGCCATGGCCTCCGCCATGGCAACGGGAAAGCCTTCGTGGTTGGACGAAAGCAGGTAAAGGTCCGACCTGCGCATGTATTTATAAGGATTATCCCTTAGCCCGGCAAAGCATACTTTATCAGCGATCCCCAGATCTTTGCAGAGCCTTTTTTCTTTTTCAAAGCTGCCGCCGCCGATGATAAGGAGCCTCAGCCTGCTCCCGCCAGGATCCTTCTGCAGAAGGGAAAAAGCTTTGACCATATGCCAGTACCCTTTCTGGGGGTCATCACGGCCGACCGTGACCAGTACTCTGGCTTTGGCATCCGTACCGCCGGCTGCAGAATCCATAAACGGGATATCTGTTACCGGCTCGGCGGCCAGTACCCTTATTCTGTCCGTATCGATGGGATTGAATACATAGACGCCCTTATGCAGATTTTCGGCGACAGGACGTATCTTTCCGTACCTTTGTCCGGCTAGCGCGAGGATCCCCCTGGAACAGCAGAGCACGGCGTCGGCCTTTTTGAAGAACAGCTTCATATGGGTACTGTTGTCCAGGTCGATCCCGCCGTGTATGCCGGCTACGATCCTGTCGCCGCAGCGGGTAAGGCAGTTGACGATATTCGCAGTGGAGCCGAAACTGTAGGAAATATCTGTTTTCTGCTCCTTTTTGAATCTCCTGACTTTCATACAGCGGCGGACTACGTTCAGCGCCTTATTGATCTTTCCGTCCTTCGCAGGCACGCCGATGCAGGTCACGTCCAGCCCTTTGGTATCGAAAAACCGGTCACGGTCGTCGAAGATGAGGATGTGTACGTCATAGAAGGGCTGCAGGAGCCGCGCGGTCTCCACACAGACTTTCTCGAACCCTCCCTGATGGAGCATGGGACTGATCAGCAGGAGTTTTTTCTTCCCGCCGTTCTTTTGCATGGCCATTACTTCCTGTCCTCCCGCTTTAGTCCCATCAGCGCGGCATGCACCGTCCTTGCCGTTTTCGGGCAGATGGCGAACACGATGAGGTAAAGCCTGTTCTTTGCCGTCAGGTACGGGCCTTTTACGATATCCGCAAAATGCTTCCTCAAGTAACGGACTACGTCCGTATAGACTTTATTCGAAGACTGCATATCCTTCACCGGGATATGCAGGAGATATTCCATCCTCATGTACAGGCCGAAGCGCCTCGCAGCGCTCTTCAGGGAAGGAAAGCGCACGGCCAGCTCTTACGCACGGTCCGCATGCCCCAGTATGGCGGTATAGACCGGCGGGAAATCGTCAGCCTTTGCCTTCCTCGTCATGCTGCCCGCCCTGTGGACGACCCTGTAGCCGATATACGGTATGAGGAGTATACCGGAAAGGATGCCTGTCAGGTCCATCTGCAATGAGAAGTCTTCTGAAAGGACGCCTTCCTCAAAAGGATGCGCCATCATGAAATCCCTGCTGCAAAGCCGCGTGCAGAAAGAAGAATCCCCTTTATGCAGAAGGAGCGTCTTTGCGAATTCTTCGGAAGTAAGGAAAGTCTCCTTATCCGGTATGCTGCAGACAGAGGGTAGTATATTCCCGTTTTCGTCGATCTCTTCCCTGCCGGTCTGTATGAAGACAGTCCCGTCGGGATATCTGCCGCGAATGCCCAGATACGCTTCGTAGAGCTGCCGGTACATCTCCGGATAGATAAGGTCGTCCGAATCCACGAATCCCACCAGTTCGCCCGAAGCTTCCCTTACGCCTCTGTTCCGCGCGTTGGAGAGGCCTCCGTTTGGCTGCGAAACGACTTTGATCCGCGGGTCCGTCCCTGCCAGCATAAGCGCTTTCTTTTCCGTATCATCCGCAGAACCGTCATTGACCACGACGATCTCAAGAGGCGAATAGGTCTGCGCCATTATACTCTTTAAAGTGGCTTCGATCGTCGACTGGGCGTTATACGCCGGCACGATCACCGATATCAGTTTATTCATCGATCTTCAGAAAAGGTTTGATAACCAGAGCCCTGCTCATAGGGCCTTTTGACGGAGGCATATATTCACTACCGGCCAGCCTGCACCGGATAAAGGCAGCCAGTTCGTCCGCCGCTTTCTGCGCATTCCATAAGTCTGCCATGGTACCGTATGCCGCCTGCCCCATTTTGAAACAACGCTCTTTCAACTGCTCCGCCGGAAGGCTTTTGCCTTCGCCGTCCGAGACCAGTTTCTGTACTGCCGCATGGAATGAAGCAAAGGATTCCCTGTCATATAGGATACCGTTCCTTCCGTTTTCGATAAGGAACGGGGCTGCGCCTGCCATCGTTCCGGCCACGCACGCGCACATGCTGTTCATGGCCTCCGAAAGAACGGCGCCCCAGCCCTCCAGGTGATTGCTGGTGAAAAAAAACAGATCGCTCTCTTCCATCAGGTCCCGGACTTTATCCGGCTCCATGAAGCCGGTAAAACGGACAGTATCTTCCAGGCCGTTGTTCCTCACAAATTCCTGCAGCTCATCCTGCATCTGGCCGGAACCGACCATGTCCAGCCTGACCGGCAGACCTGCGTTTTTCAAAAAGAGTGCTTCTTTCAGCGCGTATTCCGGATGCTTGAGCGGGATGAACCTGCCCGCGAACATAAGGCGGAGCCTTTCATCAGCCATGCGGTGTTCCCGGATCTGCAGGATCCTGCCGTTGCCGTACCTGCGCAGTTCAGGAAAATAACCCCACTTGAACATCCTGTCCGGATAGGCATGGATCAGCGAAAAATCCGATGCGACATAAGCCCCTGCGCAAAGGAGGTAAGCTTCTTTGTTCCGGTAACGGATATGTTCATGATACTTCGCGTAAAGGCCTCTGGGCGAAAAACGCTTCCACTGCCCTTCCCGGTAGATCCGCTCACTGACCCGGATCACGATCTTTCCGGCGTCCAGCCTTTCACGGATCAGATCTTCGCAGTCCGACCATCCGAACAGGGCGGCGTCACAGTCAAGGATCTTTCTGCGGACAGCCTGCTCATCATCGTACATGCACTTTAAAAACGGCAGTTCGCCCAGCGCCTTATCCCAGCCCATCCGGACCCGTTCTTCCTCCATGGGCATCAGCTGCACAAAAGTGAACTCCGCATCCGGCGCGGCCGCCATAGCCCTGCAGAACGGGATCTGGTGATGATTGATATAGTTGGAAACAAATACGATCTTCATGAAGAAACTATGCTCCGGTATATCCCGATCAGCCGTTTGAAATTGGTATCCGGATTATGCGTGACCCTCGCCCTTCTGGCAGCGGCACTGCCCAGGATCCGGCCCAGCTCAGGTTCATAGAAGAAGGTCTTGATGCCTTCCGCCAGTTCATCCACCTTTCCCGACGGGAACAGGATCCCTTCTTCACCGTCTGTGATAAGGCTCGGGACGCCCCCGACCTTTGCCGCGACGACGGGCGTCCCCAGAAGCATGGCTTCGCACATGGCGTTGGGGGAGTTCTCCAGCACGGAGGGACAGCAGAATACGTTGGCCTTCAGCATCTGCTCCTTCATACGGCTCCCTGACAATCTGCCCAGCATGGTCACATGCTTTGACAGATGTTCTTTCCGGATGATCTTCCTTAAATAGGCGCCATACCCGCTCACGGAGAGGGCCGCCGGATACTTTCTTTTCACATGCCTGCCGCTCCCAACGTTTCCGATGATGGAGGTGCCGGCGACATACAGATGCGCGTCGGGGAAGCTTTTTAGTATCTCAGGCATGGCCAGAAGGACAAAGTGGAGACCCTTTAAAGGATAATCCCCCTGGCTGACAAAGATCGTGTGCGGCTCCATTTTATCCGGGCTCCAGGCACCGGAATAAAAGACGCTGCGCAGCGTTTCGTTCATCGGATGATAGATTGCTTCCGGATTGATCTCCGCCGCGGCTTCCCTGTCAAAGGCTGTCCTGCCGGTCACATGCATGGCAAGCCGGAGGGCATTGTATTCATTGCCTGCCCTTTTGCGGAAATTCGCCTGCTGCTGCCTGAGGGAATCGTGTCTTACGATATCTCTGAAAGTCCTTCCCCGCTGTACTGAATAAGGCAGGTCCGCCATATAGACATCCGCGATCCTGCCGCAAAGACCCTGGAGACCGATAAGGAGCCTGCGCGGATTGCCGAAGGCGTTCGCGAAGGCAAGCGTATGGGCGAACTCTGTCCCGAACACATGCGCCAGGTCCGGTTCAAAATCCGCAAGTATCTCTTTGAACCGGGTTTCCATGGCCGCGTTGTAGACATGGGGGGTCATCGTATTCTCGGCAAAGGTATAGAAAGTCACCCCGTTCAGAACCGTTTTGGAATCTGCCGGGAGCGTCTCTTTTTCCGTATGTATGCCCGGCGGCATGACAGGCATGCACACCGCCAGTGTGATATCCGTCTGTTCCCGCGTCAGTCTTTCAAAACATCCTTCCAGCCAGCCGCCGCTTCCCTGGGCTGTGACTCCGAGATGTCTTGCAAATACCGGAAGCAGAACGTTGCAAACCCATAAAACTCTCATCTGTGGTAAACCATTGTCCTGATCGTCTGATAGATCCCGGCTGTTTTCGGATCCTGCGCGATCTTCTCCCTCAGCGGCTGCAGTGTGCAGTACAGGTAAAGCCTGTAGAGAAAACGCTTTCGTGCCGGCATATACAATGCCGTGATCTTTTTATGTTCTGCTGCCGAGATCCTCCGGTTCTCCTTCGTTTCCGAAAAACCGCCCCCCTCATAGGAGGCTATCGTAAACCCAAGCGGTATCATATGCGCGCCCTGGCGGTAATGGCACCGCAGGAAATGTTCGTAATCCGCCCTGACCGTATACTGCGTATCAAACCCGCCCGCCGGCTGCTCAAGGAGCTTTCGTTCATAGATCACAGCCTGGTGGCTGGGGATGTTGCGGTACAGCGCAAAATCATTCATGACAGGTTTGGCAGCAGCTATCTGCCCCGTCGTTTTTTCGATAACATCGCCGTAATAGATGAGCGGCCTGCCGTCACTGTACTTTTTCTCTTCCCTGTCCTTAAGTATACGCTCTTTGATATGAAGAAGCGTATCGTTATCGGCAAACAGGTCCCCGCAGTTCAGGAAGTAAAGAAATTCTCCGCACGATAAGGCAGCAGCCTGGTTCATTCCGTCATAGATGCCCCGGTCAGGGGATATCCTTACCATGAACCCTCCGTCCGGCATCAGCCTTCCGACATCATCAAGCCCTTCCGCGGAGCCGTCTTTTGAACCGGCATCCTTCACGACTACTTCAAAATCGCGGCAGGACTGCGCGGCAATGCTAAGCAGCGTATCCTTAAGCTTCCCGCCCGCATTAAAACTGACAACTATAACCGAGAATAATGGACTCTGTCTCATCTGCACATTTGTTTCCATACTATAAATAACAATCTATTCCACTATAACGTCCGGCAGGTCGTGGAACAGGAACGTCCTGTAAGGCAGGAGGCTGATATCGGGTGACCATGCCTTATACAGGAACGCGGCAAAATACAGTACTGCCGCCGCAAAGACAGCAGCCCTGAACCTGCGGTACAGTCTTTCGTCCCTCTCCCGTACATACGAAAGTATCTGCGGGATATAAAAAATATGCGTGATCGTCAGATAATGGCCGATCCTGGAGATCTCCGGCACGAACCAGCCGAAAACATAAATGGCAAGCGCCATATAATTCATCCTGGCATAATAATGGTCAATGATGCTCTCTCCGGTGATCCGCCTTATGCCAGACTTTTCCCTGCCGCCGCAGAAATATACCGCGAGCACGGCGAGCAGCAGGATGGCAAGACATCTGGCGATTCCGGCATAGCCGGGCTTTGCCGCTTCGAAGAAACCGGTCCCTTCATAGGACGGATACAGCCGCAGAAACACACCCGTCCAGAACGACCTGAACAGGGAAAGCACCGCGCCGGCCGCCGTCAATACGATAAGGGGGACTCTTTTCCATCTGATCATGCACAGCGGATACAGAAGGACAAGTACAAGGGCGGACTTATGGAAAGAAGCCGCTGCTGCCACCGCAATAACGAACCAGACATATTCTTTTCTGCGTATAAAGCCAAGTGCAAGAAGCGCGATCGAAAGGGCAAGGTAATACCGCACCGTGTTGTAACAGTTAAAGTAATAACCAAACAGCATGAAGAGCGCAAAAGAAGCGGCAAGATCCTCTGCCTCCCTGCATATGGCCTTCAGGAAGATGAACAGGGTCACAGCCGCAAATACAGCAAAGACCAGCAGGTAGTTCTCATAGCCGCACAGGCCGTATATCACTCTGACGACGGTGTTGAACCCCCATTCGGTCGGTACATAGGCATTGCTCACGACAAGATGCATAAATGCGGCATAACGGTAATAGTCATTGCCGATGCCCTGCCGAAGAGCTGCAGGCACAAAGAGAAGAAGGAAAAGAAATATGACCGCTCCTCTCCTTCTCACACCTGCCGGCAGCATACCGGCATATCCTGCTGTAATGATCGCCAGGACGGCGATCGCAATATAGATCAGGACGCTCATCAGCCTTCCGACATTCCCTTTTTCATCAGCCTGTACGCTTCCAGCGGCTTTATCGAGGTACACATCTGCTTTCTGTGCCTTAACAGGAACAAAGCCGCAAAGGGCTTTTTCATGGCTCCGTACAGATATTTGTACAGGACTCCCCTGTCATAGAAGAATTTTTCATTATATCCCGTAAACCAGGTGGAATCCGGTCCGCCGTCTCCGCGTCTGTCCTCGTGCCCGATATTGACCGGCACACCGTATATCTTCATGCCCTTTTTCAGACAGTCATGGATAAAGAGCGTGTCTTCCCCGTTCGAATACTTCGCGCCGCCGCCGAACAAAAGTGAAAAATACACGTTGGCTTTCCGTATGCTCTCCGTCCGGACGCACATGCTGTAAGTGGGATACCGCCCGTAATTGTACCAGCGTACCCTTTTATGCCTGATATTCTCATAAGTCCTTCTGCTCTCTACCGCAGATACGTTGAACATAAGGATATCGGCTTTAGGGTTGCGGTCAAATTCCCGGAGCACTTTTTCCTCGTAATCATCGTCATAGATGATATCGTCGTCCGAGAACAGCGCGAACTCGCAGACCGCCCGCATGAGCGCGTTGTTGCGGTTGAGGCCGACGCCTTTTTCCGCAAAATAATATGCCCTGATCCTGCGGCCTTTCCGCGTA